>Ga0207675_100002987_pt1 | contig 16617 bp, 7 predicted proteins | sample KBSSwiS42_FD_184305 | JGI IMG/M metagenome (GOLD analysis project Ga0207675, IMG submission 184305) | Switchgrass rhizosphere microbial communities from Kellogg Biological Station, Michigan, USA - KBS Switchgrass S4-2 (SPAdes) (version 2) | ecosystem: Host-associated > Plants > Roots >... | reverse complement strand
CAAGCCGGCGGAGAAGCAGGTCGGCACTCTCCCCGACAAGGCCACCGCCGAGCAGATGGACGCCCATCGCCGTGCGCTGGCCCAGGCCATCCGGGCGATGCGGCCCCAGGCGAAGCAGGGCGATCTGATTCCGCCCGGCGCCCAGCCCGTGGTCAAGCGCGTCATCGCGGCCGAGCTGGCCGGGCGTGCGGGCGCGCCCGCGCGCAAGGAGATCCTGTCCGGCAACCCGCCCGTCGACCCCGACCGCGACGACCGCATGAGCGTGCGCCTGGCCGTCAACGCCGACTATCCAACGGCGGCCGCTCTGTCCACGGTGCCGCCCAGCGTGCTCCTCACCCTGCCTCTCTTGAGGAAGGAGGTGGAGTACCACTTCGTCAACCGTGACCTCGTTCTCCTCGACGTCCAGGCGAACCTGATCCTGGACTTCTTGAGGAACGCCGCCCCTCCCCTGACGGGGACGGCGACGGGGAAGGCCCGATGAGCGGGCGATGGTCGTTACGCATCGCGCTCGCCGGGGCCACGATCGCGATCCTCGCGACGGGCCTGGCCAAGGCGCAGGCTCCCGCGCCGGCTCCCGCCGCCGGTCCGGCCCTGACCCTGCCGCTCAAGGACGGCTCCCTCCGCTTCATGGTCATGGGCGATACCGGCACCGGCGACAACGGCCAGTACGAGACGGCCCGCGAGATGGCGGCGCTGCGGCAGCAGTTCCCCTTCGAGTTCGTGGTCATGGTCGGCGACAACATCTACGGGTCGGATTCCGCCGCCGACTACAAGAAGAAGTTCGAGACGCCGTACAAGCCGCTGCTCGACGCCGGAGTGAAGTTCTACGCGTCGCTCGGCAACCATGACAACCCGAACCAGGCCTCGTATGCGCTCTTCAACATGGGCGGCCAGCGCTATTACACGTTCCGGGCCTCGCCCGGGGGCGTGAGCAAGCTGACCCACGGCGGCGTCCGCTTCTTCGCCATCGACAGCAACTACCTGAAGAAGGACCAGCTCGACTGGCTGGACAAGGAGCTCGGCTCCTCGGGGTCGGACTGGAAGATCTGCTTCTTCCACCATCCGCTCTACTCGTCGGGCAAGACACACGGCTCCGCCCTGGAGACGCGGGCCACGCTCGAGCCCATCTTCATCAAGGACGGCGTGAGCGTCGTCCTCACCGGCCACGACCACATCTACGAGCGCATCAAGCTGGAGCAGGGGATCCAGCACTTCGTGATCGGGTCCGGCGGGTCGCTGCGGCGCGGCGACCTGGCGCGGACGGACCTGACGGAGAAGGGCTACGACCAGGACTACGTCTTCATGCTCGCGGAGATCGCGGGGGACGAGATGTACTTCTCGGCCGTGAACCGCCGGGGGCAGGTCATCGATTCGGGCGTGGTCCGCCGGTCTCAGACGGGCGCTTCGCCCACGCCCTGAATCCGGGGGATCTGCGTTCAGAATGCCCCCGTTTCAAGGGGCGACCGTGAACGCGACACGCCGCTCGGCCGTCTGTTTGTTCCGGTTGTCCGTGACCTTCACGAAGAGCTGGAAGTCGCCGAGCGTGAAGGCCTCGAGCGGAATCATCATGCCTGCCGCCACCGACCCCGCGGCCGGATCGAAGGCCGTGCCCAGGGTGTCCGCCGTGAGCTGCTGGGGCTTGACCTTGTTGAAGAAGTGCAGTCCCTTGGTGCCCTGCTCGTAGAAGAGGTAGTCCACTGTCAGGTCAGGCTTCTCCTCCGCTTTGGCCGTCCAGTTGTAGATGCGGAAGGCGACGCTGATCGTGCGATCGCGGCGGAAGCGCGGGCTCACCGCCGGCGTCAGCGTCGTCTTCCCGAAGACGAAGGGGACACGGGCCGGGCGTGCGGTCATGGCCGCCTCCCCCGCCACGACGGGGGTCACGGCCAGCGGGCCGCCCCGGAGCTCGGGCACGCTCAGGTGTGAACGGCCGACGGCGACGATCAGGTCGCCCCCCGGCTTGGCGTGGCCGACCACCGCCTCCACGTCGTAGTCGCCGGGGGGGAGGCTGAATTCGCGGACGAGCCTCAACGGTCCGGGCGTTCCGATGGCACCGGCGTCGGCCAGGACACCTCCGGCTTCCTTCGACGCCCCCGCCGTCTTCACGCGAAGGCGGACGTCCGCGGCCTGCGGAACGTCAGCGCCGACGACGATGCCAACGCGGGCTTCACGAGCCGGCCCCTTGAGGACGTCCGTCTGCAGCATCACCGGGATGCGGGCGTCCTCGGGGACGGCCACGAGACCGGCCTTGCCCACGAGGTAGGTTCCCGGCTCCGCCGCCGCGAGGCGCGGCATCAGTGCGTCGAACGGACGCGCCGCCGGGGTTGCGCTGGGCGCAGGGGCCGGCGGTGAGGCGAGGAGGCCGACCACCGGCAGCAGCGCAGCAAAGGCCGCCGTCACGACGCTGGGACGTACCATTCCTCCACCTTCCCGAATGTCTCCTCGGGCGAGGACGGCATCTTCAATAGATACGCGCCCGCCGAGGCAAACCGGCGCTGGGAATCGAACGACACGGAGGGATACGACGTCGGGGAGAGCGACCTGTTGGTCATGTGCTCGATCGTCTCGATGAAGTACTCGCGCGAGCCGATCGTGCCCGGGACGCTCAAGGCATCCGCCGTGAGCACGATGGCGAAGAGCGCATCCACGGCGACGCGACGGTCCGCGGGCTTGACGTTGTTCGACTTCAGCCAGAGAAGGGAACGCATCGCGTGCCGGTCGAACTCCTCGGGCGCCACGAACGGATGGGCGAGGACGGCGAGCCTCCGCAGTGGCTCCGGGACGCGCACGGCGTCCTCGCCGAGCAGCGTCGACGACAGGTAGACCTCGCTGACGTTTTCGATCGCCGCCGAGCCGGCCAGCGCTTCGAGTCCCGCCGCGTCCCCGGCGTCGAGCCACAACACGACCCGGCGGGCGTCCCCGACGAGGGCGGCCCAGGAGGCGGCCGTGAGGGCCGCCGACGCCGGCACGCAGGGCGACGGTGCGGGAGTGGGATCGAGCGCGCGCGCGAGCGCCGCCGCCGCCGCCTGCCCAGGAGTGCCGCATCGCGACACCTGCCGCACCTTCCCTCCCGCCGGGACGGAGGCCAGGTGATGCGCGATGGCCTGCGCCTCGAGGGTGACGCCTCTGGAGAAATAGAGTGAATAGAACTGGTCGCCGGATGATGCCGCGGGGGGCAGAGGCGTCTGCGGAAGGATGGCCGGGACCTTGTGCCGCGCGCAGAACGCGTCCACCGGCGACCAGTCCGCGTCCGCGATGCCGCCGACGAGCGCATAGACGGGCTGCCGGCGGTAGAGCTCCTCGAGCTGGGCCGGCCATTCCCGGGGCGCGCCGCGCAGCTCCCACTCGTCCAGGACCCAGTCCCGGTATCCCTGGTATTGCTGCTTCATGTCCCAGCCGCCACTGCGGCGGCGACGCGTTTCGTAGCGGGTCCCGCCGTTCTTGGCGCGGACGAACGTACGAAGGACGTCCAGCATCGAGGCGCGCCGCGCCGCGCTGACGCCGGGGGCGACGATGGTCGCGATGTGGACGACGGCTTCGCTCACCCCGGGCGGCGGGCCCCCTCCGAGCGTCCGCAGGAAGGCCCCGAGCGCGTTGGCGTCGGCCTCGCCGATCGCGTACCGCGGCATGGTGGGGGACAGCGGACGGCCCGAGGGATCCACGCCGTCGCGTACCGCCCGCAGCAGCGCCGCGTCCGTATAGGCCTCGCGCGTTCCGGGGCCCGTGGTTCGCGGCGGACCGAGCTCGGGCGCGCCCTTGGTGACAGGTGCGAAGAGCACCGGCCCCACGAGGGCGGGCACGACCAGCGGACCTTCGGCGCTTCCCATGCCGCTGCGCCGATGGCAGTTCACGCACGCCATCCCGGTGCTCTCGACGCGAATGTCTCCCTGCACCGTCGCCGCGACGGGCCGGCCGGCGATCGAGAGCCCGCGCATGTAGAGCCGCTCGCCGGGTGACCCGCGTGCGGCGGCGGGCGCCGCCGGTCGTGGCCGGACCGCCGCCGGGCCGGCGAGGCACAGGGATCCCACCGTGACGCTCATCGCCACCGCCCCGAGGCGGAGGGCCAGGACGCGGTGCGTGCTCGTCACGATGGGGGAGGGACCAGATGCCCGCGGAAGGCGCGTGCGAGGGTCTCCGCGCTCGCGAGCCCGTCGAGCGCGATCCAGGGAGAGCCGGGCGCCGGGCGGACGAACGTTCCCGGCGCATGGTTGTTCTTGCCGCCGCGATAGCTGGCGAAGGCGCGCTGCGCGGCCTCCACCGCCGCGGGGCTGCCGGTGAGGAACCGCCAGGACGGTGCCGCGTGGTACCGCGCCGCGTAGGCGCGAAGCGCGTCGACCGTATCGTGTTCGGGGTCGATCGAGATCGAGACGACGTGCACATCGTCTCGTCGTGGGCCGAGGTTGGACAGGAGCTGCGACATCCCGGCGCTCATCACGGGACAGATCGTGGTGCACGACGTGAAGATGAAGTTCACGAGGACGGGCTTGTCCGAGCCGATGGCCCCGCGCAACGTGGTGGCCTGGCCCGTCTGGTCCACCATCGCGATGTCAGGGATGGCGGGCTGCGGCGCCATGACGCGCGCCGCGGAAGGCTTCGCCGCGGCCGCCATCTGGACGAGGTGCGCTTCGTGTCCGGAGCTCTCCGCCGCGGCCGGCGGCTCGGAGTCGTCGCGGACGGGGATGCCGCTCACCCCGAATTCACCGATGGTCACCGTGACGGTATTGCCGGCCTTGACGAAGCGCGACGGGTTCGCGAAGAACATGAAGTAGGTGCGCCCCGCCTTCGCATCGTTGGAGCTGCGCAGCGACCCCGTGGTCGGCGGGCTGGGCACTCCGGTCTCGAGACCGGTGACGTCGTCGCGCAGCAGGGGGCGCTTGCTGCGATCGAACAGTGGCTGTGCCTTGTTGGCATCGAGGATCCGATACCGGAATTCCAGCATGTACCCGGAGGAGGCGAGCCGCATGCTCGCGATCTCGACGCCCCAGCGCCGTGCGATCGCGGACGGATCGGAGGCGGGCAGCCGGCCCGCCGTGATGGCGGGAACGGAGGCGTGGCGCTGAAGCGTTCGCCCGCGGGACGGCGCTGCTCCGGCGAAGACACGACCGGCGGGGGCGCTCGAAAGCGCCCCCGCCAGCAGGATGACCCCTGTGATGGCTCTCGTCACTATCTCTGCGGCACCGGCGTCGTCGGCACCGGGGTGATGACCTCGTCCGCGCCTCGATCCGGCGCACCCGTGGGACGCGGCTGCCGGTCGAAGTCGTTCACCAGCCCATCAGGGACGGTCCCGTAGAGCGTGATGAGTGACGCCCCGTTCACGCCGCTCGTCAGGTGGTAGTTGCCGAAGAACGAGGCGCTGCCCGCCGTCTCCAGCGACAGCGGTCCGAACTGCGGCCGGATGAAGTTGCCACCCTCGTCCAGAGCCGCGGGCACGGAGATCAAGGTCGCTTCGCCGTTCGTCCCCCCGACCTGATAGGCGAACCGTCGATCCGCGTTGAAGTACGAGCTGACGAACGCGGGGGTGGTGATCACGTTGGTGGCCGCGTAGGTCACGTTGTTGGTGCCGGCGAGGTAGTTCGCGGAGCTGCTGGGCCCGGTCAACGCCGTCAGCACGGACGAGGCCGGAGCGAACTGCCCGTTGCCGCCCAGGATCGCGAGGTCCCAGTAGGGCCGGGCCGCGATCCGGATCTCACCGTACTGCGTGGTGCCCGGCGTCGGGCTCACCGGCGTGACGCAGGGTTGGGTCGCGCAGATGGCCGGAGTCAGGGCGCCGAAGTAGAACGTGCGGTTGTGCCAGACGATCGAGTTCGCGATCCTCACGTTGGCGGCGGTGGGTCCGGGCAGCAGCGCGGCCAGCGGTGGCGTGAACCCGCGGGCCACGATGCCGGCGGGCTGGGGCACCGACGTCAGCGGACCGGCGGTGAAGGCGGCTCCCGCCGTGCCCGTGCTGTCGTTGTCGACGACCGTGTTGTGGGTGATGTCCACGTAGGCCGCGTCCTGCATCGAGATGCCGCCCCCGGCCAGCGCGGCCACGTTGTTCGCGATCACGTTGTTGTACAGGTGCACGCGGTAGCGGAGGCCTTCCAGGACGGGGCCAAACAGGTCCACGTCGGCCCCGTTGACGCCCAGGAGCGCGACGCCGCCCCCGTCGCCGCCGGAGGCTGCGTTGCCCTGGATCAGGTTGTTGGTGACGTCGACGGTGCCGCTGCCGAGGCTGAGCGCGCCCGCCGCGGCCGGGGTGCCGCCGATGAAGATGCCGCCGCCGCTCGTCCCCACGGCCTGGGTGAACGACTCGTTGAACACCACCGTGTTGCCGTCGATGGTGCCGTTGGGGCTGCGGCCGATGTGCGCGATGCCGCCGCCGTTGCCGGCGGTGAGGTTCGCGGCGACGAAGTTGTTCTGCACCACGTATCCGTTCGAGCCCGTGCCGAGCACGATGCCGCCGCCGCCACCCGTCTCCACGCCGGCGTTCTGGGTGACGACGTTGTTGTGGATCGTCGTCTGCTCGTTCTGGGCGTCCGTATCGCCGAAGGGCGCCGCCGCTCCCGGATGGCCCACCTGGATGCCGCCGGCATAGGTACCGGAGTTCGTGAAGATCCGGTTGTTCGAGATCTCGAGGTAGTGGGCGTATCCGTTCACGAGCACGCCCGGCGCATTGCTGGCCCCGATGAGCGAGAAGCCGTCGATGCGCGCGTTCGGCCGGTAGTAGGCCCCGCCCGTGAGCACCCCGGACGGGTAGTTCTCGTTGTGGAGGCAGTAGGCTTCGTTCGCCGGCGTCGCGAAGTTCGTCGCCGGCTGGAGCGGCGAGGTGCTGACGCAGCGGCCCGTCCCGAGGGGCATGATGGGCTGGTTCTTGCTGAGCACCAGGACGCCCGGCCCTTCGTCGCCGACCACCGCCGCCACATCACCGGGCTGGAACGGGGCCGGTGTCATCGCGGGCTGATCCGGCAGCGAGTAGCTCGGCTCCGACAGCATCAGGTTGCCGACCTTGTCGAGCCAGGCCTGGACGTTCTCGCTGGGCGCGGTCACGACGTTGATGGCGGTGGTCAACGCCCCCGCGCCCTGGAGGCGCACGGGCTTGGTCATGACCACCATCTCCTCGTAGGTGCCCGGCTTCACCAGGATGAGCTGGCCGGGCCTGGTCGTGGGCGCGTCGATCGCGGCCTGGATGCTCGCCCCAGGTCCCACGACGATCGGCGGCTTCACACCGTGCATGTCCGGAGTGGCGACGCTCAGGGTGACGCCCAGGATCGACTTGCGGACGTTGGAGAGCGCACACGTCTGGGTGTAGGAGCGCACCGACGCTCCCGCGGTATGCGCGGCCGCGGTCGTGCCCTCCAGGGCGCGCGCAACGTTGAGCACGTCGCCGATGACCGCCGTGCCGTTCGGGTGCATGGCCGCGGTGGTCCCATTGAAGGCGCGTGTGGCGTTGAAGCGGTCGTTGGCCACCACGGCCGCGCCGCTGCTGTGCGCGGCGGCGATGGTTCCCAACTGTGCGCGCTGGACCGTGAGGTTGTTGGGGAGCGCAAGGTTCACCAGCATCACCTCGCTGTCCACCCTGATGTAGTCCCCGTTGCCGAACGCGCCGCCGCCCCCCGCGACGGGCAGAACGGTGGCCGTGGCGTTGATGCCCGCGGTCCCCACACTTGTCGACGTCCGAGCGGTCAGCCGAATCACTTCGTTGTCCACGCTGACGTTGGCGGGCGGCGTGAAGAGGGCGCCATCCCCGCTGGCCACCCGCAGCGTCGTGGCACCGGGAGTCAGCAGTCCGTTCAGGGTGGACCGGTTGCCGCCCGTCACGCGCATCACCTCGGCGTCGATCTGGATCTCCGCGTTGAAGGCGAAGAGCTTGCCGCCGCCCGTGGCCACGGTCAGCGACGTGCTCCCGGGGCCGATCGCGGCGGCGAGGGTCGAGACCGGCGTGGTGCTCACCGTGCAGGTTGTCTCGCCCGCCTCCACCGACAGCTCGCCGGTTCGGAGGCCCGTGGGAACGACGGCCGTGATCGACTTGCTGGTCCAGCTCGTGACCGTGAGCGGCTGGTCGCCGAGCCGCACCGTGCCGCCCGCGCCGAAGCCGTAGTCGCGCTTGATCAGCTTCGGCTGCAGTCCGCCCGCGCCGTCGAAGGCGGGGTTGGCGACCTCCGTGAGGCCGTCTGCCGTCAGATTCGCGGCGGAGGTGATCACGATCGTGCGCGCCGCGTTGTCCGAAGCGCCGCGGTCCACGATGTACGGACCGTAGGGGTCGGCCGGGTTCGGGGCGGGCGGGTTGGCGACCGGCGTCGGCCCCGTGACCGATGCGATCACGGGCGTCCGGTTCGGCAGCTCGGCGTCGACGGGGAAGGTCCCGTTGCCGGTGAAGGCGCCCGTCGGTACCACCGGGGTGTCGAGGTACGTCGTCTTGCCCGGGAGGTACTGCAGCGGATAGCAGAAGTGGCTGTATTGCTTCTGGAAGTGCGGGTCCGCCACCACGGTTCCGCCCGGTCCCGGCATCGTGGGCGAGTTGATGCACGCCTGCAGGATGCTGGGCGAGACGCCGCTCGGCTCCGGCGGATTGATGGTGTAGGTGGTCGGCACCAGCGCGTTGTACATCCCGTACTGATCGGTGTACGTGCGCGTGATCTCGCGTCCCTGCCAGTCGCGTATGGCCACGCTGAGGAATGGCGGCGCGTACTTTTCCCCGAACGTCGGCGCGTTGGGATCGAACTCGTTGGTGGTGTCGTCGAGGACCATCCCGTAGATGTGGCCGGCGACGGGCGCTTCGGTGAAGAAATGGAAGTCGGGCGCCGCCTGCTGGCCGTCACGCAGGTTCACGAGCTTGGCGTCGCAGAGGGGCCGCATCTCCCCGCCGTAGGGCGCGGGGTCGCCGGGGAAGAGCGAGAAGTAGTCGGGCACGAGGTGCAGCTTGCCCACGCAGAAGGCCGCGATGAGCGCGTTGTCGTTCACGGTCGTGGCCAGCTGGGCCCCGAAATCGATGACGTCCACGTCGGCGGCGTGTGCGGCCACGGCGCGCGTGCCTTGTCCGCGCAGGACCGTGAGCACGTCGCCCAGGGTCGCGGTGACGCGCATGATCTCGTCGTCGATGATGATCTGGTCACCGGGGTGGATGTTCCGGCCCTCTCCGGCCAGGACGGTGACCGTGGTCGCGGCCAGGCTCACGGGGGCGGCGGTCTTGGTGAGGACGGACGGACCCTCGTCGCCGAGCGGGTACCCGCTCAGCCAGAACTGCTGCGGCACGTACGTGTCCCCGAAGTCGACGTTCTTGTCCTCTTCCTTCTGCAGCACGTACCCGGGGGGCACGATGGTCTTCACGACGTATTGGCCGGCGGGAATGGGCCGCATGGCCCGCCGCGGCGTGCAGGGCGCGGGCATCCCCTCGCACGAGATGGGGTTGTTGAAGGTCATGGGGGCGTCGGGGTGCGCGGGATCGTAGTCGTCCACCAGGATGCTGCTGAACGCGTAGCCGCCGTCGAACGCGGCCGGCCGGGCCTGGTTGAAGTTGCGCAGCCCGTCGAAGCAGTCCGTGGCCTGCCCGAGATATTGGAACGGCACGTCTCCGGGCCACTGGCACCCGGTGGGCTGGAGGCCGTCCCGGTTGAAGTTGTCGGTCGTGCCTTCGTTCAGGAGGTGGGTGCGCGTCGCGTCCCAGAGCTCCACCCTCACGTCGGCGACGCCGGGATCCCAGTTCTCGGCCACGGCCCAGCGCGGGTCGTTCTCCGCGCGCGTGATGCCGTAGTGGATGATGCCGGCGATGCCGCCGTTGAAGTGATCGGCGTCGAATACGCCGTTGGCATCGCCGTCGATGTCGTGGAGGAAGCCGCCGATGCAGGCGGAGGGCGCGGCGCCGGCCGGACAGGGCACGTTGCTCGATACCGCGGGATCGAACACGTCCACGGGGTCGAAGTTGATGTCTTCCGGGATGCTCCCGGGCGGGGCGTAGGGCGCCTTGCCCCAGAGCATCACCGTGCTCTGGCCGATGAAGCTCTGGAATCCCTCGAGGAGGAGGAAGGGAGTGCCGGCGCCCGATTCCGTCCGGAACGGCGCGCCCCCGTTTTCCGGCTGGGGCTGGGGGTTCAGGACTTCGGGAGGAATGAGGCCGGCGGGCAGCCCGGCCTGCTGCTGCCAGTTGTAGGCGTTGGAGCCGGCGGCGGTCGAGTCCCCGCCGGCGTCGGCGACGATGGTGACGCCGGTCGAGTGGTAGCGGGCGTAGTCGACCTCCGCGACCATCCAGGCGAAGAACGGGAACACCTCGTTGAAGGCCTTGAAGCCCCGCTCGTCCGTGCTGAGCGACTGGTAGATCGAACCGTCGCGGAACCGGATGTTCAGGGCCTGGTCCGCGATGCCCGGCTCGTCCGGCTGGCGGATGCCGTCGCCGTTGCGGTCGTCGTACACGAAGCTGTAGAGGTTCGTGAACCAGTTGAAGACGGCGACGTCGTGCAGGTCCGTGGGGGTGGGCGCGGTCACGTTGACCACGACGCTGCCGATGATCAGGTCCATGAACTGGTCGAACACCATGAGCTGGTAGCTGCCCGAGGGGACGCCCGAGATCGAGAACGTGCCGTCCTCGTTCGTCGGCTGCGCGAACAGGAGGCTCCCGCCCGTCGCCCCCGAGTTGAGGGCCACCCAGGCCCGCGTGTGCTGGAAGGGCGCGCCGCTGAACTGGGCGACCGCGGGCACGCGCGACATGCGCAGGTTCGTGACGCGGCCGGTGATGGTGCTGAAGGGACCCGGGCCCTGACCGAGGAGGCCGGCACCCGTCTCCGCGCGCGTGAAGCCGACGAAGACATGGGGTCCGGGGGGGCCGAACTCCGTGAAGAACTGCGGCTCGTTCGGCTTCACCCAGGCGTCGATGCCCGGCTGGCCCTCGATGGTCGTGGTCTGGACCCACCGGTCGCCGCCGGGGGCGCGGACCTTGACGGTGTATTTGCCCATGACGAGGTTGTCGATCACCGCGTAGCCGTCCGCGTCGGTGAGGACGAACCCGTCGCCGAGCTGGCCCACTTCGTACGAGGTGCAGCCTTCGGAGTTCGAGCACGGCTGGTAGGTGGTACCGATCTTGTTGCCGAAGGCGTCGGTCGACTGATGGCCGCCGGACATGCCGTAGGTGCCGCCCGCGTCGTCGATCGTCACCTGGAAGCCGGGCAGGCCCGGCTCGTCGGCGCTCCACATCCCGTCGAGGGGGGCGTTGTCCTGGAACACCCGCACGCGGATGCGCGCGGTGGGCAGGGGCAGCTTGGAAGCGGTGACCGTCACCGACGTCTGGCCCGCCTCGATCTCCGCCCCGCTGTTGCTGTAGCTGTTCTCCGTCGGCAGCACGGAGACGAAATACCGCTTGGCCGGATCGACCTTCGGTGGATTCGACTGGTCGCCCGCGGCCACCACCGGCATGTAGCTCTTGTGGAAGGAGACGGCGAGGGTGTGCGGGTCGGACACGCCCGGGATCACCTTGTACGTCAGGTCCTCCTCGAGGGTCCATCGATAATTGGAGATGGCCGCGCCGTCGTTGCCGACGACGCTCAGGGCCACGGGCTGGGTGAGTCCCGCGGTCTCGGCGCTCTCGCTCGGATGCACGGTGGCCACGGCCGCGGCCGCCGTCGAGTACGGAGAGTAGGATCCCGAGGGCACGCCTCCGTCGAAGGCCAGGAACTGGAAGGTGTCGGTCCCGACGTAGGCGGGGGCGGGGGTGTAGATGACGAGGCCGCCGGGGATCGCCTTGCGGGTAGGGGCCGGATACAGGTCGGCGGCGGCCAGCGGCGTCTCGACCCGGGTGACGGGGTTGATGTAGCTCAGCGTGCCGTGGCTCGGCAGGGAAGTGAGGTAGTACTTCAGGGCGTCCCCGTCCGCGTCGGTGCCGCTCAGGCTCACGTTCGCGTTGCCGTCCTGATCGACCCCGAACGACAGCGCGCTCGCGACGGGCGCGTGCGCCACCGCCGTCACGGTGAGGGTCACCAGGGCGGGGGCGCTCGTCACGCTGGCCGCGTTCACCGCGCGATACGAGAACTCGTCGACGCCGGCGAACGTGCCGTTCGGCGTATACGTGAAGCCGCCGCTCGCGAGCATGGTCAGGAGGCCACCGTGCGGATAGGCCACGAGCTCCGCGGAGGCCGCGTTCACGTCGTTGGCCAGGACGTTGCCGGCGATGGGAGGTCCGCCCTGGACGCCTCCGAAGCTGTCGCCGACGGCGACGGGATCGCCATCCGCGGGCGCGCCGCTGGCCGCGATCTTCAGCTTGGCCAGCATCCCCGCCGAGCCTTGTCGGGGGGCGTTCAAGGCGAGCATGCGGTCGTACACGCTGTACACGCCCATGGCCGCCGGCGTCCACAGCGCATCGTGTGTCTTGCCCGCGGCCAGCATCACGCCCGCCTGGTCCTTGGCGAAAGGCAGCTTGTTCCCGTCTTCGGCGACGATCTTCAGGCTGCCGTTGTCGAGCTGCGGCACGTGGGTCCGCAGGCCGGCGTTGAGCATGCGGAGCAGCGTCACCTGGCCGGCCGTGCCCGCCGCGATGGCGGCCACCGACTGGTTCGTGTAGGACGCGCCGTTGACCAGGAAGAGCGATGGCTTGTAGTTGATGGTGCTGGTGGGCCCTTCCGGCGTCCCGTAGGTGCCGGCGCTGACCGCGGCGTGCAGCGCGAGATCGATCTCGCTGTACACGAGGACCGCCTCGTGATCGTAGGCGACGCCGGCGTAGGCCTGCGCGGGGACGCCCAGGGAGGCGGCCGCGGCGTCCTGCGTGACCGCCCCATACAGGCCCATTTGCACCTGGACGGCCGGGTGCGATCCGCTCTGGTAGAGGAACGTGCCCGGCCTCAGGGCGGTGAAGCCGTAGGAACGGGCGTCCCCCGGCGCCGTCTCCGGCGTCATGGATCGCACGCGACCGTCCCCGTTCCTCTCCGGTACGGCCTCGAAAGGCAGGCCGGGAACGACGAGCGAGGTCGGCTCCGGCAGCAGGTTGGTCAGGACGATGGTGAGGCTGGTTTCGCCCGCGGGCACGACGAGGCGCGGCCCGGGCACGGTGACGACTTCACCGTTGTTCACGATGCCGTCGAAACAATTCGTGTCCGTGCTGGGGGCGGGGCAATTGCCGTCCAGGGCGTAGCCCCACATCGGGACGGGCACCGTCGCGCCGCTCGGCAGCGTGACCGGCTTCGTCACCGGTGCGGCGACGAGGTGCACGGTCGTTTCCGCCGCCGCGGGAACGGCAAGGAGAGAAGCGGCGGCGACCGCGATCGCGAGGCTTCCCAGGAACCGCGCCCAACCGGAATCATTCGTGCGCATCTGATGCACCCTTCGGGACGGCAAAGTGGTTGACATGGGCTTGCGCGCCTACGGGATGGGCGTGAAGGGGGGTTCGATGATCAACATCGTCATCATTCCGCCCGGGAAGACGTCGAAGTTCGTGATTTCCTTCTCGCTGTGCGAGTGCCACATGTACGTGTAGCCGGCATTGGGGTTGAGGCCGCCGTCGCCCGGCGGCATCAAGCCGACCTTGCCGAGGAACGGGCTGCCGCTGTAGAAGGGGCCGTTCGTGAGGGCCAGCGCCTCCGGCAACACGACGGGGAGCGGCTTCAGGTGGTCGTCGCACGACTCGTGCGTCGTCGCATCGAGGTGCTCGGGGCCCGTGGGCGTGCAGGCGCTGCCGTCTCCGGGCTTGTGGCCGTAGATGTCCCAGCCCAGGCCCTTGCCCGTCCAACGGAGGATCGCGTCCACCGTCTGGCCCGGCAGCGACTGGATCGTGAACACCTCGTGCGACAGGTCGAAAGGCGTCGTGCTCGAGAGAGGGAACCCGTCCACCGCGATGACTCGGGCGTGCTGGCCGTGGTGGTGGAACGGATGCATGTCGTGGCCCCCGCCGACCACGCGCATCAGCACGCGATCTCCGGGGTGCGTCTTGGGGAGTGCGTTGTAGGGCTGGGTGGGGAGCCGGGGGACGCCCGCCTCCGCCATCGTGTCGGGGGCGTTACGGCCGTTGATGAACCAGTAGTTGGGGAAGTAGTACGCCAGGCGGCCCGAGTCGTCCGCAGCCTGAACCCCTTGTGTCTCGACGACGTCATGGAGCTCCGAGTCCATCTCGGAGAGGAAGAACAGGTACTCCTGCTCGTACTGGGAGCCGGCGGGGTTGCCGGATTGGTTGGCCGGTGGAGGGTCGTCGTAGGCCTGGCTTGGCGCGGGCGGCCGCACGATCATCGTCCCCGCCAGCCCCATCTCGACCTGGAGGTCCGGACGCGATGCGCTGTTGTACAGGAACGTGCCCGGCCGCGACGCCGTGAACGTGTAGGTCACGGCCCCGCCCTCTCCCGCCTCCATGGTGATGGCTCCCTGGACACACGGCGGAGCGGCACAGGTCGCGCTCACGCCCGACAGCCCGCCCACGGCCAGGGAGACGCGCTGGTTGAACCGCGCGGGCAGGCCGTTGACGACGGTGACCGATGCCGTCGCGCCCTCGGGGACTATCAGCGTCGGGCCCGGGTACTGCGGCCGTCCGTCCCCCGACGTGAAGCCCCAGAAGTAGATGCTGCCGCCGTCCGGGGTCGCGATGCGGTCCGCCTTCGCCGTGAGGGTGAAGGACGTGCCGCTCACACCGGGGATCTCGGCCGAGGCGGGGCGGGCGGCGCAGGCGCCGACGAGCACCAGCATCGCGAACGAACGTGCGGAATCGAGGCGTGGCATGTGTCGCTCCAGAGCTAGTGGATCGTGATTTCCGTCATCATTCCGCCGTAGTCCTCGGCGTCGTTGCTGAGGTAGTTGAGGTTCGTGGTGTAGAGGAGGTACGTGCCCGCGGAGAGGCCCGCGGTGTTGAGGATGACGTCCACCGACTCTCCGCCGCCGAGGGTCACGGAGTTGGTGTCGTAGTAGAGGCTGGCGCCCGACGGGCCGCGCAGCAGCTTGGCGTTGTGACCGACGACGTGCATGGGGATCGTCGATCCCAGCGTGAAGAAGCGCGTGACGGCCAGGTTCGAGAGCCGCAGCAGCACCCTCTGCCCGGCCGTGGCCTCGATCTTCGAATGCACGGGCTGGGAGGGCAGGCTTCCGAAGCCCGCGTCCGTGCTGATCACGTCCGCGTTCACCGTGTCCGGGTAGCCGCGGCCGTTCAGGATCGCGTACTTGTCGTCCATGGCCGCGAAGGGCAGCGGCTGGATGGCGATGTGCTGATCGTGGAAGTTCGCGTCGACCCCGCCGAGCTGGATCGGGTACTCGACGTCGAAGGCGGTGGATCCGTCCCCGTCGTTGTAGGCGTAGCGGAGGCCGTCGTGATGTCCCGGGGGACAGGCGGCCGGGTTCGCGAGCGTGCCGCAGTCGTTCTGTTTCGGGTCGATGTACAGGTTCCCGACCATCCCCATCTGGATGTGTTCGGTGGCCTCGACGTGGCAGTGGTACATGTACGTACCGGCCAGTCCGTCGACGATGTTGTAGTAGTAGGTGAAGGTCGAGCCCATGTTGATGGTCGCGGACGACTCGGGAACGCCGTCGAAGACGGACGCCGCCTGCGGGAAGCCGTGGAAGTGCACGGAGTGCGGGTCGAACAGGTCGGGGCGGAGGATCATCCCGACGTTCGTGAGGGACAGGTAGAACTCCTGGCCCTCCTTCAAGTGGATGGTCGGGGCCGGATAGTTCGCGGCGGCGAGACCACCGGGGCGGATGCCGTTGCCGTTGACCACCTGCGAAGGCAGCAGCCCGGTGACGTCGGAGAAGCCGAAGGTGTAGATCGGCTTCCCGTCCGCCATGGTCACGAAGCCGTCCCCGGCGGCCAGGTGCATGCATTTGACGTTGGGATGGCCCGCGACCGTGGTGTCCGGGATCCCGTCGCCGTTCGTGTCCCCCGGACACTGCGTGTAGATGGAGCCGTTCCCCTGGGCGCCGGCCGTCGTGCCGAACGCCATCAGGCCGGCCACCATCACACTGCCCAGGACCGCCGCCCGCGGCGACCGAGTCATACGCCCTCCTTCGTCTGAGACCACCATCAACTCCGGCCTGCGCCTGCGCCGGTGCTCCCGGACCAGTGAACGAGCAGGTTGTGATGTGGCGCGGATCTTAGAGGCACGCTTGACGTGCGTCTTTGCGTATCCGCAATGAGCGATGAAGATTTGTAGCGGAAATCTGTGAACGAGGCGGATCCAATGGTGAACGGCGTGGGAACAGAAGCTGCCGGTGCTTCGGTCAGTCCGCCTGGCGTGGATCGGCGAAACGACCCGCAGCAACGTGGACGGCGCGCGCGCTGGCTCTCGCGCGCCATCGGACTTTCAAAACGGCCCCGTACGTCAATACGCGAAGGTCACTGGGCGACGCGGAAGGACCGATTGACATTGGGGGCGGGCCCGTAAGTGCCGTCGCCGCCTTGGGAGGCCCGGATCGTCACCGTACCCGTGCCCGTGAGCGTCACGACGTCGTCCTCGATGGTCGCGGGGCCGGAGACGACGCCGAAGGCCACGGGCAGCCCGGACGACGAGAGGGCACTCAGGGCGAACGGCGGATCGACGAGCCTCTTGTTGGCGAGGGGAGCGAACACGATCGTCTGGGCCGCAAGAGTGACGCTGAAGGATCGATTGACATTGGGAGCGGGGGCGTAGGTGCTGTCGCCGGCCTGCGAGGCCCGGACGGTTACCGTGCCCGTGCCCGTGACGGTCACGA
>Ga0207675_100002986_pt1 | contig 16622 bp, 19 predicted proteins | sample KBSSwiS42_FD_184305 | JGI IMG/M metagenome (GOLD analysis project Ga0207675, IMG submission 184305) | Switchgrass rhizosphere microbial communities from Kellogg Biological Station, Michigan, USA - KBS Switchgrass S4-2 (SPAdes) (version 2) | ecosystem: Host-associated > Plants > Roots >... | reverse complement strand
GGGAGGCGACCAATCCGCCGCGCCTGCTGCGAGGCCGAGCGCGCCCCCGCACGACCGCGCCCTGGCAGCGGCGCGCTACGGAGGGAACCTGGCCGGCGCCCCCGAGGTGGTCCGGGTGGGGAGCGACGACAGAGTCTGGACGCTCATCCGCCACGACGGTCATACCCGGCTGGCGCGGCTGCAGGGGCGGACGCTCCGCGAGCTCCCGCTGGGCGGCATCGAGCCGACAGAGCTCGTCGCCGGCTACGGCCGGATGGCGCCGTACCTCGCCTACTCGGCGGGCCGGATCGTGGGCGCGCTGCGCCGCGACGGCAGCGAGCGCGGTCACACGGTCGTCCCCGGGGAGGCCGGCGACATCGCTCTCGACCGCTTCGGAACGCTCTGGTTCACGAACCGCGCGCGCGCCTCGCTCGGCACGTGGGACCGGCGCCGGCTGACCGAGGTCGCCGTCCCGACCCGGCCGCGTCCGCACCTGGACGAGATCGTGCTCCAGGGCGCGGGCAGCTCGAAGCTGTGGTTCCTCGACTACCAGGGACGCATCGGCCTGATCGACCCGACGGGCGGGGGCGTGCGGATGTTCAAGGTGAAGGGCGGGCTCCCGAGCAGAGGCCCGTCGCGACTCACCGCCGGCTTTGCCGGTGCCACCTGGTACACGACGAAGACCGGGCTCGGTCAGATCTCGGAGGAGGGCGGCTCGCGAGTCTTCATCAGATCGCTCCCGGCCCCCCCGGGCGCGCTCACCGGCGGCCCGGACGGCAACCTGTGGGCCGCGGCGAGGCGCGGGCCGTGGCTGTTCCGGATCTCGCCGAGGGGTGCCGTGACCCGCTACAAGCTTGACCTGCCGGCGGGCGCCCGGCTGCGCGACATCGCCCGCGACACGCCGCGCGGCGACCTGTGGCTCGCGTGCGCCCGGCCGCCTGCCCTGCTCAGGGTCCGGATCCCCGAGCTGCGCTCGAAGCTCCCCTGACGGGCGCGGAGCGACCGCTCAGCTGACCGTGACCGCGGGGGTCTCGAGCTGCTCCACGCGGACGTCCGGCACCAGCCGCTCGACCTCGCGCTGCTCGAGCACGCCCGCGCCGAAGTGCTGCGTCGACTCCGCTCCGCATGCGACCGCGAAGCGCAGGCACTCCTCGACCTCACGGCCGCCGTATCGGGCCGCGACGAAGCCGGCCAGGAAGGCGTCGCCGGAGCCGACGGAGGACACCGGCTCGAGTGGCTCGAGCGTCGCGCGGTAGAGGCAGCGCTCGCCGGCGGGGTCGAGCAGCATCGCCAGACAGCCGTCGGCGAGCGTCATGATCGCCTCGCGGGCGCCCAGCTCGACCATCTCGCCGACCCCCGTGCGGCGGTCCTCCTCGTCCGAGAACTCGTGGCCCACGAGGCCCTCGGCCTCCAGCTCGTTGGGCGTGACGATGTGGGGTCCCTTGCGCGTGGCGAGGTTCATCGGCTCACCCTCGGAGTCGAGCACGGTGAGCACGCCGAGCCGCTTCATCTCCTCGATCAGGCGGCCGTAGAGCCCGGCGTCCAAACCGCGCGGGAGGCTCCCCGAGATCACGCACACGGCGGCGCCCTTCGCGAGGTACAGCAGCTTGTCGACGAACAGCTCGAGCTCGGCCTCGGTCACGTGGGGCCCGTGCTCGTTGATCTCGGTCTGCTCGCCGCTGGTGGGATCGACCACGGCGGTCGAGGTGCGCGACTCCTCGCGGATGCGGACGAAGTCGTTGAGGATGCCCTCCTCCGTGAGGTGCTCGACGATGCGGGTGCCGGTCGGGCCGCCCGCGACCCCGGTCGCGATCACCGGCTGGCCTAGCGCGCGCAGGGCCCTGGCCACGTTCACGCCCTTGCCTCCGGCCATGGCCGTCTGCTCGACGGCGCGGTGCCGCTGCCCGAGCCGGAAGTTCGGCACGGCGAGCGTCTTGTCGATGGCGGCGTTGAGGGTGACTGTGATGATCATCGGGCTACGCGGATGCGGATCCGCACGCGGAGGATGGCGAGGATGGCGGCTACGACGATGAGCAAGGCGATCAGCACGATGAGTGGGACGCCCAGGTCCGACACCAGAACGCGCAACGGCCCCGCCCCCGGCACCTCCGCCGCGGTGACGAGCGCAACGCGCCGCACCGGCCTGCCGTCGACCAGAACGGTAACGGACCCGACGCGTACACCGGCGGCCAGCGGGCCCTCGAGCTCGTCCGGCGCGTTCACGCGCCGCCGCAGCCGCTGTCCGTTGCGGACCGTCAGCACCACGCCGCGGCGCGGCACGAGCCCGGCGGTCTCGTCGCGGTGCTCGACGTCGGCCGTGGCCAGCTCGCTCCGCCGGTTGACCACCCGGACGCGGTGGAACTGCCCGAGGCCCCAGCGCAGCAGCGTGAGCGTGTCCTCGTCGCGCGCCGCCTCGGTGGGCTCGCCGAGGACGACGCTCACGACGCGCGCCCGCGGGCCCTGGGCTGCCGCGCCCACGAGCACGTTCCCCGCGTTCAGCGTGTAGCCGGTCTTCACGCCGTCCACCCACGGGTACTGCCCGACGAGGTCGTTTCGGTTGCGGACGGTGCGGGGTCGGATGCCGGACTCGAGCGTCGCACTGGGCATGTCTACGATCCGCGCGAAGCGTCGGTTCCGCAGCAGCTTCCGGGCCAGCGTCGCGAGGTCCTGGGCGGACGAGTAGTTCCCGGCCTGGTCGAGCCCGATGGGGTTCGCGTAGCTCGTGTGATCGAGGCCGAGCTCCTGCGCGCGGGCGTTCATCTCGTCGACGAACGCCTGGCGCGAGCCCGAGATGTTCTCGGCCAGCGCGACCGCGGCGTCGTTGGCGCTCTCGAGGAGCAGCGCGTGGAGCAGGTCGTCGACCGTCATCCGCTCGCCCTCGCGCAGGTTGATCCGCGACTCGGCCGCCTGGGCGCTGTAGGCCGGCGCCGTGAAGACGTCGTCCGGGTCCGCCTTCTCCAGCGCGAGCAGCGCCGTCATGAGCTTGGTGGTGCTGGCGATCGAGCGCTCGGCGTCGGGCCGCTTGGCGAACATGACCGTGCCGTCGCGGGCGTCCACGACGATCGCCGAGTCGGCCGTCGGCACGCGCGGCGGCGGGGTCGCCGCGGCAGCCGAGGCCGGGGCAGCCGCCGCGAGCACCGCCACGGCCGCGAGCATGCGTCCGCGCGCCCTCACTCGCGCAGCTTGATCTTCTGGCCGGCGACCAGGCCCTGCGGGTCGAGTTCCGGGTTCAGCTCGAGCAGCCGCGCGACCGTCGTCCCGTTCTTGATGGCGATGGCGCTCAGTGTGTCGTTCGCCTTGATCGTGTAGGTGGCCGGTGTGCGCTTCTTCTTCTGGCCCGCTGTCGTCGTCCGCTCCGTCGTGGCGGTGACGCCCGGGACGCCCGTCTGCTCGGACGAGCTGTCGTCGCCGACCACGCCCGAGCCGAGCACGATGGCAAGGACCGCCACGATGAAGGCAATCAACGCCAGCGGCGCCAAGAGGCGCGCGAAGCTTAGTCGTCCCTGAGCGTGCATCACCCGGCCGCACCTCTTGCGGCACACCTGAGGATAGGCCGGAATTCCGGCTGTGGTCCCGCTTGGGCTAAAGCTCCCACGCGGCGGCGCGCAGCGCCTCGGCGGCCTCCGCCGCCGCCGTGGCGGGGTCGCCGCCCAGCTCCGCGTGAGCGTTCACGATCGACCGGGAGGCCGTCACGAGGCCCGCCGCCGGGTGCGGCGCGAAGGCCGCCCCCAACTCGTCCACACGGCCGCCCTGGGCCCCCACGCCGGGGAGCAGGAACACCGCGTGCGGCATCAGCTCGCGCAGGCGCTGGAGGTGCTCGGGCCGGGTCGCGCCGGTGACCGCGCCGACGAGCGACAGCCCGCACTCGCCGAGCCGGCCGGCGCCCAGCTCGGCCACGATGCCGGCGAGCCGTTCGTACAGCGGCGGGTCGCCCGCGTCCTGCAGCTCGGCCGCGCCGGGGTTCGAGGTTCGCACCAGCACGAAGCAGCCCGCGCCGGCCGATGCCGCCGTCGAGATCAGCGGCTCGAGCGAGTCGCGACCCAGCAGCGGGTTGGCGGTGAACGCGTCCAGGCCGAGGCCCGGCACGTCTCCGAACGGGCCCGGGGTGGCGCCCACGAAGGCCTGTCCGTAGGCCTGCGCGGTGACCGGGACGTCGCCGCGCTTGCCGTCGCCGATGACGAGCAGGCCGTGGTCGCGTGCGATCGCGACCACCTGCTCGAGCGACTCCCAGCCCGGCGCGCCCAGCCGCTCGAAGCACGCGAACTGCGGCTTCACGGCCACGCACGCCGGCCCGGCGGCCACGATCGCCGCGCGGCAGTGCTCCGTGACGGCCTCGGCCGTCAGGGCACGGGCGAGATGGGAGGCACCCGGGCCGGCGCCCACGCGCGCGACGGCCTCCGGCCACAGCGCCGCGGGGTCGGGGTCCAGCCCGAGGACGACTCGACTGCGGCGCTCCTCCACGAGCGCCGCGAGCCGGTCGGCGAAATGCGGCTTCGAGCCCCCAGGCAAGGACTCAGCCGCGCCTAGCCTGTCGCGGCGCCGCTAGGCCCCCGACTTGACTGCGCTCTTCAGGCCGGAGCCGGCGCTGAAGCGCGGAACCCTGCTCGCGGCGATCTGGATCTTCTCGCCGGTCTGCGGGTTCACACCCTGGCGGGCGCTCCGATCCGCTACCGAGAACTTCCCGAAGCCGGTGAAGTTGATCTCACCGCCGCGGGCAAGCGTCTCCTGAATCGTGTCCAGCACGGCGTCGACTGCCTTGCTCGCCTCGCCCTTGCCGAGGCCACTGTTCGACGCCACCTGGTCGACGAACTCGTTCTTGGTCATGACTTTCCTCCTTGCCGGGGGCAACTGACCGGGCGCAACGTAACAACGCATCCGGACGAAATCGCGGGTTTTTCCGCTCTGCAATTGGATTTACCGCGCTTCTTGCGAGCCTTTCCGGTACTCAGGAGGCTCAAACCGCGCTCTACGAGCCGGAAACCGCCATCTCGGCGACCATCAGCGGGGGCGTCTTCACACTCCCTCCGAAGGGCACCCAGCGCGCCTCAAAGCCCACGAAACGCACCGCTTTCAGCATCGAGACGAGGTCGCTGGCGATCGTTATCTCCCGCACCGGAGCGCCGAATTCGCCGTTCTCGATCAGGCGCCCGGAGGCGCCCACGGAGAAGGTTCCCGACACCGGGTTCACCCCCGAATGAAGGCCGGCGACGTCGGTCACGTAGAGGCCGTCGCCGGCGCGGGCAGCCAGCTCGGCGAGGTCGAGCTCGCCGGCCTCGACGATCAGGTTCGTGGTCCCCACCGAGGGGGCCGCCCGATACGAGCCGCGGCTCGCGTTGCCGGTGGACGAGCGGCCCGCCTTGCGCGCCGTCCGCGAGTCGTACAGAAAGCCCAGTAGGCGGCCGTCCTCGATCAGCGGCGTGGAGCGTGTGGGCGTGCCCTCCCCGTCGAAGGGGGCGCTCGACGGCCCCTCCGGCTCGGTGCCGACGTCGGCCAGCCTGAGCGCCGGGTCCGCGACCTCCTCCCCCTCGCGGCCTGCGAACAGCGAGCGGCCGCGCTGCACCGCGTCCGCGGAGGTCATCGCGCCGATGAAGCCGATGAACGACGCCGCGACGAACGCGTCCAGCACCACCGGGCAGCGACGGCTCGCCGGCTGGCGCGCGCCGACGAGCGCGAGCGCGCGCTCGGCCGCCTCCGCGCCGATCGCCTCCGGGTCGAGCTCGCCGGGGTCGCGGCCCATGCCCACACCGAGGCCGGTCATCAGGTCCGCGCCCTCGCCGGCGAACGCCGACGAGTACGCCCAGGCCTGGGTGGCGCCGTACGACGCGGCGAAGCCGCGCGAGTTGGCGAGCGCGACCGAGCCCTGGGCGTCGGAGTAGACCGAGTTCTCGACCTGCGTGACTCCCTCGCGCGAGCGCGCGGCCCGGTCCACCTCCAGCGCGAGCGCGACGACCCGCTCCGTGGTCCACCCGCCGAAGTCCGGGGAGGCGAGGCCGTCGACGTCCGAGCTGCCCGTCTCGTCGGGCAGGCCCTCGTACTCGTCCTCGTCGGCCAGCTCGGCGGCCTCACGCGCGGCCCGCGCCACCTCGGCCACCCCGTCGTCCGAGAGGTCGGTGCCGTATGCGTACCCGGCGCGGTGGCCCGCGAAGGCGCGGACCCCGACCCCGTGCGCCCCCGCGTCGCTGAGGCTCTCCACCTCGCCCGCGTACACCCGCACGCGGCGGCTCGTGGACTCCTCGACCCACGCATCCGCGTCCGACGCGCCCGCGGCAAGCGCGGCCTCGACGGCCCGCTCGGCAGACTGCTCGAGGCTCACGTCGCCGTGCCGCCCACGGTGAGCTCGCGGATCCGGACGTGCGGCTGGCCCACGCCGGCCGGCACGGTCTGGCCGCCCTTGCCGCAGTAGCCGGTCGCGATCTCGAGGTCGCCGGCGATGCCGTCGATCGCGCGCAGCGCCTCGAGCCCGTTGCCGACGAGAGTCGCGCCCCGGACCGGCGCCGTCACCTTGCCGTTCTCGATCAGATAGCCCTCGGAGACGCCGAAGACGAAGTCGCCGGTGGCCGGCTCCACCTGGCCTCCGCCGAACGAGACCGCATAGAGCCCGCGCTCGACGCCGGCGATCAGCTCCTCCGGCGTCGCGTCGCCGGGCGCGAAGAAGGTGTTCGTCATCCGCGGCACCGGCACGTTCCGGAACGACTCGCGGCGCCCGTTGCCGGTCGACTCGACCCCCTCCTTGCGCGCCCTCAGCAGGTCGTAGAGGTAGGAGGTGAGCCGCCCCTCCTCGATGATGGTCGTGCGGCGCGTGGGCGTGCCCTCGTCGTCCACTCCCTCGCTCCCCCATGCGTTCGGGCGGCTGCCGTCGTCGTACGCCGTCACGAACGCGGGCGCGACCTCCTCGCCGAGGCGTCCCGCGTAGATGCTCGCGTCCTTCTGGATCGCGTCCGCCTCGAGGCCGTGGCCCACGGCCTCGTGCAGGAGCACGCCGCCGAACGCATTCCCCACAACCACGGGGAGGCGCCCGGTCGGAGCGTCCACGGCGTCGAGCAGGGTCAGTGCCCTGCGCGACGCCTTCTCCGCCACCTCCTCGGGGTTCCGGTGGAGCAGCTCCCAGCCGGCGTGGCCGCCGCGCGTGTCCGTCCCGGTCTCCACGCGGCCGTTCCGGCGCGCCACGACCTGTGCGCTGAGGCGGATGCGCGTGCGATCGTCGGCGGCGGCGCGGCCGTCCGAGCCGAACACCTCGATCTGGCGGTGCGTCTCGACGTAGCCGATGCGCACCTGCGCAACCTCCGCCCCCGCGTCACGGGCGCGCTCGTCGCAGGCTCGCAGCAGGCCGGCCTTGCGCCCCGCCTCGACCTCCTCGGGCGGGATGACGACCTCGTGGCGTGCCCCGGTGACGACCGCCTGGAGCGCCGCGGGCTCGCGTGCATCGCCGCGCACCGCCTCGGAGACCGAGGCGGCAACGCGCAGCAGGTCCTGCTCGGCGAGGCCGTCGACGTGCCCGTAGTAGGTCGAGTCGCCCTGAACGACACGCACGCACGCCCCGCGCTCGCGGCCGACCTGGGGGCGCTCCACGCGGCGGTCGTCGAGCGAGATCGCGAAGCCGCGGCGCCCCTCGGCGTACAGCTCGGCCATGTCGCCGCCGCGCGCTAGCGCACGCGCCAGCACCGCCCGTGCCAGCTCGGGATCGACGAGGGTCATTCCCGCCCCGCGGCCTCGCTCAGCATTTCCTCGGCGAGGCTCATGATGCGGTCGTGCCCTCGGGCCTCGGGCTGGACCAGGCGCGCGTAGCCGCTCGGGTCATACACGAGCACGCGCGGCTCGCGCTCGCGCTGCAGGCGCCGGACGGTGGCCGCCACGCCCTCGGCGATGCCCGCCGCGCGGGAGAGCGGCCCCTTGCGCTTCTCCTTCATCCGCCGAGCTCCGGCATCGGCAGCTCCTCGGCCGCGCGCTCCTCCGTCGCGGGGGCGGCGGCGCGCTCCTCAACCGACTCCGAGCGCCTGATCGGCGGGCCGCCCTCCAGCTCGCCCAGCACGGCGTGCAGGTCGTAGAGGATCAGCGACGAGAGGGCCCCGCGCTTCGCCACCGCGGCGAGCGTCCAGCGCGGGGTGCGCGAGGCGAACACGGCGCCGCCGGGCACCTGGACCTCGACCTGCTCGGGCGGCTCCGCCTCCCAGTCGCGGGTGGCGCGATCCACCTCCTCGAACAGCCTGCGGGCCAGGTCGGCCAGCTTCTCCGCACGCCGGCGATCCGCGTCGGTGGCGCTGGTGAGCGACCCGGCGGCGTCGAGCAGCACCGCCGTGCGGACGTCGGCCGACAGCTCGCGGAGACGCTCCGCCGCGTGCTCCGGGGTGAGCGTGTCGGGCATTCTGGTCAGAATAGCCGCGTGCCCCTTGCTCGAATCTCCTGGCTCGTAACGGTCGGGATCTGCCTGATCGCGGCTCTCCTGCTCCTGCTCGAGGGCTACTTCGGCTACTCCGGCGTCGTGCTCGCCGTGGGCGCCGCGGCGGCCGTGAACCTGCTCTGAGGCCCTACGGCGCCTCGGCGCCCAGCGGCTCGGTGTGCACGATCACGTCGGCCAGGTCGGGGCAGCGCTCGCGCACGGCCTCCTCTATCTCGCCCGCGTTGCGGTGCGCCGACGGCAGCGGCTGCTCGCCCGGCAGGCTCACCGTGACGAGCGCGACGCGGCCCTGCTCTCCGTCGCGAAAGGTCACGGCGAGCGGGGCCGAGCCGGTGTAGCGCCTGACCGCCGACTCGATCGCCTCGCGCTCGGTGGCGGTGTCGTCGCGGGTCGGCGCTCTCGCCCAGTCCGTGCGCGAGAGCGGCTCGATGTGCGTGTGAACCATGCGGAGCTCGGGCACCTCGCCGCGAATCTCCTGCTCCAGGCGCTCCACGACGTCGTGCGCCTCGTCGAGCGAGAGGTCGCGCGACAGCTTCACGTGCAGCGAGAGCTCGTAGCCCTCGGGCAGCCGCATCACTCGCACGTTGTGGACCTCGCGGACCTCCGGGACCGAGGCGGCCGCCGCGGTGGCACGCTCCCGGATATCGCCCTCGCTCTCGACCGGCTCGACGTGCACGACCACGTCGGCGCCGCCGAGCGCGCGCTCGACCACGTCCTCGATCCTGTCGGCCACGGTGTGGGCCTGGGTCACACCGGTGTCCATCGGCACGCCCACGACCAGGTCGACGAAGTGGCGCCCGCCGGCCTGGCGCACCCGCACGCGGCGCACCTCCACGTCCTCGGCCGCCTGCGCGAGCGCCGCGCGGATCCGGTCGTCCGCGTCCGCCACGGCTCGGTCCATCAGCACGTCGATCGACCTCTTGGCGAGGCGGATGGCCGCGAGCACGACGAGGACCGCGACGAACAGGGCAGCCGCCGCGTCGGCCCATTCGTGGCCCGCCCGCACGAGGAGCAGTCCGACCAGCACCGCGAGCGAACCCGCGAGGTCGGAGGTGAAGTGGAGCGCGTTCGCGGCCAGCGCCGCCGAGCGATATCGCTGCGAGGTCCGGAAGCTCACGACCGCGCGCGAGGCGTCGATCGCGATGACGACCACGAGCACGGTCAGCGCCCACCAGGTCACGTCGACGTCGTGGCCGCCGCCGTCGATCAGCCGCCGCACCGACTCGAACGCGATGAACAGCGACACGAGCACGAGGAAGGCGCTCTCGCCGAGCGCGGCCAGATGCTCGGCCTTGCCGTGCCCGTAGTGGTGCTCGCGGTCCGGCGGGCGGACCGCCACCCGGACCGCGAAGAGCGTGAGCAGCGCGGCCACGAGGTCGGTCCCCGAGTGGACCGCCTCGGCCAGGAACGCGAGCGACCCGGTGGCGAGGCCGGTCGCGAGCTTGATCGCCACCAGGAAGACGGCCGCGGCGACGCTGATCTTCGCCGTGCGCTGCGTGGCGCGGGCGCGGGCGGTCTCGCCGGCCCGCGGCTCCCCGGCCGTGCTCGCGCTCATCCCCGGCTCCTACGCCGCCGCGCCGCCGCTGCAATACGCCTGCGACGCCGGTCCCTGCTGCTGCCTCCCAGGAGCGCCTCCAGCGGCCCGGGCGGCCGCGCCGCCTCCTCGGCCGCGACCAGCTTTGCCACCAGCTCGCGTGCCGCCCGGCCGCGGTGGCTGATCGCGTCCTTCTCTGCGGGCTCGAGCTCGGCCATCGTCCTGTCGTCCGGGTAGTCGTCCGGAATGAAGGCGGGGTCGTACCCGAAGCCGCCGTCGCCCCGCGGCTCGACGGCGAGCCGGCCCTCGCAGCGCCCGTACACGACCTCCTCGCGCCCGCCCGGCTCGACGTAGGCGAGCGCGCACACGTATGCCACGCGGCGGTCGCCGTCCTCCGGCACCTCGCTGAGCAGCTTCGCCAGGTTCTCCTCGTCCGTGGCGCCCTCGCCCGCGTAGCGAGCCGACCAGACCCCGGGCGCGCCGCCGAGCGCGGCGGCCTCGATCCCCGAGTCGTCGGCGATCGCGGGCCGGCCCGTCTCGGCCGCCGCGACACGCGCCTTCTTGAGCGCGTTCTCCGCGAAGGTCGTGCCTGTCTCCGGCGGCAGCTGTACGTCCGCCGGCAGCGGGTCGAGCTCGTACGGATGCATCAGCGCGGACAGCTCGCGCAGCTTGTGCTCGTTACGTGTGGAGAGGACCAGCCGCACGGCTCAGCCCGCCGTAGCCGTCGCCACAGCCTCCTCCTGCGCGGCGCGGAGCGCCGCGATCCCGTCGGCGGCCAGGGCGAGCAGCTCGTCGAGCGAGGCGAGCGAGAGCGGGGTGCGCTCGGCGGTGGCCTGAACCTCGACCAGGCCGCCGTCGCCCGTCATGACCACGTTCGCGTCGACGTCGGCGCGCGAGTCCTCGGAGTAGTCGAGGTCGAGCAGCGCGCGGCCCGCGACCATGCCCGTCGAGACCGCCGCCACCGACTGCGAGAGCGGCATGCTGTCGAGCTTCCCCTCGTCCATCACGCGCCGGAGAGCGAGCTCGAGCGCCACATACCCGCCGGTGATCGCCGCGCAGCGCGTGCCGCCGTCGGCCTCGAGCACGTCGCAGTCGATCCAGACGGTGCGCTCACCGAGCGCCTCGAAGTCGACGATGCCGCGCAGCGAGCGGCCGATCAGGCGCTGGATCTCGACCGTGCGGCCGTCCGGCCGTCCCTTCGAGACGTCGCGGCGCTTGCGATCCCCGGTCGACGCGGGCAGCATCGCGTACTCGGCCGTGACCCAGCCGCGCCCCTGCCCGGCCATCCAGCGCGGCACCTCCTCGTCGACGCTCGCGGTGCAGATCACCCGAGTCCCGCCCGCCTCCATGAGCGCCGAGCCGGTCGCGGTCCGGACGAAGCCCGGCGTGATGACGACGTCGCGCAGCTCGCCGGGCGAGCGGCCGTCGCTGCGGAGCTCGTCGTTCACGCCGCTCTCCTCGCGGCGGCCTCGACCGGGACCTGCTCGACCTCGGCGATCGGCAGCTGCAGGAACCGGATCCCGAGCCGGCGGAACTCCTCCGGCTCGCCCGTCGAGAGGAAGCTGTAGCGCCCCCTGCGGCCCTCGTCCTGATCGACGCCGGTCTCGCGCAGCCGCTGCTCCACGTCGGCCGCAATGGCCTCGCCGGAGCTGACGATCGTCACGCCGCGCCCGAGCGCCCTCTGCAGGACCGGCCTGACGAGCGGGTAGTGCGTGCATCCGAGGATCACGGTGTCGACTCCGGCCTCGCGCAGCGGCCGGCAGAGCCCGTCGACGCAGGCCACGACGCGCTCGTCGACCTCGCCGCCCTCCTGGATGAGCGGCGCCAGCTCGGCGGATGCGACGGCGTGCAGCTCGGCCTCGGGCGCCGCCTCTGCCAAGGCGCGGGCGTAGGCGCCGCTCCCGACCGTGGCCGGCGTGGCGATCAGCCCCACACGGCCGTTGCGGGTGGCCGCCGCGGCGAGCCGCGACTCGGGCGTGACCACGCCGACGACCGGCACTCGCCCCTCAAGCTCGGCGCGCAGAGCGGGCAGCGCGGCGGCCGTCGCGGAGTTGCAGGCGACCACCAGCAGCTTGGCCCCACGGTCGAGCAGGATGTCCGCCAGCTCGCGCGCGAAGCCGAGCAGCTCGTCCGCCGACCGGTCCCCGTACGGAAAGCGGGCGGTGTCGCCGAGGTAGAGAAAATCCTCGTGCGGCAGCGACACGAGGCACTCGTGAAGCACCGTGAGCCCGCCGACCCCGGAGTCGAAGACGGCAACGGGAAGCTGTCGCTGAGTGGCAGCCACGGCGAGGTATGGTCGCAGGCTGGGCGGAATGCGCGGGTGTCCCGGTTCAGCCCTGGCTCTGCGCCAGCGCCTCGAAGTTCTCCCACAGCTCCGGCACGTCCGCCTTCGCACGTGCCTCGAGGGCGGCGTGGGCCACGAGGTTCCACGCGCCCGAGACCCAGAGCCAGTCGAGCACGAGGTCGCGGGCGAGCAGGTCGTTCTTCACCAGCGTCCCGACCGTCTCGTGGAAGACCAGCACCGTCTGGACGTGCTGGTCGAGGGCGTCCGCGGACTCCGGGTCGAAATCGTCGGCGAAGATCGTCCGGCTCGCCTCGGGCAGGCCGATCATCGACCCCCACTTCGCCAGCTCGACGATCAGCGCTGCGTCCTCCCGCGTGCCTGCCATGTCCGCTCCTTGCTTCGCTTGCCGCGACGAGCGTAACGTCCAGCGGCGTGAGCTTCGACACCATTCGTACCGACCTCGCCGACAGCGTCCTCACGATCACACTCGATCGCCCGGACCGGCTCAACGCCTTCACGCACCGCATGCGGGACGAGCTCATCGCGGCGTTCGACGCGGCGGACTCCGACGACGACGTGCGGGTCGTGATCGTCACCGGCGCCGGACGAGCATTCTGCGCCGGCGCCGACCTCGAGGCGGGCGGGTCGACCTTCGACGTGGCCACCCGTGACGTTCATACCTTCGCGGACGGCAGCCCGCGTGACGGCGGAGGTGAGGTGTCGCTGCGCATCTACGAGTCCACGAAGCCCGTGATCGCCGCCATCAACGGACCGGCCGTCGGTGTGGGTATCACGATGACGCTGCCGATGGACGTGCGGCTGGCGGTCGAGGGCGCCAAGATCGGCTTCGTCTTCACCCGTCGCGGCATCGTGCCTGAGGCGGCCTCGAGCTATTTCCTTCCACGCCTCGTCGGCATCTCGCGTGCGTTGGAGTGGGTGTCGACCGGGCGCGTTTTCTCAGCGGAGGAGGCGCTGGCAGGCGGCCTCGTCCGGAGCATCCACCCGCCCGGCGAGCTGATGGCTGCCGCGCATGCGCTGGCGCGCGAGATCGCGGACAACACCGCACCGGTGTCGGTCGCGCTGAGCCGGCGGATGCTGTGGTCGATGCTCGGGGCGGCGCACCCGCTCGAGGCCCATGAGGTCGACTCCAGGGCGATGGCTTCGCGCGGCGCCTCCGCGGACGCCGCCGAGGGGGTCACCGCCTTCCTCGAGAAGCGGGACGCGGTCTTTCCCGACCGGGTCGGCGACGGCCTGCCCGATATCGGCCTCTAGGTCCGGACTCCCGCTCAACCGCCCGAGGCGCCCGGGAAGCTGTGGCGGGTGTGGCTGAAGCCGCCCTTGCCGAAGGCGAGGACCTTGGTCGGCGCCACGGCGAAGACGTGGGCGATCCCCTCGCCACCCGTGTTGGAGAATCCCTCCGCGACCGGCTCGAACTCCCATGAGCCGTCCCACTTTTCTCGCCACGCGCGCGCGAGCTCGCTCAGCCTCGCCTCGTCCGTAACGCGCTCGGCCTCGCCCTCGACGACCACGTCGAGGCCTTCCTGCCAGCCGTTGCAGCCGGTCGTCAAGGCGACGCGCGGGTTGGTCTCGAGGTTGACCGCCTTCTGCTCATCGGGACCGGTGGAGAAGTACAGCGCCCCGTCGTCCCAGACCGCGACCAGCGGGGTCACGTGCGGGCGGCCGTCGCGGCGCACGGTCGAGATCCAGAACAGCTGGGCGTCTCGCAGCGTCCGCTCGGTCTCCTCCCAAGAGGTCGGCTCCGCCTCAGGTTGGCTGAAGCGCTCGTCGAGCTCGGTGGTGACTTCCGCCATACGGCGTCCTCCTTCGTGTCAGAACTGCACCTTGCGCACAGCCTCCTTGATCTTGCCGATGATCACGTCGCCGAGCTCCTTGCCCTCGTCGGTCTTGAAGCCCTTCATGGCGGCGACCACGCCGGCCATCACGAGCGCCACCAGCAGGATCAGCGCGACGTACTCGACCGTTCCCTGCCCGCGTGCGCAGCGTGAGCGCGCCCCCGCGTTCAGCAGGCCGGCGTGGATGCGTCCGAAGAAGCGATGCATGTGGGTCCTCCCCCTTGGTGATCCGGTTGGGAGGCATGCTGCGAGCGGCGGGCGCACCGCTCCAGACCGGACTGTCACAAGGCCCTGACATCATCCGCACGGCATGTGCGGGATCGGCGCAATCCTCGATCCGGCCGGCACGTCGGGCCAGCACGCGGCGGAGCGGATGGTCGAGGCGCTGCGTCATCGCGGTCCTGATGGCGAGGCGCTGAGGCGCATCGGGCCCGTCGCGCTCGCCCACACCCGGCTGGCCATCATCGACGTCGCGGGCGGCGACCAGCCGCTCGACTCCGAGGACGGCCGCGTGACCGCGATCGTCAACGGCGAGATCTACAACCACGCCGAGCTCCGGGAGGGGCTCGAGCAGCGCGGCCACCGCTGGGCCACGAACTCGGACAGCGAGGTGGTCGTGCACGCCTACGAGGAGCACGGCGTGGACTGCGTCCGCCACCTGAACGGCATCTTCGCCTTCGTCATCTGGGACCAGCGCGAGCAGCGGCTGGTCGCGGCACGCGACGCGTTCGGCGTGAAGCCCCTGTACTGGTGGACGGACGGGCGCCGCGTCGCGGTGGCATCCGAGGTCGGGGCGCTCCTGAGTGCCGGCCTCACCGGCGTCCGCGTGGACCGCGTCGCGCTCGACCACTACCTCGCCTGCCGCTTCGTGCCGGCGCCGCGCACGCTGTTCGAGGGGATCAGCAAGCTGCCGGCGGCCTCCTCGCTCGTGGTCGAGGCCGGCGGCAGCCCCCGGATCGAGAGCTGGCGCCAGCCGCCAGGCGCGCCGATCGACGCCGAGGACGACGAGCTCGCCGCACAGCTCGCCGAGCGCTACGCCGACGCGGTCGAGCGCCAGATGATGTCCGACGTCCCGTACGGCGCCTTCCTCTCGGGCGGCGTGGACAGCGCGGCGATCGTCGCCGCGATGAAGCTCCGCGCTCCCGAGGCGCCCACCACCTTCACGATCGGATTCCCGGGTCACGGCGACGTGCTCGACGAGCGCGAGCTCGCGGCCGAGACGGCGCGCATCGTCGGCACCGACCACCGCGACACGGCCATGCACGAGACCGACTTCCTTGCCGAGCTCTCGCGCTGCATGCCACGGCTCGAGGAGCCCTGCGGCATCCCGAGCGCGCCCGCGCTGCTCCAGCTCTCTCGCTTTGCCGCGGGCGAAGTGAAGGTCGTGCTGGCGGGCCAGGGCGCGGACGAGCCCCACGGTGGTTACGGCCGCCACCAGGCCGCGGCGCTGCTCGGGCCGCTCAAGCTCGTCCCGCCCGCGGCGGCCGCCCCGGCGGCCGCGCTCGCCCGGGCCCTGCCGCGGGCCGCGAGCGCGCGCCGCGTGGCCCACCTGCTCGGCGGCCGCGGCGACGCGGCGCGCCTGCTCCGCCTCGTCGAGATCACCGACGCGCCCACACGCGCCGCCCTGGTCGGCCCGGGGGCCGAGGCAGACGGGGAGCGCCTCTCCTCCGCGCGCGCCATCCTGGCCGACGTCCCCGGCCTGCCGCTCCTCGACCAGGCGCTCTACCTCGACACTCACATGTTCCTGCCGGACGGGATCCTGCTGTGCAACGACAAGATGTCGATGGCTGCCGGGCTCGAGCTGCGGGTGCCGTACCTCGACGTCGAGCTCATGCGCTTCGTGGAGCGCATCCCAGGGGGCCGCCGGGTGCGCCCCCGCCGGCCCAAGCGCCTCCATCGGCGCGCCACACGCGCGCTCCTCCCGCCCGAGGTGACGAACCGCAGGAAGCACGGCTTCGCCACCCCTTACGACGACTGGCTGCGCGCCTCGCTCGGACGCGAGGTCGAGCGCCGCTACGCACCCGGCTCGCCGCTCGCCGAGCTGATCGACCCGAGCGCCGCCGCCCGCCTCGTCGACGAGCACCGGCGCGGCCGTGCGGACCACAAGGCGATCCTCTTCTGCCTGCTCGAGCTGTCCGAGTGGCACGCCGCCTTCGTCGAGGCGCGGGAGCCCGTGGCAGCGTGAGCAGGAAGCGCATCCTCTTCGTCCACAGCCGCCGGGCGAGCTTCGTGGCGATCGACCGCGAGATCCTCGCCGAGACGTACGAGATCGAGGACCTCTACCAGCCGGGCCGCTGGCCGAACCCGGTGAAGGTGATCGGCGGCGTGCTGCGCGCCGACCTCGTGTTCGGCTGGTTCGCCTCCTGGCACACCTTCTTCCCGATCACGCTCGCCTGGCTCCTGGGCAAGCCGTCCGTGATGATCATCGGCGGGTTCGACACGGCCAACATGCCGGACATCGGCTACGGCTACCAGCAGGGCGGCGTCCGGCGCGCGGCGAGTCGCTGGATCATGCGGCGCGCGGGCCGGCTCGCAACGAACTCCGAGTACAGCCTGAGCGAGATCGAGCGCAACACG
>Ga0207675_100002982_pt1 | contig 16637 bp, 15 predicted proteins | sample KBSSwiS42_FD_184305 | JGI IMG/M metagenome (GOLD analysis project Ga0207675, IMG submission 184305) | Switchgrass rhizosphere microbial communities from Kellogg Biological Station, Michigan, USA - KBS Switchgrass S4-2 (SPAdes) (version 2) | ecosystem: Host-associated > Plants > Roots >... | reverse complement strand
CATGCGCTTCGCGACCGAGCACGCCATCGCCAAGGCGAAAACCGCGGGCTCGGCGTGGGTCGGCGTCAGGGCGAGCAACCACGCGGGACCGGCTTCGCTCTATGCGAGCATGCCGATCGAGCACGACATGATCGGTTTGTATCTCGCGGTCGGCAACGCGAACCATCTCGCAGCATGGGGCGGGCTCGATATGCTGCTCTCGACCAATCCGATCGCGGTTGGCGTGCCGGCGGGCGGCGAGCCGCCGATCGTGCTCGATATGGCGACTACGGTCGCGGCCTACGGCAAAGTCAAAACCGCCGCCCAGCGCGGCGAGACGATGCCCGAAGGCTGGATGATCGATCGCATGGGTAAAGCGCTGACCGATCCCAAGCGCGCGAACGAAGGCCTGCTGTTGCCGATCGGTGGCTATAAGGGTTATGGACTCGCATTGGTGTTCGGCCTGCTCGCTGGAACACTCAATGGCGCGGCGATGGGGCGCGACGTCGTCGATTTCAATAACGACGACACGACGCCGACCAACACCGGCCACGTGATCGTCGCGCTCAATGTCGCAATGTTTCGCGAGATCGGCGAATTCAAGGCGAGCGTTGACCAACTGGTGCGCGACATCCGCAATTCGAAACGCCTGCCCGGCGTCGATGCGATTCGCCTGCCCGGCGAGCAAAGTCATGCGAAGCGCACGGAACGGCTCAAGTCGGGTATCCCGCTGCCTGCCCCTTTGCGTAAGAGCCTGGACCAGCTTGCGGTGGAGTTGAAGATCGCGCCGCTGGGATAACAGTGTAAGTTCGATTGTGGATGAGAGACCAACCGATCTCGTGTAGAGAGATATCTTAATTAACCTCCTTCGCCTTGAAGGGGGAGGATGAATATGGTTACGCAGCATTGCACCAGCTGCGTAACGAGGAGAACGCAGAGTGGTCAGACTTGCCGATTTGCCGGACTTCGAACGCGAGCACATGCTCGACAAGCTGAAAGGGCTCGAGGAATTCAGCGCGCGCCCGTGGGTTAAGCCGCCGCCGCTCGCGCAGTGCCGAATCGCGATCGTGTCGACGGCCGGGCTGCATGTGCGCGGCGACCGGCCGTTTGGTCCGAGTGCCACGGCGACGGACTATCGGATCATTCCCGCCGATACGCAGGCCGCCGACCTGGTAATGAGCCATCAATCGGTCAATTACGACCGTACCGGATTCCAGGAAGACCACAACGTCGCGTTTCCGCTCGATCGCCTGAACGAGCTCGCGCGCGAGCGCGCGATCGGCTCGGTTGCCGCGTTTCACTATTCGTTCATGGGCGCGGCGCCGATACGCAAGATCGAAGCCAAAGCACGCGAACTCGCAGGACTTCTCAAGAAAGACAAGGTCGACGCCGTATTGCTGTGTCCGGTCTGACCGAACTGCACGTGCGCCGTCGGCGCGCTCGGTCACTACCTCGAAAGCGCTGGCATCGCGACGACGCAGATTTCGCTCGTCCGTGAGCACACCGCGGCAATGGGCCCGCCGCGCGCGCTGTGGGTGCCGTTCATATTGGGGCGCCCTTTCGGGGTGCCCGGCGACGCTGAATTTCAGCGGCGCGTGTTACGCGCTGTGCTGCACCTGCTCGAGGCGCCGGCCGGTCCCGTGCTCGAGGATTACGCAGAGGAAGCGCCGGTGCCGGGCGCAGCAGAAACTGAAGGCATGGCGTGTCCCGTCAGCTTCGATCGCGAGATGGCCGCCGACGATCTGGGCGCAGCGCTGGCGCGCGAAATCGAAGAGCTGGCGCCGTGGCACGATCTGGCCGCGAAACGGCGCGAGCGCACGACGACGGGGTTGAGCGGAATGGCGATGGATGAGGCTGCGCGTTTCGTGGCGTCGTATCTGAACTCGTCACCCGCGCCCAATCTCAACGGCATGAATGCCGGTGAAACACTCAAGATAGTATGCGACGACCTGCGCGCCTATTACTACGAGGCGGCCGCCGCGCAGCCGGGCAATCCGGACGCGCAGGCGGTGCTGCACTGGTTTTGGCACGACACGGCGGCGGGGCGCGCGTTTCATGCACTGCAGAAAATCTGCCTCGACAGCGCAGATCCCTCGTTGCAGGTTTTAGGCGGGAATTCGCTCGTGCCGCGCGCGATCGTGCACGCGCACGCGCACGCAAGCTAAGCTGAACGGGCCTGACGCGCGCTCAATGCGCCGCGAGCGCCGCGATGGATTTTATCTGCTCGACGTAAGTGTCCATGCCCATGGCCTTGGTCATGAACCGGTCCGCATTCATCCGATAGCTTTTACGCATGTCGCCGGCGGATTTGGAGCACGTCAGCACGACAACCGGAATGTGCTTCAGGCGATCGTTGCTTTTGATTTCATTCAGCACTTCGTGCCCGTTGATTTTCGGGATGTTAAGGTCGAGTACGACAATGTCCGGCCGCGGCGCGTCGTTGAACTGGCGGGTCTGGCACAGGAAAGAGATCGCATTCATGCCGTCTTCGACGACGTGCAGGCGGCACGGAATGCCGGCAACCCGCAATGCTTCGCGCGTCATGCGCACGTCGGCGGGATCGTCTTCCACCAGCAGCAATTCGATCGGCCGCAGCTCGAGGCCGGTGGCTTTCGCGTCGGCCGGCGGGCGCGACACGGACGACCGCATGTCATACGTTTGCGCGCTGAGCTTTGCGTCAGCCAACAGCCGCAGCGACAAGGGGATGGATTTCTTAGATTGCTCGAGCCGTATCACCACCGTGGTGCCGAATTTCGAATCGCCGACCGTCGCCAGCAGCTTCTGCATCGCCTCCTCACTGGTCATGCCGACCAATGCCACCGCGTAATCGCCCTGACCGGCAGGCTTGTGCACGGTGATGCTCTTGATCGCGCCCAGGGATGCACACTGTTGTGCCACGACTTCCGCCAGTTCGCCTTCGGTCAGACTTTCCAGATCCAGGGTAAGCATAGGGCGCTCCGTGTCAAAGACCGCGATATCCCGCGCGCAACTTGATTATACGACCCTCGCCTCACGTTACAAGTTCGCACTTTGACAGCTAGTTAGCGCTTTCCCACCGATAAATGGCCGTAACATTTACACGGCGCCGCATTTTGCGCGGGCGGCAGTGTGGAAAAATGTGAGGACGGGCGGCAGACGATTGTGCTAACAATATCGGATGGCGCACCGAATTTCGTCGGGTAACTGTAAAAAGCGACAAAGATATGCGAAACGGCTTGTCGAATGACCCCGCATGGCAATCGCCAGCTGACGCCATAGTCGGTGCCCGCTTGCACTTGATGACCACGATCCGGCGGCTACCTTTGGCCGCGCAGGTCGGATTGTTGGCGATCGTTTACTTTGTCGCCGCCAAGCTATCGCTGGGGCTGGCCATCCCGCCCGGGTACGCGACTGCGGTATGGCCGCCATCGGGCGTCGCGGTGGCGGCCGTGCTGATGCTCGGCAACCGCGTATGGCCCGGCGTATGGCTCGGCGCCGCGGCGGTTAATTTCACAATCAATTCATCGGCGTTCGCGGCCGTTGCGATCGGCACCGGCAATACGCTGGAAGCGCTCGCCGCAGCAATCTTGATCCGCCGGTTCGTCGGCGTGCCCTACCGCTTTCAGCGCGGCGAGGACGTTATCATTTTCATGGCCGCCGCGATCGTAGCCGGCGCGATCGCCGCGAGCGTCGGCGTGACGCCCATGGCACTGGGCAGCGGCCTCAAGCTGGAGGAGCTCTTTACCAACGTCTGGACATGGTGGCTCGGCGATGTGGCCGGCATCATCGTGTTCGTGCCTCTGATTTTGAGCTGGAGCGGCGGTGACACCCCGGCCTGGCCGCCGCGCCAGAAGATCGAGGCCGCCTTGTTTGCGGTGCTATTGCTGGTTACCGCATACCTCGCGTTCAGCGGCGGCGCCCGCTATGCGCCGCCCATTCCACGCTCCTATTTGCTGGTCCCGTTCGTTCTATGGGTGTCGTTCCGCTTCGGCCAGCGCGAGACGGCGACCGCGGTCACTACGGTGTGCGGGATCGCGCTCTGGTACACGCTCGCAGGGCGAGGACCCTTCGCGACGGGTGCGTTAAATTCGTCGTTGCTGCTGTTGCTCACGTACATCATCGTGCTGCAAGGCATGGGATTAGTGCTGTGCGCGGTCATCGGCGAGCGCAGCCGCGCAATGGCACAGGTTTTGAAGGAGCGCGACGAACTCGAGTCCCGCGTGCGCGCGCGCACGCTCGAGCTTGAGCACATCAATCGCGTGCTCAACCACGACATCATCGAGCGCGAAAAGGCCGAGTCGAGATTCAAAGGCCTGCTCGAGTCGGCGCCCGACGCGATTGTCATCGTCAACGGCGAGGGCAACATCGTGCTGGTTAATTCGCAGACGGAGAAGCAGTTCGGCTATCGGCGCATGGAACTGATCGGCCAGCCGGTCGATATCCTGCTGCCGCCGCGCTATCGCGATACCGATGGTACGCGCCAAGGTCGGTTTTTCCTCGACCCGAAAATCCGCCCGCTGGGGGCGGGAATGGAGCTGCGGGGATTGCGCAAGAGCGGACAGGAGTTTCCGATCGAAATCAGCTTGAGCCCGCTCGAAACCGACGAGGGGACACTGGTCTCGAGCGCGATCCGCGACATCAGCGAGCGCAAGCAGGCCGAGGCAACGCGTGCGCGATTGGCGGCCATCGTCGAATCCTCCCAGGACGCCATCCTGAGCCGCGATCTGGAGGGCAGGGTCCGGTCGTGGAATGCCGGCGCGGAACGCCTGTTCGGCTATACGGCCGCCGAAGTCATCGGCAAGGACCTGACGATGGTGCCGCCTGAGCGCCTGCATGAAATCGAAGAAAATCGCCGGCAACTCAGGTCGGGCGCGCAGGTATCCGACTATCAAACCATGCGGGTTGCCAAGGACGGCCGGCAAATCGACGTATCGCTCTCCGGCTCACCGATCATGGACGATAGCGGCAACATAATCGGCATGGCGTCGATATTGCGCGACATCACCCCGCTCAAAATGGCCGAGCAGGAGCTGCAACAGGCGCACGACGACCTGGAGCGGCGCGTTGCCGAGCGCACCGCGGAGCTCTCGCGCATCAACGCGGAGCTCGAGAAGTTCGCCTATATCGCCTCGCACGATCTGCAGGAACCGCTGCGCACCGTCATCAACTTCTCCGATCTGCTCGAACGACGGTACCAGGACAAACTCGACGCCGACGGGCGCGAATTTCTGGGCTTCATTGTGAGCGGGGTGCTGCGGATGCGGCGTCTCGTCGATGACCTGCTGGAGTTTTCGCGCACCGGCCACGAGCGCGTGGTGCGCAAACCCGTGGATTGCGAAGGCGTGCTCGAACGGGTGCTGGCCAGCCTGGGACAGAGCGTTGCCGAGTGCGGCGCGGTGGTGACCCACGACGCGCTGCCGACGGTGCTTGCCGACGCCGGGCAGCTTGAGCAGCTGCTGCAAAATCTCGTCGGCAACGCGTTGAAGTTCCGCGGCGACAAGCAACCCGTCGTGCACATCGGGATCGAAGCTCAGCCCGCGGACTGGCTGTTCTCGGTCGCTGACAACGGCATAGGACTCGATCCGCGGTTTGCCGGCCGCATTTTCGAAATGTTCCAGCGCCTGCACGGGGTCGGCAAGTACGTGGGTTCGGGGGTTGGGCTGGCCATCTGCAAAAAGATCGTAGAGCGGCATGCCGGGCGCATCTGGGTTGAATCCACCGAAGGCCGCGGCGCGACGTTTTATTTCACATTGCCGCGGCAATAGCCGGCCGCCGGCGGCCGGCTCCGACAGCGGACAAGTCCGTGAGTTCACCTCAGTTTGATGGTTATTTTGCGGCCGGCGTTAATTTTTTCCTGTACGATCGATACTTATTGATGTCCAATCCATATGCACGGATTCGGGTGCATGGCCAATGTCTTATGGAGGAGGGGTCCCCCATGAAACACGGCTTGATGATGCACAGGTCACTTCACGTGGAGGGATTGCCATGTTAGCTCTGAATGTCGGGAAATTGTCCGAAACGCAGATTAGAATCGCCGCCGCCGGTGAGTGCGCGCAATTCGGCACGGTTAAAAACATCCGGATTCTCCCGCCGGCGGCCCATCGCAACTACGCGATTGCCGCGGTTGAAATGTCGAATTCAAACGAAGCCGAACACCTGCGGGTTACGCTCGGCGACACGAAAATAGGCCCGGTTGTCCTGATCCGCCTCATGCCGGAGCAGGTCGACGAGCTCGATCTATCCGGCGACAACGACGACGACGAAACGCCGGCGCCTATCGACCGCGAGCCGGTGGAGATCCTGCTGGTCGAGGACGATCCGGCGGACGTGCGCATGACGCGCGAGGCGCTCAACGTTGCCGGGTTCGCCCACCGCCTGCATGTCGTGGCGGATGGAAATGAGGCGATCACCTTCCTGTCGCGCATGCGGGAATCCGACGACGCGCCGCGGCCGGATGTGGTGCTGATCGATCTTAATCTGCCGAAAATCAACGGGCACGAGGTACTGCTCGAAATCAAGAGCAACGACGACTTGCGCGACATTCCGGTGGTGGTGTTGACCTCGTCCAAGGCCCCGCGCGATATGCATCTCAGCTACCAGGCGGATGCGGACTGGTTCGTGACCAAGCCCACGGGTCTCGACGCCTACGCCGACACGATGAAGCGAATCGAGACGCTGATCACGCACTAACCCGGGGGGCGCGGCACCCGGCCGGCGCGGGCTCACGCGTTGAGCGGGCTGCCCATCCACTGCTCGCTTTGCCGGCGCGCGACATCGTTCAGAGACCCGAGTTTCTGATAGGCCTCGCGCAGCCAGGCGGCATCGCTCTTGGAGGCCTCGGCCTCGGCGCGCAGCGCGCTTAACGGCGCTTCCGTATCGAGCGTGCGCGCGTAAGGCCGCAATAATTCAAGCGTATCCAGGATGTCGCGTTGCAGCGTGCCCCGTTGCTGCGTCTGCGCATCGATGTACGCGCCCCCCACGCCGTAGCGGCAGGCCTGGAACCGGTTGTATTTATACACGAGATAGACGTCGTCCGACGTCGGCAACGGCTGCTGCGTGAGTAGGTAATGCGCGAGCGTTTGCGCATAGGCCGCGAGCTGCGCGGCGCGCTCGACCGTCAGCGGCGTGTCGAGCACGCGAATCTCGACGGTGCCGAATTCCGGCTTGGGCCGCGTGTCCCAGTAGAAATCTTTCATGCTCTCGACGATGCCAAAGCGCTGCATCTTCTCGAAGTAAGCGACAAACTCGCTCCATGTATGCACCAGAGGCAGGGTGCCGGACAGCGGGAATGCGCTTACGGTGTTCAGGCGAGAAGATTGAAAATCCGTGTCCGTGCCCTGCTGAAACGGCGACGAGGCCGACAGCGCGATGAAATGCGGGATATAGCGGGACAACGCGTGCGCGAGGTGGATCGCCGTGTCGCCGTCGGGCACTCCGACGTGGATGTGCTGGCCGAATACGGTGAATTGCTTCGCGAGATAGCCGTACACTGACAGCAGATGCTTGAACCGCTCGGTCGGGTAGATGCGCCGATCGCTCCATTTATGAAACGGGTGCGACCCGCCGCCGGCGATGCGCAGGTTCAGCTGCGCGGCAGCCTTGCTGACCGCATCGCGGATTTCCAGCAGCTCTGCGCGCAGGGTTGCAAATTTCATGTGCACCGACGTATTGACCTCGATCATGCTCTCGGTAATTTCGGGTTTGACCGCACCCGGATGCGGCGTGCGCTCGAGCAGCGCCAATAGGTCGCCCGCGTCGCGCGCGAGGTTGTAATCGCGCGAGTTCAGTATCTGCAGCTCGAGCTCGACGCCGATCGACAGCTCGCGCGATGGCTTGAACTCGAGCTCGGGATTCCACTTGGCAGGCACCTATTCCTCCCGTGCCTCGCCAGCGCGGCGCAGCGCGAACTGCACGGCGAGCGGCCCGATCAATTCGAGGATCAACGTGGCCGCCAGCACGATCACGCTCAATTTCGCGCTGAATCCCGGATACGAGGTGCCGGTACTCTGTGCGATGGCGAGCGCAATGCCCGACATCGGCAGCAGCGCGATGCTGAGCAGGCCGCCGCTGCCGGCGCGAATGCCGCTTAAGTGCGCGAAGCACAGCACGCCGATCGACTTGCCGACGAACCGCGCGGCTATGTAGACCGCGGCGACCGCGCCGCCGGCGACCAGGTCTCCGATGTGCAGCAGGGCGCCGCTCGCAACGAACAGCACGACGAAGAAAATCTGGCTGAACCGGCCCACGTCCACCGGCATCAGCTTGTGCTCGCGGTCCATGTTCCCGATGAGCACGCCGAACGTGAGCAGCGACAGCAGGATCGACAGCTTGAGAGCTTCGCCGGCACCCACCAACAGGACGACGATCCCGAGCAGCAACGCCGCATGCAGCTCGATACGCTTGCCCAGCCAGCCCGCCAGCTTCAGCGCGAGCCAGCTCGCGGCGAGCCCGATAAAACACGAGCCCGCGAGGATGTAAAGCGGATGCAGCAATATTACGAACCAGCCCGCCTGATATTCGCGGTGTATCCACGACAAAAGCATCGTGGTCAGCACGAAGGCGACGACGCTGTTGATCGCGACCAGGTTCAGCGCGCGCTCGGTCACCTGGCCTTCGGCTCTCAATTCGCGCGCCACCAGCAGGACGATGGCCGGGGACGACGAGACGCCGATGGCAGCAGCGATGGCCGCATACAGCGGCTCGACGTCGAGCCAGCGCAGCGCACCGAACATGCACGCAAACGACAACATGCTTTCCGCGAGCGACATCGCGGCCAGCCAGCGGTCGCGCAGCAGCCAGGCGAAATTTATGCGGCGGCCGAGTTCGAACAACACGAGGCCCAGGCCGATGTCGAGAAACACGCGGGTATAGCCGAGCATGCGCGCGTCGAGCACGTCCAGCCCGCTCGCGCCCAACGTCAGCCCGATCAAAACGTAACCCGTGATGCGCGGCAAATTCAGCACGCGGCGGACGAGTTCGCCGGTCAACGCGCCGGACAGCAGCATGCCGCCGAACAGCGCCAGCGGATTGGCCGTGAGCGGAAACTGCGGCAGGAATTGGACTTCGGTCAAACGCACCCTCCACTTGTCACTGCGTGCGCCGCATGCGTGCCCCGCGCGCATGCCGCGATGAGCGAGGCGCAGAGCGAAGATGCGTATTGTCACCTATGAGGCGGCGGTGACCGCGGAAAGTTCCAGTATGCGAGCGTCATGGCGAACGCCCGCCCCTGCGATGTCGGGTGATGGCGACAACGTAAGTACATGAACGGGAGAGAATTTTGGGGCGCCTGCCGATAGCCGTCGTGCCATCACGACAGTATGGCGTTGTAAAAAATACCGTTTCGAATGACAACTCACTGATTGTTATAAAGCAATTGTAGTGGCACGCGGCTTGCGCGTAGATGTCCATCGCTTTGCTTAGACCTCCCAGGAGCATTCGAAAATGAGCCCCGTAATGAGCAGTCCCGCCCTCATGCCAACCAGGACTCGCGACCGCGATGGCGGGGGTACGGGCGGCAAGATCTCGTTTCGAATGCTCGCGGCTTATTTCGTCGTGGCGGCCTTTTTCCTGCTGGCGGCGTTCTCCGCAGCGGCTGCCGATGCAGCCCCGGACGCACTCGTGAAGTCAACGGTGGATGAAGTGCTGACCGTGATCAAACAGAACAAGGACAAACGAGCCTTGCGTGAGCTCGCCGAGCAAAAAGTACTGCCGAACTTCGATTTCAAGCGCATGACGCAACTCGCGGTGGGAAGGGCATGGCGCGATGCAAAGCCGGAGCAGCAGGAAGCGCTTGAGAAGGGTTTCCGCACGCTGCTCGTCAACACTTACACCTCCGCCTTATCCACGTCGGCGACGGGCACCGAATCCGTCGAAGTAAAACCCGCGCCGCTCGCAGCGGGCCAGAACGAAGTCACGGTTAAAACGGTCGTTAAAGATTCGGGCAAGCAACCGATCGCCGTCGATTATCACCTTGAAAAATCGGGTGCCGGGTGGAAGGTGACCGACGTTGTCGTCGAAAACCTGAGCCTCGTCACCAATTACCGCAGCACTTTCGCCTCGGAAGTGTCGCGGTCCGGAATCGACGGATTGATCAAGGCGCTGGACGAGAAAAACCGGACCGTGGCCAAGAGCTAGTCACTGTGGCGGCCTGCGCCGCCGAAAAAGGGGATCTGTATGGGAATTGAAGAAGGTCGCACCGAATGTGCATTGCTGCGCGCGCGCGACGGCATGGCGGACAAGGATAGCGAGCACGGCGGCAACCGCATCACGCGGGTGGATCGCGCGCTTATTTCGCGCTATTTCGAAGTGCACTCCTCGCCAGCGAGCTTCGCGCAAATCGAACGGCCGCGTTGGCGCCGGCGGTGGATCGTCGGCGCGAGACTGCCGGCAACACTGCGCACCATCGCGCTGCCCCGCCCCCTTGAAAGCAAATTGAGTCGGCTCGACGCAGGGTTTGAACGGTTGCTGGCTGGGGGTGACGTACTCTGCATTGAAAGTGAGACGCTCAGGATTGCCGATGTGATGCATAACGCGGGGGCGCCGCCGCCCCAGGATACGGCGCACTTGCTGCTCGATACCGGGTCGGACGCGGGGGCGCCGGCCGCGGACGGTATTCCCTGAGGCACGCCGCGTCGACCACTACCGGAAAGGGGATGTCATGCATGCCTACACCAGAAAACTAGCGTTACGCGCTACGCTGGCGGGAATGGCGGCCGCGGGGTTAATGCTCGCCGCCTGCGGAAAGAACCTGAACATTGAGGGGGCGGCCGCCAAACGCCATGCCGATCCGCCTTACGCTGCGGCTGCGATGTACGGCTGGACCAACCACTATGCGCGGCTCACCCTCGAGCAGAACCAGCCCAACAATGACGTGGCGCTGCTGATCAAGGTCAAAACCGCGCTCGTCAAAGACCCCGACCTCAAGACATTTCCGCTCGAAGTCGGCGTGCTGGGCGGCGTAGTCACGCTGTACGGGCAGGTCGATACTGCCGAGCGGCGCGCCGCAGCCGAACGGATTGCGCGGCGGGTGCACGGTGTTGCCGAGGTGAAAAGCAGTATTGCCGTCAACGCACCGGTGTAGCGGCTCACCCAATTGATCCGGGCGCGCGTGCGCATATCGCGTACGCGCGCCGATCTTTTGAAAAAAGTACAAAGTGCAGCATTAGCCGGGTTGTCGGCGTGCGGGAGGTGCCTGTAACCTTAGGCTGATGCGTTATCCACGATCGTTTCTCAAGCTGCTGCTGGTGGGGTTCTCGCTGGTGGCCCTGCCGCTGATTGTGGCGCTGATTACCAGCGCAATCGCGGTGGATCAGCTGGCTAATCGGAGCGAAACGGCGGTATACGAGGCGGTCAGGGCGACCCAGAGCAGCCGCCGGCTGGGCGAGCTGTTGACGACGATGGAGCGCAGCGCGCGCCAGATCGTGATTCTGAACGATCGCAGCCTCCTCGCCGCCTATGAAATCAGCCGCGCGCAATTCGAGGAAACCACGGCGCAATTCGGCCAGTTGCCGTTCGATGCCGACCAGCGCGCCGAGCTCGATGCCATTATCGCGACTGAGCGGCAGATTTTCGACACGCTTGCCAATGCCGAGCTGACCCCCGAGACCCTGCAGGCGCAGGTCGCCCGGTTTGGCGAACTGGCAGACCATGCGCAATCGATAGTCGCCAAGAGCGCGAGCCTGATCGATCACGAGGTCGACGAAATGCGCCGCACCGCGCTCGAAGCGCGGCGCATCATGCTGTGGCAGGCGCTGGCGCTGATCCCCGTGGTGGTTTTCCTGGTCTTCGGCTTTACGTCCGTTATATCGCGTCCAATCAGGCAGATCGATGCGGCCATCCGCGAGCTTGGCGAAGGTAAATTCGATACGCCGGTCAGCGTTTCCGGCCCGGCCGACCTCGAGTACCTCGGCAACCGGCTGGAATGGATGCGCCGCCAGCTCATCAACCTCGAGCAGCAGAAGAACCGTTTTCTGCAGCAGATTTCACACGAGCTGAAAACGCCGCTGACCGCGCTGCGCGAAGGCGCGCAGCTCTTGTCCGACGATGTGCTCGGGAGCCTGACGCCCGAGCAGCGCGAGGTCGCGGAAATCCTGCGCCAGAACAGCATCAAGCTGCAAAAACAGATCGAGGACCTGCTCGACTACGGGGCGCTGCCGTTGCGCAAGCTCGAGCTGGCGGCGCTCGATCCCGGGCACTTGATGGCCGACGTCGCAAGCGACCACAAACTGCCTCTCCAGGCCAAGAACCTCAAGCTCGAACTGCACGACGGGGGCGTCGCCATGCAGGGCGATGCGGCCAAAATCCGCGTCGTTCTCGACAACCTTTTGTCGAACGCGATCAAATTCTCGCCCCCGGGGGGCATCATTACGATGTCGGTACGGTCAGACAGCGGGGAATTGATCGTCGACGTGTCCGATCAGGGGCCGGGTATCAATGCCGACGACCGGCCGCACGTGTTCGAACCTTTCTACCAGGGCAGAGTCGAAAGCTTGGGTCCGGTGAAGGGCAGCGGCCTGGGCCTGTCGATCGTGAAGGAATATGTGATGGCGCACGGCGGCAGCGCCGAGATACTCGCCAAGGAGGGCGCGGCGGGTTCCCATTTTCGGGTGAGACTGCCGCTCAGGGCGGGGGCGGGAGCATGAAGGCGACTGCGCTGGCAGCCGCAAGCATGGCGATGCTGGTCGCCGGCTGCACGGCACCGCCCGTGCACGAGCCGGCACCCGCCAGCGAGCCGGAAATGGTGGTGAGCGAACCGCCGGTCGTCACGGTCGAGCCGGAAATCAAGCCGCCAGTGCGCCCGCCGGTCAGCGACAGCGAAACGCTGCTCACATATGTCGATCATGTGCGCAAACTGCCGGCGGCCGAGTTTGCGAAGGAACTAGATACGGTGCGCAAGCTGTACGCGCGGGCGCGCACCGAGACGAACCGCATGCGCTACGCGATCCTGTTGAGCGCGCCGGCAGCGGGGGCGGGCGAAGACTCGCGCGCGATGGAATTGCTCGATCCGCTGCTCAAAAGCGCCGATGCGGGAGTCCGGGCGCTGGCGACGCTGTTGATCGCTCAAATACAGGAGCAGCGGCGGGCGCAGGGACTGCAGCAGAAACTGGACGCACTAATGTCGCTCGACAAGAGCATGATAGAAAGGGGAAGGTAGGAAGATGAGCGAGGCAGCACGCAGAATACTGGCGGTAGACGACGATCCTGATCTGCTGCGGCTGCTCACGATACGCCTGAAATCCGCGGGTTACGAGGTGACTGCCGTCGAGAGTGGCGAGAAGGCGATCGCGCAGCTGTCGGTGGCGCGGCCCGAACTGGTCGTCACCGATCTCAAGATGAGCGGCATGGACGGCATGACGCTGCTCGATACCATCCACCAGACTTATCCGACGCTGCCGTCGATTATTCTGACCGCGCACGGCACCATACCGGACGCCGTCGCGGCGACCAAGCGCGGGGTGTTCGGCTACCTGACCAAGCCGTTCGACGCGCAGGAATTGCTCGGGGAAGTCGAGCGCGCGCTGGCGGTCGGCGGCGGCATGCAGCCGCCGGCGCAGGGCGACGAATGGCGCGCCGCGATCATTACGTGCAACCCGATCATGGAAGACATACTGGCCAAAGCGCGTATGGTGGCGGCGAGCGACGCGAGCGTGTTCATTTACGGCGAATCGGGCACCGGCAAGGAATTGCTCGCGCAGGCCATCCACAACGCGAGCGCGCGCCGCGACCACGAGTTCGTCGCGATCAACTGCGGCGCGATTCCGGAACAGCTGCTCGAGTCGGAGCTATTCGGTCACGTGAAAGGCGCGTTCACCGGCGCGGTGCGCGACAACAAGGGGCTCTTTCAAACCGCGGACCATGGCACGCTGTTTCTCGACGAAATCGGCGACCTCGCGCTGCCGCTGCAGGTAAAACTGTTGCGCGTGTTGCAGGAGCGGCAGGTGCGCCCGGTCGGCTCGACGCAGAGCTACGAAGTCGACGTGCGCGTCATTTCGGCCACCCACCGCACGATCGAAAGCGAGATGGCGGAGGGCCGCTTCCGCGAAGATCTGTATTACCGGCTCAACGTCGTGGCATTCAATCTGCCGTCGCTCGGCGAGCGGCGCGAAGATATCCCGCTGCTCGCGGGCCACTTTCTGGCAGCCCTTGCCAAGAAATACGGCAAAGCGATTACGCGCATCGCGCCGGACGCGCTGCAACTGCTCGTCGGCGCGAACTGGCCGGGGAATGTGCGCCAACTCTACAACGTGGTGGAGCGCTCGGTCGCGCTGTGCAACTCGTCGTTGATTCCGGCCTCTCTCGTGCAGCAGGCGATCCAACATCAGCAAAGCGAATTCGCCTCCTTTGAGCAGGCGCGCAAGCAGTTCGAGCGTGAATATCTCGTGCGCCTGCTAAAAATAACCAGCGGCAACGTGTCGCAGGCCGCGAAGCTTGCGCAGCGCAATCGGACTGAATTCTACAAATTGCTGCAGCGGCACGCGCTCGATCCCGCGTCTTTCAAAGCGGCCGTGTCCTGACGCCTGCGGCAATGCTTCGTCGCTGCATGACGACATAAAAATCCGAACGAATTCAACCCGCCGCGTGGCCCGTATCCGCGGCTGTCGTCCGCTGGCGACGAACCGAATTCGTGCGCACTTACAGCGTGCCTCCCAAAGCAATGAAGCGTATGGGGAAATTACACTTGGCACGATGGTTGCTGGGGGTACGTCGGGAATACCATAAATTTGGTCGCATCGACCATCGACTTAGCGGTGTCCGGAGGGTGGGCACTGCGGGGGAATTCATCATGCCGGCAGCGTTACTGACGTCGAAGACATCAAGCCAGAAAGGCTGGCTGTATCCGCTGCTGATTATTGCGGCGATCTCCGTGATCATTTTCAGCGTGCTCGGCGCAGCCGCCATCGCGGGCTGGCTGCCGCGCGCAGAATCGACGACCGGCCCGGCGCAGTATGCCGAGCGCAACGCGGACAGTCGCATCGACCATCGCGGTGATGGCCGCATCGCGGACAGTCGGCCTGGCGAAAGAAAACCCGTCGCGTGTGCCGAGTGCGGCGTCGTGGATTCCATCGCGCCGGTGGAAGTCAAAGGCGAGACTCACGGAGTCGGCATGATCGCCGGCGGCGTCACCGGCGCGCTGATCGGCAATCAGATCGGTCGCGGCAATGGCAATGCGATCGCGACGATAGGCGGTGCGGCGGGCGGCGCCTATGCCGGCAACGAAATCGAGAAGCACGTGAAAAAAACCGTGCGCTACAAGGTCAGGGTCCGGATGCCCGATGGCACTTACCGCACGACTTACCAACCGGTCGCGCCCGGCTTCGCGGTCGGCGACAAGGTCAGGGTTTCCAACGGCCAGGTCGTTAAGCCGGGATAAACGTTGGTCGATGGGCGGCTGTCGCGGGCCCTTTCCGGCGCGCCCGCTGATTTGCCGGTAAAGTGACAGGCGTGACGGTCGGAAAATCCACCATGCGAATTCGCCTGCTAGCAGTCGGGGCCGCGCTCATCGCCGGATGCGCGGGCCAGCAGACCGGTCCGACCCAACCCGCCGAGACTCCACCGACCCCAAAGCCCCCGACAGCTGCCAAGCCCGGCATCAATCTGTCCGGCTATTCGCCGGCGTTTCGCGCGGGTTACGCCGACGGCTGCAACAGCGTCGATGCCGGCGCGCGCAAGCGCGACGAAGCGCGCTTCAAAGCCGAGACCGATTACGCGCAAGGCTGGCGCGACGGCAACGATATCTGCAAGCGGAAGAAATAACCGCCCTCGCTTTAGTGAGTGACGCGCGCGATCCGGATAACTTCCGGTAGCCGGCGCAGCACGCGCATGATTTGCGCGAGGTGCAGGCGATTGAAGACCTGGAGCGTAAAGTGCATCGTCGCGTATTGATCGCCCTGCTCGGGATCCACCGTGACGTTGTCGATGTTCGAATCGGCGCCGGCGATTGCCGCGGCGACTTTGGCCAGCACGCCGCGTTGGTTCATGACCACCAGGTTGATGCTCACATTGAAAAGTTTTTTCGTTTCGGGTGCCCATTCGACGTCGATCACCTTGCCCGGGTCGGCGCGCGTCTTGACGATCACCGAGCAGTCGTGAGTGTGTATGACCATGCCCTGGCCCTTGCTGATGAGCCCGATGATCGGATCGCCCGGGATAGGCTTGCAGCACTGCGCGAACTGCACCGCCATGCCTTCCGAGCCGCGGATCATCACGGGCCCCACTTCGCGCCGCTCTTCGGCCGGCGCGTCGCTGAGCGATAAGAGCTGCCGCGCGACCACCACGGAGAGCCTCTTGCCCAGGCCGATGTCGCCGAGGATATCCTGGCGCGATTTGACCCCGGTGTCTTTCAGAAGCTTCGCCCATTGCGTTTCCTTGATGTCGGCGACGCCGGTGCGCAGCACGCTCAGCGCCTGGTTCAGCAGGCGCTCGCCCAGCTGCGCGGACTCCTGCGACTGGACGGACTTCAGGAAATGCCGGATATGCGAACGCGCCTTGGCGGTGATCACGTAGTTCAACCATAGCGGGTTGGGCTTGGCGTGCGAAGCGGTGATGATTTCGACGCGCTCGCCGTTTTTGAGCTCGGTCCTGAGCGGCATCAATTCATCGTTGATTTTCACCGCCACGCAGCGGTTGCCGATGTCGGTATGCACCGCGTACGCGAAATCCACCGCGGTGGCGCCGCG
>Ga0207675_100002978_pt1 | contig 16662 bp, 13 predicted proteins | sample KBSSwiS42_FD_184305 | JGI IMG/M metagenome (GOLD analysis project Ga0207675, IMG submission 184305) | Switchgrass rhizosphere microbial communities from Kellogg Biological Station, Michigan, USA - KBS Switchgrass S4-2 (SPAdes) (version 2) | ecosystem: Host-associated > Plants > Roots >... | reverse complement strand
CGACCAGCAGGCGCTTTGCCAACAGTTGGATGAGTTTTCTTGTGAGAGGAGAGGCGGCGCTCTTAAGCTGCTGAAGCATGAACTCAATAGGACCTTTATCCTGGGACTTGATAAAGAGGTATTCCGGCTTACGATTCAGGTCAAACAGCGTTTGGTAGTTGACATAGATCAGGTCCAGCTGATCGAGTGGATCGCCCGAAGTCTGGTTTGTAGATGAAATCTCACCCGCAATCTTGAATGTGAAGTCCTGCCCATCTTCAATATCGCTAAACACGATGATCGCCGAAGACTTCGCCAATAGCTTTTGATTTATTTCCTTTGACCTTAGCTTTGGAATGTCACCACTCGCGATAAAAAACAAAACTTGTCTTCCCTCTACGGTACCGTCGAACGGTTCCTTCCATAACGCCTCATCATGCGGTGCAATTGAAAGGATCAAGAGCGGTCGAGAAAGACCGTCGATCTGAATGCGGGGCTCACGTTTATGATCGTCGCTGATACTGATTCGGGCTTGCGGGAATTTGCGTAACAACTCTTCATAAAGACGGCTCTCAATAAGTTTTCTGATGTTGTGTGGTGATTTGCCGCCTCCCGATGATGAAGAAGTGTCGCCGCATGAGATGGCTCGGTACGGACAATAGGGCGATTCGTATGTTGCGGACCGGTGAGCAAAGTGACTGACACGAGTCAGCGAGCCCTCCTCGCGCACGGGCTTTAACGGCTCTAGACAGTTTGCATATACGCAACGAAGAAGGTTATAGCTGGCGGCCTGATAGAGAACGTGGTAATCCGTGCTGGTCGATACAGGGTCTGCTGTTCGTATATTCTCCTTCGAGACGTCCGTGTTTCGATGAAACATTAATGCTCGGTCCATAACACAACCTCCCAAAGCCGCAGTAGTATTGAAGTGCGTCGGCGGGAAGCGTGAATAATTAGCGATAGAGAGATGTGTCGAGAAGATCTGCGAGGGATCTCAGACAGAATCAGCAAGTCCACCAGAGCTGTGCGCCGACTGGCGGAACCTTATCACAACTCGGCGAAGAAATGCGAAGACTCTTGACCCTTCGCTGACGGCTCGCAGAACTAGGTAAGAGATGCAAACAGTTCCAGCGCAAGAGGCACAAATCGCTGCTCCGGTTGTTGTAGCTTCGAGCGGCGCGAGAGCAAATCTCTCGCAACGGCTTTGCGCAGCGCTCTTCAAACCAGTCGATATCTCATTCCTGGTTTTCTTCCGCATCCTCTTCGGCGGCATCATGGTGTGGGAAGTCTATCGCTACTTCACTTACGGTTGGATCGCGCGTTACTTCGTTCACCCTGTAGTCAATTTTACTTACTACGGGTTCAGTTGGGTAAAACCCTGGCCGGGGCAGGGGATGTACATCCACTTTTTTATACTTGGTTTGGCCGCGGCTTGTGTGAGCGTGGGATTCCTTTACCGCATTGCCACGCCAGTCTTTTTTCTTGCTTTCACATACGTTTTTCTGCTGGACCAAACGCGTTATCTGAATCACCTGTATCTAATCTGCCTGATCAGTTTTCTGATGTGTTTCCTTCCGGCAGAACGGGCTTTTTCCGTTGATGCCTTGCTGCGTCGGAAAATCCGCTCAGACGTGGTTCCGGCGTGGACGTTGTGGCTGCTACGAGCACAAGTCGGCATACCATATTTTTACGGCGGCATTGCCAAACTCAACAGCGATTGGATACATGGCGGCGAGCCAATGCGCACCTGGTTAAGTCCATTGACCGCAATGCCAGCGCTGGGCCATATCTTCAAGGCCGAATGGGTGGTTTACAGTTTCGTAATTGGTGGGTTGATGCTCGACCTGCTGGTGGTGCCGCTGCTTCTGTGGCGACGCACACGCCCCTTCGCATTCGCAGCGGCAGTTGTATTCAATCTCATCAACGCCGTGATATTCGAGATCGGGATCTTTCCATGGTTGATGCTGGGCGCGCTGTTGATCTTCTTTCCGCCTGACCTGGTGCGACGCTTCGCTCGAGCGTTTATGTCACCGGGAGAGGCGTTCCCCGCCGCGGAGCCGTCCCCAGGCTCTGCAAGTCCTAAGACAATTGCAGAAACAAACAGTTACCCGTCTTTCTCCAGCTCGCAAAGACTGGTTGCCGGACTCTTGGTGGCATACTTTGCTGTCCAGGTTTTCTTGCCGCTTCGCCATTACCTGTATCCAGGCAACGTAAGTTGGACCGAAGAAGGACATAATTTTTCGTGGCATATGAAGTTGCGAACAAAGGTTGGCGAGGCAGTCTTTACCGTCACACATCCCGGAAGTGGACAAACCTGGACCATCAAGCCGGAGGAGCACCTGGAATCTCATCAGGTGATGAAGATGATTACAAAGCCTGATCTGATCCTGCTTTTCGGGCATCACCTTGCCGAAGAGAAGAGGCGTGAAGGTTACGAGAATGTTGAAGTGCGAGCTCGTGTGATGGTTTCTCTTAACGGCCGCCAACCGCAGTTGCTCATCGATCCCAACGTAGACCTGGCTAAAGAAGACGTGAGTTTGTTACCCGCGCGCTGGATAGTCCCGCTCACGACGCCGCTCGGATCGCGGTGAAAGAAACGAAAGTCGGTGTCCGCGCCATAATAAACGAGAGTTGCAGATACTCTACGTTAGGACGATTTTGCTGCCCGAAAGGAGAAATAAATGATCCGAATTGCTACGTTTAACCTTGAGAATCTCTTCACCCGGCCTGCGGCGATGAACGAGGATACAGCCGCAGGACGACAGGCGATTGAAGATCACGCAACTGCCAACCGAATTGTGGCGAAGGACCAATACTCCGCAGCCGACAAGGCTAAGCTTCTGGACCTGACGGCCAAGTACAAGTGGCACTACAAGAATCCGCCCAGGAATGCGTTAGTGCAATTACAAAAAGTTCGCGGCCGCCTTTTCCGAGACCCGGTAGACGGGCCGGTGCAGGTTGACGCCGACGGTCGCGGTGATTGGGTGGGATGGTTTGAATTGCGTCGTGAGGACGTTGTTTGGGAGGCAACATACAATACAGGACGAGTCGTTGCGGAGGTTAGTCCCGATATTCTGATCACTGTTGAGGTAGAGAATCGGCCCACACTGAAGCGCTTCAATGAGCAAGTGCTCAAAACTCAGTTTGATTCTTCGTACCCACACTTTATGGTTGTTGATGGCAACGACGATCGCGGTATTGACGTAGGCATCTTGAGCAGATTTCCAATCGTTGAGATCAGGAGTCATGTGGACGATCCGGGAGCGAATGGCGAGCGCGTCTTTTCAAGGGACTGCGCGGAGTTTGACTTCATTCTCGACAGCGGTGAGCGCCTTGTCGTACTGGCAAATCATTTTAAATCAAAGCGAAACGGTGACGACGACGAGTCACAGAATCGTCGTAGGGCACAGGCGGAGCGCGCTCATGAAATTGCGAACAATGCTCTGGCTCGTTCACACTTCGTTTTACTTGGCGGCGACCTCAATGACACTCCTGATAGTCCACCGCTCGAGTCGTTGTTCACGGACGACTTTGAAGACGTTATATCGCATCCGAGCTACCCAACGGATCGGCCGGGCACATATCAAACCGGTCTTGCGGGGCAGAAGTTTGACTATTTGATCATGTCACCGGATTTGCGGGCGAAGCTGGAAACTACCGGGATCGAAAGACGCGGCTCGTATCATCCTGGAACGTGGGAACCCTTCGATACGGTTACGAACGCGTCAGAGGAGGCCTCGGACCATCACCTTGTTTGGGCCAATTTCAACATCGAGTAGCAACATTTTCGAACTGTCAGAAGGGAAACAGTATTCCTCTATCTTTGAGTTTCTCAAAGCGAGCCGCGACAAAACGATAGAGTTGCGCGGGGCGCTGACCGCCGCGGCGCTGTTCACGGAGCGGCTTCAAGATTCTGAGAACTGATATCTTGCGCCGGAAGTTTCTCTTGTCCAGCTTCTTCCCCAGAATTGCTTCATAGACCTCCTGCAATTCAGTGAGCGTAAATTTTTCCGGAAGCAACTGGAACCCCACAGTCGTGTACTCGAGTTTATTGCGTAGTCGTTCCACGGCGTAATTGAGAATCGTCGCATGATCAAAGGCAAGCGACGGAAGATGATCGGTGGCGTGCCATGCCGCTGCGGCAGCGTCACTGCCGGCCGTTAGTTTTCGATCCGGTGAAATGAGGGCGAAGTACGCAACAGTGATTACTCGGCCTCGTGGATCCCGATCCGGGTTACCGAAGGAATAGAGTTGTTCGAGGTAAACATCCGAGACACCGGTTTCCTCCCTTAGTTCTCGCAGGGCAGCTTGATCCAGATCCTCATCTTCGAGAACGAAACCACCCGGAATGGCAGTCTGCCCAAGAAACGGCGGGATTCGTCGCTTTATGAGTAGTACTTTGAGAACTCCTTCTTGAATCGTGAAGATTACGATATCGACTGCGACTCGCATCTTTGTTCTCATGAGACGACTAGACGCGCTCGTTGCTCGGCCGCCCGCACTGTGGCGATTGCACCGGAGTTGAACTGAAGGAAGTCGGCTTCCATGCCGTCACTAAAGACCACTCCTCCGGAAGGCATCAGGGACTCCAGCACGAGTTCTTGTCCCGACTCAAGCATTCCAGTCACAATGTTGGCTTCAGAGTGACGGCTCACGAATGGTTCGCGTACGACATAGACCAGACGACGATCCTCCCACGGCATTCGAACCGGTTTGACTACTGTTCCGCCACGATAGCTGGCGATACCAGACACCATGTTGAACACGGACGACAGCCAGCCGGTGGATCCAGCACCAGTCGATACCAGTACGCCACTAGACGATTGAACCTCTGCCTTCTTTCCGCAGCTGATTCGATAGAGCGCAGACACGTGGCTGCGAGCGCCAATAAAGAGATCGTTGAAGGCGAGTAAACGTTGGCCGTCTTGAAGGCTGATCTCGGCCAACGTAACTTCGCGAATTGTCGCCCGTGTCTCGATCACCTTTTCTACAGCACGTCGTGCCTGGTTCGGCAGAAAAGGCAGCAAAATGCCATCGAATCTTTCGGGCTCCGGGTTGACCGCCACGATCGGCTGCGCCATCACATACTTGGCGGTGTTTGCCACCAGCCCGTCCTGTCCTAGCGTTACAACCAGATCCTCCTTCTGAAAAAGGAACGTGGGAACAAGGCTGCGGTCAATCAATTGCTGCGGCATTTCGAAGTCAAGGGAGCGGCGCAGGAGTTCCAACGATGATCGGTAGACGTCGTCTTCGCGCTCGTAATCGGCAAACTCGCCACCAGCGTGCTCGATATAGAACTTCGCTTGCGACCGCGTGTTGAAGCGCTCAACCAACTCCTGCAATCGTGTTTTGCGCGTAACGATGACGAGCTTCGTGTACACAGCTAGTCCCCTGTACTGCCGATCAATGATCTCAGCAGATCCGGAGATACGTTGAGTTCTCCGATCTTCTGAGCACTTTCGGCCATCTCTTGAAATGCGAGGGCAATCATCGCTTTAGGATCAGCGTTCTTTCCTCCGAGCATCATCAACGTTTTCCAATTGAGATCGCGCAACGGTTTGAGAGTCTCGGTCAGGATGTAGGCTCGGCTGTCTGCGTCCTTACGTTCGTTTTCTACCCGCCGATCGATCAGTTGCGACCGCTGCTCTTCAACAGCTATCTCTGCCGCCATTTGTGTCTCACGGATCTGGCGCCTTTTCTCTTCGACGGCGATTTCGGTATTTAGCTCGCTCTCCTTGATGAGTCGTTCCTGCTCTACTGCGGCATTGCGGCGAGCATAAATCGCTTCGTCTGCGCGGCGCTGTAGTGCCTCGCGAGCTTCTGCCTCCAAGGCGCGGCCAGTCTCAGGGGTAGGTTGGATGCCGACAATCGACAGACTCAAGATTTCCACTCCCAAAGCCGAGACCGCCTCTGATGTCCTCAATTTGGCCAACGCTTCTGCGACGATGGAATCCGAACTGACCAAAGCGACTTCAAGAACTAGTCTCTGCGTGATTGCGCGGGTGAGGGACTGGAGAATGTGGATAAGTCGTTCCGACAACTTGCGGGGATCCTCGGAATAGTAGCGGCCGTGCTTGTCTACACTGAAATCGAGCAGGGACGCTAGACGCGTGGGGTCGGCGACTCGGTACGTTAGCTGGCCCTGAATCGTAACGGATTGGAAATCGGCTGTAGCTTCCTGGAAGACGAACGGAACGTCAGCGCTGGCCATCGGGATCGCAACTATGGTGGACGTGGGTGCATAGTAAACGAAGGAAAGACCTGCGCCTTGTCTCTTAACCGTGCCGTGTTTGTACTGGAGAAGGTACGTAGTGGGCGGAACCTTGATAAAGCTTATCATCGTCGTGACCTCCGTTTAGTGTCTGTCAGACACTAAGATAGTGTCATCGCGACACTATGTCAAGAACTCTTTTCTCCCAGGCAGGCTACTAACGGCATAACGGGTCACCATGGACACTTGCCAACCGGCAGGAATCGACTTCCGAGATAGCCATCCACTGATGACCTCGGCTAGAATCCGCAGACAATCGTGCTTTCATCACTTAAGGTCTGGCGACAAGAAATACATCGATATGTCTGAATCAGGAACCGTCGTGCAACGTGGTCGCTTCGGCGCGTCAATGCGCCGCGACGCGTGGTGGCTCGAACTGCTTCCAGTGATTGTCGTGCTCGGCGCCTTCAGCATCTACGCGACCTGGCGGACGTTCGAAAACAATTACTACGAATGGGGGCCATATCTCTCGCCGTTCTATTCACCACTCATTAAACCGAGTTGGTGGCCGCTCTCGCCGGCGATTCTGATCCTCTGGGCGCCGCTCGGATTTCGCGCCACCTGTTACTACTACCGCAAGGCCTATTACCGTGCTTTTTTTCTCGATCCTCCTGCGTGTGCAGTCGGCGAAAGCCGCCCACACAGATACAGCGGCGAGACTGCGTTTCCTCTGATTCTTCAGAACCTACATCGCTATTTCCTCTATGTCGCTCTCATATTTCTGATCATCCTTTGGTACGACGCTATTTATGCTTTCTGGTTTGACGGCCGATTCGGCATCGGCGTCGGCACGCTGGTCCTGGTCGTCAATATCACGTTGCTTACGCTCTACACGTTTTCCTGTCATTCGTTGAGACACATCGTGGGCGGAAAGGTGGATTGTTTTTCGTGTGTCGCCTTTGGAGGCACGCGGCACACGGCCTTGCGTGGTCTCAGTTTTCTCAATGAGCGTCACATGCTGTTTGCCTGGCTCAGTTTGTTCTCGGTCGGTCTCGCCGATCTCTACATTCGTCTGGTGGCGAGCGGCAGGATTCAGGATTTGAGATTACTGTGAACGAAAAGTTCGAAACTCACGAACACGATGTACTAATCATCGGCGCGGGCGGCGCCGGTTTGCGTGCGGCAATTGAAGCATTGGGGCAGGGCGCGAGCGTGGGTGTAGTTTGCAAGTCGTTACTTGGCAAAGCACACACCGTCATGGCCGAGGGTGGTATCGCGGCGGCGATGGCGAATGTCGATCCAGCCGATGATTGGCGTACGCATTTCCGCGACACCATGCGCGGTGGGAAGTTTCTCAACAATTGGCGCATGGCCCAGATCCACGCGCAGGAAGCTCCGGAGCGCGTTCGTGAATTGGAACAATGGGGTGCGTTATTTGACCGCACGAGCTCGGGCGACATTCTTCAGCGCGCCTTCGGTGGACATACATTCAAGCGACTCTGCCACGTCGGCGATCGCACCGGCCTCGAAATGATCCGCACGTTGCAAGATCGAGGCGTGCATCTGGGCATTGATGTTTACATGGAGTGCGCCATCACCAGTCTACTCAAGGATGGTGAACGAATTTCTGGCGCGTTTGGTTACTGGCGCGAGAATGGGCGCTTCGTTGTTTTCAAAGCGAAAGCAGTCGTGATGGCGACGGGAGGTATCGGCAAAGCCTGGCGCATTACTTCCAACTCGTGGGAGTACACGGGCGACGGAATGGCCCTCGCGTATGACGCGGGCGCTGAGTTGATCGATATGGAGTTTGTCCAGTTTCATCCGACCGGAATGGTTTGGCCACCCGGCGTGCAAGGCATACTCGTAACCGAAGCAGTCAGAGGCGAAGGCGGCGTCTTGCGCAACAAGGATGGCGAACGATTCATGGAGCGCTACGATCCTGAAAAGATGGAGCTCTCCACGCGCGACGTCGTGGCGCGCGCCATCTACATGGAGGTGCGCGAAGGACGCGGCACTGAACACGGCGGCGCTTATCTGGACATCTCGCACAAGCCGGCTGAGTATGTGAAACGAAAACTGCCAAGCATGTATCACCAGTTTCGCGAACTGGCTGACGTTGACATTACGCAGGGACCAATGGAAGTTGGCCCAACTTGCCACTACATGATGGGCGGCATTCGTGTGGATGCGGAAACGGCGCAGGCAACAGTTCCGGGCCTGTTCGCGGCCGGCGAAGCCGCCGCCGGACTTCATGGCGCAAATCGCTTGGGTGGCAATTCGCTTTCCGATCTGTTGGTCTTCGGCCGGCGTGCCGGATTAGCAGCGGCGGAACATGCCAAACGATATGGGCCATTGAATGTCGACGCGCAGCAGATCGACCAAGCGACTCGAGAATTGCTCGAGCCATTCGAGCGCGCCGAGGGTGATAGTCCGTATCAGATTCACCGGGAGCTCGAAGAGAGGATGCAGAGCTACGTCGGTATTTTTCGCAACGAGGAGGATTTGCGGAAAGGTCTCGAAGAGCTTGAGACTCTGAAGCAGCGGGCTGCGCGAGTGAGGGTCGAAGGTTCGCGTCTATTCAATCCCGGCTGGCATTTGGCGCGCGACCTGAAATCCATGCTGACGGTGTCGGAGGCCGTTGCATTGAGCGCGCGCGAACGGAAAGAGAGTCGCGGCGCGCACAGCAGAATCGATTTTCCTAAATACGACGAGACGTGGGGTAAACAGAACAACGTCATCGTACGGGAGGGAGACCAGATGCAACTCAGGCAGTCGCCGATCGCGGAGATGCCACCGGAGCTGAAGGGAATTGTTGATGGTGGTTAGTAGTTAGCGCAGGTGCAAAGTCGATGCCGCAACGCGCCACATTCAAAATCTTTCGCGGTGATAGCAACGGCGGTGAGCTGAAGGAGTACGAGGTGCCGATAGCGCCGGGCATGGTCGTGCTCGACGCGCTGCACCACGTCCAAAGCCACGCGGCGCCTGATCTCGCGGTACGCTGGAACTGCAAAGCCGGCAAGTGTGGTTCGTGTTCGGCGGAAGTCAATGGCCGGCCGCGGCTGACCTGCAAAACGCGTCTCGACGACTTGCCATTGAATGAACCCGTCACCGTGCAACCGATGAAGAGTTTTCCGGTTATCAAAGACCTGGTAACTGATGTGTCCTGGAACTATCGCGTCAACCGAAAGATTCCGCCGTTCAGCGCGCGTCCGAACGTTGAATGGAAGATGGATCAACGCGATGTCGATCGGGTACAGGAGTTTCGCAAGTGCATTGAGTGTTTCCTTTGTCAGAACGTGTGTCATGTGCTGCGAGATCATGACAAGAAGGAACAATTTGGTGGCCCACGTTTCTTTGTGCGGATCGCGGGTTTGGAGATGCATCCACTGGACGGTGTGTCTCGAACGCAGTTGCTTAAGGACGAGCTAGGCGTCGGCTTGTGCAATATCACCAAATGTTGCAGCGAAGTTTGTCCCGAAGATATTCACATCACGGACAACGCGATCATTCCTTTAAAGGAGCGTGTTGTTGACGACTATTACGATCCGGTTCGCTGGTTCCTTCGCAAACTCGGAGGAAAGAAAAAAGAGTAGGCCGCGGCCAGCCCTGAAAGGGAGGCAAAATGGAATTAAAGCTCAAGCCAATATCGCGTGCGGGAATCAGCGAGGCCATTTCGAAGGCAGAACTCTATCGATACTTGAACGAACCCGGCGAAGCGGAGTCGATCTGCCGCGACATATTGGCCCAGGAACCCGATCACCAGGTGGCGCTTCGTCTACTAGGGCTGGCGATCACTGACCAGTTTACCGGCGGCACATCGGATCGATACGCGGAAGCGACGCGGGCGTTTAAGGCGCTGACGAGCGACTACGAGCGTGCTTACTACTGCGGCATCCTCGAGGAGAGAAAAGCAAAGGCGCAATTACGAGCCGGTCGGCCGCCGCACACAGTGACACCAACGTTCGAAGATGCGATGAGACTCTTCGAGGAGGCTGAGAAGATCCGGCCGCCTGACAACGACGATGCCATTCTCCGTTGGAATCGCTGCGTGCGTCTTTTACAAAGCCGTCTGGCGAGGGCGTGGAAAAAGGAGATGGATGAGTTCGACGCCAGCGAAGGCCCGCCAGTCTGACGCATCCCGCCCGGGAATCTACCGACCTCCGCATTACGCGTTAACCCTGACCGGATCTACCCAACCACAGTTTCGCCTCCACCACTATCAAGATTGATCACGTGTAGGTTCAAGGGCTCACGACGGAATTCGCTTTCGAATCCAATCCGCTAGCTCTTCTTCCGAGATAGCACCCTCGGCAAGGTTTACGAAGGTCAGGAATTTGTCATCCTGAGTCGCACCGAGATCGACCCCGTTGAGTATGAGAAACGTGCGAGCAGCCACCAGTGCAGTGCGCTTGTTGCCATCAACAAACGGATGGTCGCGAGCAATGCCGTAAGCATAAGCTGCATTCGATTGACAAACAAAGCATAACGACATCGGTGTCATTCTGGCTAATTTGGTCAATGCTTCAAACCTGCCTGTTTTCGACAAGTACACGCCTGAGCTATAGACAATCTGAGCCGTTGCTAGGTCGTTTCCTGCGGAGATTCTCCGGGATTGCGTGAGTGTAGAGGTCATCTCCAAAGTGGAGTGGCCCAATAGTGACATGATGTCGATCTCGTGGACTCCCTTTGCTCGCAATCGAGTGGCAAACCTGTGACGTAGATCGTGAAACCTAATTCCGGAGCCTATTTGACTGTTCCGCCACGCGTGCCTGAAGGTTCTCAGCTTCCAGCGTGCGGGCATGAGTGAAAGGTAACAGCTCACACCTGCCAACAGAACATCTAATGAGTACCAGACTTTAGCTCTGAATTAGCTCTTGCCGTTAGGTGGGCTCAGTGTTAGATTATCGCCGCTTTTCTCTGTTCTCACGTCATTTCAGCCATTGTCAAGGAGCAGGAGAAACTCACAAATGGCTAGAATTGCATGGAGAGTCTTCCCTGACAACATAACATTAAGTGATCCTGACAACTGGGAAAGACTAGACCAGCACCGCTACCGTGCAACACGGTATTACATCGCCATCGAAGAACATAGGAGCTCAGACGCTAAGACAACTCCTCCTCTTCTTACCGTTCCCGTTCCCGCTGGTGTTAAGCCGGTTTTTTCCGAAAAGAGGATCACAGTTACCACGTTCTCTCATGCAATAACTGAAACAATTCAAAATACAGTTTCGACTAAGATCGCGACCGAAAGTTCATTCAAGAATTCACTAAGCTTAAAAGATGGCTTCGCCGCCGAACTACAAGCAAAGATCAGTTCGGAGATCTCAGAATCTCTAAACGAACAGCTTTCGAGTACCAAATCCTACCAAGTGCAGAGCACGCATGAAATTGTGACATCCATTGCGTTTGAACGCCCAGACACGACCTCCGTAGATCAGAAAATAACTTATCAACTTTACGTGCCAGTGTGGCCAGTCACATGGAATATCTATCTCTACCGCGTTGAATCTCTTGACCTAACTTACCGCAGGTTTTCTTTTAGCAAGGGACTAGCGAGATTTTTTAGAAAAGTTAGGGAAAGCGGCCAACTGCAATCTTATGAGCCTGTAATGCCACTCGCACAACTCTCGTTCTACGAGCCACAGGAGGTGTTGGCGGTCCACAGCGGCCCCTATTCAGCGGAGGTCCAATATCCCGATGAGGTCCGACTTGTGCGACTAGCGAGCCACTGCGAAGGATTGTCGGTTCCGCCAACGACGATGTCACTTGAGGACTGCGCAAACATTGCATTCCCCGAGTCCGAAGAAGAGGCAGGGTTGCGAGACAGGGCTAAGAGGGCGAACAGAACGAGGAAAGCATCGCCGTTAGCATTGGAAATTGAGGAAATTGAGCATGCAATCCCGAAAGCCAGTCGTCGTGGAACTGCAACCAACGGAAAGTCCGGATCTCGCAAGTTTCAGAAAAAAAGACGTTCGCGCTCGGGCGCACTCAAGAACAAGGCGAGAGTAAAGGCCGGGAAATCACAAAAGCCAATTTGGAAAAAAGCTAAGTCTCGAGCGAAAGAGAGGGCAAAGAGAAAAGTCCGTGTGCGCAGTAGGGTCTGAAAAAGCCTCCCCCTAAATGAATAAGTCTCACCGCCAAAAACACGTAGATTCTCCCGGTAACCGTGTAGCGATATTGAAGGACATGGTCAAGATGGGCGTGCTCTACATGTCCCCTGAGTTCTGCGCGGTAGTATCCCTAAACCCGTTGAAGCATGAGTTCCACAAGGCTCCGATTGCGAACTGTAAGTTGCCCCAAAATGCAGGACGGAAAAATCTTCCGCCCTGGCTGGCAGACGTGGCTCAGGAAGCTATTCAGAACCAATCGCTATGGTTGGAAAGAATCTCGCAGAAAAACCTACAGACCTTACAGCAGAGTTCTGACCTACAGTCTTTACGCTACGTCTCAGCGTTGCCTCTTTATACCAAGCGTGAGAGGCAACCAGTTGCCGTGTTTTTCCTCGGCTTTGCAAAGAAGAAAAGTTTTAGCGAAGAAGAACTCGCGATTCTGTCGTTCATTGCGGAACGATTCGAGCCTCTCTTGGAGAGTGCGTGGCTTCTTGGCAGGTATCAAGCGATCATTGCTACCGGACAGAAGATCAACCAGGAACTCCAAGGACCCGAGGCGATCATTAAGCAAATATACCGCGAAAGCGCGAGCGTTCTGGACACTAGCTATTTCATTTCCCTTTCTGTCTATTATCCACAGTCTAGGGGGTTCGATCACCATCGTTACTATAAGGGCGAATATAGTCGGAAGAAAGGTGAATTTAAGGGAGGCTGTGCTCATGTCATCGAAACGGAAAAGCCGTTCATCACCTCTTGCTACAGCCAAGATAACCATAAGCCCGGATTCCCCAGTATTTACCAAATATATGATGACAACACCCCCCCGGCGGAATTTATGGCGTTCATACCGCTTTTCTACCAAAAAGAACCTTTGGGTGTCTTGTCGATTCAGCATGAGAAGGCAGATGCATTTGATAAAGAGGATATACAGATCATAAAGCTGCTAGCTAATCAAGTAGCACTCGCACTCAATTATCTGCGGCTGCTTGATTACATGGAACAGGTCAATCAGTCTGGCAGGCTTCTAATACACCCGATAAGGGCCGAGTCCAACTTGTTGGAGGAAGTCATAAGCCATATTAAGGATGCCGCCAAATCTGACCTCGTGGTTCTGTATCCCTACAAATTCGTTTCCGACATTCCGACGGAGTCCTGCTTCGCACAACCCCTGCAAACTGGTGAATTGCGACAGCGTGACGACGTGAAATTAGAGGTTCGAGCGGATGACATGGCCAACATCGCTCTGTTAAGAGCCTTAAATTCAGATCAGTGGAATACGTGGGCTGCCGACAGTAAAGAGCTTTATGAAATACTCGAAGGCAAGCCACATACGCGTCAAGGGAATTTTGAAACTCGTGAAGCAATTCGCTCTACAGCGGTTTTGGTTTTGAAGGCTGGAACTGAGCCTGTTGGCGTGCTGTTTGTGAATTATCGTGAGCCGCAGAGGTTCGATGCTCTCCAACGTCTACTGATCACTACTCTGACTCATTTCGCTGCCATTGCGATCAAAAATCATCAGGCTCTGCAACTTTTGCGGACTGCTGATTTTAGAATTTTGCGCCGTGTTGACGAGAAGATTGGCCAAACTTTTGATTTGGTAGAGATCATGGCAACGATATTGGATCTGGCGGTGAAACACGTATCAGCTAATGATGCGGCGATCTACTTGCACGACAAGCGCACCCACATATTAAAGACCGCAGCTACTAAGGGGGCACACGAGCATCTCTATAGAGATTCTATTTTGGATTTGAATAGACTCCGGAGAAGGAAGACTAAGGGGTTAGTGGCGACGGCCTTCTTTAAGCGAATGTCAATTCTCGAGAATAACGTCGGGACCTCTCCCATATACGACAAAGTTGTTCCCGGCACGAAGTCCGAACTGGATATCCCGTTGATAGATCCTGTCAATAGCGAGGCGGTTGGTGTCATTAACTTAGAAAGCAGTTCCTCAGACGCGTTCAATGAGGCGCATCGGGACTTTATGAGCACGTTGGCGGGCCAAGCAGTAGTTGCTGTCAAGAATGCTCAGATTTATCAACGGGTCACAAATCTGAACTCTAGCATCGCCGCGTTGCTCGAAATCTCCAGAAAGGTAATGTCAAGTCAGGGAAGCGAACAAGATGTTTTTCTAGAGATTCTGGAAAAGGCACGCGAATTTTTTAGAGTCGAGATAGCTATCTTGCAATTGTACGACGCAGGTCTCGTGAGTCACTCGTACACTGTAAAGGATAAGAATCCAAGTGTTTACAAAAGAATCAAGCGGGTAGCGCCGAACAAAGGAAAGCTAGGAATTATTCAATATGTCGCCCGCACAAGAAAGCCTTTTCTTACGAACGATACGACTAGAGAAAGATTATACAAAGGCTCGAAAATCATACGAAGTGAGTTAGCGGTTCCACTAGTCTTTGAAGGCGAGTTGATTGGTGTGCTTGATCTTGAAAGTCTCAACTCTGGCGCATTCGGTGAGGATGACATCGTTTTGCTGGAATTGTTCGCTACACAGGCGGTCTTAGTTGTTCAGGGTGCTAAGCGTCTTTTGGAAGCACGATCTGCTGCAGCGATCGAGCATAGACGTTTGGAAGTTCTGAGCGAGGCCTCTCATGACCTCAACGCGATCAACGAGCCGGAGCAACTCGGACAAGCTTATGACATAGTAGTAGGAAAGGTTAACGAGTTTAATAAAGGTGAAATAATTGTTCGTCGCTACCAAGCTGAGAAGCGCGAATTTCATTTGGTGCGAGTTCTAAACGAATACGAACCTTCCCCGCCTGTGATTCCCGAGAGAGGGAGCTGGAATGGCCGAGTAAAACGCACGCGTCGAGTCCTAGTGGAGCAAAACGTGGACGAGCTACCGCCACAAATTAGCCGTCCCATAGCTGGAAGTTTGGTTAAATCCATAGTGCTAGCCCCGGTAGAATTCGCAGATTCTTATTACGGGAACCTAATCATCAGTCATAAAGAACGGAATGCGTTTCAGGTGTCAGATATTAACCTCGTCAAAGTGATGGCTGAACAACTAGGCGTGACCCTAAAAAGATTGGAAATTGTAAAGGCCGTGAGAGACACCGAGAAGAGTAATCAGGAAATGTCTGTTCTAAGTAGTGTCGGCAAAGCAGCCATGAATATTTCTCATGAACTGGCGAGCGCATTGGCGCCGGTACAATTCTCCGCCGCAATCTTGGTGAACTTATTAAGGCGGCATGTACCAAAAAGCGATCCGCAACGGACGAAGATTCTCGCGCGTGCAGAGGAATCGGCTAGGACGATTACCGAAAAGATCAACAGTGCGAGCGATATCACGCAGAGCATGAAAAACACCTTCACTCTCGCTCGCATGCATCGCCCAGCACCCGAAGTGGTATCGGTTAACTTGCTGTTGGATCAGATTGCCTCGAAATATCGAAGAGCCAGAGGAACTAAAGTTGTTATTTCAGTGTCGCCGCGACTAGGCGCGATACGAGTCAGCCCGGCCTCATTGATATCTGTATTTGACTACCTAATTTCTAATGCCAAAGAAGCAATGAAAAACCGGGGGACCGTAACCATTACGGCCATAGCCAAGAGCGACGAGGTGATAATCAGCGTCACCGACGAGGGGCCCGGAATTAAACCTTCTCACTTGGAAGTGATTTTTGGTTTGGGCTACACGACGAAGAAAGGCCAAGGAAAGGGCACAGGCTTTGGTCTATGGCATGCCCGGGAAATCGTTGAGGACTACGACGGTCAGTTGTTAGCAACGAGTAAGCGCGGTGAGGGTGCTACGTTCGTCATTCGCCTGCCCCGAGTCAACGAGAAAGGTACACTCAAAACATGAAGAAGACTTTCGAAGGCAAACGCATATTCATGATTGACCTTCAGGAATCTTGGTGCGAGGCTGCTGCTAGCCTTTTGGCCCAACGAAACTACTTGGTGAAAACCTCAAATGCATATTCATATTCTGAGCCAACCTGTTATGTCGAAGGCGAAGCACCAGACGTAGTCATTCTTAGCTGCGGAAGCGTCGAACGCGGTGAGCGACAATTAGTACGTAAGATCATTGCCCACAAGCGGCATTTAATTGTTCTCTGTGCCGTTCTCGCGCGGGAAGAGAGCCGTCGCTTGTTTTTAGCCGGCGCCCAAGACGTTGCACACAAGCCCTTTTCTTGCAGCAGTCTGCTAACAATTGTCGGCAATTCCCTGGCAGGACAGGAGATCAAGGATTGCTTTCGCGAAAGGATGCTAAGAAAGTAGTGCGTAGAGAATTTCGCATTCTAATCGTAGATGATGTTGTTGAAGTATGCACGTCCATTGAAGGCTTTCTTGCTTCAGAGGGCTATGATGCTGAATCAGCACACACTTTGGATGAGGCCTGGGATCGTC
>Ga0207675_100002977_pt1 | contig 16664 bp, 17 predicted proteins | sample KBSSwiS42_FD_184305 | JGI IMG/M metagenome (GOLD analysis project Ga0207675, IMG submission 184305) | Switchgrass rhizosphere microbial communities from Kellogg Biological Station, Michigan, USA - KBS Switchgrass S4-2 (SPAdes) (version 2) | ecosystem: Host-associated > Plants > Roots >... | reverse complement strand
GGTTTTCTCTTATTGTACTCCATTGCTTTTTTCATACTCTTCCAGTCAAACCGCTATGATCAGGAAACAACTGATCTTCTTCAGCGATGACAGCCAGCTTTGCATTGTAAGGAATTTTATCCCTGCTTACATAATCTCTCCTTAATCCATCTCCACCGATCCAACTTACAAATTGTGTCATTGTGATCGGCGGGTTCACCCATTTAAAAAGAATGATGCAAAAGAGTTGGAAGAAAAAAAGAAAAATGAAGATCCGTTTTGTCCACTTCCACAGTTTTTTTAAAAAAGGTTTTGCTTTCATTCGCCTGCAAAATAAAGCTTAGATCTTATTTCGTATAAAAGATCAATCCCCAAATTAAAATAAGACCGAAACCAAGAAGGATAAGTCCATTGATACGACTTAATATTTGAATATTATGAGGAGTCAGTTTACGCCTGATCTTTTGCGCCATAAAAACTTTTAAAAGATCGGTTGCTAATACAAATGCGAGGCAGGTTATAAAGGCAATGATCCTGTATTCAATGCTCAACGTTATTAATGTTGTGGAGGTAGTAAGCCAAAAAATAAAAACGGCAGGATTCAGTAAGTTCATAAAAAACCCGGAAAGAAATGTTTTTATATATTCTCTTTTACGAAGCTGTAATACCTGTACACCACTATCATCAACTTTTACTTTTTTAAAGAAAATAAAATAAACTCCAAGTGTGACGAGGAATAAACTTCCTGCAATTCCAATAAATTGCTTATGTTCTACAATGTATTCAAACAGGCTTGTGAATACATTGCTGACAAGAACCAATGCAATATCAGATGCTGAAACGCCGAGAACAAATGAAATTCCTCCCCGGGGCCCGCTATTTAGACTTTGTTTGACAATAGAAAAAAGAACCGGGCCAACCGAGATGCTTAACAATAAACCAAGCGTAATTCCTTTTAAAAGTGCTTCAAACATGTTTTAAAAAAATCATTAATCCCATAAATTTACATTGACAAAACAAACCTATGCGAATTTTCAGATTTTATTCACTGACTCTTGTCATGCTGTTTGCATTTCTAATTATTAAAGCACAAAAATCCAAAGAAGTAAATGGTTTTATTATTTCTATGGGAAATGATACAATTGCATGCGTTTTTAAACCAAATAGCTGGAAAAAACAACCAAGAGAAATAAAAGCAAGGCTTGCAAATAAAGACACTTTATTATCAGCTAAAAATATTAATGGGTTTTTTATCCCTTCGTTAAGCATTCAATATGTATCAAGGCTTATTAGTCTTGTTGATTATTCGGATAACTTCCAGGAAGCTAGCCAGTGGAAAGATCCAAATGTATTTCCTGCGGAGAAGTTCTTCCTGAAAATATTACATAAAGGCGAATTAAGCTTATACCAATACACCGATAAATTAAATCGGGATGATTTTTTTGTCGAAACCGTAGATACTCTTATACAATTATATAGTCACCTTTATTACAAAATAGAAAGTGTACACCCATATAATCCAACAAAAGCTTTATTGGATAAAAAGTATCAGTATGACCTGCAAAAGCTTATGATACATTGCCGAACGCTGTATAGTGTCATTGAAAATATAGATCTCAAAAAGGAACACCTCCTGCAATTATTTGATATGTATGAGAAGTGTATAGCAGACAATAAATAATGAATTAAATTTTTCCCATTTCCAAAAACCGGTTCCACTCTTCCAACATTTTTCCTTTCATAACCCTAGGGAATTTATGCTGACTGCCAAGCTTGCCTTTCAGTTCCATGAACTTCATGAATTTTTCTTCAGGCAATTTTTCAAGAAATACTTCTTTCAATGCACTCTCTCTTTCTGTAGCATAGTCATCATTCAGCTTTTTGAGATGGTGATCGATCTTATTTCTTAAAACTTCGGTATCACAACCATCATTGCTGGCAATATACCATTTGTGTGCAAAGAAGTTTTGATAAGGAAATCCTACAACTGTGTATTCAGGAATGCTGATATTTAATTCTTCACTGGCCAGTTCAATAGCCTTATTCATATTGTCAACGCTCAGGTGCTCACCGGTAAGACTGAGAAAATGTTTTGTTCTGCCCGTGATCACTACTTCGCTATGCTCAACATCAACAAATTTTACTGTATCACCAATAAGGTATCGCCATGCACCTGCATTTGTGCTCATCAGCAGCCCATACTCTTTTCCTTCCTCCACTTCATGTATCATTTTCACATCAGGGTTAGCAACTACATTTCCATCCTGATCAAAATTTTTATCGTCAAAAGGAACGAACTCGAAAAAGATATTATTATCAAGGATCAATTTCATTCCCTTTGCATGTTCTCTTGTTTTATAACCAATGAACCCTTCGCTTGATAAATAATTCTCAATGTAAACTATTGGCTTACCCAATAATTTTTCAAATCCTTTTTTATAGGGTTCAAATGCCACACCACCATGAACAAAAAATCCAAGATTGGGCCATATCTCATGAATATTTTTCACTTTGTAATGCTCTATCACCATTTCCATACACATCTGGCACCATGCAGGTACTCCAACTATGTACCCAATATTCCACTCACGGGCATGCTCTACGATCTCATTCAATTTTTCTTTCCAATCTTTTACTGCCGCAATTCTTCCTCCCGGTTTATAAAATGTCTGGAACCAGAATGGTCGTTTCTTAGCAAGAATTCCGCTTAAGTCGCCGGCATACCAACCTGCTTTTCCTTTTTGAAGATCTGTTGTGCCTCCGATCATCAAAAAACCTTTGGTCATTGCATTGTATGGTAGATGTTCGTAGCTGAAAAGCGTGATCAATTGTTTTACATAATTGATCGTATTGCTCCGCAACATTTCTTTCGTGATAGGAATATATTTACTGGCTGCTTCTGACGTTCCCGAGCTAAGTGCATAGTATTTTATTTTCCCCGGCCACGCAACATCAGGTACTCCCTCGATGGTTTTCTTCCACCACTCAGAATAAATTTTATTGTAATCATGCACTGGTACTAGTTCCTGGAAATTTTTTGCAGGGTGACGACTTAGAAGAATATCATCAAAACGATACTGCTGACCAAATTCTGTAAACCTTGCTTTCCGGAGAAGCTTTTTCAAAACTCTTACTTGCTGGCTCCTCGGATCGTTCTGTGGAAGTCGTAATGCAGCAGCAATTGCTTTCGGAATTTTTATATCGATGATGTTGGCCATTCAGCTTATTAAAGTTACAACTGTTCTGATGAATTCGGCGAATATACAATGATGAGTTGAATAGTATTTTACCGATTGAAAAGTAAACTTGCTTGAGCAATTATTTTTCGTATTGAGATGCCACTATATAAAATGGTGCGAAACAAAATAGATCTGTTACTGTAGTGCTTTTTAACAAACAAATTCATGGCCCCGTAAAAATCCTGAACATATTTAGTATTGTATGTAGTGCTACCACCTTTCAAGTGTGTAACAGTGATAGTACCCAAATAATAGTTTTTATAGCCAGCCTGGATAATGCGAATGCTTAAGTCAATATCTTCTCCATACATGAAAAATCTTTCATCAAATCCATTTATTTTTTCAAAAACTTCTCTTCTTATCATCATACAAGCCCCCGATAACACTTCAACGGGATTATTTTCATTTTCAGGCAAATGACCTTCATAATACTTTGAAAAAGTTTTTGCCTTTGGAAAAATTGCTGACAGGCCAAATAGTTTATAAAATGAGGCAGCAGGTGTTGGTAAGCCTCTTTTGGATTCTTTTAAAAATTTGTTTTGAATATCGATCATTCTTACTCCAACCCCTCCCGCATCAGGATGTGATTCAAAAAAAGAAATACAATCTTCTAAACTTTTTTCCGGAACTATTGTATCGGGGTTGAGAAACAAAATATATTTTCCATTTGATACGCCAAAACCGCCATTGCATGCTTTCGCAAACCCAAAATTCTCATTCATCTTGAATGAAGATCCAGTCAAACCTAAAGATTTTATATACTCCCAGCTATCATCGGTTGAATTATTATCGATGACGATTATTTCTGTTTCAATATTTTGAATTGCTTTCTGTAATGAATTAATACATTTTTCGAGCAGTTGTCTTGAATTATAGTTTACTATGATTATTGATAGCTGCATTTCGCCTGGTCAAATCTAATCCCGATAAATATCGGGACTAAAATCGGCAATCTAAAATCGTAGGTTATCTTTGCCCATGCTCAAACAAATACTTCTTGAGGCAATTGAAGCTGGTGGTGCTGAACTTAAAAGATTTTTCAACAAAGAATTCAAGATCACAAATAAAGTTGGTATCAATAACCCTGTTACCGAAGCCGATCATGCATCTGAAGCAGCCATTATAAACATTATCAAAAAGAATTTTCCCGATCACCAGGTGTTGGCTGAAGAAACTGGTGCTCACACTAAAGATTCTAATTATAAGTGGATCATCGATCCTATTGATGGCACTATAAATTTTGCACATGGCATTCCTTTATGCTCCGTATCGATCGCAATAGAAAAAGATGATGAGATCATTATGGCGGCGGTATATGCTCCTATTTTAAATGAATTATTTTTTGCAGAAAAAGGAAAAGGAGCATCACTGAATGATGAACCAATATCAGTAAGCAATGAAGAGAAGGTAATTTCTTCGAACCTTGTCACTGGATTTCCATATACATATATTAATATGCCAAATGGTCCGCTGGAAGTTTTTAGTCGTTTGATAAGAAAAGGAATTCCGGTGAGAAGATTAGGTTCTGCATGTATCGATCTTTGTTGGGTAGCTTGCGGACGATTTGACGGCTTTTATGAACATAAACTCGAAGCCTGGGATAGCGCAGCGGGTTATTTGATCGTTGAAGAAGCCGGTGGCAAAGTAACAGATCATGAGGGAAAAAAATTTTCTCCTTATCAGCATCGGATCATTGCAACAAATGGAAAAATACATGATGAATTGTTGGGTGTAGTAAAAAATGAAATTGAATTATGAGTGAACAAAGAACAGAAATATCCTCTCTGGGTGAATTTGGACTGATCGAGCATTTAACAAAAAACATCGAGCTGCAAAATGCTTCATCTATTGTTGGCGTGGGAGACGACGCCGCCGTTATCGATCATTTTGGTAAACAGACGGTAATAACTACGGATCTTTTGATCGAGGGAGTACATTTTGATCTTATGTACACTCCGTTAAAACATCTGGGCTATAAAAGCGTTATAGTAAATCTGAGTGATGTGTACGCTATGAATGCAACGCCAACGCAAATAACCATGAGCCTCGGTATCAGCAGCCGGTTTAGTTTAGAAGCCCTTGATGAGTTTTATGAAGGAGTTTATGCGGCATGCGAAAAATATGGTGTTGATCTTGTTGGCGGCGATACAGCTTCTTCACAAAAAGGATTTATAATTTCAGTAACAGCAATAGGCGAAGTAACCCCAGATAAATATGTAAAAAGAAGTGGGGCAGAGAAAGGCGATCTTCTTTGTGTGAGTGGCGATCTTGGTGCAGCTTATATTGGTTTACTTTTCCTTGAAAGAGAAAAAAAGATCTTTTTGGAGAACCCTGCGATACAGCCGGACCTTGAAGGTGAGGCCTTTGTTCTAGGAAGATTATTAAAGCCTGAAGCAAGAAAAAATATAATTGAGTTTCTTGCTGAACAATCTATCACGCCAACATCAATGATGGATATAAGTGATGGATTAAGCTCGGAGATACTACATATTTGTAAAGAGAGTAATGTTGGTTGTGTTTTATATGAAGAAAAAATTCCAGTATCAGAAGAAACCAGGAAAGCTGCATATAAATTCGAGATCGATCCGACAGCTTGTGCTTTAAGCGGTGGCGAAGATTATGAGCTGTTGTTTACCATTCATCAATCTGATTATGAAAAGATCGTTCTAAGTGAAGAAATTAGTGTTATTGGCTATATTGCTGATGCGGCAGAAGGTGCAAAGATCATTACTAAAGGAAACAATGCATTTCCCATTACCGCACAAGGTTGGGATGCTTTGAAGAAAAGTTGAGTTCGTCTATGAAAAGATCCAATATTCAATTGACAAAAGGTCGTTATAGGTCAAATGCCTATTTATTGCTTGTTGCATATTGTCTATTGCTTATACTAAGTTCCTGCAGTGTTTCAAAATCATCATTTAGTCCTTCAAAAAAATATTCTCCTGAACAACTGGAAAAAGATTATTCGATCTTTCGCGGCGCTTTAGAAGAATCGCATCCAGGTGTTTATTGGTATACTCCAAAAAATGAAATGGATAATTATTTTGATTGGGGTAAAGAACAGATCAAAGATTCAATGAATGAAGAAAATTTTAGAAAGATCTTGAGCTATGTTACATCAAAGATCAATTGCGGGCATACAGTGACAAGAGCCTCTAAGGCCTTCATGAAATATCGGGATACAAGTTTCAACAGAGTATTTCCATTAAGTCTTAAGATATGGGCAGGAGCAAGCGATACCGCAACTGTTGCCGCAAATCTTATTCGGAAAGATTCTTTGCTTACAAGGGGAGTTGTGGTTAAAAGCATCGATCATCGACCCATTTCAACAATCATTGATACGCTTTGTCAATACATCTCAAGTGATGGCTATAATCTTACTCATAAATATCAAACCTTAAGTAATCGCGGTGGCTTTGGCGCAGCATTCACTTCAATATTTGGGCAAAAAGAAAATTATTTTATTGATTATTTAAGCAAGGATGGTACGGAAAAAACTGCAACAATACCTTCATATAATCCAAGAGCCGATTCAGCAAATCGAATTGCGATCACAAGGTTTGCAAAAATTTCCCGTCCAGAAAGAAGAAATCAGATCCTTTCAGCAACACGCAGCCTAAGACTTGATTCAGCAAATACGTTTGCCATTATGGATCTCGGTTCTTTTAGTCGTGGACTCAAACTGAGATCTTTTTTTAATACATCGTTCAAGGACATGAAGGATAAAAAAATCAAAAATCTTGTCATCGATGTTCGTGGAAATGGTGGAGGAAGTGTTACCAACTCAACCTTTCTTACAAAATTTATTGCTGACAGCAAATTCAAGGTTGCCGATTCACTATATGCTAACACAAGAAATAGCCGTTATAAAAGATATATCGATGGATATTTCTTTAATCGCTTATTCATGATCTTCATGACGGCGAAAAAGAAAGATGGTAAATATCATTTTGGATATTTTGAAAGACATTATTTCAAGCCTAAGAAAAGAAATCATTTTAGCGGTAATGTATATATTCTTACCGGTGGCAACTCTTTTTCAGCAACCACATTATTTACGCAAGCTGTAAAACCACAAAATAATGTAGTTGTTGTTGGTGAAGAAACAGGCGGTGGTGCTTATGGAAATACTGCCTGGCTGATCCCCGATCTTATTTTACCCGAGACCGGCATTCGTGTTCGTCTTCCATTATTCCGTTTAGTGATCGATAAAAACATTCCGAAAGATGGACATGGTGTACAACCAGAAGTTATTTCTACGCCAACAACCGATGCTATACGAAGAGGTGCCGATTATAAAATGGAAAAGGTATTAGAGCTTATCCGAAAACATCAATAACGTTCAGGTCATTATCAAACACAACAAAAGAAGCTTCATAATTTCTTTCGATCAATCCTGTTTTATTATCAATGCCTAAAACTTTTGCCGGGTAAAGAGATCCCATTCTCAATGCTTCCTCGATATTAACGCCAACATGATCGATACAATTTTTTACTGCTTTCATCATCGTCAAAGCAGAACCGGATAATGTTCCATTGGGCAAAGTATAACGATCTCTTTTAAATACATGTTGATAAGGGCCAATGCTTGTTTCTGAAACAGCATCAGTGATCAACCATATTCTGTCTCCCAATATTTTTTTACTTATTCTTATAGATGCAAAATCAACATGAACTCCATCGGCAACCAGGCTGCAACAAACAGATGGATGATCATAGATCGCTCCAACCATTCCCGGTTCACGACTTTGAAATTGGGACATTGCATTGAAAAGATGTGTTACTATATTTATCTTTTCAAAACCTTTCATTGCTTGCTTATAAGTAGCATTTGTGTGTCCGGCGGAAACAATAATTCCATTTGATTGTAAATACTCAACGATCTCTTCATTCACCGTCTCAGGTGCTAAGGTTATCATCTTTACTATACCATCAGCTTCATCAAGCAATGTTTTTACTTCATCCATTTTGGGTGAATGAATGCATTCAAGCAGATGTGCTCCTCTTTTTTCAGGATTGATCCATGGGCCTTCTAAATGAAGGCCAGGTAATCCCTTTCCACCCGCATTTAAATATTCTTTGGCAATAGCTATCCCTTTATTAAAAACTTCAGGAGTATTTGTGGCAAGCGTCAATAAGAATTTTGTTGCCCCTCCTTGTAAACAGTACTTGTATGTCGCTTCGATCGCTTCCACAGATGGATCAGCAGAAAACAAATATCCATTACCGCCGTAGATCTGCAGGTCGATCATTGCAGGAGCAATGTTGTTCCCTCCAATATCTCTCACCTCATAATCATCAGGAAGGTCTGTATCATAGACAAAGCCTGTAATTACTCCGTCATCAACAAGAATAGCACTGCCTGTAAGAATTTGTTTTCCGGTAAAAATTGTTCCGTTGGTAAATACTTGTTTCATTCCTCTTTAATGCAGTTAAGGTTGTATCATAAAATTATCGCCATCTTTCCAAAATGGAAGCTTTGTCCTTACTTCATCCAACTTTTCTTTATTCAGTGTCACAGTAAAAACATCTTCATCATGTGCTTTTATATATAATACTTCTCCCATCGGATCGATCACCATGCTTTCTCCGCTATGATAAATATTGTTGCCATCATTGCCCACACGATTCACACCAACAACATAACATTGATTTTCGATAGCTCTTGCCTGCAATAAAGTTTTCCATGCATGTACTCTTCTTTCCGGCCAATTTGCAACATAGATAAGCAGATCATATTCGGGACCATTAGCTTGTATTTGCTGCCTTGCCCAAACCGGAAATCTAAGATCATAACAAACCAATAAATTTATTTTCCATCCCTTTACTGAAGCGATCAATCTTTTTGTTCCTGATGTAAATTCATTTCCTTCGCCGGCATAATTGAACAAATGCCTTTTATCATAAGTTCCATATTGCCCGTTTGGCAATATCCATATTAAACGGTTGTAATAATTTCCGCTATCGTTTATTATCACACTACCCGTAAGAACAACTTTCTTTTCAGCAGCGATTTGTTTCATCCACTTTACTGTTTCTCCATCCATCGTTTCGGCAAGTTCTTTGGGTTTCATACTAAATCCAGTGCTGAAAGTTTCGGGAAGTATTACGATCTCTGTTTTATCAGAAATGCTATTGATTTTCTCCTCGAACATTTTTCGATTGGCCACCGGATCTTCCCAACGAAGATTTGTCTGAATACCCGTTATTGTAAGTGTTGACATGCTGTAAAGTTATTTAGTCTCGCCATTCCATATATAAATATTAAAATCAAACCCCTCATCACATTAACCTTTCAGTTTCTTGTCATTTCTGTATTTTTCAGGCTAAATATTTCACTATGTTGTTCAGAAAAGATGCTAAAAAACTCTGCTCGTTTATCCTGACGCAATTCATTTTCATTCTCGTTTTTGCACAAAACATTCCTGGTGTGCCGGCAACTAAATGGACCACTGAAGGCGGTTCGTATTATGCTGTTGAAAAAAGAGAGATCGTAAAGATCGAATTGCCGTCACAGGAAAAAACAGTTTTTATCAGCCGCAAACAATTAATAACCCCGGCAGGAGATACATTGAATCCCCGGAGCTTTCAACTTTCTGATGATGGTAAGCTGGCTCTTATTTATACCAATACTCAAAAAGTTTGGCGTTATCAAACAAGAGGAGATTATTGGATGTTGAACATTACCACTGGTAATTTGAAACAAATGGGGAAGGGCAGGCCAGCTTCATCATTACAGTTTGCAAAATTTTCTCCTGATAGTAAAAAGATAGGGTATGTAAGTGAAAGAAATATTTATGTAGAAGACCTGGCAACCGGGACTATAAAAAAGTTGACTAGTGATAATGGCACAAAGAAGTTGATCAACGGAACTTTTGATTGGGTGTATGAAGAAGAATTTTCTTGTCGTGATGGATTCCGCTGGGGTCCTGATAGCAAAACAATTGCTTACTGGCAAATTGATGCCAACAAGATCCGTGATTATTACATGCTGAATACAACTGATTCTGTTTATAGCAAAGTGATCCCTGTAGAATATCCAAAAGTTGGGGAGCCTCCTTCGCCAGCAAGGATTGGTGTTGTAAACATCACAACTGCACAAACAAAATGGATGAAGATTCCCGGTGAACCTGATCAGAATTATTTAATAAGAATGGAGTGGTCGGGCCCAGGTGAAATTATTTTACAACAACTAAACCGCAAACAAAACGAAAGCAAGCTTATGACCTGTAATACAAATACTGGTGATGCCAAAGTTGTTTTTACAGAAACAGATAATGCATGGGTTTCGACAATCAATGAGTGGAGAAGTGATGTAAGGGGTTGGGATTGGATCTCAAACGGAAATGAATTTCTTTGGTTGAGCGAGAAAGATGGTTGGCGTCATTTATATAGGATCAGCAAAGATGGAAGCAAGGTATCGTTGGTCACTAAAGGCAATTATGATGTGATGGATCTGTTGAATGTAGATGAGAAAAAAGGGCTTGCCTATTTCTATGCTTCTCCAACAAATGCAACACAACGATTTTTATATGCAGTAAAGCTTGATGGGAATACTCCTGCAGAAAGATATTCTCCTCCAGGTGAAGAAGGTACACATACTTATGAAATTTCTCCCAATGGAAAATTTGCCCGTCATGCTTTTTCAAATTATTATACTCCGCCATTAACCGAATGGGTAACATTGCCAGATCATAAACCATTCAAAGAATCAGATGACATTGCTAAAAAAATAAAAAAGGAAAACAAAGACAAAAGCAATATTCAATACTTCAAAGTAACAACTGAAGAAGGTGTAACCATGGATGGTTGGAGAGTGCTGCCAAAAAATATGGACAGCACAAAAAAATATCCTGTTGTTTTTCTTGTCTATGGCGAGCCTGCTGCTACAACTGTAGATGATAGCTATGGCGCTGCCGGCAATTTTTTATATGAGGGAGATATGGCTGAAGATGGATACATTCTTGTTTCATTGGATAATCGCGGTACACCAGCTCCAAAAGGAAGAGAATGGAGAAAAGCTATTTATAAAAAAATTGGCCAGTTAAATATTCGTGACCAGGCGTTGGGCGCAAAAGAAGTTATGAAGTGGAACTACGTTGATACAACCCGTGTGGCCGTTTGGGGTTGGAGTGGTGGTGGTTCATCCACGCTGAATTTAATGTTTCAATATCCCGATCAATATCAAACAGGAATTTCAATTGCTCCTGTTACAAGCTCTTTGTTATACGATAATATTTACACAGAAAGATATATGGGAATGCCAGATGAGAATAAAGAAGGTTATGAAAAAGGAGCAGCGCTATCATATGCAAAAAATTTAAAAGGAAATCTTTTATTTATTCATGGCACCGGTGATGATAATGTGCATTATCAAAACGTTGAAAAATTAATAAATGAATTGGTTAAGTATGGAAAAATGTTCCAGATGATGAGTTACCCAAATCGAACACATAGTATAAGCGAAGGACCCGGAACATTTCAGCATCTTGCAAAACTTTATACTAAATTTTTAAAAGAGAATTGTCCTCCCGGCGGAAGAACAGAAGAGCAGATCAGGGCAGCGAACAGAGCTCAAAAACCTTTTTAATATCTTTTTAGAAACAATATATAAGGCGCTACCCTGCGCCTTTTTCTTTTTGTGAAAGTGTTTTGATCTCTATTGAAACAAGATTTGATTCATATCCTTTTTGTAAAAGATAGTCTCTTGTCTTTGTCATTTTTACAAAAAGATTTGTTCCGGGACCTTTGATCGAATTCCATCGTTTTATCGCCAGCTTGTTCAATGTTTCTTTGTAACTACCGTGATCGATCTCGTTTAATGCGGCGGCGATGCAATATTCACTGATCCTTCTTTGTTTCAGTTCGGCTTTTATTTTCACTTTTCCCCATTGTTTCATTCTGAATTTGCCGCCAGCAAAAGCCTTTGCGTATCGTTCTTCATCCAGGCACCCTTCTTCTATCAATCTCGTGGTAAGCTCTTCCACATCTGGTTTCTTAATTCCAAAAGAATATGCTTTGGTTTTAACTTCTGCATGACAGCGATCCTGGTAAGCGCAATAGTGTCTTAATTTTTGATAGACCTGTTCTTTTGTGAGTGTTCTTTTCGGGATCATCTTCGGGTCAAATTTAAGTTCAAGTAACCGGCATCAGGCAATATCCACAAGGTTTTTAGAATACTTGTCCATTATCCAAAAATCATTAGCTTCGCCACAAACCAATTGAAAGATGAAGTTTATTGTTTCCTCTTCGGCTTTATTGAAACAACTACAGCATATCTCCGGAGTTATCAATGCCAATACTGTGTTACCGATCCTCGAAGATTTTTTATTTGAAGTAGAAAAAAATAAACTGAGTGTGGTAGCCACTGACCTTGAAACTGTGATGCGTATTCAAATGGATATCGAATCAAAAGAAAGCGGTAAAGTTTGTATCCCTGCTAAGATACTTTTGGATAGTTTGAAGAATATTCCTGATCAGCCATTGACGTTTAACATCGATAAAAATTTTGGAATAGAAATTACCAGCGACAATGGTAAGTATAAAGTGATGGGAGAGAACCCGGATAATTTTCCAAAAGAACCAGCAGCAGATGATACAACTTCATTCAAAGCAACTGCTTCAGGATTGGTTACAGCGATCAATAAAACTTTGTTTGCTGTAAGTAATGATGATCTCCGCCCTGCAATGACCGGTGTATATTTTGAATTGGATAAAAAAGGAATGCAATGTGTAGCAACGGATGCACATCGCTTAGTGAAATATAAAAGAACTGATATTGTTTGTCCAAAAAGTGACAGCTTTATTGTCCCTAAAAAACCATTGACACTTTTAAAATCTGCATTGCCTTCGGGTGATGATGAAATTTCGATCAGTTATAATAGTAATCACTTTTTTGTAAAACATGGAACTACACAAATGAGCTGCCGCCTGATCGATGCCCGTTTCCCTGATTATAAAGTGGTGATACCAACAGATAATCCATATAAGTTAGTTGTAAACAAAAATGATTTCCAGGGAGCATTGCGTCGTGTAGTAATCTTCAGTAATAAGAGCACTAACCAGGTTGTATTGGCAATTGCCGGAAGTGAACTTGAACTAACAGCACAGGATGTTGACTTCAGCTTTGAAGGTGATGAAAGAATGAAATGCCGATATGACGGAGAGGATCTTACGATCGCATTCAACGCAAAATTTTTGATTGAGATGCTTAGTGCTGCTGATAGCGATGATATCAAGATCGAACTTTCTACTCCAACTAAGGCAGGAATTATAAAACCAACAGAACAGGAAGACAATGAAGAATTGATGATGCTGGTAATGCCGCTGATGCTGAATCAATAAGAGCCTTTCAAATTTATTCAGCCGCTTACTTAAGCGGCTTTTTTATTTTTATAAAAATGAAGTTTGTAGCGATAAGAGAGTTTGATGATTATATAACAGCCCATATTATTATGGGCAGGCTATTGTCAGAAGATATAGTCTGCCACCTTGAAAATGAATACTCCTCAACCCTGAGACCATTTCGAAGCCACCTTTTTGGAGGAATTAAATTAATGGTCCATGAAGCACAGGCTATAAGAGCAATGGAATTATTAACTAAATGGGACAGTGAACGGGCTTCCTGATATACATTTTCCTTCGTAACTTTTCACACAAATAAGCGTCCTGATGTGGGCCTCTATAAAAAACTATTTCGAGACTCTTGAAAACCATCCTGTAGAGCGAATGATCTTTTTGGTGGGTGGTCTTTTATTATTCTGGATCCTGGAAGGCGCCATTCCCCTGTTGCAATTAAATTATAGGAAAACCAAGATCCGTCACGCTGGGGTTAATTTTGTTTTTACAGTTTTACATCTTGTTATTCATACCATTTTAGCTATTCTCATAGTAATATTGAGCGATTGGTGCAGAGATCATTCTTTTGGAATAGTTTACTGGACACATGCCGATACAAGCATTCTTCTCACGATCATCATTGGCGTGCTTGCATTGGATTTTAGTAGCTGGCTGGTACATTGGGTAATGCATAAAGTAAAAATATTGTGGGGCTTCCATTTGGTTCATCACACAGATAATAATGTTGATGTAACAACCGGGCTCCGGCACCATCCCGGCGATAGCATTTTAAGGGGGCTGTTTTTTATGCTATTAATTTTTGTCTCAGGTGCCCCTATGTACTCGGTCATGGTATATCAAACTCTTTTAGTGTTGGCTACGGCTTTCACTCATGCTAATATTAGTCTTCCTAAAAAACTTGATACAGCACTAAGCTATATTTTCGTTTCTCCGAATATGCATAAGGTTCATCATCATTGGAAGCAACCGTATACAGATAGTAATTATGGCGGAGTGCTTGCCATTTGGGACAGGTTATTTGGAACTTATAAAAAACTTGATCCAAAAGAAATCCGTTATGGACTTGATCGTTATTATCCAAATGAAAAAGATGAAGACCTTTTTGCCTTATTGAAAAAACCATTTCAGAAATTGGATGGTTGATTGCTTTTCCTAACTTTCCCCAATGAATATTATTGCTGTTATTCCTGCCCGCTATGCAGCCACCCGTTTTCCCGGTAAACTGATGCAGCAGCTGGGAAATAAGTCTATTATTCGTCATGTATATGATAATACATTGGCAACGGGATTATTCAGTGATGTTTTTGTGGTAACAGACAGCGAGATTATTCATAAAGAAATAACTACTAATGGTGGCAAAGCTATTATGAGTAAAAAAGCTCATGAAAGCGGGAGCGACAGGATTGCTGAAGCCGCTGCAGAAATGAATGTTGATGTGATCGTTAATGTGCAGGGCGACGAACCTTTTATAAAAAAAGAACCTCTTGAAAAACTAGTCCGGTTATTTAATGATCCGGAAGTACAAGTTGCCTCATTGATGAGAAAAATATCTAAAGAAGAAGCAACAAATCCGAACAATGTAAAAGTAGTGACCGACAAAAATGGTTATGCTCTTTATTTCAGCAGAAGTATTATTCCTTTTCAAAGAGACGAAGGATCGGATGCAAAATATTTTTTACATGTCGGTGTCTATGCTTATTCAAAAAATGTTTTGATGAATTTTACCAAATGGCCGCAAACGGTTTTAGAGAAAACAGAAAAGCTTGAGCAGCTTCGCTATCTTGAAAATGGTGTAAGAATAAAAATGGCTGAAACCGATTATTTAAATGTTGCAATTGATACTCCGGAAGATCTTATCCTGGCCTGGAAGTTAATTTAGCTCTTTAATTTGCTTTAACAGGTTTTTAATTTTTTTGTTTGTTTCTTCAAGTCCAGGGTTGCTTTCAATTCGTCTTTCTTTCATTCCTTGTTCTATTCCTTTTATTTGTTCTAATCGTGCATTTACATAGTCTATCAACAATTCAGTTCGCTTTTTTTCTTTCGCAGAAATATCATAGTTTTTTATTTCTTCAATAATTTCCAATATCCTGTTCCATTTTGGAACAGATACCGTGTTTAATTTTTGTAAAAGTGCCGTATCGCTGAGTGGCGGTGTTTCGTTGAAAGGAGCAAGCGCCTCTGTCTCCAGCTCCTGAAAAGCATTCATTTTGGTTAAATATTTTTCTGAATCAGCAAATCCAAAATTGTTCAGCTCATCTAATGCTTTTCGTCTCGTTTCTACAGCTAATTTATTTCCAGGACTATTAAGGTATAACCATCCAAATAATACCGTAACACCTACAATTGCAGCTAATGAAAATTGATTTTTTATTCCTTTTAAATTGTTTTTTAATAATGGATAAAATAAAAATCCAATTACGATACCACTTAGTAACCCACCAATATGTGCTGCGTTGTCTACTCCAGACCTCATTCCATAAATAAGATTGATGGCAATAACGATACCTATTGATCTCAATAATCCTGTGCGGATCTGTTTGGGTATAAGATTGGTTAAAAGCAGGGCAAGGAACACTCCAAACATTCCAAAGATCGCCCCGGAAGCTCCTGCGCTATTTATTCCTTCGCTATGCCACCAGAGGCTTGCAATACTTGCAAACACTCCTGTACACAAGTAGGCAAGTATGAATTTTACTTTTCCCAACATTGGTTCAAGAAAAACACCTAATACATATAGGCCGTACATATTTAAAGCAAGGTGGATGATCCCGAAATGAATGAATATACATGTTACAAGCCGCCACCAATCGCCGGAGAGAGTTAGTGGAGAATAATTACTTCCCCATTTGATATGTGTTATTGCATCTGCTTCAAAAATCCCTGCACCGTTGATCACCATCAGCATAAAGACTATTACATTAATAGCCATCAATCCATAGGTAACATACATGTTGGAGCCGCCCCGGCGCATCACATCATTAACTTCTTCCGCTTGTTTTTCGTATTGTGTTGTTGTATCGGTTGTTTGCTGTCTTAATTTTTCAAGTTCATCATTCCATTACGGTTGTATTCCTTTTGTTTTTACTT
>Ga0207675_100002975_pt1 | contig 16670 bp, 14 predicted proteins | sample KBSSwiS42_FD_184305 | JGI IMG/M metagenome (GOLD analysis project Ga0207675, IMG submission 184305) | Switchgrass rhizosphere microbial communities from Kellogg Biological Station, Michigan, USA - KBS Switchgrass S4-2 (SPAdes) (version 2) | ecosystem: Host-associated > Plants > Roots >... | reverse complement strand
TGCCAAGTTTCGTCTCTAGTTCTCCGGTCGAACGAATACGTGAGATTTGAAAGCCTGAGTCTGCGCCGGCGGCATTCTCTACAGGGGAGGGTAGCGATCCCACGACCTTGTTCATCGGGCTGCCCGTGGCCACGTCGACACCGATTCCGAAGTCGTAACCGTCCATGTAGGGAACTTCAATCTGAACCAGAGCCATACGATCTCCTTTTCGTTGCGGGTCAACTTCTTCTCGGATTGAGTTGGTAACGGTGAAAGCGAATATCCATTTAATCTCCGCGCTTGACAGAGTGAACTGGTCGTCAGCGCGCGACGACAACGATCGGCCAGACGTAAGAGTCAGTTCCCAGCACGCCGGTGCAATGTGCTAAGTCTCATGACATCTGTCTTCAACTATTAACGCGCAGGACAGATAAGAACGGGGCCAGTTCTTCCAGCGGGAGATTCGGTCGGAATGTACTGGCCAGAGATTGACCGAAACAGACTCACCTAATATCTTGTGCGATAGGTAATCAGGCCTTCCTTACAATCAAAGGATAATGGCGACAGACGGTCACACAGTTACCGAGATGCTCGCTGAGTGGAGCGACAGCGGCAATCGCGAGGCGCTCGACAAGTTAATGCCGATCGTTTACGACGAGTTGCACCGGCAGGCAGCACGCTACCTCAGGCACGAACGCGAGGGGCACACACTGCAAACGACCGCCCTGGTCCACGAGGCTTACGTTCGATTAATCGGACAAGCGGAAGTTCGCTGGCAGAATCGCGCCCACTTCTTTGGGATTGCTGCCGAAATGATGCGGCGCATCCTGGTTGACTACGCGCGCAAACGGCAGGCACTTAAGCGCGGCGGCGACGCACTGAAATTGACCTTGAATGAAGCTCTCGATTCGTCGAGCGAACAAAAGTTGGATTTGATTTCGGTTGACGAGGCGCTCACAAAATTGGCAGGCATGGATAAACAGCAGGCGCGCGTCGTCGAGCTGCGTTTCTTCGGCGGCCTGAACGTCGATGAGACCGCGGAAGTCCTAAGCATCTCTCCGCGGACAGTCAAAAGAGACTGGAAGGTTGCGAAGGCCTTCATTCGCCGCGAGCTGCGCGCCGCCTGACAACACACCATCATGAAAACGCAGCAAACCTGGCAGCGCATCACTGAACTGTTCGAACAGGCACTCGAGCGTCCTCGTGAAGAGCGCGCAGAATTTCTGCTGGCCGCGTGCAACGGTGGCCCTGAACTACTTCGCGAGGTCCAGTCGCTGCTCGCCGAACACGATGCGGAAGAAAACTTTCTCGAATCACCCGCGATTGCGGCCGTCGCGAACGATGTCCTCGCTGACACTGAAGGCCCGCGCATTGGCGAACAGTTTGGTCGCTATCGCATTGAGGCGTTGATTGGTCGTGGTGGAATGGGTGATGTTTTTCTCGGATCGCGCAATGACGGTCAGTTCGAACAGCACGTCGCAATCAAGCTGCTGAAGCATGGATTTGTCGGCGATAAAACGCGCCTACGATTTTTGCAGGAACGGCAGATACTTGCGCGCCTGGAACATCCTGCTATCGCTCGATTGATCGACGGTGGAGTCACTGAGGATGGAGCGCCGTTCTTTGTGATGGAGCGGGTCCAGGGCGAGCCGATCACAACTTACTGCAAGCATGAGCGACTTGGAATCGAGCAACGCCTTCGATTGTTTCTGAAGGTTTGTGATGCAGTCGAATACGCTCACCACAATTTGATCGTGCATCGCGATCTCAAACCTTCAAACATTCTGGTTGACGACAAAGGTCATGCGAAGCTGCTTGATTTCGGCATTGCCAAAGTGCTGTCTCAGGAAAACCGTGCAGCAACGAAAGACGCGACGCGCACGATGATGCGGGCGATGACTCCCGAATACGCCGCCCCGGAACAGATACGAGGCGATCCAGTGACAACGGCGACTGACGTTTACGCACTCGGCGTCTTGCTTTACGAGTTACTTACCGGCGAAAAGCCGTATCGAATCACGCGCGACGCGCCGCTCGAGTTAGAGCGTGCCATTCTGGAGCAAGACCCTTCGCGTCCGAGCACGCGTACGGGATCGAGCGCGGAACACTTCGGCACCAACTCTCGCGAGTTGCGGAAACGATTACGAGGCGACCTGGACCGCATCGTTCTCAAAGCGCTGGAGAAACGGCCGGAGCGGCGATATTCAACGCCCGAAGCATTAGCGAACGACATTCGTCGTCATCTTGACGGACTACCGATATCGGCCCGCGGTGACACCGTTGTGTATCGCGCGGGTAAGTTTGTACACCGGCACCGGATTGGTGCCGCGGCTGCCGCTTTCATCTTTCTATCCCTGGTTGGGGGATTGATTGCGACGACATGGCAGGCGCGTCGCGCGCAAATGGAAGCCCGCAAAGCCGAAGCCACGAAAAATTTTCTCAAGAGTATCTTCGCCGCTTCCGATCCGACACAGGCGCAGGGAAAGGAATTAACGGCGAAGCAATTGCTCGACGACGGCGCGCGACGCATCGAGACTGAGTTGAAGGATCAGCCTGACGTTCAGTCGGAGGTCGCGCGCGTCATCGCTACGACATACCAGCAACTCGGCGAGTACGATAGAGCGCGAACGTTGTTGATGGCTGATCTCGAACGCCGTCGCAAGATCGATGGCCCGCGAAGTGTGCAGGTTGCGGAGTTGTTGACGGAGCTGGGTGACGCGAGCTACGGCCAGGGGAAATACGATGAGGCTGCGCCGATGTATGAAGAAGCGCTCAGCATTCAGCGCGAACAGTTAGGCGAGCGCAGCCCGGAAGTTGCGCGACAACTCTGGAACATCGCAGGCGTCAAACGGAACCGTGGCGACTACTCGACCGCCGAACAAATGCAGAATCAGTCGCTCGCCATCTTTGTCGAAAGGCGTGGCGAAGATAGTCGCGAAGCAAACGATGTTCGCAATAGTCTCGCGCTCACTTACGCTGACACGGAACGGTACGCAGAGGCGTTGGCGCTGCAAACAGCAGTCGCCTCGTGGTATGAACGCAACTATGGAGCGGATCACCCTGAGACGATTAACGCTCGCTACAATCAGGCGTCATCGTTGCTGGCGTTGGGTCGCGCGGCTGAAGCCGAACAGATGTTTGCAGATATCGTGGCGCGATTCACGCGCGTGTTGGGCGCGCGTCATTACAAGCGTGGCCGAGCTCTGCGAATGTGGGCGCGCTCACTCGATGAACTTGGGCGAAGCCACGACGCATTACCCTTAATCAATGAGTCTGTGCGGATTCTGCGCGACCATTTCGGGCCGGCCCACCTGGAAGCGGCCATCGGATTGAGTTGGCAAGCCATTATCGAAGCGCACGCGCCAATGCGTTCAGAAGCCGAACGCGATTCGCGCGGCGCTTTCGATGTATTGGACGGATTGAAAAATGTTGCGCCGCGGCACGCTGCAATCGTGAAAACCAACTGTGGAATTGTTTTCGCAGCGATCGGCAAACTCGATTACGCGGAGAGAAACTTGACGGAAGCGGTTGCGCTCCTGCGGTCAGAACATCTCGAAGGTGCGTCGCTGAATCGCGCGCAGTCAGCTTTGGACGAAGTCGCGCGGCGACGGGTGCAGGACAAAGAATGATCGCGGGATTCGAAAGTTGCACGCGGCTCGCCCGGCTCACTGCGGTCGCCTAAAGTTTTATCAGCGTAATAATTGCGCAGCGTGAAGTGATCAAACGCGCAAAAAGAAAAAGCCAGATGCCGGAATCGCTTCCGAGATCTGACCTGTTCTCCGTCGCATGCCGGCACAAGCGCCGGCTCCAAACCGTCGTCTGTTCTTACAGCTTCCTCAGCACATCAAACAACTCTTCGTTGTCCGGCTGATCGCCGATGTCGTGGATATCGACGTAAGCGAACTTGCCTTCTTTGTCCACGATGAACAAAGCACGCTCACTGATGCCGTCGTTTTCACGATAAGCCCCGAACGCTTTGGCCGCTGCGCCTTTGGGATGAAAGTCGCTGAGAAGGTCGTAGGAAATTCCACCGAGGCTCTTGGCCCAGGCGGTGTTGCATGGAACGCTGTCGACTGAAATGCCCAGGACCTGGGCATCATACTCGCGGAAGCGGTCGAGATCCGCTTCGTACGCGGGCATCTGCGCCGTTCAGACCGGCGTCCATGCGAGCGGATAAAACGCGATAACTACATTTTTCTTGCCCCGAAAATCCGAGAGCTTCACCTTCTTGTCTTTCGCGAGGTGACTCTTCAGCTCGAAGTCCGGAGCTATATCGCCAACTTTAGGCATTGATTACAGACTCCTCCTGGAAAATTTCAAATCCAAATTGTATTGCTTGATGAACAGAGAGTAACGTGTTTCGGATGATCGAGCAAGTGCGACTAACTTTGCGCGCCGTGTGCTGAAAGTGATCCGGAATTCAAGCCGCGGCTTTGCCGCCGCACAGTGCGGAAAGCCTCCGGCTTTCCGTTGTACGCTCCTCCAAGAGTTATGAGGCTACGCCTCAACTTCTTCTCCAGCTAATACGATCAATGTTCATTAACAATGGTTCGTCCTCAAGCACCTTTCTATTCCAACATCGAACGCTGGACCAACGGTATTCCGCAGGATAATTCACGATCCCGGCTCGTGCTGGATTCTGATGCGTGTAATTAACCCGCCCCATTAACATCTTTTCGCTCCACAACAGTCGAACGTTAGGATGGTGATCCCACAGTGAATGCGTATAACTCCGTTGTCTAGTCTCGTGTCGCAACTTTGCAAGTGAACTCTCGTACTTGTGCTCTTTCAAATAGTCGATTATTCGCCGGCTGGTGATTCCATTGATGAACTGCAGGGTTTTGGATGGTTGCAGGGTCGAATCCGTAATCACATGAAGATGGTCAGGCATGAGGACGTACGCGTACAAAGCAAAATTACCTGAGTGTCGAGCTTCATTCAGTGCTGCGCATGTAACGAGTTTGATCTCGTCGGTTCGGAAAACTGACAGTCGGTCTTTGGCAACCGACGGGAGGTAGTAACAAGGGGAGTCTCGGGAGATTGTGTGCATGAGGCACAGCCTCAGGCCTTTTGTTATGCCAAGCGGAAAGCCGAAGGCTTTCCGCACTGCGCTGCGGCAGAGCCGCACTCAACGTGTTACGCGCACGAAACGCTTTTACAAACTCCTAGTGTCAAGCGATCACAACCTGCAAATCAACAACTCTCTTTCGTAAATCATCTCGGGCGGCAGACGGTCGTGCAGATCCAGGAACAACTCTTCATGGCCGAGCACTTCCTGGCGCCAGGCTTCGCGGTCAAACGCCTGTAGCTCTTCGAATTTCTCTTTCGGAAAATCCAGACCCTCCCATTCGATATCGTCGTAATGCGGCATCCAGCCGATCGGAGTTTCTTTCCCGAGGGTGCGGCCGTGCGCGCGATCGACCACCCATTTCAGGACGCGCATGTTTTCGCTGAAACCCGGCCACATAAAGTTTCCGTCTTTGTCTTTGCGGAACCAGTTCACGTGAAAGATTTTCGGCGTCTCTGAAAGTGAGCGCTGCATGCGAATCCAGTGACGAAAATAATCGCCCATGTGATAACCGCAGAAGGGGAGCATGGCCATTGGATCGCGCCGGACTTTCCCAATCGCGCCGAACGCTGCCGCCGTCATTTCCGATCCCATCGTGGCGCCCATGTAGACACCTGAAGTCCAATTGAATCCTTGATAGATGAGCGGCATTGTCGTCGCGCGTCGTCCGCCAAAAATGATCGCGCTGATGGGAACTCCGTTTGGATTCTCCCAATCAGGATCGATCGTTGGGCATTGCGAAGCGGGCGCGGTGAATCGCGCGTTGGGATGCGCGGCTTTTGCACCGGTGTCTTTGCCAATCGCGGGCGTCCACTTGTTGCCTTGCCAGTCAGTGCATTCCGCGGGTGGGTCATCAGTCATGCCTTCCCACCAGACGCCGCCTTCGGGCGTGAGCGCGACGTTGGTAAAGATCGAATTCTTCGCCAGCGTCGCCATCGCGTTCGGGTTTGTCTTGTCGGAAGTTCCGGGCGCGACGCCGAAGAAACCAGCCTCGGGATTGATCGCGCGGAGACATCCGTTTGCATCAGGTTTGATCCACGCAATGTCATCACCGACGGTGTAAACCTTCCAGCCTTCGAACCCTTCGGGTGGAATCAGCATCGCGAAATTCGTCTTGCCGCACGCGCTGGGAAAGGCAGCCGTGACGTAAGTCTTCTCGCCTTGCGGATTTTCGACGCCGACGATCAGCATGTGCTCGGCCATCCAGCCTTCGTCGCGCGCGATGTTCGAAGCGATGCGGAGCGCGAAGCATTTTTTGCCGAGTAGAGCATTGCCGCCGTAGCCTGATCCGAATGACCAAATCTCGCGTGTCTCAGGAAAATGCACGATGTACTTTTCTTTATTGCACGGCCACGGCACATCCTGTCCGCCATTCGCCAGAGGCGCGCCCACCGAGTGCATACACGGCACGACGCGTTTGTAGTCCTTATCGATCTCCGCGTAGATCGGCATGCCGATGCGCGCCATGATGCGCATATTCACAACGACGTAAGGCGAGTCCGTGAGCTGCACGCCGATTTGCGACATCGGCGATCCGACTGGACCCATACTGAACGGCAGCACATACATGGTGCGACCGCGCATCGAGCCGTCGAACAGTTCCTTCAGACGGCGGCGCATCGCAAATGGTTCTTCCCAGTTGTTCGTCGGACCGGCCGCGTCTTTCGAGAGCGAGCAAATAAACGTGCGATCTTCGACACGCGCGACATCCGATGGGTGAGAACGCGCGTAATAACAGCCCGGCCAAAGCTCTTCGTTAAGCTTGATGAAGGTGCCGGCGGCGACCATCTCGGCTTTGAGTTGCTCGTCCTCTTCGGCTGAGCCATCGACCCAGTGAATCGCCGCGGGCTTGGTCAGGTTAGCCATTTTCTCGACCCAATTGAGCAGGTGAACATTTGTGCTCAAAGGCTTCGACGTGTCACGGGTTACGGTTTTCTGTACAACAGGAGAACTCATGGGTGACTCCGATCTGTGATGAATTGCGGTTGAAAAATTAAGTCTAAGTCTTACATGAGAAACAAGCTGAATCAAGTCATTGATGGGATCGAACTCACCAACGATGTGATCCGAATCACGTCATTGCCGTTTGAAGAGTACTCGATGACTTTTTGAACTGTGGCAGGGACTAATGGTCGCAAAGTGTGGACGGCTAGGGCGTGGTACCAACCTTCTTGATGAAGGCCGCAATGGCTTCGTCCGCAGCCTGTGGCTGATCATCAAGCACAAGCATGCGTGCGTTCGGAATCCTGACGAGTTCGAGATGCGGATTCCTTGGGACAAGAGTGTCCCAGACGTCTAAGAACGAGGGCTTCGCGAACGCGTTTGCCGGCTCTGCGAGGAATTTTTCGTCGAAGCCCGGCACGAGCGCCAACACTGGAGTCTTCAATCGATCAAAACTTTGCGTCACGTCTGAGGCCCAGAACTCAAGGAGGTAGCGAATCTTAATCTCAACCGGTGCGGCCTCGAGTTCGTCCCAGGCTGTCTGGGCTCTGACTGGATCGACGCTTAGCAATTGCTTGCCAAGGTCACCATTTTTCCAGGTTTCCGGAGTTACGTACTTAAACCATTTCGCGGCCCACGTTTCGTTGATGAATGGGGCTCGATCCGCGAAGGCGATTGGCGCTTTTCTCGTGGGATCTCGCGGCGACGGAAAGAACTGCACCAGGTTTGTTCCCACCAGGATCACCCCACCGACCTGGTCGGGATGTTCGACAGCAAGTTCGATGGCGGCCTGCGCCGCAGGTTGACGTTCGGCAAGGATTATCGGTCTTACCAGTTTTTCCCTGCGGACAAGATCGAGGATGTCTCGTTCGAGCCGCCGCGTCCATGTCAACTCGCTGAAGCTCGATCCCGCGGCGGGCACGGCGCGCGGCGGCGTTCCATTCAAACCCGGCGGTGTCACCAGAAAGATTTTGTATTGCGATTCGTTGCGCGCGATGAAACCGTCAAACGACTTCTTTCCTGAATACATGCCGGGAACCAAAATCAGCGCTTGTTTGCCACGCCCCTTCTTTACAATCACCGGCGGAACGTTATCGGAAACAGTCTTATGACCTTTCGGTAGCTCAAGGTTGTTGCGGCTCACATCAATCTCGCGCACACCCGGAGTAGTCTTTGAGAAGTCGATGAACGCAGATCCTGCGTTCGGAATGTCGTCGTTCGATGATTGTCCTGCGCCGATACTCGCGATGAAGTTGAGCTTCGTCTTGTCAGTGATATCGGTGCGCTTGACGCCGATTATGATCGAGTCTCCTTCGACTCGGATTTGCAAATTGTTTTGTCGCCTGTTGGTTGGCTGATCCGCCTTGATCCCCGTAACGTCGCCAACACCGATCGTTCCTGCATATCCATTTGCGCTACGAGTCACATCAGCGGTTACCACTGTGTCAAACTTGAAGTTCCTGCTTGCGTTCGGCCAATTCATCTTGTTTGCATCGTCGGCGCCAGTGTCGAAAAAGAGTCTCAAGCCAAATGCCTGGTCATTTGGCTTTCCGTAAAAAGCAATGCGAAACCAAACCATGTCCTGCTCTTTGTCGTAGTGATAAGCAAGTTGCGCGGCGTCGCCGAGCGCGGGGTCGCGAGCGTCGCCCTTGGGATCGAACATCAGCACGGTGTAGACCTGCGCCGCAGCGCGCGCCGGCGTAACGACGATGAACGCCAACAGCAAAACGACTTTTGAGAGTCTTTGGAGATAAGCAACGGTCATACTTATGTGTCTTAGTTACGAGCGATGTAACCAATAGGTTTCGAGACACCTAAGGTTCTTCCGTCAATCGTTTTGCGTTTTCGGACACGCGTCTGCTATTAGCTTAAACCGATGCACCGCAAACCCGGCCGAAACAGCTTTACTCAGAAAGAATGGAATCTGATTCGACGGCTTAACACTCCTGCCAAGGTACAGCACTGGCTCACTTCACTGCCTTACAACTGGGAGCGCGATGGCGGCACGATGCGATCATTTCGCGAGGTCGTAAAACGGAACGAAGCACATTGTTTGGAAGCTTGTGTGTCTGCTGCGGTGATTCTCGAACAGCACGGGTATTCACCGCTGCTGCTCGATATCGAGTCGGTTGATTTACTCGACCACGTCATCTTCGTATTTCAGCAGAATGGCCGCTGGGGTTCGATTGCGCGCTCACGCGACATTGGCTTGCACGGTCGCAAACCCATCTTTCGAAGTTTGCGCGATCTGGTGTGGAGCTACTTCGATCCGTACATCGACATGACGGGACGGATTAAGGGCTATGCCCTAACCAGTCTCTATGAACTCGGCAACTACGACTGGCGTTTCAATGCGAAGAACATGCACAAGATCGAGGACCACCTGCGCGCAATCCCGCACAAGAAACTGAAGTCATCCGATCGTCGTTACGAATACTGGCACGAACGTTACCAAAAGTATAAGAAGCGATCTCCCGACCGCTCCCCCAGCTATTATCCAAGCCGCTCTCAATGGATGTTGTGAAAAGTAGAGTCTTCAAAGCTGCGCTTGCAGGCGCGAGGCAATTGCCGGCTTCGACTGCGCGCCGATCAATTGATCGACCAGCTTGCCGTTCTTGAAGATCAGCAACGTGGGAATGCTTCGAATGTTGAATTGACCAGCGGTGCGGGGATTCTCGTCAACGTTCAGCTTCGCAATCTTGTAGCGTCCGCCGGATTCGGCCGCTAATTGATCAAGCAGCGGCGCGATCATTCGACATGGTCCACACCACTCAGCCCACGCATCGACCAAAACCGGACACGAAGAAGATGCATCAACGACATCACGCGCGAAGGTCGCGTCGGTGACGGTTTCCGGCTTGTCATGAAGCGCCGTGGCGGACGACGGAAGCGCAGCGCCGCACTTGCCGCAGACGGCTTTCATATCAGCCGCGGCTTTTTCATCGAGGCGGTTTTTTGCACCACACGATTTACATTGAACAATCATCTCTGGATCTCGCGATTACGGAAACGTAGCAGGTTGTCCAGCTTCCGCGTGCTGCTCAGACGTATGCTCCTCAAACAATTTGAGCACGCGTTCCCACGCATCCTTCGCCGCTTCGGCGTTGTAGACTTCCGGCCGCGTGTCGTTGAAGAAGGCATGGTCGGCATCGTAGCTTACAGCTTCCACCGGCAAGCCGTATTTTGAAGCAGCATTGCGCAAGCCGCTGACCTTCTCCGGATTGATCCACGCGTCATGCTTGCCGGCGATGAACAGCGTCGGCACCTTCAGATTTTTCAGCACCCTCTCTTCAGGAATGTCACCATAAAAAGGAGCAGCCGCTTTCAACTCAGGAATTTCACACGCGGCGCGCAAGGCAAACGTGCCGCCCATGCAGTAACCGGTAATCACGAATTGATCGAACGCAAAGGTGTCGCGGGCCGCGTCGATCGTTTTGCGAATCATTTCCATTCCGTCTTCGATCGCGAGTCCGTGCATCAACGCGGACGCTTCCTCTGCATCCTGCGCCAATCGGCCGCGATAGAGATCGGGCGCGACACAGTTATAGCCTTCGTCGGCGTAGCGGCTGGCGATATCGCGAATGTGTTGATTAATCCCCCACCACTCCTGAATCAGGATTACGGCTGTGTTCGTGTCGTGCTCGGGCCGATCGACATAAGCCGTGGTCGACCCTTGCGGTGTGTTTAGATCGAGACTCGAAACGCGCATAGTTTCTCCTTCAATAGCTAAATCGAATGTCCGGTCTTTTGAGTGAAACAATTATATTCAATGCGCCTCTCACAAAGTAATCACCATTCTTTCACGCCGCATTGAGAAGGCGTTCCTGCCGCTCAGGGCAAAGCTTGTGATATAAGTTTGCGGCTTTCAGAGGTTCTGGTTCGCTCGCCTAATGCCATGAAAATTCACTTGCTTATTCTCAGTTTGCTGCTGCTCACGTTTGCGCCGGCGGAAACGAAGGTCGAGCCGGCAAGCCTGATTTTCACGAACGGCAACATCTACACCGCCAATGATCGGCAACCCAACGCACAAGCCATCGCCGTGAAAAACGATCGCATCGTTTACGTCGGCACGAACACGGGCGCGAAGCAGTATCAAGGCGCAAACACACGCGTCATCGATTTGCACGGCGCCACCGTTTTGCCAGGGTTAACCGACGCGCACTATCACTTCATCGGCGTCGGCGCGCGCGAGATGAACCTGAACCTGGAAGGCATCACCAACCTCCAGGATTTTCTGGCGAAGGTGAAAACACGTGTCGATCAGGCGAAGCCCGATGAATGGGTGACCGGCCGCGGTTGGATTGAGACGTTTTGGACACCGCCGGTTTTTCCGACGCGTTGGGACCTCGACAAGATTGCGCCGAACAATCCGGTGTTTCTGACTCGCGCTGATGGTCATGGCGCCGTCGCCAACAGCGCCGCGTTGAAGATTGGCGGCGTGACAAAAGAAACGAAAGATCCTTTCGGCGGACAAATTGTTCGCGACAAAGATTCAGGCGAACCGACGGGAATGCTTCTCGACAATGCACAGGGTTTAGTTTCGAGGCACATTCCATCCGCGGGCGAAGGGAACACCGAGCAGGCAATGCTGCTCGCCGATCAGCGCAGCATCATGCTCGGTTGGACGGAGGTGCAAGACCCGGGCGGCAGTTATCGCGACGTCGAGCTCTACAAAAAACTTTACGGCGAAGGGAAGTTGAAGATTCGCATCTACAAAGCTGTGTATGGTCCCGGACCGGAAGCGAATCGGCTATTGAAAGAAGGTCCGATCATTGAAGCGTTCGATAATCACTTTAATCTCCGGACAATCAAAGTGGTTTCCGACGGTGCATTGGGCTCGCGCGGTGCGGCCTTACTGGCGCCTTATAGTGATGTGCCTGAAATCAAAACAGCCGAGGGCCGGATGGAGCCCAACGTGGGTTTTCTCCGCGTGAAAGAAGAAGACCTGCTGCCGATGTTGAAAGAAGCTTTGCAAAAAGGCATTCAGGTCGAGACACACGCAATCGGCGACCGGGCTAATCGGTTCATCCTCGACGAGTACGAAAAGGCTTTCAACGCTGTGCCGCTGTTAGGCAAGCGAGATCCGCGTTGGCGCGACGAGCACTCGCAAATCATCAATCCCGCTGACATTCCGCGCTTTGCCAAACTTGGCATCATTCCTTCCATGCAGCCGTCGCATGCGATTGGCGATCTGCACTTTGCCCCGAGCCGTCTCGGACTCGAACGGTTGAACGGCGCATATGCGTGGCAGAGTCTGCTGAAGACGGGGGTGGTCATTCCCGGCGGATCCGACGCGCCAGTCGAGCGCGGTGAACCGATGATCGAATTCTATGCAGCTGTCGCGCGCAAAGACATTCGTGGGTTCTCTGGCGAAGGCTGGCATCCGGAAGAGAAGGTCACGCGCGCACAAGCGCTGAAGATGTTTACGATTTGGCCCGCTTATGCGGCATTCGAAGAGAATCTGCGCGGCTCGCTACAGATCGGGAAGCTCGCTGACCTGACCGTGCTATCGGCCGACATCATGAGAATTCCCGAAATGGACATCCTCAAGACGCATTGTGTAATGACCGTGATCGGCGGAAACATAGTGTTTGAAGCGAAATAGGCGCACGTAAGGCGAACCTCCGTTCCTCACGCCGAGCGGTTTTAGTGCAAATGCTCTGCTCGCCTGTATCGAAGACTTACAACATGAATGCAACAGTAGGGCGCGATCATTTCGCGCCCTGTCAATTTCTTCAGCATTCAACTGAATCGTTAATAACAGGCGCGTTGGCACACTCGTTGCTGAACCCTGACTCGACTAAAAAAGGCAGAAGGTAGGTAATTCGGGTCAGGCTCTGAGACAAAAGTTGAGAGGTGCTTTGGGGGAGGCGCTTCCCATCTGAAAGCGATGGCGGCTCTTTCGGGGGAACGGAGTTGCCAGGACAGTCGCAGGGCAAAAAAGGCAGGGGCTGTTGGTAAGTGGCTTGCGAGAGGTTAGGGGGAGCCTCAGCAAGATTATCAACAGCCCGTCAGCCTTTTAGGTATTGAGTTGTTCAGAGGCGGGCGTTGCCCGCCTTTTTTCTGCCTGTTACACTCGCCGTTCGCTCTTCTATTCACAATTCACGATTTACGATTCTCCAACCCGTGTCTGCGCCCAACATTGAAACAATCGTCTCGCTCGCGAAGCGTCGCGGCTTCGTTTATCCGTCTTCCGAAATTTATGGGGGCCTCGGCAGCGCCTGGGACTACGGCCCGATGGGCATCGAACTCTACAACAACGTCAAGCAGGCGTGGTGGCGTTGGATGGTTTATGAGCGCGACGATATGGAAGGGCTGGATTCATCGATCATTCTGAACCGCCTGGTCTGGAAATACTCAGGCCACGAAGAGACATTCACCGATCCTCTGGTCGATTGTCGCGAATGCAAAAACAGGCTCCGGGCAGACAAGCTCGACGATGGGAAATGCCCCGAGTGTGGTTCGAAGAACCTTACCGAGCCGCGTGCTTTCAACCTGATGTTCCGCACGCACGTCGGCGCGACCGCCGAAGATGATCCGGAATCACTCGTCTATCTTCGTCCCGAAACCGCGCAGGGCATCTTCATCAATTTTCTCAACGTGCTGACCACCAGCCGGCGCAAGCTTCCTTTCGGCGTCGCGCAAATCGGCAAGTCGTTTCGCAACGAAGTCACCCCCGGCAATTTCATCTTTCGCACGCGCGAGTTTGAGCAGATGGAGATGGAATACTTCGTGAAACCCGGCGAAGACGAAGCCGCGCATCAGGAATGGATCGATGCCTGCAATCAATGGTTCGAGAGTATCGGAATTTCCAGCGCGAACCTGCGTCTTTACGAACAGCCGAAGGAAGAGCTGGCGCATTACGCGAAACGAACGGTCGACATCCAGTATCGTTTTTTCCCTGAGCGCGACGAAGAAGAACGCCAATGGGACGAATTGATGGGCATCGCCAACCGGACTGATTTCGATCTGAAAACACATTCAAAGAAGCCGGAAGACGCGGAAGGCAAGCGCTTGAATCCTGATTCAACCGAAGACCTCTCGTATTTCGACGAGCAGACAAAGCAACGCTTTTATCCTTACGTAATCGAACCCGCCGCGGGGGTGAATCGCACGGTACTGGCGCTGTTGATGGATGCGTACTCTGAGAGAACGAATGAAAAAGGTGAGACGCGAGTGATTCTGAAGCTCCATCATTCAATGGCGCCGATCAAAGTCGCCGTGCTGCCGCTGGCAAAAAACAAACCGGAGATCGTCGGCATGGCCAAAGCGATCAAGCGCTCGCTGCAACCCGTGATGCGCGCGGTTTACGACGACACGGGCGGCATCGGAAAGCTCTACGCGCGCCAGGATGAAATCGGCACCCCGTTCTGCGTGACTGTCGATCATCAATCCCTCGAAGATGAAGCCGTCACGGTCCGAGATCGCGACACGTGGGAGCAGGAGCGCGTGAAGGTTGCGGATCTATCGGCGCACCTGCTTCAACGCCTTGTCCCGACTGCTTGATAGGTTCAAAAAAGAGAGTATCCTTTCGTCATAACCAGCTTTCCCCTTCACCTAACCTGGAAGGAGAACCAACCATGAAGGTCCTTTCAAAACTCATATTGAGTTTAGCAACTTTGTCGTGTCTTTCCCTTTCCGTTTCGGCCCAGCAATTCGTTTCCAACTCGCGCGCCAGCACGTTGCCGCCCGTCAGCAACATTTCGACGCTTTACTCGAATGATCCCGTCGCACACACACTATGTTTGATTGACGGTCGCGAAGGTGGCGTTTTTCAAGAAGGCGAGGCCCGTAACCGTTGCAGTCACATCGATTTCGACACCTACAAATTAGGAAACTTGACTGTCGGCATCCAAGGAGGCGAGGCCGGGGCGATCGTCGATTTGGGCAGCTGGCGCGACCTGCGAACTAATCAGGCGTTCCCGCAAATCAGGTTCATCGAGGGAAAAGTGTTGATGGTGCAGGATCCGCGTTTCGGCAAGCCTGAGGAACTGACAGCCGCTGCTCAATTATTTCAACCAAGCAAGAGCTTAGCATCGGTTGAAGCATTACCGGGACATATCTATCTAGCTAGAATCACTGACCGCCACAACAAAGACTTTCAGATATTGGTCAAACTCCTGGTGTTGACCGCAAAGCCGGGCGAATCGGTCACGTTTAGGTGGGAATTGCTTTAAGGAGTTTGCATGACAGACATGAATCGCGACATGGCGATTTCTTTTTTGAAAAATGCGGCGTCGGGAAAGTTGGACGATGCCTATAGTCTCGTCGCGCGAAACTTTCGTCATCACAACGCCTACTTTCCTGGCGATGCGGAATCGCTGAAGGCGGGCATGGCCGATGCGCACAAACAATTTCCAAGTACTAAGATCGAGGTCCAGCGCGCCGTCGAAGAAGGTGACACTGTGGCAGTTCATTCGCGCGTTCAGCACGCGCCGGACACACCTGCGATTGCGGTGGTTCACATTTTCAGATTTGAAAGCGGTAAGATTGCGGAGTTATGGGACGTCGGCATGGAAGTGCCGAAGGATTCGCCGAACGAGAACGGCGCGTTTTGAAAGGTATACAGAACCGCGAGCGGTAGCGAGCGGGACAAGGGTTCAAAATTTCGACATTCGGAAGATTGCTAATCGAAACTTGAATCTTTATCCCGCTCGCTACCGCTCGCGGTTCTGTAACAGCCGGGCTACTGCCCACCACGGAGGGCGTCAGCGCTCCGCTAAACAATCCGAATCAAATGATAGTGCTTCGCGCCTTTGCGCAGCACCAATACCTGACCATCAATAAAATCCGAAACAGAAACTGATTTGCGCGGGTCGTCTGCGCGGACGTTGTTCACCGCCACGCCGCCACCCTGGACCAGACGCTTGGCCTCACCCTTCGATGGCGCAAGCCCCGTCAGCACGAGCGCATCACCCAACGTAAAGCCATCGCTTCCGATCTGCGACTTACCAATCTCTGTAGACGGAACGTCGGCGAAGATATCAACGATCTGATCGACACTCAAACCACTAATCTCTTTGCCAAACAGAACTTCTGAAGCGCGCACCGCTTTTTCAAGTTCCGTCTCGCCGTGCAGCATTGTCGTGACTTCACGCGCCAACCGTCGTTGAGCTTCGCGCTTTTCCGGCGCCGTCTTGACGTTCTGCTCAAGCTCATCGATCTCCTCTTTCGACAGCCAGGTGAAGAACTTCAAATACGTGATCACATCTCGGTCGTCGGTGTTCAGCCAGAACTGATAGAAGCGATACGGAGAGGTCAGTTTCGCGTCGAGCCAGACCGCACCAGCTTCCGTTTTGCCAAACTTGACGCCCGCTGAAGTCGCCACGAGCGGAAAGACGAGCGCATGCGCGCGTGCGCCACGCAGACGCCGGATCAGATCAGTGCCTGCCAGAATATTTCCCCACTGATCGCTGCCGCCCATCTGCAGGGTGCATTTGTAGCGATCGAACAGCACGAGATAGTCATAAGCCTGCAATAGCGGATAAGTGAATTCAGTAAACGAAATCCCGTCTTCTGACCCAAGCCGCCGGCTAATCGCTTCCTTGCTGAGCAGACTATTGACGGTAAAATGCTTTCCGACGTCGCGGAGAAACTCCATCATCGTGATCGGCCCAAGCCAATCGGCGTTGTTCACGATGCGCGCAGGGTTCTCTTTCGCATTGAAGTCGAGAAAGTGGCT
>Ga0207675_100002974_pt1 | contig 16670 bp, 15 predicted proteins | sample KBSSwiS42_FD_184305 | JGI IMG/M metagenome (GOLD analysis project Ga0207675, IMG submission 184305) | Switchgrass rhizosphere microbial communities from Kellogg Biological Station, Michigan, USA - KBS Switchgrass S4-2 (SPAdes) (version 2) | ecosystem: Host-associated > Plants > Roots >... | reverse complement strand
GATCTCGCCTATCGTCATGAACTCATGAGCCTGGGAGAGGAGGCAGGTCTGCGCAGATTTTTCGCGAACCGCCGGCAAGAGGTCTTGCGGCTGCCGGTCGAGTCGCCCTTCGTTGCACAGGACATGGACACGTGGGATGATTACCTCCGCCTGCACGAAGCGGTTTTCGGCCATAAACCGGCTCAATTGGTCGCGCCGGCCGATGCGAATGACTGACCAACTACCGGGCCTGAAACTTCATCTAAGTGCCTGTCAGCCGCCAATTTGAGCGGCGAAGGAAACGCAAATGTTAACCGTCACCCGAAGAATCGCCGCATTCGCGGTGCTTATTTTTGCCCTCGGAGTTTCGTCCATGGGGCTCACGCAGAATGGTCCGGTGGAATTCTCGCTTCATGCAATTGATGGCGAGAACGTCACGTCGCAAAGTGTGCGCGGCGAAGTTGTCGTGCTCGCGTTTGGCGCATCCTGGCTGCCGCTGTCACGGAACCAAATGGAAGGCGTGAAAAAGCTCGCCGACCAATACGCGGGCCGCGGCGTGACGGTCTATTGGGTCAGCGTCGACTCTGAAAATACCAAGTCCAAAAATTTTGTCTCGGACGATCAACTCCGTGAGCTGGCGCGCAAGTACAAGGTCGCAATTCTGCGCGATCCCGAAGGTGCGTTGTCACGGAAGATGGGCGTCGATCAAGTTCCGTCAATTGTAATTCTCGACAAGCAGGGCAATATTGCAGGTTCGATTGGCGGCATGGATCCGAATGCCAACTTGACAACTCAACTCTCAGCGCGGTTGGATAAGATTCTCTAGTAATCAAATTCAAGACTGAACTGAGACGTTGAAGTGTCTGTACAAACTACTTCCGAATCCAACACACAAGCCCCACCAGCTGAAACATTTCGCCGGAATCATCCCGCTCCGCTCAAACCCAGGCCGCTGAAGATTCCCGCGGCGGTTGAAGGCAGACTCGCCAATGGACTTCGCATCGCGATCGTGCGTGACGCGCGTTTGCCGATGGTCAGTTTTCGCCTCGCCTTTCGCGGCGGCGATTCGAGCGATCCCGCCGAGCTACCCGGCCTGAGCGACATGATGGCCCACCTGCTGACCGAGGGCACCGCGGATCGCACCAGCCTGCAAATCGCGGAGGAAGTCGAGCGTCTCGGCGCCACGCTGAGCGTCAGCTCGGCTTCGGACTTTGCGACGATTGCCGCTTCGTCACTGGCAGTTTACGCAGATGAGATCCTCGCGCTGATGGCGGACGTGACTTTGCACCCTTCATTCCCACAAAACGAAATCGACCTCGCCCGTGAGAACACGAAACAGATGCTGATCCAGCAGCGCGCGCAGCCGAATTTTTTGGCGTCCGAGCGCGTAGCGAAAGTGATGTTTGGGCAACATCCGTACGCGCGCATATCGCCGACGCCGGCGTCACTCGATGGCATGACCCGCGATACATTCACAAACTTTCATCGAAAGTCATTTGCTCCAGAGAAGGGTGTGCTGTTAATAGTCGGCGACGTCGATCCGGACGAGACGGCGGCAAAACTCGAAAAGTTTGGCGGTTGGACCACGGTTCCCACCAGTGAGCCGGCTTTCTCTGCACCACCTGAGCGCACGGCAAGAGTTCTTTACGTAATTGATCGGCCGGGTTCTGCGCAGTCGAATATCGTGATTGCAAATGCCGCCATTACGCGGACGAGCCCCGACTACTTTCCGATGCTCTTGATGCACACCATCCTTGGCGCGAATGCGTCGTCGCGTTTGTTCATGAACTTGCGCGAGGAAAAAGGCTACACCTACGGCGCGTATTCGAGCCTCGACGCCAGGCGTTTGTCAGGCACTTTTCGGGCAACGGCCGAGGTCCGCACGCCGGTAACCGGGGCGTCGCTGCATGAATTTTTCTTTGAATTAAATCGAATTCGCGACGAGCGCGTGCCGGATGAAGAGTTGCAGAACGCGAAGTCTTATCTGACGGGCGTGTTCCCAATTCGCATTGAGACGCAGGACGGACTCGTTGATCAGCTAACCAGCGTCAAGATGTTCGATTTGCCCGACGACTACCTGCACACTTATCGCGAAAGGGTTAATGCCGTTACGGCTGAAGATGTGCAGCGCGTGGCCCAGCAGCACGTCACTCCCGATCGAGCGGCGATTGTGATTGTCGGCGATGCTAAGGAAATCGAAGATCAGATTAAGAACTACGCTGAAACGATCGAACGTTACGATACGGAAGGAAATAAGAAACAGTAGGCAAAAAGGCAGAAGGCAGCGCGTAGACGTAATGCTTTCTGTCTTCTGCTTTCTGCTTTCCGCCTTCTGCCTTCTGCTTATGCTGCCCCTTGCAGCCTCTCCACATCCAGCACGCCAGGCACGCTCTTGATTGAGCTGGTGACTTTATCCAGGTGCTTCACGTCAAAGACTTCGACCGTGACTTCGATGCGACCTTTTTGATCTGGACCAATTGACGCGCGCGCGTCGCGAATGCCGGTCTTCATGTCTGAGATCGCGCCGGTGATGCCGGCGATCATGCCCGTGCGATTCTCAGTCGTCGCCAGTAACTTCACCGCGTAGGCAGTCTTTTCCGGCTTCGAAGCCCATTCAACCTTCACGATGCGTTCGGGATTAATCATCAGCTGCTTCACATTTTTGCAGCGGCTGGTATGCACGGCGACGCCTTTGCCCCGCGTGATATAGCCGATGATCTCTTCACCGTGTAGCGGATTGCAGCAGCGCGCGCGATTCACCATCAGATCCTCGACACCGCGCACAACGATCGCGTCATCGCCACCGAGCAATCGGCGCACCGCACGCACGCCAGTGCGCAGCTTCGACTCTTTCTGTTGATCGAGAGCTTCGAATTTCTCTGGTCCGAGATATTTTGCGATGACGTTGCGTGGGATGATCTTGCCATAGCCCATCGCCGCCAGCAGGTCATCGGTGCGACCGTAGCCGTACTCGCCTGAGATCCGTTTTAAATCTCCGTTGCTGTCCGCGAGAAGTTTTTTGACAGAAATCTGGAAGCGGCCCGCTTCCTTTTCGAACAATTTGCGCCCAATCTCAATCGACTCAGCGCGCTGCTGTTCGGCGACCCAGTGCCGCACGCGATTACGCGCACGCGAAGTCACCACAAAATTCAGCCAGTCGCGCGATGGATGCGCATTAGGGCTGGTGAGAATCTCGACGACGTCGCCATTTTGGATCTGCGTCCGCAACGGCACCATGCGGCTATTGATCCGCGCGCCAGTGCACATGTTTCCGACTTCAGAGTGAATCATGTAAGCGAAGTCGACGGTCGTCGCGCCGCGCGGCAATTGTATGACTTTGCCCATCGGCGTGAAGGCGTAAACATCTTTCGGATACAGATCGAGTTTCAGCGCGTCAATAAACTCGCGCGAGTCTTTCACTTCCTGCGTCCATTCGATCAGCGAACGCAGGACCTTCAACGCTTCGTCGTCGTCGCGCGGCCCGCGCTTCCCTTCCTTGTATTTCCAATGCGCCGCGACGCCTTCTTCGGCGATGGTGTGCATCTGCTCGGTGCGAATTTGCACCTCGAATGGCTGACCTTTTGAGCCGATCACAGAGGTGTGCAGCGATTGATAGAGATTGTCGCGCGGCGTTGCGATCCAATCTTTGAAACGTCCCGGCACAGGTTTCCACGCGTTGTGAATGACCCCCAGGGCGGCGTAGCAATGCCGGATTTCGTTCGGAGTAATCACGCGTGCGGCGACGAGATCGTAAACCTGATCGAGATCGATCTGCTGCGCGTGCAGCTTTTTCCAAATCGAATAGATTCGCTTGACCCGGCCTTCGATGCGCACGAATGGAACTTCCGCTTCCCGCATCGTTTGCTCGATGTTTGTGGTGATGTCGCTGAGAAAAGCTTCGTTGGCGGCGCGCCGTTTCTCGAGTTGCGCGCTGATGTCGCGATAATCATCGGGGTGCAGATTCCGAAACGCGAGATCCTCAAGTTCGCCGCGCAACTTACCCATGCCGAGCCGATGCGCAATCGGCGCGTAAATGTCCATCGTTTCCTGCGCGATGCGCCGCCGCTTGTCGGCGTTTAGATATTCCAGCGTCCGCATGTTGTGCAGGCGATCGGCGAGTTTCACCAGCACGACGCGCACATCGTCGATCATCGCAAGCAGCATTTTGCGCACGTTCTCCGCCTGCTGTTCTTCACGCGAGACGTTGCTGATGTGCGCAATTTTTGTGAGGCCTTCGACCAGGTGGGCTACTTCTTCTCCAAAATATTCGCGAATCGTTTTCGGATCGGCGAGCGTGTCTTCAACCACGTCGTGGAGCAGGCCGGTAGAAACCGAAACCGCGTCCATGCGCATGTCCGCGAGAATGTTCGCGACTTCGAGCGGGTGCACGAGGTAGGCTTCGCCCGAGGCGCGCTTCTGGCCCTTGTGCTCGCGCGCCGAAAAAAGATAAGCGCGCCGCATCAGGTTCAGATCGGCCTGCGGATGATTCCGCCTGACTTTCTCGACGATTTCTTCAATTCTGACCATAGAAAAACGTCAGTCGTCAGTTGTCAGTGGTCAGTTGGTAAATACGTCAGCAACTGACAACTGACAGCGGACAACTGACGCACTGTCATTATAGCAAGAGGTGACGTTTCGACTCGAACGAGTCTCTCGTCACCTCAGCCTTCCTGGTTTGATTTTGCTAACTGTTACGGAGTTGGTGAGCCGGCCGCCTGCTCAAGTGCTTCCTGGCGTTTCCGCTCGGCTTCAACGAGCTCGGCGTCACGTTTACGAGCGACTTCGGCCTGCTTCTCGTACTGCGAGGCCTTATCGGTGTCCGAGTTCATCGTCGCAATCTTTGCTGCTTCCATGAGCAGATTAGTCTTGTACGACCAGGCTTTTTCGTTGTTTGGATCGTACTTGATCGCTGTTTCTGCCTCTTCCAATCCCCGCGTTACGCATTGCTGGATTTTATCGAAGTCTTTCGGATCTTTCGGTTTTTGGTAGTTCACCTTGCCTTCAGTGGCGACAACCTTCACCTCAGGCAGCTCAGTAATTTTGTAAGAGCAGTCCCAGTCCTTGCCGGCGAGAATTGCGTAAGCATCAGCGCGTTTTTCGTTGGTTTCGTTGGCATCGTTCGCGCGAGCCGAAATCCACTGCCGGAGGTTGTTATCGTCCTTAACTGCGGCGTAAAGATACGAGATTGCCTGAAAGGCTTCTTCGCTCTTCGGATCGATTTGCAGTACCCGTTTGTAAGCCTCGACGGCATCGCGAGCTTTTTGAATGTTGTCAGGCGACTCCACGCCCGGTTTGTATTGTTGGTGAACGATACGGGCGACGAAAATGGTTGCTGTCTTGTTGGTGGGGTCGAAGGCGAGGGCCTTGCGCGCATGTTGTTCGGCATCTTCGAAGTGGCCGTCTTTATAAGCCTTTGCCGCTTCGTTCAGCTCATTCTTCGCCCGGACTTTGCCAATCAGTGCGCAACCGCCGCCGACGCCGACAAACAAAGCCAGGATTGCGATAGCGCAGATCCTGGATCGAGACAGTCTCATTTCGGTTAACTCCGTCTTTGAATGAAAGTGACGGCGCAACATTCGCGCAAATATGTGACGCTGGCGAAAGAACTACCGGCGGTGTCGTCACGTTTCAGATTATGGTAAATCGTCAACTTGTAAGCCGACCGGGCTCGCTCCGGCGCCCTTAATTGCGTCAATAACTTTCACGACGTTGCCGTAGGACAGGGCGCGCGGCGCCTTCACGAACACGGTTTTTTCAATGCGCTGATCTTCAGGAATGTTCGACGCGGTTTCCATCCCCACTTTGTAGGCATGTTGTTCCTTACGCAATTGAAATGTCTGCTGCAGTTTGGCCGCGAGTGCGCTCGGATCGTTCACCGAACCCATCGAATCCTGATTCAGCTTAAGCTGTAAATCCTGACTAATCGTTACCACCAAGGTTAGCGGGTTGGGCTTTAACTGGCTCAGGTCTTCGTTTGGATCGCGCTGCGTCGGGATGTCCGCCTTGAACCGGCTGGGTTTCAGCGGCGTGACCACCATAAAGATGATCAGCAGTACGAGTAGAACGTCGATAAGTGGCGTAACGTTAATGTAGGGAACCGCGCGATCCCCGCCTTTTGCTGCCATTGCCATGACTATTAACCTCTATAAGAAACCAAAACTATTGGCGACTTGGCGATGCTTTAGGTTTTGGCAGGGGCGCCGCCCTTCTTCTTGTCAGCGACCAAGCCAATCTTGTCGATACCCTTTTCGCGCACCGCGTTAATCACCTTCACCACCTCTCCGTAATTCACGTTGACACCGCTCTTTATGTAGACAATCTTGTCTTCCTCTTTCTTGGTAGAGAGCGCCTTTTCTACCTGGGCCTTGAGGTCGTCTAGATTGACCTTCTTTTTCCCCAGATAGTACTCAGTCATCTCGGGTGTGCACTGCGGCGCGTCCGGCGGACGGCAAACAACCGACACGATGACTGACGTTTCCTTGTTGATGGCCTGGTCCTCATCCGGGTTCCTCAAATCACGAGGAATTGGAACCGTGATGCCCTGTTGCAAGAACGGGGTAACCACCATGAAGATGATCAAAAGCACCAGCATGATGTCGACCATGGGGGTTACGTTAATTTCGGACTGTAACCCGCCACCGCCGCCGCTAGACATTCCCATGGTAAATCTCCTTTCGCCGCGCTAATCTGCGACGCCACGATCAGCGCGGGCCAGCCGCGCTGATACTCTGCACCAACGACGAAACTATGGATTGAGCTGCTTCGTGCTGTTCTTGATGAAGTAGTCAACCAGCTCAGACGCTGAGTTGTCCATCTCGACCACAAAACCATCAACCTTGCCGGTGAAGTAGTTGAACAACCACACCGCCGGCACCGCAACTACCAGGCCCAGTGCTGTCGTAAACAGCGCTTCGGAAATACCGCCGGCCACCGCCGCGATACCAGCAGACTCAGCGTTCTTCATGCCGCGGAACGCGTTGATGATTCCGAACACCGTGCCGAACAATCCGACGAACGGAGCGGTTGAGCCGATCGTCGCCAGGCCCGACAAGCCACGACGAAACTCTGCGGTCTTGATCGCGATCGCGCGCTGCAACGCACGCTTCGAGGCTTCGATTTCGTTCCCCGAAAGCTCGGATGACTGCTCGTGAGCGCGGAATTCCTGCAATCCGCTGTTCACGACCATCGCCAGGTGCGACTTGCGATGCTTGTCGCTGATGTTGATGGCTTCTTCGATGCGGTTGTTCTTAAGCGCCTGCGCCACCCGCGGTGCGAATTCGCGCGACTGCTTTTTCGCCGCAGTGTAGGTCAAATAACGCTCGACCATGATGGCGATTGAATAGACCGACATGATCAAAAGAATGATCACGACGACGATCGCCACGGGGCCCATGTTCTTGACCATTTCGGTCATGGTGAACTCGTTGCCGCCGGCGGCCGCTGACGGAGACGGACTGGCTTGCCAAAGAACGAAAAGCAAACTGAGTGCTTTCGTTCCGAGGATGCTGGTTAGAATAGTCACGGTAGATCCTCCAAAAAGGTAATGTACGATTGAAATCTCTTACAGCAAGTGACGGCCGCGCCTCTTGCTGAGCACGCGGCCGTTTCTATTACTGCGCCACAAAGTTGTAAATGATTACGCCCGTTACTTTCACAGGCATGCCGGAAAGTTTGGTCGGTGTAAACTTCGATTGTCGCGCGGCGGCAACCGCGGCACCCTGCAATAGCGGGTGGCCTGAAACTGCCGCGGCCGACACGACGTTGCCGTTTTCATCGATCGTGATTTGTACTCTCACCTGACCCGCCGCGTGCGCGCTGCGCGCGATTGCCGGATATGGCGGTTGCACCAAACGAACGGCTTTTCCGTTGAGCACGCCTCCCGAAATCGGGGCTTTCGGTGGAGTTGGTTTCGGCGGCGGCGGCGGCGGCGCTTCAGCAACATCGACCTTCTGCGTCCCGGAGATAATGTTGCCTGTGCCCGCGCCGGGCGCGACCGGCGCAATCGCATTCGAGTTCGAACTGCCAACCATCGTCACAACGCCTTTACGAACCGGAGGAATGTCGCTCGCTTTCGCGGACACTTCCTTCGGCACGAGTTCAGCACGCGAAACGTCGGCGATTAGCTCCTTGCGCACATCGACGTTTTTCGTAATTTCGACCTTCTCGGGTTTCGCTTCCTGCTTTTGTTGCTGCGCCTGCACTGGCACCGGCGCAATCAACGCGGTCAGCTCAAGGTTCTGCTGATCGATGCTGGCGGTCGCCCACATGATGCCGGCAATGCCGAAGGCGATAATCAGAACCACGTAAATGCCGGCAAAGCCGAGCAGGAACGAGCCTTTTCGTTTAAGGTCTTCCGAGTGCGACCCGGACTCAACCAAGTGTTCGAACATCTTTAGTCCTCCCTATTCGGCGCCAAAAGGGTCAGATCAGAAGCAGTTACGACAACAAGATAATTGCAATTTCAAAACGCTAGCGTAATCGAATGCCGCTTGACCTGCGGAAAAGATAGGAGGCCGCACGTCCCGGGCCAGTCAAACCTGAAGACAGAAATAAACTGGCCCCTTAACGTACCAAACCATCGTGCTTCTCACAGATCCCGATGCACGACTACGAAGCGTATTTAATTGGCCAGCAACGCGTGCAGTCTATTCTGCCAATATACGCAAAGTCAAGGCTACTCGCCCCGTGAAAAAGTGCGGGACAATGTACTCTTAGAACGCGTTACTTGCAACAACACATTTATTAGAAACCGTGGACGCGCTGGAGGTTCCCGACAGCTCAGGCCGCTCGCGACGGCTTGCCGACGCTTTTGCTCGATCCCCTTACTTGTTTTGACTGAAGGCCACTCTCGCGCGCAGTGACCGCCGGCAATCTGTTTGCTGCTTCGAGCTTCCGCTCCCACCACACCATAATCGGACCCGCCACCGCGATCGTGTCGTACGTTCCGAACAAGATACCCATCAACAGCGCCAGCGAGAAAGGACGCAACGTTTCGCCGCCAAGCAAAACCAACGCAACTACTGAAAGGAAAACCAGACCTGATGTGATCACCGTACGCGAGAGGGTCTGGTTGATTGACAGATTAGTCACCTCATACAAACTCATCCGCCGGTACAGCTTCCGATTTTCGCGAATACGATCGAAGATTACAATCGAGTCATTCACGTCGAAACCGACCAACGTCAGGAGCGCCGCGATCACGGTCAAGTTGATCTCAATTTGGAAAATTGAAAACAGACCCAGCGTCACCAGGACGGTGTGAAACACCGCGATCACCGCGGCGGCGCCGTAAGTCCATTCGAAACGAAATGCGATGAACATGAGCATCCCGATCAGCGCCGCAATCGTGACCGCGATTGCCTTAGTGCGCAGCTGAGAACTGGCAATGGCGCTAACCGCATCGGTACCTTCAATTTTGTAAGCTGCATTTGGATCGGTAAACAGATCGACGCCCGGAGCGGCTTCGATGCCAAACGTGGCCAGGGCCTGCCTCACCTTAGCGCGAGCTGGATCAACTCCGATTTGATTTTGAGGCACATTCTCTGCCGTACCTTGTTGCGGGACCTTTACGAGGAACTCGCCGGGACGATCGAGCACTGGCTGAATTACGGCATCGCTAATTCCGGCCTTGTTAACCGCGGCGCGCAGTGAATCAACTGCCGGAGGTTGTTTGAATCGCACAGTGACGACCGTACCGCCCTTGAAGTCCACCCCGAGATTGAAGGCCTCAGTGCCGTTGGGATGGAACTTGTGACGATAAAGCGCGGTGCCCATGCCGCTCAACATCAACAACATGGAAAGACCGATGAAGATCTTTCGCTTGCCGAGCCAATCGATGTTTACCTCGTGAAATAATTGAAACATAAATGCTTTGACTAGATACTGAGCGATTCAACGCGCCGGCCTTTGCGACTCAACAACCAGATAAAAATCGTGCGCGAGACATAAACAGCCGAGAAGAGGTTTATCACCAAACCCAACACGAGCGTGACGGCAAATCCTCGTACCGGGGTTCCCGCTCCGAATACATACAGAAATAACGACGAGACAATCGTTGTAACGTGAGTATCAATAATTGTTACGAACGCATGCCCAAAACCCTGCTCAACCGCCGATGGCACAGTCTTACCCGAACGCAGCTCTTCACGAATACGTTCAAAAATCAGCACGTTCGAATCCACCGCCATACCGATCGTGAGGATGATACCGGCGATGCCAGGCAGCGTCAGCGTCGCATTGAAGAGCATTAGTCCCGCAACCATCAGGATCATGTTCAGTAACAACGCTACAACGGCGTTAATGCCTGAGCCGCGGTAGTAGACGAGCATGAACATGACCACGAGAGCCAATCCGAGCAACGATGCGCGCACGCCCGAACGAATCGAATCAGCGCCAAGACTCGGACCAACGGTTCGCTCTTCCTGATATTGAATACCGGCGGGAAGAGCCCCTGATCGCAACGTCAGGACCAGGTCATCTGCGGACTGTTTCGAAAAATTACCGGTAATCTGACCCTGATCAAAAATCTGCGACTTAATAAACGCGATCGATTTAACTTCATCATTGAGCACGACACCCATGTACTCATTAATGTTTGCGCCCGTCCACGCTCCAAACTTGTCAGCTCCAGCTTTTTTCAGGGTAAAACTGATTTCGTATCGATCCCCACCCGCGTTTTCCGGGTTGGCTGAAACAGTGCCCAACTCAGAGCCATCGACGATGGAAGGCATCTCGATCACTACCCACTTCTTCACCGGCTGTCCGCTTTGATCTTTTGCTTGTAACTCCGGTCTCTCGACATAGGGCAGGACACGACGATTTGCGGGAACTTTTCCGCCACTATTCAATGACGCAATGGCGTCCTGTTCTGTTGAATATGTCTGCGTAGGTGACGGGCTGGGCGGACTAACAACATGAACAAGCTCCAGTCGCGACGGGTTGCCGAGCATCTGTTTGACATGCTCAGGATCTTGAATTCCAGGCATCTGTAACAGAATTTCGTATGAAGTCGAACCACCATGGCGCTGCAAAGTTGGCTCAGCAACGCCGAGCGTATTAATTCGGCTGTCAATAATTTTGAGCGCTTGTTCAGTGGCGGAATCACAAAGCGTCCGCTGGCCGCTCGCGCTCAACGTCCAGGTCAACGTATTGCCTGAAGAAGAGAATGACCAGCCATCGCGCTCTAACAGATTTCCTTTTCCTTCAACTTTCTGGCGGACGTCATTCACTTTTGAGGGGTCGCTTACTTCCAGAAAGACTTGATAATTGCCGCCGGTCGTCTCAGTTCTCACATTTTTGACGTCGAATCCCGCTTCCCTGGCAACCATCTGTGCAGCCGTCGCGCTATCTTCGGTCAGACGCTTAAGATAGTCCTCGACCTTTACCCGCATGACGAGATGCGATCCGCCCTTGAGATCGAGACCAAGATGGATGTTGTCTGCAAGGTTGGCTTTGACTCCGCGCCACGTAAAGTCTTGCGCACGAGGTCGCCGGCCATGCGGACCGAGAACGATATAAAATCCGACGACGGTGACGATTCCGATGATGATCGACCGCTGGAGCAGGTTCTTCTTCTTCATAAACCCGAGGAACTACTTGCTTTCTTCTGAGTCAATTCCGGCCACAGCCGATCGCGCAATTTCCAGGATGGATTTGTCGGCACTCCGCACCAGAAAGCTCGTGTCTTTGACCGCCGTAATGGTGGCGATGATACCGCCAGTCGTGATGACTTTGTCGCCGGCCTTGAGGTCCGCAATTTGCGATTGCAGTTGCCGTTGCTTTTTTTGTTGTGGTCGGATTAGCAACAGATAAAAGACGCCGAACACCAGCACCATCGGAATCAGAAACCCGAATCCACCGCCGGCCTGTAATAGGAATAAAAGCATCATAAGGTTCATATAGAAGCCACTCTTTAACCCGCTCGTTATCGCTCGCGGTACTGTACTGCGCTATTCCAAACCAGAACTGAGTTGCTCAGTGAACTCTCGCCGAAATTTCGCGAATTGGCCAGACCGGATAGCTTGCCTGACACGTCTCATGGTGTCAAGGAAGAAGGCCAGATTGTGATGGGTCAGAAGAATGCTCGCGAGCATCTCGCCCGCCAGGTAAAGATGGCGAATAAATGCTCGTGAATGGCGGCGGCAAACAGCGCATGAACACTGCTCGTCGAGCGGCCGCGTGTCGGTTACAAACCGAGCGTTTTTGATGTTGACCTTGCCACGCGAGGTGAAAGCCTGACCGTTGCGGCCATTGCGCGTGGGCAAAACGCAATCGAACATATCAACTCCACGCGCGACGGACTCAATCAAGTCTTCGGGAGTGCCCACACCCATCAAATAGCGCGCTTTGTCAGACGGCATGAGGGGCGCAATGTCTTCGATGATATCGAGCATCACCGGCTTTTCTTCGCCGACACTCAAGCCGCCAATGGCGTAACCATCGAAACCAATTTCAACAGTTCGTTCGAGACTCTCGCGTCGCAGATCGAGATGTGCTCCACCTTGAATAATTCCGAAGAGCGCTTGTCGGAGCGCAGGCATCCCTGCCTGCGGTTCGCCGGCATCCATGCCGGCGCTACCGCGCTGGTTGTCACCCGCTTGCAACTGATCGAGGGCCTCTTTCGATCTGTTCGCCCACCGCAACGTTAACTCCATACTTTGTCGCGCGGCATCGTGGTCGATCTGCCCCGGGGGGCACTCATCGAACGCCATCGCAATCTCAGCGCCGAGCACCGACTGAACTTCCATCGAAATCTCCGGCGATAAAAACTTGAGCGCGCCGTCGATATGCGAACGAAACTCAGTTCCCTCTTCGGTAACTTTCCGAATTTCTGTAAGACTCCAAACCTGAAACCCTCCCGAGTCGGTGAGCATCGCGCGATCCCAACCGATGAAGTTGTGCAAACCGCCGCACGCCTTGATCACTTCAATGCCAGGTCGTAACCACAGGTGATAGGTGTTGCCGAGAATTATTCGCGCATCGAGATCGGGAGCCTGCAGTTCCTCGAAACGAATTCCCTTCACCGAGCCGGCCGTGCCGACGGGCATGAAGACCGGTGTTTCGATTACGCCGCGACGGGTGTGGAGAAGGCCAGTGCGTGCGCTTCCCTCGTTAGCATCGACTTGAAATTGAATTGATTGTGCTGAACTCACCGTCTAGTTCTGGATTTGTGGCGCTCGACAAACTTGATCGGGCTCGCGAAGAAATCAAACTCTTCACGCAGTCGATTCTCTAAGTGACGCAGAAACGAAAAATGTAAGCCCGCCTTTCCACCAGCCGTAAACACCACAAGAGTCGGTGGGCGCACACCAATCTGTGTGATGTATTGAACGTGCAAGCGCGAGCCGCGAAATGTCTTTGCCGGTGTCACGCCTGATTTCACCTCGCGCTCAAAGAATTCGTTCAGGCGCGATGTCGCGATGCGCACAGATCGCGCCTTATTCGCACGCGCCGCGACCGGTAGAAGTTTCTGCACACGTTGCCCGGTCAGCGCGGAAGTCGTCACCACTGGCGCCCAACTGAGGAATTTCATCTGGTCGCGGAGCTTCCGTTCGAATCGCGTACCTGCGCTCGAGTCCTTGTCCGTCAGCAAATCCCATTTGTTCAGCGCGAGAATAATCGAACAGCCCGCTTCAACTGCGTATCCGGCGATGGTGGCATCCAACGCGGTCACTCCTTCTTCGGCATCGAGCAAAACAATGGCGACATCGGCGCGATCCAGAGCTTTGCGCGCCATCACCACCGAGAGCTTCTCTGCCATCGCCGTTGTCTTACCTTTCCGACGAATGCCCGCAGTATCGATGATGCGAAAAGTTTGTTCGTCTGTCTTTAGCAGCGTATCGACAGTGTCGCGAGTCGTGCCCGCGACCGGCGACACGATCGCGCGTTCTTCGCCGAGCAGGCGATTTAGCAGCGACGACTTTCCGACGTTCGGTCGGCCGACAATCGCGAGATTGATCTGCCGGAGCGCAGGCATCCCTGCCTGCGGTTCACCGGCGTCCGTGCCGGTTGTTTGCTTAGCATCGCTTTGCGCATCTGGCTCTTTGTGGGAATCAGAGCCCTTCCTCACGCTCGGGCTACTGCCCCGCGTCGCCGCGTCCCCGCGTCTCCGAGTCAGCTCGTCAGCCAGCGCATCCAGCATCTCTCCGATCCCATTTCCATGCTCGGCGGAGACGGGAAACACATCAGCGAATCCGAAGCGATGGAAATCACTCGCTTCATCCTCCAACCGCGCCGAATCAACTTTGTTGGCGGACACCATCACTCGCTTGCCGGTTTCGCGCAGCAAGCGCGCCAATTCCTCGTCGAGCGGCGTTACGCCTTTGCGCGCGTCGACCACCCAAATTAATGCGACCGCTTCGTCGATTGCGACCGCGGCTTGTTTGAAAATATTTGCGGGAATCACCGCGTCGTCGTCAGGCACAATGCCGCCAGTGTCGACGAGCGCGAATTGCTGACCGTTCCAGGCCGCTTCGCCATAGATTCGGTCGCGAGTGATGCCTGGCTCATCACCAACGATCGCGCGTCGCTCGCCGATCAGGCGATTGAACAGGGTCGACTTGCCAACGTTGGGCCGGCCGACGATGGCGACGAGCGGCAGTTCTCGATTTCGTGACTTGGTCATCGTAACTTCCGGCCTGATAATACTCTGCCGACGCAGAATCACTCGAACGCCATCCATGACCGAAACATCTTCAGCGTTAACCAAATCCACCGTCGAACCAAATCCTATTCTCCAATTCGAACTCTGGTTCAAAGAAGCGAGCTCGAGCGGCATGTCTGAACAAGACGCCACGTCGATGACGTTGGCGACCGCAGACAAAAATGGGCAACCGTGTGCGCGAATCGTGCTGCTGAAGAGTTTCGACAAAGGCGGATTTGTTTTCTTCACAAACTACAACAGTCGCAAGGGCAGCGAGTTGGCGGAGAATTCGCGTGCATGTCTCCTTTTTTATTGGGCGCCGCTGTGGCGACAGGTACGTATCGAAGGCGCAGTCGAAAAAGTTTCTGAAGCAGAGTCAGACGAATACTTTCATTCGCGCCCGCTCGGCAGCAAGCTCGGCGCGTGGGCTTCGAACCAGAGTCAACCGGTGACCAGTCGCAACGAACTCGATGAGCGATTCGAAGAGTTCAGTTTGAAATTTGCCGACCAAGTGCCGCGCCCGCCGCACTGGGGTGGTTATCGTGTAAAACCTGACGTGATCGAGTTCTGGCAAGGCCGTGAAAATCGTCTGCACGATCGGCTGGTGTACACGCACGAGCGTGACGGAAATTGGCGGATCGAACGTCTCGCGCCCTAGTGCGCGAGTGGCACGGGCGTCCCGCCCGTGAACTCACGCGCAAGATGGGCGGGCCACCTCAATTCCGATAATCTTCGGCAAAACGATTTGCTCACTGCGTCCACGAAGTGTAGGCACGGAAGGCTCCTCTGGGGTAGAAGCTTGCCTTGCGAACGGTCTTTGTCAATATAATACGCGCGATCCTGACAGCTGCCGCGTGCACTTGTGACCAATTCATCCGCCACAAAATTTCCGGAAACGCTGGCGAATTGCGCTGAAGAGGTTGAGGCGATTTACGCGCAATGCGCGAGCGCTCATCCCAACTTCGGCGTTACGAAAGAAGATTTAGCGGTCGCGCTCGGTACCGCCGTTGAGAAGTTTGCGGACTGTTCGGGACTGGCCGGCCGCCGTCAGTCGGTGCGCAAGTTGCGAACTTTCATTAGCGAACTTCAGCACGGCGATGTCTATCTGGCGTTAGGTTGCGCGCGTGGAAACGAGGCGGCCTGGTGGGAATTCGATCGACGCTATCGATCATTCATTGAACGGCTCGCACGACATCTTTTGTCGACGCGCGCGGACGCGGATGAAGTGATTGATCATATTTATGCGGAATTATTTGGGACCAAGGTGGTTGATGGCGTGCGATTGTCGAAGTTCCGCACGTACACGGGCCGCGGCACTTTACAAGGTTGGCTGCGTGCCGTCGTTTCGAATGCAGTGATCGATTTTTATCGGCGTCGACAGGATGAAGTTTCATTGGACCGGCTGGAAGAAATCGGTGAAGAACCAAGGGTGCGGCATTCGCGTCACGCGCATGCGCATCGGGCGGAAGAGTCAATGCTGGCAACTGTTGTGCGTGAAAGATATCGGACGGTGACCGTGGCGGCGTTGGATCATGCGCTCGGCACGCTCGACGATCACGAGAAGCTGCTGCTGCTCTACTATCACGTGGATGGTTTGAAGCTGCGCGAGATCGCGCGGCTGGTGCAGGAACCGATGTCGCCGATTCGCCGCTGGTTCCAGCGTCGGGGCCGATCGGGTCGCGTGCACGAATCTACCGTGATGCGCTGGCTTGAGAAGGCTTACGAAAAAGTTGCCGAGCGATTCAGGTCAGAACTGGGAGCGAAACACGGTTTGAGCGCCGAGGAAATTGATATCTGCATGTCGATCGCGACAGAAGATCTCGGTCACGGTGTGAATCTGCAATCGATGACCAGTGGCGAAACAAGCTTTACGAAGGCAAAGACGGCCGAGGGCACGTCTTAGGTGATAACGGTGGACAAGAAGGCAGGGACGATTCGGGAAATGATCGGTCAGCGACTGAAAGCGGTCGCGGTGGCCGAGCTGTCTAATGTTCCCGTTCAATCACACCTGGATGAAGACGTGATTGCCGCCTTCGTCGAAGGCCGGTTG
>Ga0207675_100002972_pt1 | contig 16680 bp, 18 predicted proteins | sample KBSSwiS42_FD_184305 | JGI IMG/M metagenome (GOLD analysis project Ga0207675, IMG submission 184305) | Switchgrass rhizosphere microbial communities from Kellogg Biological Station, Michigan, USA - KBS Switchgrass S4-2 (SPAdes) (version 2) | ecosystem: Host-associated > Plants > Roots >... | reverse complement strand
GACGCTGCGTAACTTCGACTCCGACCTGTCGCTCGACGGCCTCTCGGAGCAGGCCGCCTTCGCGCTGGCGGACTGACGGAAGGGGACCTGCGAATGGCTGATACGGGACACCTGGAGCGGCTTCGGAGCTGGGCAGACAGGGTCGCGGCGGAGAGCGAGCAGCTCCCGGAGGACATGACTGCCGAGGAGCTGACGGAGCAAAAGGCGCTCTGGTACGCCGACTACTTCACCCTCGAGGACGGCTGGCTCGTGGCGAGCCCGGACGATCCGGTGATGCGCGAGCGGCTGACCGGCGAGGAAGGCATGGGAGATGACCTCGCGGACGACGTGCTCGCGAAGATGAGGGAGCTCGGCGCCGCGCGGGTGAGCCCCTGAGGGAGCCCCTTGGAGGTTCCTCGCACGATCCATCAGATCTGGCTCGGGCCCGAGCCGCTCCCCGATCTCCACCGCGCCTGGATGGGCACCTGGCGGCGGCACCATCCGGGCTGGGAGCACCGGCTGTGGACTGAGGACGACCTCCCGCAGGATCCGGTCCGCCCCGAGGTCCTCGAGCGCCTGCGCGCCCCGGTCGAGCGCGCCGACATCCTGCGGCTCGAGATCCTGTTCCGCCACGGCGGGGTCTATGCCGACACGGACCTCGAATGCCTGCGCCCGGTGGAAGGGCTGCTCGAGGGTGAGGAGTTCGTGGCCGTCTGCCTGAAGCCGGGCAGGGTCACGAACACCTTCATCGCCGCGGCTTCGGGCCATCCGGTGCTCGAGAGAGCCCTGCACGAGCTGAAGCCGATGGACGTGTACTGGACGCCCACCGCCAGCGAATCGATCAAGGACGGCGCCGGGCCGCCCCTGCTCCGGCGGCTGACGGCGGAGCATCCCGGCGTCAGACTGCTAGAGCCGCCGCTCTTCTTCCCGTCGACGCACGAGGAGCGCGAGCGGGCCTTCGCCATCCACCACATGGAGCGCTCATGGCACAACGCGACCGCCATGCGCGCCGCGATCGGCCAGGCCGAGCGGCGCCTCGAGCTGGCAAACGAGCAGATCGCACGGGAGCAGCGGAGCCACGCCGCCACCAGGAAGCGCCTCGCCCGGCTCGAGGCGAGGCTCGAGCGGGAGCGAACGGGCAAGCTCACCATCTGGGACCGGCTTCTGGGCTAGGATCGGGCCGTGCCACCTGACGCCGACGCCAAGCCGAAGCGACCCACGAAGCCGCGGAAGAGCCACGCCGACCGCGCCCTGTCGAGCATTCGCGTCGCCAAACGCGGGCAGCGCGAGATAACGGACCCGTCCGATCGCGTCCGGATCCTGCTCGCCGAGGCGAACATCCTGGCTCTGCTCGACGTGGCCGACGCCCTGTCACCGCTGCCCGCGGCCACCACGAAGGGCCAGGACGGGGCACCGGCTGCCGACGGCTAGCGCCCGCGCCGCTCCTGCCTGATCGACCACTCGGCCTCGACGGGCCACGTGCTGGTGCCGTCCCAACACGGGGCCGGCGGCTCCGTGGGCTCGGTGAAGCCGAGGTCGTCGCCCTCGATACGAAAGCGGCCGGCGACGCGCGCGATCAGCGTGGCCTCGCGCTCGCCGGCGACCGCGACGGTCGCGTCGGCGCGCACCTCGTACCCGCTGTTGGGCAGCGTGCCGGGCGGGAAGTGGGCAACGAGCACGTGCGTGCGCGGGCGGGGGACGACCAGAGGCTCCGCTAGCTCCGTCCGGAACCCGATCCCACCGTCTCGCGGCGTGAAGCAGATGCCGCACCGCACCTCGGCGTCGCGCACCGCGGTCTCGAGGCGGACCTCCACGCGCAGCTCGTCGCGCGAGTCGAAGAGCTTCGAGCGGGCTCCGAATGCCGTCTGCACCTCGGCGGAGAGCAGCGCGGCCGACGCGTTGAACGCCCGGACGACGGCCGGGACGCTCGGCGACGCTCCGTCCGGGATGGTCGCGGAGGCCGCGGCGGCGCGCGTCGCGCTCCGATCCGCTCCCGCGGCGCCGTTGTAGCTCGCAACGGCCGCCGATGAGTCGCCGAGCTCGGCGAGGGAGCCGCCCTCGAGCAGAAGCAGCCGGCCGCAGAGCTGCCGGGCGAGCGAGGTGTCGCGGGAGGCGAGCACCAGCGCGCTGCCCTCACCCAGGCGCTCGCGCAGCCGTTCCACGATGAGCGACACGAACGTGTCGTCGAGCCCGCGGAAGCCGTCGAGCAGGATCACGTCGGAGGGGACCACCACCGTGCTGGCCACCGCCAGCCGCTGCGCGGCGCCCGGCGCCGGGTCCCCGTCCGGGGTCAGCAGCGGCTCGGCCAGTTCCTCGATCTCGCTACGGTGCTGCTTCGCGGTCGCGGCGTCGATCCCGAGCAGGCGCATGGCGAGGACCGGGTTGTGCCCGCCGACCTTCGAGGCCAGCCCGAGCGCCTTTCGAACGTCGGCGGCCAGTGGCGCGACCCGGCCCTGCGCGACCACGCGTCCCTCCGTGGGAAACGCCCTGCCGGCGAGGATGCGGAGCAGCGTGCTCTTGCCGGCGTCCGGGCCGCCCACGATCCCGACCGAGTCGCCCGGCGACACGCGCAGGGAGACGTCCCGGAGCACCCACACCGTCTCGTCGGGTCCCTCTGCGGGCGCCTGGCCGGGCTCCTGCTCCAGGTCGTCGTCGTCGTCCTCCTCGTCCTCGTCGTCCCCGCCGAGGCCAAGGTCGTACTCCGCTGCCGCGAACGAGCGCGTGCGCACATCCTCCTTCTTCTCCTCCTCGGAGGAGCGCCTGCCCGGGAAGCCGAACTCGCGCTCGAAGATCGAGCGAACCGGCGGGAAGATCGTGACTGGGCGGCTCGGATAGAGCTTGGAGATCGCCTCGGCTTCCAGCACGGCTCCGACGTCGGCTTCCACGGTCGCCGGGGGCCATGGCGCCGGCCGGCTTCTCACTGCCACGACCCTATTGTAGGGTGGGCGTCGCGTGTCGTCGGGACGGCTCAAGGCGCTCTTCTTCCTGCCCAACGTTGCGAGCTTCCGCGCGTTCGAATCGCTCTTGGCGCAGATGCTGGCAGGCGGCCACGGGGTGCTGGTCGCATTCGAGCGACATCAGGGTGCCCTGGCGCCGGACGACCGCCAGGCGCTGGACGCTCTTCGCGAGCAGCACTCCGGATTCGATCACGTCCAACTGCGATCGCCATCGGGTATGTGGCGGACGCTGGCCGGCGCCGCGTCGCGCACCCTCGACTACATCCGCCTTCTCGAGCCGGAGTACGCCGACGCGGGGGCACTGCGAGCGGAGGCCCGCGAGCGCGCGCCGCGGGCGGGGCGCGTCCTGCTGTTCCTGCCTCCGTTCCGATGGGCGTTCGGGCGCCGTGCGCTCGCGTGGATGCTGCGAGGCGTCGAGGCGGGCGTGCCGCTCTCGCGCGACATCAAGGCTCTTGTCGCGGCTCAGGAGCCCGGACTGGTGCTGGTGGAACCGCCCGCAGAGCCCTCCGTGGCGACCGCCGACTACATACGCCCCGCCGAGGCCGCGGGAGTCCCCTGGGCGATCCTGGTGGCGAGCGAGGACGACGTGGTCCGCGTCCGCGGGGTCGCGCGGGAGCGCATCGTGGTCGCGCAGCCCCAGGCCTCGAACGGGGCGGGCGCGACGGCCGGTCCCGGCACCGTCGAGGCGATCGAGCACGCCGCGCGGACGCCGGTGGCCGGCGGGCACGCCGGGCGGATCGCGAGGCCTCTGCTCTGGCTCCTCTCGCCGCTGATCGCGCTGCTGATGGTGCTCTTCCGGCCGCGCGCGAGCGCGCGCGAGGCGACGAAGGGGCTGCGGCGGCTCTTTGGACCGGGTCGCAGGCGCGCAAGGGGCAGGGGCCGCCACCGCGCCGAGCTGGCCAAGGCCCGCGCGCGTGCGGAGAAGGAGGAGAAGGCGGCGCGCGCCGAGGAGGTCAGGCGGCATAAGGCGGAGAGGGCCAAGCTGAAGGCGGAGCGTCTCGCGGCGGGAAAGGGCGCCCCGAAGGGGAAGGTCGCGGGCAAGGACTCGGGGGATCAGGCATCGCACGACAAGGCCACGTCACGAAAGCCGAGCGGCTGAAGCAGGCGCGCAAGCGGCCGCCTCTCTGGAGGAGGAAGGCCGTCCGTGCGCGGGTCAAGGGAGCGCGCCGCCGCTGGAAGCTCACGAGGCGCGCTGTGCGCAGGGCGTACAACCGGCGCTACCGCTTCACGTACAGGAGGACGATCACGCGCGTGCCGGCCCGCGACGAGCTCCCTGCGCTCCTCAACGCCCGCGGGCTCCTGGGGCGCGGAGCCGAGATCGGCGTCAAGCTCGGCGTCTACTCGGATTCGCTCCTGAGCAGCTGGCGCGGCGACGAGCTGGTCTCGATCGATCCGTGGCTCTCAGCCGATCCCGACGAGTACGTTGACCGCTCGAACGTCTCCCAGGAAGAGTTCGATCGCTACCACGAGGAGACCCGCGAGCGGCTCGCCCGCCACGGCTCCCGCAGCACGATCTGGCGCATGACCTCGGTCGAGGCCGCGGCGAGGGTCGAGGACCACAGCTTCGACTTCGTCTACATCGACGCCCGGCACGACTACGACTCGGTCAAGGAGGATCTCGAGGCGTGGTGCGCCAAGGTGCGGCCGGGCGGCATCCTCGCCGGCCATGACTACGTCGACGGCGACCTCCCGCAGGGCAACTTCTATGTGAAGTCGGCGGTCGACGAGTTCTTCGGCGAGCGCGGCATCCCGGTACACGGCACCGAGGGGCCGTCGGTCGTCGAGATGTTCCCGACCTGGATCGTCGAGGTGCCGGAGGGAGGGATCGATGCTCACTAGGCAGGACGAGCAGGAGCTGGCCGATTTCAGGACGCTGCTCGCGGAGGCCCACCAGCAGGTCCAGAAGCAGGTCAGGCGCCTCAACGGCATCGTGACCCGGGGCAATAGCCCCCACCCGCTGATCGCCTTCGTGCACATCCCGAAGACGGCCGGCGGGACCGTGTCCTCGATGTTCGTCGCCGCCTACTCGAAGCGTGGGATGCACAAGGCAGGGAACTACCTGAAGGGCCCGGACCTGGCAGAGAGGAAGATCGCGAAGGCCGGCGGAGGCTGGGAGAACTGGCACCGGAACGGGGGGCGAGTGACGGTGGGGCACATGCCCTACGGCCTGTATCGCACGTACCTGCCGGGGAACACGAGCTACATGACGTTCCTGCGCGAGCCCGTGGACCGGGTCCTGTCGCATTACTACCGCCACATTCATCGCCAGGATTCCGGCCGGGCTGGCATCCAGAAGAAGAAGCGGCCTGGCGCCCGGGTCAAGGCGGATTCGATCGAGCAGGCGCTCGTGGACATGAACCTGCCTCAGCTCAACAACCTGTGCACCCGGTTCCTGTGCGGCCGCGATCCGTTCGAGGAGCTGCCGGACAGCGCTGTCGACGACGCGAAGGAGAACCTGAGCGCGTTCGAGTTCGTGGGGATCCAGGAGCGGTTCGAGGAATCGCTCGTCCTCTTGCAGCGCATGTTCGGCCTGGGCGCCCTGCCGTACGTGGACCGGCACGTGAGCAACGACGGCGCCCGTCCCGGGGTCGACGAGATCTCGGACGAGCAGCGTGCGCTGATCGAGGAGCACAACCGGCTCGACGCGGAGCTGTACCGCTTCGGACTCGGCCTGTTCGAGGAGGCTGTCGCGGAGGCCGGCGACGGTTTTGCGGCAGAGGTCGAGGAGCTCCGCGCGCGCGACCGCGCCGCCCGGGAGCAGGAATGGCGTCGGACCAAGGTCGCGAAGGACCCGCTCGCTCAGTAGTGGGCGCTGTCCCGCCGCTCCTTCGGCAGGAAGATGCGCAGGCCCACGACCGTCACGACGACGAGGGCGCCGCAGTAGACCGCCACACCGAGCGAGGTCACGTCTCCGATGTCGATCAGGCCCTGCTTGAAGAGCTCGATCGGCGCGGTGATGGGATTGAGGCTCGCCAGGAATCGCCACCCCGAGGGGATCTCGCCGATCGGGTAGACGACCGGGGTCAGGAAGTACCAGATTCCCAGGACCGAGCCGGCCAGCCTGCGGACGTCCCGGGCGCGGGGGGCGAGCGGTGAGAACCACAGTCCGCACGCGAAGGCGTACACGATCAGCATCACGATCGCCACGGGCACCAGCAGGGTGTCCGGCCCCAGCTCGAGGTAGAACTCGCCGCGCGTCAGCACGTAGAAGGCGGTCGCCAAGGCGAGGATCACGATGTAGATGGCGAGTGTCAGAAGCGGCAGCGTGGCCGCGGCGATCAGCGGGATCAGGCGCGGGATGTACAGGCGCCGGATCTCGCTGCGGGTGATCTCGAGGCTCCTCGTTGCCCAGTACGCGGTCGTCGCGAAGACGGTCCAGGCACTCAACGCGACGATGAAGTAGAGGAAGTACGGGACGCCCGGAGTCTTTACCTCGAGAATCCCGCCGAAGACGAGCGCGCCCATGAACAGCGGGAGCAGCACGGGCAGGAAGAGCCAGAGCCAGCCGAGGAAGGTTCGGGAGATCCGCTTCTGCACGAAACGCGTCGTGAAGTAGCCGAATGCGGCGCGGTGATGCCAGATCTCGGACAGATAGCGGCGGAGGCCGGGAGCGGGTGGCTCGATCACGCGCTGCGGCGCGCGCGGGCTTGTCGCGGAGCCGGGCGTACGGCTCATCGACTCTGGCGGCCCGCCGGACGCGGGCTCTCGGACGGCTCCCCCTGCCCGTTCGCCCGGAGCCGCCTGAGCCTCCGCTCGAGCTTGACCTTCCTCGTCTGCGCGAGCTCCAGGCGCTCGTTGGCCTGCGCAAGCTCCTGTTCGAGCTCCTGCGCCCTGCCGGCCGCGGCCCTGAGACGCTCGATCTCGAGAGTGAGCTGCCGGGTCGACTTCGCCGAGGCCTTCAGCCCCTCGACCTGCTTCTCCAACTTCCTTGCCTTGGCGCGCACCGCCTTCAGCTCGGTCTCCAGCACCTGCTCGTCCAGCGTGGCCGGGGCACGCGTCGCGCGGCCCCGGCGGCGCTCGAACTCGGCTCGCAGGAGCCGCACCTGCGTGTCGAGCAGCAGCTGCCAGGCACGGTCGCGCTCGAACTCCGCCGGTGGGGGCGCCGCTCGGGTGGCACCGGCGTCGTCCTTGGCCGCGTGCAGAGCCGCCAGGTCGATCTCGAAGCCCAGCTTTCCGCGCTCGGGGATCTTCTCGAAGAGCTCCTGGGCGAAGGCGTAGAGCTCCATGTCGTAGCGGTTGCAGCGCTCCGCGGCCTCACGCAGGTCAGCCGGGATGTCGTTCCCGCGCGGTCGTCCGGTGTTCACGCGGCTCGACCGGTAGAGGATCGTCCGGAGCCCGAGCCGCTGCTTGGCGAGCACGAGCGACTCGTCGAAGCGCTCGGTCAGCCCGAAGAACGCGAGCTCCTCGCTCAGGTTGTGCTTGGCGCGCTCGAGCATGTCGTCGTCCACCTCGTCGAACGGCTCGGTCAGGCCCGACAACATCCGCGTCTGGAGGTTGTCGTGCACGTACCCGCGCTCCAGCGCCTCGTCGAGAGTGGCGTTCGGGCCGAGCGGCGGAAGCCCGTACGCGCGGCCCTCCGCACGGATCGCGAAGAAGTGTGAGAGCGTGCGGTCGGCCGGCTCCCGCAGGAAGGTGAAGCAGCGCATCTCACGGCCTTCGGCAAGGTGGGGCGCGTAGAGGTCGCGCACCCCGAGCGGGACGTGACCACGGATGAGCCTGATCCTGGTGAGGTCCGGCAGGTTGCCCTGGCGGAGCCGTGGGACGACCGTGCGGCTGATTCCGCCTCCGCCCTTGAACACGTTGCCGACCGCGCGGCTCCGCGCTCCCGGCTCGTTCATGCTCAGCACGGTCCGCAGCGTCGTTCCCGCCGTTTTCGGAATGTGGACGAAGAGCAGCAGCGGCTTCGGGGCGCTCGTCTCGCTGTCGACTGGAGTCGTCAGAGACGCGAGCATGACACGCCCCGAGGCCGACCGGTCGCCGGTCGCTGGTCGCGAAAGGCGAAGCCGGGCTATGCTGGCGCGCTCAGCGCCCCGACGCGCAAGGGATCATGGCCGAGTCTGAGAAGAAAGCCCCCAAGGAGAAGCCACCCAAGGCGAAGCGCCCCAAGGCGACCGACGACGCCGGCGCGTCGCGCACCATGGCGGCGCGCGTCGAGCGGTCGCTGAAGGACGTGGACCGGCTGCTCGCGAAGAATCCCAACACGCCCGCCGCCGACAGGGCCATGGCGCAGCTCGAGCAGGCGAAGGTGTCTGCTCTGCTTCAGCTCGCCGAGGCGATCCGCGAGATGCGCAGGAACGGCGGGCAGCCTCCCGCGTGAGCGAGGAGGAGAACCGGGCGGAGGCGACGGAGGTCGCCAGCGCCGACGATCTGAAGCGCGCCCTCCGGCCACGTCGCGAAAACGTGGAGCCGGTGTACGAGCCGCTGGTGTTGATCTGCCAGGCGCAGCGTTCGGGCGGGACGCTGCTGGCGCGGCTGTTCGACGCACACCCGCAGTGCCACGCGCACCCGCACGAGCTCATGATCGGCTATCCGAAGGCGCACACCTGGCCCGAGCTGCCGCTGGACGAGGATCCGGACATCTGGTTCGGCAAGCTCAGGGAGCGCTACCTGAGCACGCTGTTCACGAAGGGCCAGCGGAGGGTCCCGCTCAAGGCGTCCGGCGAGAAGTTCAGGGCCTCCTATCCATTCATCATGCCGCCCGGCTTTCAGCGGCTGCTGTTCCTGGACGAGGTGGGGCGGCGCGATCGGGTGGGGTCGGAGCGGGAGGTGCTGGACTGCTACATGACGTCGTTGTTCAACGCGTGGCTCGACAACCAGAATCTGCGCGGGGTCGAGAAGCGCTGGGTGGTGGCGTTCTCGCCGCGGCGTGCGTGGGGCGACGGGCTCGACCGCTTCGAGTCGATCTATCCGGACGGGCGGCTGATCTCGATCCTGCGCGATCCGCTCAGCTGGTTCACGTCCGCTCAGGGCCGGGACCACGCGGCCGATCCCGACGCGTTGCTCGAGGTCTGGAAGCGCTCGGCGGAGGAGATGGTCGAGGCGGAGCGGCGCCTGGGCGAGCGATTCCGCGTGGTCCGCTTTGACGAGCTTGTGCTGGACACGGCGGGCGCGATGCGCCGGCTGGCGGACTGGCTCGGGATCGAGTTCGACGAGCGGCTCCTGACGCCGACGTTCAACGGCTATCCGGTGGGGCCGAACTCGAGCTTCGAGACGAGTCAGACGGGGGTCGTGTCCGCTCCGGTGGAGCGCTACCGGGAGCTGCTCACGGACGCGCAGCAGGAGCACATCCGGGGCGAGTGCGACGAGCTCTACAGGGAAGCGCTCGCGCTCACCGAGCCACAGCCCGCGGCCTAGACGTCCCCAGCCTCCGCCGCCACACCCTCTGGGGTCTCGCCGTCCGGGCCGGGTCCGGCCGCGGCGGTCTTCGCGTGCCGCGCGGACTTGCGGGCCTCGTCGAGGACCTCGTCGAGCTTCTCGAGCAGCTCCTCGCTCAGCTGGGACTGGGCGACGACGGCCTGCTCGAGGCGCGCGAGCCGTTGCTCGATGCCGTCGTCCGGGGCGTCTCCGGCGGGGGTCACGCCCTCGAGGGGCGCGGCGGCCGAGCCCGAGCGCTGCTTGCGCCGCAGCTTGGCCTCCTTGCGCTCTGCCTTGGTCGTGTGTCCGGCTTCCTGCCGGCGCTCGCTCTTCGTCTGGTTGCGGTCCGCCATCGCGATCCTCCCTCTCACTCAGGAGCGGTTTCGGTGTTCGTTTGCTGCTGCTGGTTCTGCTGCTGGCCGCCCTGCTGCTTCCGCTGCTGTCGCGAGCGGAGGTTCTTGATTATGGGCCTGAGATATGAGGGCTCGCTGAAGTGCCACTCGTCGCCCTCCTTGCGCATTGCGAAGGTCGCCGGCTTGGAGGCGGTCGGGGTCTTGGGGGGCGGCTCGCCCTGCTTCTCGGGCTGGAAGGTCAGGAGGCCCACCCGGACGGATGCGGCGTCGCCCTCCACCGTGGCGCCGAGCACCTCGACCCCCTGCAGGCCCTGCCCGCGAGTGTTCACGAGCTCGGTGAGCTGCGCCCGGCCGAGCGCGCTCACGGTCGTCTCGCTGGTGCGGTCCAGGACGCCCCGCGCATCGCCGAACTGGAACGACTGCCACCACTCGAGGAGCGCGCGCTGCGGGGAACCCGCGTCCTGGGCCTCGATCTCGCTCGTTCTGACGACGTGCGGCGGGAAGCTGTCCTCGCTTGCGACGCTCGACGGCGTGCTGCCGCCGTCGTCGGACCCGCCTCCCGAGACGAGGGCGATGATCACGACAGCCGCAACGACAACGAGGGCAGCGCCCGCGATGTACCAGGGCGTCCGACTCTGCCTCTGGGGCTCGCTCACCGAGCGCGGCAGTATAGAGACGGGCTCCGAATGGGTAGGACCGCTTCGATGCAGCGCTTTCCAGGGGACCGCGCCGGGCGGGTCGTCGCCGTCCTGGCGGCGCCGGTCCTGGTCCTAGTCCTTCCCGCGGCCGCGCAGGCAGCTGATGTCGCGGTCCAGAACGGCACGCTCCGGTACACGAGCGGCCAGGCGGCGAACTCCGTCCAGGTCGCGCTGCGATTGCCGGGTCGCTTCGTGGTGAGCGATTCCAAGACCAAGATCAGCGCCGGCGCGGGGTGCACCTCCATGGGCGCGCGACGCGCAAGCTGCGCCATGGCTGGCGTCACGGCCCTCGCCGTCGACGTGGCGGGAGGCGCCGATCGCGTCTCGGTCGACGCGGCCATCTCCACGCCCGCGACGATCGTCGGAGGCGGAGGGAACGACGTGCTGCGCGGCGGCTCCGGCAACGACCGGCTCGAGGGAGGGCCCGGAGTGGACAGCCTGGATGGAGCCGCCGGGAACGACGCGGAGCTCGGCGGCGACGGCAATGACACGTTCTCGCAGGGCCGCTCGCCCAACGGAGCCGACGGCCTGCAGGGCGGCGGCGGCGTTGACCAGGTCGGTTACGGCAAGCGCAAGGCGAGCATCGCTGTGAGCCTCGACGGGGTGGCGAACGACGGCGAAGCCGGCGAGGGCGACAACGTCGGCACGGACGTCGAAGGTGTGGGCGGCGGGACCCGCGCCGACACGATCATCGGGAGCGCGGCGCAAAACAGCATCGACGGCGGCGCCGGAAACGACTTCGTGGATGGGCGCGCAGGCGTCGACTCGCTGAGCGGCGGGCGCGGCGCCGACCGGATCGGCAGCCGCGACCTGTCCGTGGACCGGGTGGATTGCGGAGCCGAGGGCGATCGCGTGCGTGCGAACTTCGGCGACCGGGTGGCCCGGGACTGCGAGGTCGTCGGCCTGAGCGCCCCGATCCACGTGCGCCCTGTGCGGGCGCGGCTAGCCGGCACGGGCAGCCTGACCGTGCTCGTGACCTGCGACGCGACGGCCTTCGGCCGGTGCGCCGGCCGGGTCGTCGTCAATACGGCGCGCCGGGTGCTGACCGCTCAGGGCCGGCGCCGGGTCCGGATCGGGTCGAAGGGCTTCCGGCTCGACCCCGGCACCAGCAAGGAGATCCGCGTCCGCGCCCGTCCACCGGCGCGCCGCCTCGTCCGCCGCCATCGCCGCCTTGTGCGCGCGTCCGTGCTCGGCGGCGACACGGCCGGGCCCGCGGCGGGCGTCTCCCGGACGTTCTCCCTGCGTCGCTAGGTTCAGCGCGTGCGCCGCCTGCTCATAACCGGTCTCGTCGCGCTACTCCTGGCGCCGGCGTCGGCCGCCCATGCCCGCGTGCCGGCGGGCTTCGTCGGCATGACGAGCGAGGACGTGCTAGGGGGGAGCCCCGCCTACCGCGCGCAGACGCTCGCCACCCAGCGAGCGAGCGGCGTCCGGTTGCTTCGCCAGAAGTTCGACTGGGCGATCATCGAGCGCAGCCCGCGACACTACGACCTCGGCTGGTACGACGGCTTCGTGATAGCGGCCGCCAGCCACGGCATAAGGGTGCTGCCGGTCCTCTTCAACGCACCCTCCTTCTACGCCGGACGGCGCGGAAACGCCTTCTGCCCGCCGCGGCGAACCGCGCGCATGGCCAGGTTCGCCCGAGCGCTCGTCCGCCGCTACGGTCCGCGCGGGTCGCTCTGGCGCCAGAACCCCGGCGTGCGGAAGCTGCCGATCAGGTCGTGGCAGATCTGGAACGAGCCAAACCTGCGCGTCTACTGGTGCGGCCATCCGCGCGCGCGGGGGTACGCGCGCATGCTGAGGATCGTGGGCAAGTCGATCAGGCGCGTGCACCGGCGCGCCGAGATCGTCACGGCCGGCCTCCCGGCGAGCGAGCTCACGGGCACCGTCCCGCTGCCGCGCTACATACGCCAGCTGTACCGCGCCGGCGCGAAGCGCTGGTTCACCACGCTGGCGATCAACTCGTACGCCCGCAACCGGCGCGATCTGGGCCGGCTGCTAGGTGGCACGCGCCGCCTGATGAACGGCTGGGGCGACCGCGCCAAGATCTGGGTGACGGAGCTCGGCTGGGGAGATCGCGGGCCACGCCACCGCTTCGTTGTCGGGAGCCGCGGCCAGGCGCGGCGCATCACGAGCTCGTTCGCGTACCTGCGCCGGCACCGCGGGCGCCTGCGGCTGCGCGGGGTCGTCTACTACTCCTGGCGCGACGCCCGGCCCTACCCGCCGCAGTACAAGGACATGTGGGGCCTCCACACCGGGCTCCTGCGGCTGGACGGAAGCCCGAAGCCCGCCTACCGCGCCTTCCGGCGCGCCGTGCGCGGCCTCCGCTAGCCCTCATCGCAGTCTCATCGCGTGTGTACAGGCTGCCGCCATGGAGGCAACCACAGCGGCGGCTCCGCGGCCGCATCCGGTCCGCCGGCGTGCGCTCGCCGTCCTGAGGCACCTGGGACTCGCCGCGATTCCCTTCCTGCTGGCGGCGGCTCCGCTGCTGTCGTTCTACCGGGACAACCAGACCGAGGTCGAGCTGGGCGCGCTGTGGTGGCCGCTGTTCCTGCTGGCGCTCATCTCGGCAGCGCTCTACGGGTTGCTCTGGCTGATCCTCAAGGATGGCCCGAAGGCGTGCGTCCTCGCCTCCCTCGTCACCGTCTGGTTCCACTTCTACGGCGATTACAACTGGGCGCTGTGGGTGTGGACGCTGCTGTTCGTGACGCTCGGCGCCCTCGTCATCCTGGTGGGGAGGCCGCGTCTCCTGGGCGCGGTGGCGCTCGGTCTCGCGATCTGGGCACTCGTCCTCGCCGTGAGCCCCACAAGCGCGATCGTGCGCTACGAGTCGGACAACCCGGGCCTCTCGAGCTCGGACCCGAAGGTATGGCCGACCAGCCTGACGACACCGACCCTGCCCAGCGGCGCCCGGAAGCCGGACATCTACGTCCTGTGCCCCGACGACTACGCCCGGCATGACGTCCTCGCCCACTACTTCCACTACGACAACGGGCCGTTCCTGCGCCGGCTGGAGCGGCGCGGCTTCGTCGTCTCACCCGAGTCGCGCAGCCCCTACTCCGACAGCGAGTCGAACATCGCGGCGGAGATGAACATGGACTACCTCACCCGGCTGCCCCACATCCTGGGCCCGAAGTCGGAGGACAGCAGGCCCGTCCGGAGGCTGATTCAGGACAACCGCGCGTCACGGATCCTGAAGCAGCTCGGCTACCGCTACGTCCACATCGACACGGACGAGGTGACCTGGGGCCGGCGGAATCCGCACATCTCGCACGTGGGCACTCCGGACAGCTTCATGAGCCTGTGGCTGGCCGATCGCACGGTGCTCAAGGAGTTCGGCGGCTGGCCCGGCTTCAACCAGACGGCCGTGGACCAGCGCTTCCGCGACACGATCCGCTCGCAGTTCAGGTCGCTCGACGAGGTGCCCTCGCAGCCGGGACCGAAGTTCGTGCTGTTCCACACCCTCATGCCGCACGACCCGTACATCTTCGGCGCACGCGGTCAGAACGTCACCTTCCACGACAGGACCGGTGAGGACCACACCCGGAGGATCGGGATGCGCTACTACGCGCAGCAGGCCCGCTACACCGAGTCGCTCCTGCTCAGGGCCATCGACGCGATCCAGTCGAAGTCGAAGCAGCCGCCCGTGATCCTGCTTCAGGCGGACGAGGGCTTCGAGGGCAACGAGGCCGACCTGGGCGAGGCGGCCGTGCGCGACATCCGCGTGAAGGGCATCTCGGCCGCCTACCTCCCCGGCATGCCCCAGGCGCGGCTGCCGGAGAAGCTCAACACCGTCAACACGCTGCGGTACGTCTTCAACCGCTACTTCGACGCCGGCTATTCGCTGCTCCCGAGCGCGAGCTACCCCGAGGGCGACCTTCCGTATCAGTTCGAGAAGATGAAGGTCAGGTGACGGCCGGGCCTGCGGATGGAGCGACGGCGTAGGACGCCGCGAGGTGTCCGTGCACGAACTGAACGGCCATCGCTCCCTCGCCCACCGCCGTCGCGCACCGCTTCGTCGAGCCTGAGCGTACGTCGCCCGCAGCCAGCACACCGGGGACGTTCGTCTCGAGCAGCCTGTCCGCCCCGGCCGCCGGACCCGTGAGGATGAAGCCGTTCTCGTCGCGGGCGACGGAGTCGTCCAGCCACTCCGTGCACGGCGCTGCACCCAGGAAGAAGAAGAGGAAGCGCAGCGGCAGGCGCTCGCCGCTCTTCAGGGTCACCGCGTCGAGCCGGCCGTCGTCGCCGTGGAGGGCGGCGATCTCACTCCGGTCACGGACCACCACGCCGTAGCGGTCGAGCTCACGAATCAGGTAGTCGGACATGGTCTCGCGCAGATCGGAGCGGCGGTGGAGCAGCGTCACGAGCGCGCCGCCACGCGAGAGCCAGACGGCCGCCTGCCCGGCCGAGTTGCCCCCGCCCACAACGCCCACGCGCTCGGCGCCGCACAGCTGCGCCTCCGGCGGCCCGGCCGCGTAGAAGATGCTCATTCCCTCGTACTCGGCGAGATCGTCGCATGCGAGGCGGCGGTAGTGCGCGCCGGTGGCGAGCAGGACGGCTCGTGCCGCGACCTCGTGACCGCCCTCCAGGCGGACGATGTGCCGATCCTCTCCAGGCTCGAGCGAGAGAGCGCTGTAGGGGGATGCCAGGCGCGCGCCGAACTTCACCGCCTGCGTCGCCGCCCGGCCGGTCAGCTCGATGCCGCTGATCCCGGCTGGGAAGCCGAGGTAGTTCTCGATCCGCCGCGACGATCCCGCCTGTCCGCCGAGCGCGGACTTGTCGATGATCAGGGTGTCGAGGCCCTCGGACGCGCCGTAGACGGCGGCCCCGAGCCCCGCAGGGCCCGCGCCCACCACGAGAAGGTCGACCTCCTCGCGCTCAGCGAGCTCGCGCCCGATGCCGAGCGCGCGAGACACCTCGCCCGGCGTGGGGGCGTAGAGCTCCGGGCCGCCGGGGAGTCGCACGATCGGCAGGCTTGCCTCGTCGAGGCCCTCGACGAGCTCTCGCGTGTCCAGATCGTTGTCCCCCGCGGGATCGCGCCAGGTGTACGGCAGCCGGTTGGTCCTGACGTAGTCGAGCATGCGCATCGTCGCCGCGGAGGTGTGCGGGCCCACGATCTCGATGCCCAGGCCCTGCACCTGCTGGAGCGCCTCGCGCCGGGAGATGAACGTCGACAGGAGCAGCTCGCTGAGCGGGCCGTCCTCGAACAAGAGCGCACGCAGCGCGTCGCGGTCAACCGCTATGTACCGCAGCGGTTCTGTGGCGACAGCGGTGAGGAACACGGTCTGACCGGAGAGGAGGTTCAGCTCGCCGACGAACTTCGACGCACCGTGCCGGACGATCTCGTTGTCCGCGGCGTCGAGAATCGCGACCTCGCCCTCGATGATCGCGATGAACGGGTAGGTCCGGTCGCCGACGCGAAACAGCACGTCACCGACGTCCGCGGTGCGCTCCTCACCAATCGCCGCGAGCGTCTCGAGCTGTCCTGCGGACAACGTCGGACTCGCTGGGCTGGCCACGGCACACCACCTCTCCTCGGGTTGGGTTCAGTAGACAGTAGAGACGCCGTCACGCCTGCGTCAGCGACGTGGTGAAGAAGCGCTGCACCGTGTCGAGTGGCTGGGTGCTTTGGCTTGCTCGGCTCAGGACGAGGGCGCCCTCGAGGGCTGCCAGGAGCACGGAGGCGTGGTCCTCTGCGGTTGACTCCTGGACTCCGAATTTGACCAGGGCGGGGCGGATCGAGTCACGCCACTGATCGAGGAGAGCGCGAGCCTTTCTCCGTAGCTGGTCGTCTCCGCCGGCGTCGATGACCGTCGCGGCGAGGGGACACCCCATCGTGAAGTTGCTCTCGACGAGCACTTGGCGCCAGGGGGCGAAGATTGCGTCGATCGCATCGGCCAGCGTGGCCGCGTCGCTGAGCCCTGACTCGGTGTCGGCCAGCACCTCGGCGCCGGCCAGGTTGAGCGCCTCGGTGATGAGCTGCGTCTTGCCGCCCGGGAAGTAGCGCTGGAGGGACCCGCGAGGGCCGTCGGCGTGGGCGACGATCTGGCGAAGGCCGACGCCATGAACACCGCGCTCGCGAATCAGCGTGGCCGCGCTGCGCACGATGCGGTCACGGGCCGGCTGCTCCATGAGGACATCGTATCCAGGTGCGATGACGGTCGTCATCGCGTCTGATATCGTGCCGATGACATTCGTCATCGCTGCTGTTCGACCCTGGAGACAACGATGAATCCAGCAGGGTATTCGCCCATCCGTCCGCTCTTTCGAGTCTGCGACGGGCTGCGGATTCGGTTCGCTGACAACAAGGCGGACTCGTCGGCAGTAACGGTGTTGATGCTG
>Ga0207675_100002970_pt1 | contig 16690 bp, 11 predicted proteins | sample KBSSwiS42_FD_184305 | JGI IMG/M metagenome (GOLD analysis project Ga0207675, IMG submission 184305) | Switchgrass rhizosphere microbial communities from Kellogg Biological Station, Michigan, USA - KBS Switchgrass S4-2 (SPAdes) (version 2) | ecosystem: Host-associated > Plants > Roots >... | reverse complement strand
CGCCGCGCGCATCGACAGCACGCTGTCGTTCGGCCTGATCCACGGCGGGCACCCCGACATGACGGTGCTCGGCGGACTGCAGGTCGATGCGCTCGGGCGCCTCGCCAACTGGATGGTGCCGGGAAAGCTCATCCCGGGCATGGGTGGAGCGATGGACCTCGTGAGCGGCGCGCGCCGCGTCGTGGTGGCGATGTTCCACACCGCCAAGGGCGTGCCGAAGATCGTGCCGCGCCTCGAGCTGCCGCTCACCTCGACCCGTCGCGTCGATCTGATCGTGACCGAGATGGCCGTGATCGAGCCGACCGACGCGGGACTCGTGCTGCGCGAAATCGCGCCCGGCGTCGACGTCGAGGCGGTCGTGCAGGCGACTGCCGCGCCGCTGATCGTCTCGGCGCCGATCGGCCTGATGCTGGCCGGCGCCTGAAGGCTCGCGCGCCAGCCTTGCGCTGCATCAAGCGCGTCGCGTGCCGCGGCCGATCGGCGCTGCAATCAGCTCTCGGAACCCGGAGTCGAGGTGCACAATGCCGCCGGCCCGGCCACGCCGACCGGGACGCTTCGCTGAAGGGCGCTTCGATGGAGGCCGCGATGTTCGCGTTGTCGCTTCCGGTGGGGCCGTGACGGGCGAGCCGCGAGCCGTCGTCTTCGTCATCGACGACGATGCGTCGATGCGCGGCGCGCTCGACAACCTGATCGGCTCGGTGGGATTCGACGTTCGGCTGTTCGCCTCGCCGCGTGATTTCCTCGAGGCCGAGCGCCCGGACGCCCCCGGCTGCCTGGTGCTCGACGTGCGCCTGCAGGGCATGACGGGACTCTCGTTCCACGAGGAGCTCGTCAAGACGGGCGTCGCACTCCCCGTGATCTTCATCAGCGGACATGCCGACGTGCCGATGACGGTGCGCGCGATGAAGGCCGGAGCGGTCGAGTTCCTCACCAAGCCGTTTCGCGATGTCGAGCTGCTCGATGCGATCCACGCCGCGATCGAGCGCGACCGCGCCCGGCGCGAGGAGGCGGCGTCGCTCGACATGCTGCGACTGCGCTACGGACAGCTCACGGCCCGCGAGCGCGAGGTCATGCCGCTCGTCGCCGGCGGCCTCGCCAACAAGCAGGTCGCCGCGGCGCTGCGGGTCAGCGAGGTCACCGTGAAGGTGCACCGCGGCCAGGTCATGCGCAAGATGCGCGCGCGCTCGCTGCCCGACCTGGTGCGCATGGCCGATCGTCTGGGCTTGCCGATCGAAACGGCACCGCGAGCGATACCAAAGTCGTAGCCGTCAGGCCCCGCGGTGCAATGGCGTCGCCCGCCCTGCCCGCGTATCTTTCTTGCAAACCCCACCCGGAGATGCCGTGTCCAACAAGCCGCTGGTGGCGATCGTCGACGACGACGAACCGATGCGTCGGGCGACGAGCAACCTGCTCGAGTCGGCCGGATTCGCCACCGCGACGTTCGCCGACGCCGAGGCCTTCCTCGGCTCGATCCAGCACCGCGGCGTTGCCTGTCTGGTCACCGACATGCGCATGCCCGGCATGACGGGGCTCGAGCTGCACGAGTCGCTGGTTGCGTCCGGCAGCGACATTCCCACCGTGCTCATCACGGCCTATGCCGACGAGATCACGCGCATCCGCGCGCGCAAGGCCGGCATCGTCTGCTTCCTTCCCAAGCCCGTTCCGCCCGAGGAGCTCTGCGAGTGCGTTCGCTCCGCGCTGGCGAACCGGCGCGAACCGCACAGCCATGACCGAGGACGAGCATGACAGCAAGCCCTTCGACGACGGCGCCGCCTCTCCGGGTCCTGTTCGACCGGTTCGAGATCGACGAAGCCGAGGCGCGCCTCAGCGAGGGCGGCCAGCCGGTGCACTTGGCGCCCAAGCCGTTCGCCCTGCTGTGTGCCCTTGCGCGCACGCCGCACACGCTCATCACCAAGAGCGCGCTGCTCGACGACGTCTGGGGCCACCAGTTCGTCAGCGAGTCGGTGCTGAAGACGAGCATCAGCGACCTGCGCGCCGCACTGCAGGATGACGCCAAGCAGCCGCGCTACATCGAGACGGTGTCGCGCCGCGGCTATCGGTTCATCGGCACGGTGAGCGAGGCCGCGAAGCCCGCCGCTTCCCAAGTGGCGCTCGCCGCACCCGCACCGGTGAACGGGCGCCAGTCGGCACCCACGCCGGCCTCGATCGGCCGTACCGACGTGCTCGCGCGGCTCAAGCACGGATGGGGCGCGGCCGCGACGGGCCGGCGCCAGATCGTGTGGGTGTCGGGCGAGGCCGGCGTCGGCAAGACGACCGTCATCGAACGGTTCATGCGCGAGGTCGGCGAAGCCCGTTGTGCGTACGGGCATTGCGTCGAGCAATACGGCGCCGGCGAGCCGCACCTTCCGGTCCTGGAGGCGCTCACCGACCTGTCGCGTCGCGATCCATCGCTCGTCGAGCTGATCCGCGCGGTCGCGCCGACGTGGCTGTTCCAGCTCCCCTGGCTCGCCTCGCAGGAAGAGCGCGAGGCCTTGCGGCGCGAGCTGTCCGGTGCCGGCCAGGCCCGGATGCTTCGCGAGATGGGCGAGCTCCTCGACCGCTACACCGAAGATCGCCCGCTGCTGCTGGTCACCGAGGACCTCCACTGGAGCGACCACGCCACCGTGCAGCTCATGGACTACGTCGCGCGCCGCCGCTCGCCGGCGAGACTGCTGTGGCTCGGAAGCTTTCGCGTGACGGAGCTCATCGCGGCCGACCATCCGCTCGCGACGGTGCGCCAGGAGTTGCGGCTGCATGGCCTCGGCGCCGAGCTGCCGCTCGATGACTTCACCGAGGCGGAGGTCGGCGAGTACGTCGCGTCGCGCGTGCCGTCGCTCGCCACCGAGCCCGCGCTGGTGCGGGCATTGCACGATCGCACCGACGGGCTGCCGCTTTTCGTCGCCGGCGTGATCGACGATCTGGTCGCCCGACCGGCACCACAAGGCGATCCGCACGCGCGACTCGCCGCGATGGCGATCCCCGACACGCTCTCGGGCGTGATCGAGCGCTACGTCGAGGAATTGACGCCGGAACAGCGCTCGCTTCTCGAGGCAGCGAGCGTGTGCGGCGTGCAGTTCAGGCTCTCCACCGTGGCCTGCGTCCTCGACGTCGACGCGATGGCGTCGGCCGACGCCTGCACGGAGGTCGCCCGCGGCCAGCGCTGGCTGAAGGACCTTACGCTCGCCACCAACAGCCCGGCGGCCGAATCAGGGTACGTGTTCCGTCACGCGTTGTACCGTGAGGTGCTCTACAAGCGCGTCGGACGGCTCGCGCGGATCGAGCTCCATCGCAAGGTCGCAGCCGCGCTGGAGCGCGAGCGTGCGCAAGGCCTCAACGTCGGCGCGGCGGAGCTCGCCACGCACCTCGACCTGGGCCGCGAGCCGATGGCCGCGCTGGGCTACTACGCGGAGGCCGCCGAATCTGCGCTGCTGCACTTTTCGCCGGCGCAGACGCTGACCCTCACCGAACGCGCGATGGCGCTGCTGCCGCAGGTCGAGCCGAGCGCGGCGTCGGCAGCGCTCGAGATGACGCTCGCCACTTTGCGCGGCACCGCCGCGATGCAGGTGAAGGGCTTCACGTCGCCCGACGTCAAGGAGGCGTTCGCGCGCGCGCTGTCGCTGCTCGAGCATGTGCCGGAGCACCCGTTGCGCGGGCTGTTCCTGTCGGTCCTCGGCCTTGCATATGCGACGCGCGGCGAGCACGAGCAGGCCGCCGCGATCGCGCGCCGCAGCGAGGCGCTGTGGCAATCGAACGGCGACCGCACGGCGCTGGTCTGCGCCTGCCTGGTGCACGGTCTGCTGGAGCGCGATCGCGGGCGGCCGAGCATCGCACGCGAGTGGCTGGAGAAGGGAATCCGCGCGGTCGAGGAGCTCGATGCGAGCACGTCGCGAGCAGTGTTCGTCGCCGACGCCGGCGTGATGATGATGGGGCTGGTCGCCACCGAGCTGGTGCAGCTCGGCCTGATCGAGCAAGGACGTCAGCGAATCGAGGCTGCGTGCGCGCGGGCCCTGACGTTGCGCGAGCCTGCGCCTCGCCAGGCCGCGTTCTGGCTCGCGGCCCTGTTCGAGGTGCGCGTGGGCAACCCGCAAGGCGTGGCGGACGCCGCCGAACGGCTGGCGCGGCTGCAGGACGAATACGACGGACCCGAGGGAAAGGCGGCTGCGCTCTGGTTTCGCGGCTGGGCCGAGGCGCAGCTCGGCGAACCGCGCAGCGGCCATCGCCTCATTCGCGAAGGCTACGAGCGGGTGGCGCGCTGCGGCATGAGAGCGTACGCGGGCGAAACGCTGGGCTACGCGGCCGAGGCGCTGATCCTCGCCGGCGACTGGGTCGCGGCGCGCAAGGAGATCGCCGAAGCGATGCAGTGCGCAGAGGCGACGGGCGATCGCAGCTGCCGGCCTCGCCTGCTGATGCTCGAAGCTCGCATCGCGGATGCGCTCGGCGAGCGACGCCGGGCGCACGACGCGTTGCTGGAGGCGCTCACCGAGGCGCGCACGCAGGAAGCCACGTGGCTCGAGTTGCTGGCGCACTTGGCGCTCTGCGAGCGAGGCGATGCGACGGTCGTCGAGATGGCGGCTCTCCGCGAAGTCGTGGAGGGACTGACCGAAGGTCTCGACATGCCGGCCGTGGCGCGCGCGCGCGCCCTCGTCAGCCGCCGCCGCGCGCCAGCGCTCGCGTGATCGGCTCGTCCGCCGCTCGGGCCTGAATGAGGCCCGGTCATCCGGAACTGCGTGATTTCGCCACGGGCGGCAAGTCGCTGCGACGTGTTCGCGCGTGACTCTCGTGAACGCCGCGCGGGTCGCCATGGCGTGGCGCGCGATTTGTCGGCAGACTAGCGACCACCGTCCGCCGAGTCCTCGTCAAGTGGTTAGACGTGGTCGCGACTTGGGGTCGCCGCGCCGGCTCGACCCTATCGCTGCTGAGGGCTGTCAGATGGATCCTCGACACAGAGAACGTTCGTCGCCTGCGAGCGCGCGTCTCGCGACGAACCTGTCACCGCAGATTCGAGACATGCTCAAGCGCTACGGCCTTGCGTTGGCGCTGTCGAGCGCGGCGCTCATTCTGCGGGGCGTGCTTGCGCTGCCGGAGGCCACCGCAATCTATCCACTTCCGCTGGCGGCGGTGGTCCTGAGTGCCTGGTACGGCGGACGCGGACCGGGCGTGTTCGCTTCGGCGATCTGCGCAGCGGGAACCTTGTATTGGTTCATTCCACCGGTGGGTTCGTGGGAGGTGTCGCCGGATCATGTGCTGGGCTTTGCCATCTTCGCGGCGGTTTGCCTGTTGCTCAGCGAGTTCAGTTCGGTGCGCAGGCGTGCCACGCACGCGCTGCGCGCGAGCGAGGAGCGCTTTCACGCGCTCGTGCAGTTCTCCTTCGACGTGTACTGGGAAAGCGATGCGCAGCATCGTTTCACCCGGCAGGAGTTTTCCGAACGGCTGACGGACGCTCCTGCACGCAGCGCCGAGATCGGCAAGACCCGCTGGGAGATCCCGTACGTCGAGCCTGACGAAGAGGCCTGGCGCGAGCACCGGGCCACGCTCGACGCGCACCTGCCGTTCCGCGACTTCGAGCTCGCCCGACCGACCGCGGACGGCGGCAAGCGATACATCTCCGTTTCCGGCATGCCGGTGTTCGATCCGGCGGGACGCTTCGTCGGCTACCGCGGGGTCGGCCGCCACATCACCGAGCGCAAGCGCGCCGAGGCTGAGCTGCGCGCGCGGCAAAACATGCTCGACCTCGCACAGAAAGCGGCAAGCGCGGTCGCCTTCGATTGGTACATCGGCGCTCGCGAGAAAGAGAACCGCTGGACGCCCGAGCTCGAGGCGATGTACGGACTCGAGCCGCGCACGTTCGACGGCACGTTCGAAGGCTGGAAGAAGCTCGTCCATCCCGATGACTGGCCGGCGGCAAGGCTCGCGCTCAAACGGGCGCAGGAATCGGGCGACATCGCGGCCGAGTATCGGGTGACCCACAACGACGGCACCGTTCACTGGTTGCGGGCCAAGGGGCGCATGTTCTTCGACGCCGCGGGTCAACCCGAGCGCATGGTCGGCTTCATGATCGACATCACCGACCTGCGGCATGCCGAGGAGGAACACCGCGCGTATCTGTGGTTCCTCGAGTCGATGGACCGGATCAACCGAGCCATGCAGGGAACGCAGGATCTCCAGCAGATGCTGAGCGACGTAATGCTTGCGTCGCTCGACATCTTCGCTTGTGACCGGGCCTGGATGATCTATCCATGCGATCCCGACGCTCCCTCGTGGCACGCTGTGATGGAGCACTCACGTCCTCAGTTTCCGGGAGCCTTTGCCTTGCAAGCCGAGCTTGCCGTCGATCGTGACGTTGCAGCGGTCTTCGCGGCGGCGCGGGCAGCCCCTGGCGCGGTGTTGTTCGGCGCCGATGGCGAGCTGAAGATTCCGGCTTCGGCGGCCGACCGTTTCTCCATCCGCTCGCAGATCGCGATGGCGATCGATTCGAAGGCCGAGAAGCCGTACCTGTTCGGCTTGCACCAGTGCTCGCACGTGCGCGTTTGGACCGACGAAGAGCAGCGCCTGTTCCAGGAGATCGGCCGGCGGCTCGGCGATGCGATTGCCGCGCTTTCGATGTTGCGCGGCGTGCGCGACAGCGAGCGCAAGCTCGACGCGGCACAGCGGATCGCGCATGTCGGGTGGTGGGAACGCGACTTCGTCAACAAGCGCGTGTCGCTTTCCGACGAGGCGCAACGGATCTTCGGCGTGGCACCGGTCGCCTTGCCGCAATGGCAGGACCGCTGGGTCAGCCAGATCCATCCCGACGACCGGGCGCGAGCGGCGGAGGCCGCGGCGGCCGCGATGCGCGGCGGCCCGCGCTACGACGTCGAGTACCGGGTCGTTCGCCCTGACGGCACGGTGCGGGTGGTCCACAGCCAGGGCGACATGGCCTGGGACGATGCGGGGCGGCCGGCGCGCCAATTCGGCGTGATGCAGGACATCACCGAGCTGCGCAAGGCCGAGGAGGAGCGCCGCGCCAGCGAAGCGCGCTTTCGCACCTTCGTCGACCACGCGACCGACGCCTTCTTCCTGCACGACGACGAGCTGCTCCTCGTCGACGTCAATCGTCAGGCCTGCGACAGCCTTGGCTACAGCCGTGAAGAACTGATAGGCATGCATCCGCGCGATTTCGATGTCGGGCTCGACGACACCTCGCTCACGAGGCTGGCTCAACGGGTGGCCGCCGGCGAGGCCGTGACGTTCGAGACGCAGCACCGGCGCAAGGACGGCACCGTCTTCCCGGTCGAGATTCGCGCCGGCATGTTTCAGCAGGCGGACAGGCGCTTCCGGCTGTCCCTCGCGCGTGACATCAGCGACCGCAAGCTGGCGGAGGAAACGCTGCGGGCAAAAGAAGATGCGCTGCAGGTTACGCGGGGCGAGCTTGCACGCGTGTCGCGCGTGATGACGATGGGCGAGCTGACGGCCTCGATCGCCCACGAGGTCAACCAGCCTCTGGGAGCCATGGTCGCGAATGCGGCTGCGTGCGCACGCTGGCTGGCGGCCGAGCCGGCCGAGATCGCGAAGACGCGAAAGGCGCTCGACAGCATCGCCGCCGATGGCAGGCGCGCCAGCGAAGTCATCGGGCGCGTCCGTGCGCTGGCGAAGCGCGAGGCGCCGCAGAAGCGCCTGCTCGACATCAACCAGAAGGTTCGGGACACGGTGGCACTGACCGAGCAGGAGTTGCGCAGGCAAAGCATCGTCCTGGAGCTGCGTCTGGCCGAAGGTCTTCCGGAGGTCGCGGGCGACCGCGTGCAACTCCAGCAGGTGCTGCTCAACCTCATCGTGAACGCGATCGAAGCGATGGCGGCAGTCCATGACTGGCCCCGCGCGCTGACGATCGTGTCGAGACCGGACGGCGCGAACGCCGTCGTCGTCGAGGTGCGCGATGCGGGCACCGGGCTGGACGCCGAGCGCGTCGAGCGGCTGTTCGAAGCGTTCTATACGACCAAGTCAGAAGGCATCGGCATCGGCCTGTCGATCAGCCGCTCGATCGTGGAGGCGCACGGCGGCAGCCTGTCGGCAGCGCCGAATTCGCCGCACGGCGCCGTTTTCAAGTTGCGGCTGCCGGCTGCCGGGCCCGATTAGCGCATCTCTCTCATCGGGACGCGGCGCGACAAGCACTGTCACTTGCCCTTCGTCACGGCCTTGCGCACGGCCAGTGCGGCGCGCCGGTTGCCGTCGACGAGTCGCACGGGCCCGAGCACGCGGCGAATCTTCGCAAGCATCGCCCGCTGCGCGGCCGTCGGCTCGATGCGCTGCACGCGCGGATCAGCGAGGACGCGATCGAGGAGCGTCAGCAAAAGGGCGCGCTGCTTGCGATCCGAGAGAAGCAGCGGCAACGTTTGCAGCGCGCGCTCCGGCTCGTAGCGGGCGATGATCTCCTGCTCGCCGGCGATGCGGCGAACCTGGTCGAGCGGCAGCTCGGGAAGAAAGTCGCGGTACTCGTCGAGCAGGTCGTGCGCGAGTTCCAGCCGCGACAACGGCAGCGGACCATCCTCGTGTGCCATCAGGAAGCCGACGCGCGCGAGCGCCTCGGCATAGGCGCCTTTGTCGATCGACGCCAGCGCGTTCTTGACGGACGACAGCTCGCGCGGGTTCGCGGCGCGTTGCTCGGCCGCCGGTTCGGGCCGGGAGCCGAAGTAGAACGCCGAGAGGTTGCCGTAGATCTCGAAGAAGCTCGCCTCGCCGACGGCGTCGCGCAGTCCCTGTTGGCAGTCGAGCGACGCGCTCACCACCTCCGAGACGATCGATTCGGCCTGGCGCGCCGGATCTTCGGCTGGCAAGGCCTGACGATGGGCCTTCACAGCCTGCGCTGCCGGCCCGAGCCACCAGAGCGCTGGATTGAGATCGGAAAACGCCCAGCGCTGCAGGCGCAGCGGGTGCAACAGCCGCGCCAGCTTGGCGCCGTACTCGTTCGACATCGCCTGCACGAGCGGCCGCCCGAACAGCTCGTAGGCGCGCTGGTTGAATTCGGAGATCTCGTTCATGGCCTCGAAGGGGCGCTCGTCCTCGCGCTTGAAGCGGTTCAGGCGCGTCGCCACGTCCTCCAGCCGCAGCTCGACGAGGCGGACGTCGTACGCCACCTCCCTGCCACTGCCCGGCTGCTCGGCGATCTCCATCCCGTAGAGGCCGGGCGGCAACGCCTCGATCGACTTCAGCACCGACACGATCTGTGCGTGCTCCTTCTTCGCGACCTTGCCGGCGACGAAGATGCCGAGGTGGCCGATGTCCCGGTGCATCAGCCCGACGATCACCTGGCCTCGTGCCTTGATCTCCTCGGTCGAGCCGTACACGTCGGCGACCCAGTTGAACGCCTGCTGCGGCGGCGTGATGTTGTCGCCCATCGAGGCGAACAGGACGATCGGCACCTTGATCTCGCGCAGATCGAAGACGCCGCCTTCACCGGCCTTCACCGTTCCCGAGCGAAGCTTGTTGCCGACGAAGAGGTTCTGCGTGATCCACTCGATCTCCTCGGTGTTCATCAGGAAGTAGCCGCCCCACCAGCGTTCGAACTCGAGGAAGCGCGGCGCTTCCGTGTCGACGTTGGCGAACACGTTGTAGTACTTGTCCCAGAAGGTGTTGGCCGGATTCAGGTTCTCGAAGTTCTGCACCAGCCAGGCGCCGTCAAACTTGCCGTCGCCGAGATCGGACACGAGCGACGACAGCCAGGTGCCGCCGAGCAGCCCGCCGGAATAGCGCATCGGGTTGTCGCCCTCGCCCTCGCTCCAGGCGCCGCCCCAGTACGACATCGGCGCGCCGACGATGACCAGCGGACCGGTGTCGTCGGGATGGGCCGCGGCGAGCATCATCGCCGCCCAGCCCGCCTGGCAGTTACCGACGATGGCGGGCTTCGGTGAATGCGGGTGCAGCTCGCGCACGCGGCGCACGAACTCGCGCTCGGCGTTGGAGACGTCGAGCAGCGTCTGCCCGGGCTCGGGGTTCGGGTGAAAGACGACGAAGTAGACCGGATGGCCGGCGTGCAGGGCGACGCCGACCTGCGAGTCGTCCTTGAAGCCGCCGATGCCGGGGCCGTGGCCCCCGCGCGGATCGATGATGACGTAAGGGCGCTTGCGATCGTCGACGGTGACGCCCGGCGGCGGGACGATGCGCAGGAGCGTGTAGTTGACGGGGCGCTCGAGCGAGCGGCCGTCCATCACGACTTCGTATTCGAAGCGCAGCACCGGCGGCAAGCCCTGACGCTCGTGCTCGAGGAAGTTGTTGCCGCGCTGGCGCAGCGTGTCCCAGAGCAGGATCGAGCGCTGCGCGAAGTCGACGGCGTAGCGTGCACCGCTCGTCCACAGGGCCCACGGCGCGAGCGGTACGTGCGGCATCAGCTCGGTGGAGGATCGCTCGCCGGCGCGGCGCATGCGCTCGCCGTAGCGCTGCATCGCGGCCTTCGTGCGGGTCTGCAGCATCTGCGCGACCTTCGTCGACACGTCGTGGCTTTCGGACAGGGCTTTCGCGGAGGCTTTCATCGCTGTTCCTTCGTTGCGATGACGTCCACGTTAGCCGCGGGCGGCCGCGAAGTCGTCGTCGAAAGGTCGCCGTTCGGTCGTGATGCGACGAGCGCCGTGGGAGCCAGCGTCGTGTGCCGCGCGGTCGCGCGCGCGCGCAGGAGTGCATGAGGTCGGACGCAATCCGACCGAATCGCGACCCGTCGCTGACGACTCTGGCGCGCGCCGTTCCTAGGATGGTCGCAGTCGAAGTACGACGCCCAACCCACGCGAGCGATCCACATGGACCTCAAGCTCACCCCGCGACGCTTGTACGGCGCGGCGATCGTCGCGCTGTCGATCTGGTTCCTGCACGGATTCGTGCACGGCTTGCTCGCGGCGAGCGTCGCTGCCATCGCGAGCTGGCCGCTCTACGAACGGTTCTCGGCGTGCGTTCGCAGGCACGTGGGCAAGCACGTCACCGCCTTCATGTTCACGGCGATCATCACTGCGTTCGTCCTCGCACCGCTGGTCTTCGCGCTCTGGTCGCTGCTCAGCGAGAGTCACGTCCTGTTCCGCCAAATCGCCGGTGCCGACGAAAGAGGCATCGTCCTTCCGCAATGGCTGCAGGGCCTGCCATTGCTCGGATCCTGGCAACGCGACCTGTCGTCCCCCGGTGCCTTGCTCGGCTGGACCCACCGGACCAACGCGGCGGCGTTTCTGGGCGTCTTGCAGTCGCTCGGACAGTTCGCGGCTCGGCACCTGTTGATCCTCTTGTTCACGATCCTGCTGCTGTTCTTCCTCTACGACCAGGGCGAATCGCTGGCGCGTGATCTCCGGTGCTGGCTTCGTCAGGGAATCGGTGAGCAAGCGGAACGTCACGTCGACGTCGTCACCCGCGCCGTGCGCGCGTCCGTGAACAGCATGCTCGCCGTCGGGCTCTTCGATGGCTTGGCCACCGGGTCGTCGTACGCCGTCGCCGGCGTGCCACGAGCGGCGGTCTGGGGCGCCATCATCGGCGCGATCGCGGCGGTCCCATTCCTCGGCTATGCGGTCGTCGCCGCATTGGCGTTGCGGATCGCAATCGAGGGCCAGGTCCCACTGGCGCTCCTCCTGCTGGCGCTCGGCTGGACCGTCCTGCTCGCTGGCGACAAGGTGATCCGGCCACTGGTGGCGCGCGGCGGAATCCACCTGCCCTTCGTCTGGATCCTGATGGCCTGCCTGGGCGGGTTCGAGGTGCTCGGCCTCGTCGGACTGGTCATCGGACCGGTCGTGCTCGCGCTCGCGAGGGAGCTGTGGGATCAGCGTCTCCGTGAACTCGATCGTGCCCAAGCCCGTGTCACGCCACCTCCGATTCACTCAAACGAAAGCCTGTCATGCACGACACCCGTTCCGACCTCCACGACCTGCGAAGCGAGCTGACCTGCGACACATGGTCGCAGCGCCCCCAGCTCACCGTGCGCCGCACCGCAATGCCTCGTCCCGGGACGGGGCAGGTCCTTGTCCGCGTCGATGCGACGTCCGTGAATCCGATCGACGTGAAGCGCGCCGCCGGCTACGGTCGGCGCCTGCTCGGGTTGAAGGGCGCGGCGAAGCTTCCAGTCGTCCTCGGTAACGATCTCGCCGGGGTGGTGGAGGAAGTCGGTCCGGGCGCCTCTCGCTTCACCAGGAATCAGGCGGTGTTCGGTCTCGTCGGGACCGGTCGTGCTGGCGGTGCGCACGCGTCGCATGTGGTCGTTTCACAGGAGCAACTCCTCGCTGCGCCCGCGTCGATGGCGTCGACTTCGTTGGCGGTACTTCCCTATTCGTTCACGACGATGTGGCTCGCGCTCGCGTCGACGGGCCTTCGTCCGTCGAACGCCACCGGCGCGAGGGTGCTCATCAATGGTGCCAACGGCGGTCTTGGCCGCCTGGCCCTGCATCTGCTCGGAGCATGGGGCAGTCGGGTGACGGCGATCTGTGCTGAGGGGACGCGTCAAGATTGCCTCGAACTCGGCGCCGAGCTCGCGGTCGAGCGCGGCCCCGGATGCATCGAATCACTGCCTGCCGATTACCACGTCGTCCTGAACTTCGGTTCGTGGGACGACGATGCGTCTCTGACCTCGCGTCTGCGAGTCGACGCGACGGGACACGCCACCACCGTCCATCCGCTGCTGGCCAACTTCGACCGCCTCGGTTGGCTCCAAGGCGCGCTGGCCAGCCGCCGCGACTGGACGAGCGTTCGATCGCTCGTCGCGCGGCGCGCACCACGAGCACGCTATTCGTGGACCGTCTTCAAGCCCGATCGCGAGGCACTCGAGACGTTGGCTCACGGCGTTCGCGAGCGAGGGCTTTCATTGCCGGTCGGGTTGACGGTGCAGTTCGAGGCTGCCGAAGCAGCTTTCGAGCACGTCGCTTCCGGAAAGGCCGGGCGCGCGGTGTTTCTGCCGGACCACTGACCACCCCTGTTCATCAGCTGCGACAAGCACCCTGTCTGGAGGTTTCCGATGAACACCATGAAAGCCGCCGTCGTCCATGCCTTCGGCCAACCGTTGCACATCGAGGACGTGCCGATTCCCGCGGTCACGCCCGGGCGAGTCCTTGTCAAGGTCGTCGCGTCGGGCGTTTGCCACACCGACCTCCACGCCGCCCACGGCGACTGGCCCGTGAAGCCGAAGTTGCCGTTCATTCCCGGCCACGAGGGCGTCGGCTACGTCGCTGCGCTCGGGTCGGGCGTCATGGGAATCAAGGAAGGCGACCGGGTCGGCGTCCCCTGGCTGCACACCGCGTGCGGGCATTGCGAGCACTGCATCACCGGCTGGGAGACGCTGTGCGACGAGCAGCAGATGACCGGCTACACCGTCAACGGCGGCTACGCCGAATACGTGCTCGCGGATCCGGGCTACGTCGGCCGACTGCCCGCCAACGTCGGGTTCGGCGACATCGCGCCGGTCCTGTGCGCCGGCGTCACGGTCTACAAAGGCCTCAAGGTGCTGGAGTGCAAGCCCGGCGACTGGGTCGCGATCTCCGGTGTCGGCGGGCTCGGCCACTACGCCGTGCAGTACGCCAAGGCGATGGGCTTCCATGTGATCGCGGTCGACATCGACGACGCCAAGCTCGCGCTCGCGACGCGCGTCGGCGCCGACATGGTCGTCAACGCACGCACGGCCGACCCCGCGGCCGAGGTGCAGCGCGCGCTGCGCGGTGCGCACGGGGTGCTCGTCACGGCGGTTTCGCGCACGGCGTTCTCGCAGGCGCTCGGCATGCTGCACAAGCGCGGCACGATGTCGCTGGTCGGCCTTCCGCCGGGCGACTTCGCGCTGCCGATCTTCGACGTCGTGCTGAATGCGAAAACGGTGCGCGGCTCGATCGTCGGGACGCGCAAGGACCTGCAGGAGGCGCTCGACTTCGCCGGCGAAGGCAAGGTTCACGGCATCTGCAGCGAAGACCGCCTCGACAACATCAACGCGATCTTCGCCCGGCTCCAGCGAGGCGACATCGAAGGCCGGGTGGTGATGCGCATCGCGCCCGACGCCTGACGGCGGCGACATCGGGCGATCTGAGCCGATCGGGACGACTCCTCCGCCGCATCCTCCGGGGTAGATGCCCCGCGCGGCCCGCGCGGAGTGCACGAGCCGGTGCGCGATTCAGACCGAATGCCGACCCGCCCTTGACGACTTCCTCGCGCGCCGTCCATACGATGAGCGCAGTCGAAGTGCTCGACGCCCGATCAAAACCCATGACGCCTCGTTGCGAGGCTCTTCCACAGAAAGGACCGATCATGTCGGACTTCCTCGAGTTCCTCAAAAAACTGGCGCCGGTGATGCCATCGCAGCGCGAGCGCGACGAAGCGTACCTGGCCGAAGCACAGAACCTGGCCGACCTCGAACGGCGCATACGCGACATCGAGGCAAGAGGCCGCCACGCCATCAGCGACGTGCCATTCGGCCTGGGCCTGTGGTAGGCGAGGCGCGAAGAGCGGTGCAACGGCGGGGCGCGATCAGACGGAATCCGGACCGATCGTCGACCGTTCGCAAAAGACTTTGCGCGTCGCCACTCGTATCGTGCCGGCCATGGACACCCCTGCTGGTGAAACTCGATCGCTCCGGATCGCGATCGTGACCGGAGCGCGTCCGGGCCGATTGGACGAAACGGTTGCGCGCTGGGTGCTCGGCGTCGCCCGCCGGCACTGCGACGCGCGCTTCTCGCTCGTCGACGTGGGCGGCCACCGGTCGCCGCTGACCACAGCGGCGCCGCCGCGGCTCGGCCGCCAGCGGCCCGAGCATCTGCATGCCTGGTCGCGCACCGTCGCGGCGTTGGATGGCTTCGTGTTCGTCACGGCCGAGTACAACGAAGCATCATCCGCGGTCCTGAAGGATGCGATCCATCTCGTCGCGCGCGACTGGCACAACAAGGCCGCCGGGTTCGTCGGCTACGGAGCCCGGGGCGCCCTGCGTGCGGTCGAGGATCTGCGCCAGTCGCTCGACGCGGTCGGCGTGGCGACGATCGGTCCACAGATCTCCCTGACTCTGGCGCCCAGCTTCTGGACAGCTGCGTCGTTCGTGCCCGCCGCGCGCCACGCTCCCGACCTGCACGCCCTGCTCGACCAGGTGATCACGTGGGCGCGCGCCCTGCGGACGGTACGCATCGCGGTCGGCCAGAAGCGCGATACGACCGCATCGCTCAGGGGGTCCCGCCTCGAAGACATGCGCTTTCGTCCGCAATGACGCACGTTGGCGCGCGAAATGCCATGTCGCAAGTCATCGAAGTGCCCGTTCCTATCGCTTGCAATCTCCGTCACGCATTGAAGGCAGTCCACTTTTGTGATGCCTTCCAAGCGCCCGTGAGCAACCCGGAACTGGGCGCACAAGATGTCTACCGAGCAGTCCTCGCCTGCGTCCCCGCTTGGGCAAAAGTTCTCTTCAAGATGCGCGGAATGATCGCGTCGCTGTTAGGGCTCAGGCACAGCGCCGACGCCGGCTTTGAAGTCGCTCCAGACGCGAGCTTTCAGATCGGGCAACGCGTCGGCATGTTCCCGATCCGCTCGATTGAAGCCGATGAGCTCATCGTCGGAGACAACGACAAGCACCTCGACTTCAGACTCTCCATTTTCAGATCGCGCGTGAACGGCGTGGAGATGGCGACCGTGTCGACCGCCGTTGAGATCCACAACACCGTTGGCAAGATCTACATGGTCGTCATCAAGCCATTTCATCGCTGCATCACAAGCGCGATGATTCAAAGGGCAGTGAATGCCGGTCGTCTATGACGCCGGGCCTCACCTGTGCTTCGAGGCGACACGAAGAGCTTCGCCGTGTGCGGTCGCCTCCCGGGCAAAGCTTGGCTTTGAACTGCAGATCTTGAGGGCGCCGCCTTGCGCGCGTACGCACGCAAGGCGGCGCTCGTCTTGACAGAGCCAGTGTGGGTCGTCAGCCGGCACCGTTCCAGCGGCCCGGCTTGCTCGAGCAGAACGGGCAATCCGCGGGTGCCAGTCCCGCAAGAGTCCCGCACGAAAGAAAAACGGCTTACGGGGAAGCTCGTAAGCCGTTGACGTAGCAAGACAAAACTGGCGCGGCTGGCAGGATTCGAACCCACGACCCCTTGGTTCGTAGCCAAGTACTCTATCCAACTGAGCTACAGCCGCTGAGCCGATGATTGTACCAGCGCGACGTCGGAGCCTCATGCTCGGCGCCGGTCCCAGAGCGATCGTGACGCGGTCATGACCGCCGATTCGATATCCTGCGCGCCGCGGCACGAGACCACCACGAGGCGGTTCGTGGTGTGCTCCGCAGGGGTCTTTCCATGCTTCGCGAAGCCGTGCTCGTCTCGATCGCATCGCTGGTGGCAATGGCGGCCCGTGCTGCCGGCGGCCACCATTCCGTCGACGACGCCACGATCCTCGATCCCGGGCAGTGCCAACTCGAGACCTGGTTCGAGCACGCCGAGAGCTCAGGGGCACACCTGGGGCACGTCGGACCCGCGTGCCGGGTCGGACCGGTCGAGCTCGGACTGAACTTCGACGCGATCCGCACCAGCGTCGGCGAGCGAACGAACTTCGGCGGCGTCCAGGCCAAGTGGGCGCGCCCGCTCACCGAAAAGATCTCGATCGGCGCCGTGGTGAGCGCGACGTGGCAAGACCGCTCGCCGCATCGCGTCGGCACGGGCATCCTGGTCCCGCTGACGTGGCAGGCCACCGAAGCGCTCCAGATCCACATCAACGTCGGCCGCGACTTCCTCGACAACGCACCGGA
>Ga0207675_100002969_pt1 | contig 16692 bp, 17 predicted proteins | sample KBSSwiS42_FD_184305 | JGI IMG/M metagenome (GOLD analysis project Ga0207675, IMG submission 184305) | Switchgrass rhizosphere microbial communities from Kellogg Biological Station, Michigan, USA - KBS Switchgrass S4-2 (SPAdes) (version 2) | ecosystem: Host-associated > Plants > Roots >... | reverse complement strand
GAAGCGCTTCCTCGATCGCGGTTTTGGGGTCGGTCGCCATGGGGGGCAGCAATTCTAAATCGGGGTCTGACCCCGATTTCGGAAAATTGGGGTCAGACCCCGATTCTCAGTCCTGATTTCTCAGTCGAACTCGATCGGGTCGACGTCGAGGTGCCAGCGCACCTCGCGCGGCGCTTGCTCGAAAAGCCGTGCGCTGATCGCGCTCAGATAGGCCTGAAGCGCGGGCCGGGAGCGCGACTGGACGATGAGCTGGGCGCGCTCCAGCCCCGCGCGCCGGGTCAGGATGTTGGGCACCGGGTCGTAGACGTGCACGCCATCCGGCGCGTCGGCCGAAGCGGCGGCGTTGCGCAGGAAGCGCATCGCGGTGTCGAGCTTCGTCGCCTCGGCGCGCAGCGCCGCCTCGAACACGAACGGCGGGAAGCCGGCGCTGCGGCGCTCCTCGAGCTGGGATTCGGCGAAGCTCGCGAAGTCGTGCCGGGCGAGCGCGGCGAAGAGCGGATGACCGGGATAGCGCGTCTGCACCAGCACCTCCCCCGGACGCTCGCGCCGGCCTGCCCGGCCGGCCACCTGAGCAAGAACGGCGAACAGGCGCTCTGCAGCCCGGTAGTCGGTCGAGACGAGCGCGGTATCGGCGTTCAGCACCCCGACGAGCGTCAGATTGGGGAAGTCGTGGCCCTTCGCAAGAAGCTGGGTGCCGACAAGGATGTCGCCCTCGCCGCGCCGCAGCGCTTCGAGCGTCCGCGTGAGCTCGCCGCGCCGCCGCGCACTGTCCCGGTCGATGCGCACGACGCGGGCGCTCGGAAAGCGCGCCTGCAGCGCTTCCTCGATCCGTTGCGTGCCTCGTCCCAGCGGCTTGAGATCCACGTTGCCGCAGGTCGGACAGGCGGCCGGCACCGCGGCCTGCGCGCCGCAGTGATGGCAGCGCAGGCACCGGTCGGCCGAGTGCAGCACCATGCGCGCCGTGCATCGTGTGCAGGCGGCGGTCCATCCACAGGCCTCGCAGGCGAGCACCGGCGCGTAGCCCCGGCGGTTGATGAAGACGAGGCTCTGCTCGCCCAGCTCGCGCCGCTTTCCGATCGCCGAGAGCAGCGCCGCGGTGAAGCCGGAGTCGATGCTCTCGGATTTCATGTCGAGCACGCGGATGGCCGGCAGGCGTGCCCCCGGCGACGCGCGCTCCGAAAGCTCGAGGCGCTGGTACCTCCCGGAACGCCAGTTGTGCCAGGTCTCGAGCGAAGGCGTGGCGGTCCCGAGGACCACCGGGCACCCGGCGAGCCGCGCAAGGTAGACGGCTGCGTCGCGCGCCGAGTAGCGCAGGCCCTCCTGCTGCTTGAATGACGGGTCGTGCTCCTCGTCGACAACGACGAGCCCGAGCTTCGGCAGCGGCGCGAGGAGGGCGAGCCGCGTGCCGAGCACGATCGCCGCTTCGCCGCGCGCGGCCTGAAGCCATGCAGTGGTGCGCGCGATGTCTTCGAGGCCGCTGTGCATCACCGCGAGGGTTGCCTCCGGAAAGGCGTGGCGGAAACGTTCTTCGAGTTGCGGCGTGAGGCTGATCTCGGGCACGAGCACCAGGGCCTGGCCGCCGCGCTCGATCACGCCGGCGATGAGATGCAGGTAGACCTCGGTTTTCCCGCTGCCGGTGACGCCGTGGAGCAGAAAGGCCTCGAATTGGCCGGAGGACCTGGCGATGCGCTGCATCGCGTCTCTCTGTTCGGCGCGCAGCTCATGCGTAGGCACGAATCGCGCGGGCAGCGCCTCTTTCGGCGGTACGAGCGCCTTGCGCGGCAGCGGTTTGACCGAACGTAGCCGCGGCGGAAGCGCAGATACGATCGTCTCGCCGAGCGGACGCTGGTAGTAGCTCGACAGAAAGCGCATCAGCTCCAGCCACTCGGCCGAGAGGCGCGGCGCATCGTCGCGCACCGCTGCGATCGGCTTCATGCGTTCGGCCGGCAGCGCGCTCTCGGCCTGGGTTTCGAGCACGACACCGATCTGCTGCCGTGCGCCGAGCGGGACGACGACGCGATCGCCGACCTGCACCGATAGGCCGTCGGGCAACGCGTATTCGAAGAGCCTCGCGAGCGGTACCCCAACGGCCACCCGCGCGCAAAAAATGTTACGGTGGGATAAGGACTTAGCTGTGGATAAAGCTGTGGGTAAGCGCATCACGCCCACGTAACATGGCCTGCGAGGCGGCTCATTCTCTGCTCATGGCGGGGCCAGCGGCGGCTTTTTAGCTGATCGGTCAGTAACTTAGGCGTGTGCAAGCCGTTTCAAACCACGCTGCCGGGAAAATGCCCGCTGGCGAAAGGAAATGTGCATAAGTCAAGCGGAAGCGCGACCCTGCGTCCGCATGGAGCGGCTGTAAGTGCGTACTTCGTCTACCAGCGCTGCAACCGAATCGATCGGCGTTCCAGGCAGGATGCCGTGGCCGAGATTGAAGACGTGGCCGGGCGCGGCCCCGAAGGACTCGACCACCCGCCGTGCGGCGGCACGCACCTGCGCCGGCGGTGCGAAGAGTGCGACCGGATCGAGGTTGCCCTGAAGCGCGAGGCGGCCGGCGGCGATCCGCCGCGCCTCTCGCGGATCGCTTGTCCAATCGAGGCCGATTGCCTCCGCTCCGCTCGCCATCATCGCGCCGAGCCACGGATTTCCACCCTTGGTAAAGAGTATCCGGGGCACGCGCTTCACCGCATCCAGGACCCGGCGTGAATAGGCGAGCGAAAACGGCTCGTAGTCTTCGTGCGCGAGCGTGCCGCCCCAGGTGTCGAAGATCATGATCGCCTGGGCACCGGCGTCGACCTGGGCATTCAGATAGTCGCTCACCGCGCGGGCGTTGACCTCCAGGATCCGGTGGAGCAGGTCGGGACGGGCATGCAGCATCGTCTTGAGGATGCGCCAGTCGTCGCTGCCGCCGCCTTCGACCATGTAGCAGGCGAGCGTGAACGGACTGCCTGAGAATCCGATAAGCGGCACCCGCTCGGCGAGCGCCTGCCGGGTCGCGCGCACCGCTTCGAGCACGTAGCGCAGCTCCGCGGAAGGGTCCGGCGGCGCGAGCTTGCGGATCGCGGCCTCGTCGCGCAGCGGGTCCCGGAAGCGCGGGCCCTCGCCTTCGCCGAACGAAAGCCCGAGACCCATTGCGTCGGGGATGGTCAGGATGTCTGAGAACACGATCGCGGCGTCGAGCGCGAAGCGCTCGAGCGGCTGCAGCGCCACCTCGGCGCATAGCTCCGGCGTGCGCGCCAGCTCGAGAAAGCTGCCGGCTCGCGCGCGCGTCGCGTTGTACTCGGGCAGGTAGCGGCCCGCCTGCCGCATGAGCCAGGTCGGCGTGTAGTCGGTCGGCTGGCGCGCAAGCGCGCGCAGGAACGTGTCGTTCTTCAAAGCAGCCTGGTGGTGATGTGCTTCCATTCCGCTTCGGTCACCGGCGTGATCGACAGGCGGTTCCCAGGCCGCAGCGTGACCATTTTCTTCAACTGTTTCTGCTTTCGCATCTCCTCCAGGGGGATGAGGCGGGTTTTCTTTAGCGCACGCACATCGACGTTGAACCAGCGCGGCGCTTCGCGCTTCGACGCCGGATCGTAGTAGTCGCTCTTCGGATCGAACTGCGAAGCGTCCGGGTACGCCGCCGATGCCACTTCGGCGAGCCCGGCGATCCCCGGCTCGGGGCAGCTCGAATGGTAGAAGAGCACGCCGTCGCCGACGCTCATGTCCTTCAGCATGAAGTTGCGCGCCTGGTAGTTGCGCACGCCGCTCCACGGCGTGGTGCGGCCGCGCGCCGCGAGCACGTCGTCGATCGAGCACTCGTCGGGCTCGCTCTTCATCAGCCAGTATTTCATTGGAAAATCGGGGTCAGACCCCGATTTTATGCGGAAGGAAAGGTTCCCCACCGTGGCGGTGGACTTGGCTCCCGAACCCTGGCTAAACAGGGTGGTCGCTTTCCGGTCACATCAGGTTCGTCCGGCCCGCCCAAGGCAGGGGACGATCACAACAGTGACAACTAGTCCGCAACCTAAGGAAGCTATCGGTTCGGAAAAATTAAGCCCGGTCGCTCACCGCAGGGAACAGGACCTTTTTAAAACAAGTCCTCCTGCTTTGCAATGGCAGCGTCGAGCTTCGACTCGATCGCGCTGATGCGGCGTTTCGCCTTGCCGACATCGAATCCGGCGCCCAATCGTACGCCTAGCAATTCGTGCGCCACGTTGAGTGCCGCCATCACCGCAATGCGCTCGGCGCCCATCACTTTTCCGGCCTTGCGGATTTCGTTCATCTTGGAGTCGAGGTACGCGACCGCCTCCAGAAGCGATTCGCGCTCGCCTTCCTCGCACGCCACGCGGTAGGTGCGGCCCAGCAGGCTCACCTCGATGGTGTTCGGACCGTCGGACATCAGCCCGGAAGACGCGCGAGCAGGCCCTCGAGCCGCGCGGTCGCGCTGTGGATCTTCTCGTGCAGGCGCTTCGCGTCGCTGCGCGCCGCGGCGAGCTGCTGCTTCAGGTCGTTGTTCTCCGCGCGCAAGCGCTCGCACAGCGAAACGAACTGCGCGACCTTTTCTTCCAGCGAATTGAACTCCGTCTCCACGGGCAGCAATATCAAACAAAGTTCATGATGCGTCAAGTAGTAACGTCGCGTTCTGCATGTATTTCATGATCTTGCCGGGCGCAGCCGCCCTCCTATAATCGGGCGGCCAAGTCGGTGCCCGCCCGGCGCTCCAATCCTGGCGGGTTAAACGGGAAGCAGGGACCTTGAGCCGCAGTCGAAGCGCTCTCGGCAACCTGAGCTGCCCCCGCAACGGTAAGCGCGTGAAGCTGCATCAACCGCCACTGTGGATTTCTCCACGGGAAGGCGATGCGGAGAACGCGCCAGCCCGGATACCGGCCGACAGGTCGGCCGCGCCACGAAGCCGCGCGGCCGCGTGACGTTTTGCCGGCATGCGGGGACGCGCGCCGGGAAAAGGGGAGATTGCTCCGATGTTGGCACTTGGCCTCAGGCGCGCGGCGCCGCTGCTCGCCTTCTGCTCGCTCGCCTTCGCTCAGACCGACGACGACCCCGTCGTCGTCACCGCTTCACGCACCGAACAGCGTATCCGCGACGCCATTCCGCACACCACCGTTCTTACCCGCCAGGACATCCGAGATTCGCAGGCGGTCGACCTGCCGACGCTCCTGCGTCGCGAGGCGGGAATCGAGATTTCGCAAAGCGGCGGCCTGGGCGGCAACGCCAGCCTTTTCGCCCGCGGCGGCCGCAGCGCGCAAACGCTCGTGCTAGTCGACGGCGTACGTGTCGAGGATGCGGGCTTCGGCACCACCGCGATCCAGCATCTGATGCTTGATGACATCGAGCGCATCGAGATCGCGCGCGGCAACGTCTCGAGCCTGTACGGCTCGGGCGCCATCGGCGGCGTGGTCCAGGTCTTCACGCGCCGCGGCAGCGGAACGCCATCGGCGTACGGCGAAGCAATGGCCGGAAGCCGCGACACCACCAAGCTGCTCGCGGGCTACGGCGGCGAATTCGGTTCTACCCGGCTCAATGTCTCCGCGCTGCGGCTCGACACGCGCGGCTTCTCCGCGATCGATCCACGCCTCGCTCCGCTCGCGAATCCGGATGACGACGGCTATCGCAACCAGAGCGTGTCGGCGAGCCTCGCGCAGCGGCTCGGCGCCAATCACGAGATCGGTGTGCGCGTGCTGCGCACGCGCACCAAGATCGACTACGACGACAGCTTTACCGGGCCGACTTCGGTCCAGACCGCGGACCAGGACCTCGGCATGACACAGCTCTACTGGGACGCGCAGCTGCACGAGCGCTGGAAGAGCCGCATCACGGCCGCGGAGGGAACCGATTACCGCACCGACTTTCTCGACGGCGCTTTCGCCTTCCTCTCGAATACGCGCAGCCGCCAGCTGATCTGGAACAACGACGTGAGCCTCGCGCCAGCGCACGGCGTATCGCTCTCGCTGGAGCGGCTCGAGCAGGAAATGGACAACTCGACTTTCGGGTCGAGGAAGCGCGACGCCAACAGCGTACGGTTGGGCTATCTCGGCAGGCTGGGCGCGCACGCCTTCCAGGCGAACGTGCGCAACGACAAGTACTCGGACTTCGGCAATGCCGACACCTATTTCCTCGGCTACGGCTTCGACCTCACCGACGCCTGGAGGTTGACCGCGAGCACGAGCACGGCGTTTCGCGCGCCGACCTTCCAGGATCTGTTCGGCTTCGGCGGCAACCCGCAATTGCGTCCGGAGCGCACGCGTACCAACGAGCTCGGCGTGCAATGGGCGAGCGGTGCGAACCGGGTACGCGTAGTGGGCTTCCACACCGACTACCAGGACGCGATCACCTTCGACAACGTCACCTTCACGGCGCAGAACATCCGCAAGGCGAAGGTGACGGGCGTTGAAACCTCCTACAGCGGCCGGATCGCCGGGATCGACCTGCGCGCCGCGCTCACGCTGCAGGATGCCGTCGAGCAGGAGCCCGACGACATCGAGCGCGCCGCCATCCGGCGCGCCAAGCGGTTCGGATCGATCGCGGCATTCCGCAATTTCGGCCGCTTGCGCCTCGGAGGAGAGCTGCTTGCCTCAGGCGCGCGCCCCGACGTCGATATCGCGACCTTCGAGCCGGTGCAACTGGCAGGCTATACGGTGGTGAATCTGCTGGCCCGCTTGGAATACAACAAGCACCTGTACCTCAGCGCGCGGCTGGAGAACGCTCTCGACGAGGAGTACCAGATCGTCCACGGCTTCAACACCGCACCGCGCGGCTTCTTTGTCACCGTGGGCTGGCAGCCTTGAGCCGCGCCTCGTCGATGTAGCCGCACAGGAGCGCCGTGGCGCCGATCGCGCGCGGCCCGTGGCGGTGCATCTCGTTCACCGGCACCGCGTAGAGGTTGCCGGCGCGCACCGCGCGCATCCCGGGGAAGCGCCGCCAGAGCGCCTGCCACGAGCGGTCCGACGGACTGGCGCTCGCGGTGATGATCGCTTCCGGGTCGGCCGCGAGCACCGCTTCGATGTTGACCTGCGGCGCCATGACCGGCGAATCGGCGAACACGTTGCGACCGCCGCAGAGCTCGATCGCGTCGGACACGAACTGGCGGCCGCCGAGCGTCATGAGCGGCCGCTCGGAGATCTGGTAGAACACGCTGACCGCGCGCTTCGAGGCATAACGTGCCTTAAGAGCGTCGAGTTGCGACCTCAGTGCGGTGGCTACGCTGTGTGCCACATCGCTGGTGCCGGCAAGCTCGCCAAGCGCCTCGATGCCGTCGGGAATCTGCGCGAGCCGCCGCGGCTCGTCGTAGAACACCGGCAAGCCCAGCGATTCGAGCCTCGCGAGCGAGGCCGCCGTGGCCTCGAGGCGCCATGCGACCACGAGATCGGGCTTGAGGGCGAGCAGCGCTTCGAGGTTCACGCCCGCCGAGCTCGCCACCTGCGGCAGCCGCCTCGCCTCCTCGGGGTAGTCGCTGTACTCGGACACCGCGACCAGCTTCTTGCCGGCGCCGGCGGCGAAAAGCTGCTCGGTGACGTGCGGCGCCAGGCTGACGATGCGCTGCGCCGGCCGCGCGAGCTCGATGCGCCGGCCATCGCTGTCGAGCGCGGACACCCCGGCGAAAGCGCTCGCCGCGGCGGCGAGGCAGGCGAGCGTCAGGAAGCGCATGGACCGATTCTGCTATCTTCGGCTGAATGGTGAAAGACGCGGTCCCGCTCGGGGAATGCGCGCGTGCGCTGGTGATCAAGCTGTGCCAGCGCAGCGAAGTGCCGCTGGCGGCGCCGGTGTTCTCGGTGTTGAAGGTCCGCGGCGTCGAGGTGGACGCGCTGGTCTACGACGACGCCGGGCCCATGCTGCAGGGGCATCCCTCGCTCTCGCAGCTGCACCTCGTGGGGCGCGCCTGGAGCTCCGAAGGCATGCTGGCTCGCCTGGTCAAGGAGCAGAGACTGTTCGGACAGTTGAGAGGCCGCTCGTACGGCCTGCTCGTGCATCTGTCCGAGCACCGGCGCGGGGCATGGCTCGCCCGCGCCCTCGGCGCCCGCTACAGCGTCGGGCCGCGGGTGCCGGGGCGCGGCCGGTTATGGGAAGGGAGCTTCACGCACCTCTTTCTGGTCGCTGCACGCCGCGACCGGGTCGAGCTGAACCTCGACGCGCTGCGTCGCATCGGCATCTACCCCGAGCCTTCCGAGCGCGAGGTCGGAGCGTGAAGCTCGCGATCGTGCGCCAGCGCTACAACCCCTACGGCGGCGCCGAGCGGATCATCTCGCGCGTGCTTCCCTTCGTCGAGAAGCAGGGCACCGAAATCACGCTGATCACGCGGCGCGGGGAAGGATGGGGCGCGCGCCGCGTGCTGCGGGTCGATCCCTTCTACCTCGGCAACCTGTGGCGCGACTGGTCGTTCGCGCGCGCCGCGCGCGAGGCGTGGCGCCGCGAAGGCTTCGACCTCGTGCAGTCGCACGAGCGCATTCCCGGCTGCGAGCTCTACCGCGCGGGCGACGGCGTGCACCGGCGCTGGCTGGAGATCCGCCGTGAAACCGCCTCGCCTCTCGCGCGGGCCGGAATTTTTCTCAACCCCTATCATGGCTATGTATGCCGGGCCGAAAAAGCAATGTTCGAGCACCCCCGGCTACGCGCGGTGATCTGCAATTCCAGGATGGTGCGGGACGAGGTACGGCGCGAATTCCGCATCGCGCCGGAGAAGCTGCACGTGATCTACAACGGGGTGGACCTGGAGCACTTCCATCCCCGGGAGCGGGAGCAAAGGCGCGGCGCGGCGCGGGCCGAGATCGGCTGCCGGCCACGCGATACGGTGTTCCTTTTCGTCGGATCGGGTTTTGAGCGCAAGGGACTTGCCGCCGCGATCGACGCGCTCGCCGCGTCTTCGAACGAAGCCTTCTGGCTGGCGGTCGTCGGGCGCGACCGGGACCTGGAGAAGTTCCGCCGCCGCGCGCGCGCGGCCGGAGTGGAGAGCCGAACCCGCTTTGCAGGCGGACAGCAGGATGTGCGCGCGCTGTACGCAGCGGCGGATTGCTTTATCCTCCCCACCCGCTACGATCCATTTCCGAACACGGCCTTGGAGGCACTCGCGATGGGTTTGCCGCTGATCGTGAGCTCGCGCTGCGGTGCCGCCGAGCTGGTCGAGAGCGGGGTCAACGGATGGGTGTGCCCGCCCGACGACCCGCGCGCCCTCGCCAATCTCCTGAGGGCAGCCGACGAAGCCTTGCGCCGGGGGAGCATGGCGCAAGCGGCGCGTGCGAGTGCCGAGCGCTTCGGCCTCGACGCGATGGCGCAACAGATGGCGCAGCTCTACGCATCGCTATGACGCCCGACGCTCCGAGCAGCAGGGTTCTCTACCTCAGGCTGCTTTCCTATCTGCGCCCGCACCTCAAGGTGTTCGCGCTCGCGGTCGTCGGCATGACGCTCGCCGCGGCCACCGAGCCGCTGTTTCCCGCGCTGATCAAGCCGCTCCTCGACGGCGGCTTCGCGACTCGCGGCGCGCCGACGCTCTCGCCGGGCGTCTTCGCGCTCGCGCTGGTCGTCATTTTCGTGGTGCGCGGCATCCTCACCTTCCTTTCGTCCTACTGCCTGCAATGGGTCGCCCAGCGCCTGGTGCTCGACCTGCGCCTCGCGATGTTCTCGCGCCTGGTCAGGCTCCCGACGCGCTACTTCGACGACCAGAGCTCCGGCATGCTGCTCTCCAAGGTCGCCTACGACGTCGCCGGCGTCACCAACTCGGCCACCACCGTGGTGATGGTGGCGGTGAAGGACACGATCGCCATCGTCGGCCTCATCGGATGGCTGCTCTACCTGAACTGGAAGCTCACGCTCATCGCGCTCGTCGTGGCGCCGGCGGTGGCGATCTTCGTGAAGGTCCTGTCGCGCCGGCTGAGGAGCATGGCGCGCGAGGCGCAAACCTCCATGGGGCAGGTCGTCCACGTGCTGGAGGAGACCATCCAGTGCCACAAGGTGGTCAAGGTCTTCGGCGGCCAGCAGTACGAAGCCGAGCGCTTCGCGCGCGCCGCGCAGCTGCACCGCGGCTTCCAGATGCGCTATGTCATTCCCGAGGCGCTCACCACGCCGATCACGCACCTGCTGGCTTCGCTCGCGCTCGCGGTGATCGTGTACATCGCGATGCAGGACTCGCTCGCCGAGCGCGCCACGGTGGGCGAGTTCGCGTCCTTCCTCACCGCCATGCTGATGCTGCTCGCGCCCGTCAAGCGCCTGACCGAGCTCAACTCGCCCCTGCAGCGCGGCCTCGCCGCCGCGGAAAGCGTGTTCGGCATGGTCGACACGCCGGCAGAGCAGGACCAGGGCACGGCGACCCTGCCGCGCTCGCGCGGCGAGGTGGTGTTCGAAAACGTGAGCTTCACCTATCCGACGCGCAGCGAGCCGGCGCTCCGCAACGTCGACCTCCACGTCCGGCCCGGCGAGACGGTCGCCCTGGTCGGCGGCTCGGGCGCGGGCAAGACCACGGTGGCGAACCTCCTGCCGCGCTTCTACGTGCCGGACTCGGGGCGCGTGCTGCTCGACGGCCACGACATCCTGGACCTGACGCTGGAAAGCCTGCGCGCCAACCTCGCGCTCGTCAGCCAGGAGATCGTGCTCTTCAACGACTCGATCTACGCCAACATCGCCTACGGGACCATGAACGGCGCCTCCGAGCGCGACGTGATCGCGGCTGCCGAGGCGGCGCACGCGATGGGCTTCATCCGCGAGCTGCCGGAAGGCCTGAACACCCTCATCGGCGAGAGCGGCCTGCGGCTCTCCGGCGGCCAGCGCCAGCGCCTGGCGATCGCGCGGGCGCTGCTCAAGGACGCGCCGGTCCTGATCCTCGACGAGGCGACCTCGGCACTCGATTCGGAATCCGAGCGCCAGGTCCAGGCGGCGCTCGAGACGCTGATGCGCGGCCGCACCACCATCGTGATCGCGCACCGCCTCTCCACCATCGAGGGCGCCGACCGCATCGTGGTGCTCGACCGGGGGCGCATCGTCGAAAGCGGCCCCCACGTGGAGCTTCTCGCGAGGGAAGGCGTTTACGCCCGCCTGTACCGGATCCAGTACGCCGCCGAGCCCGCGGCGGCGTGAGCGTTTTTCTTGGACCTCGAAGCGCTGCCGTAGAATCGTGCCTATGCTGCGTCTCTTCATCGGCTACGACCCGCGCGAAGCCGTGGTCTACCACGCGTGCGTGAACAGCATCGTCCGGCAGGCTTCGCAGCCGGTGGCGATCACGCCGCTCGCGTTGAAGAACCTGCGCAGCTACACCGAGCGCCACCGCGACGGCAGCAACCAGTTCACCTACAGCCGCTTCCTGGTGCCGCACCTCGCGGGGTGGGCGGGATGGGGCCTGTATATCGACGGCGACATGCTGCTGCGGGAGGACGTGGCGGAAATCTTCAAGCTGAAGGACGAGAGCAAGGCCGTGCTATGCGTCCACCACGACTACAAGACGAAGCTGCGCAAGAAATACCTCGGCGCCCGCAACGAGGACTACCCGCGCAAGAACTGGTCGAGCGTCATGCTGTGGAACTGCGGCCACCCCGCCAACCAGGCGCTGACGCCGGACTTCGTGCAGAACGCCACCGGCGCGCAACTTCACCGCTTTACCTGGCTCGCGGACGAGCTGATCGGCGAGCTGCCCAAGGAATGGAACTGGCTGCCCGACGAGCTCGGGCCGAACGAGCACGCCAAGCTCGTGCACTGGACGCTCGGCGCTCCCTGCTTCCGCGAGTTCGCCGACGAGGCGATGGCCGAGGAGTGGCACAGCGAACGCCGCCTCCTGAATAATCCCGAGGAGCGCTGATGCTCCTCGTCACCGGCGGGGCGGGGTTCATCGGCTCCAATTTCGTCCTGTCCTCGCTCGCGGCCTCGGGCGAGCCGGTGGTCAACTTCGACAGGCTCACCTACGCAGGCAACCTGCACAACCTCGATTCGCTGCGCGGCGACGCCCGGCACGTCTTCGTGCGCGGGGACATCCGCGACCGGTCGCAGGTGAAGCAGGCGCTCGAGCGCCACCGCCCGCGGGCGATCGTGCACTTCGCCGCCGAGAGCCACGTCGACCGCTCGATCGTGGGTCCCGGCGAGTTCATCGACACCAACATCGTCGGCACCTGGGCCCTGCTGGAGGAGGCGCGCGCCTACTGGGGCGCGCTGCCTGCCGCCGAGCGCGATGCCTTCCGCTTCCTCCACGTATCGACCGACGAGGTGTACGGCTCGCTCGGTCCGGCGGATCCCGCGTTTACCGAGTCCACACCCTACGCGCCCAACAGCCCGTACGCCGCGTCCAAGGCCGCGTCGGACCACCTGGTGCGCGCCTATCACCACACCTACGGCCTGCCGGTGCTGACCGGGAACTGCTCCAACAACTACGGCCCGTACCAGTTTCCGGAAAAGCTGATTCCGCTCATGATCCGCAACGCCCTCGCAGGCGAGCCGCTGCCGGTCTATGGCGACGGGCTGCAGGTGCGCGACTGGCTCTACGTGCTCGACCACTGCGAAGCTCTGCGCCGCATCCTCGAGCGCGGCAAAGTCGGCCACACCTACAACATCGGCGGTGCAGCCGAGCGCAAGAACATCGACGTGGTGCGCACGATCTGCGCGATCCTCGACCGCGAGCGCCCCAAGCCCTCCGGCTCCTACGCCGCGCAGATCAGCTTCGTGAAAGACCGCCCGGGCCACGACCGGCGCTACGCCATCGACGGCTCGAAGCTGCGCGCCGAGCTCGGCTGGGCGCCGGCGCAGACCTTCGAGAGCGGGCTCGCAAGCACCGTGCGCTGGTACCTCGGGCACTCCGAGTGGGTCGAGGAGGTCACGAGCGGCGCCTACCGCACGTGGGTCGAGACCAACTACGCCCGGCGGGGCGCGGCGTGAAAGGCATCATCCTCGCCGGAGGTTCGGGCACGCGGCTCTATCCGGTGACGCAGGTGGTGTCGAAGCAGCTCCTGCCGGTCTACGACAAGCCGATGATCTACTACCCCTTGTCGACGCTGATGCTCGCCGGCATCCGCGACATCCTCGTCATCTCGACCCCCGAGGACACGCCGCGCTTCGAGGCGCTGCTCGGCGACGGCAAAAGGTGGGGCATCTCGCTCACGTACGCGGTCCAGCCGAAGCCGGAAGGCCTCGCGCAGGCGTTCATCATCGGGCGCGATTTCGTCGGCAGCGATTCCGTCACCCTGGTGCTCGGCGACAACATCTTCTACGGCCACGACCTCGCCGGACTGCTGCAGAAGGCAGCCGCGCGCAAGCGCGGCGCCACGGTGTTCGCCTATCCGGTGAAGGATCCCGAGCGCTACGGCGTGGTGGAGTTCGACCCGCACGGCAGGGCGATCAGCATCGAAGAGAAGCCGAAGAAGCCGAAGTCACGCTACGCCGTCGTCGGCGTCTATTTCTACGACAACCAGGTCCTGAGCATCGCCGCAGGCCTGCGGCCCTCCGCGCGCGGCGAGCTCGAGATCAGCGACGTCAACCGTGCGTATCTCGAGCGCGGCGAGCTCGACGTCGTTCCGATGGGCCGCGGCATGGCATGGCTCGACACCGGCACGAACGAGAGCCTCCTCGAGGCGGCCCAGTTCATCGAGACCATCGAGCGCCGGCAGGGGCTCAAGGTCGCCTGCCCCGAGGAGATCGCCTACCGCATGGGCTTCGTCAGCGCCGAGGCGCTCCGCGAGCTGGCGAAGCCCCTCGCGAAGAGCGGCTACGGCGAGTACCTCCTGCGCGTCATCGAAGAACGCCTGCTGTGAAGGTGATCCGCACCGATATCCCCGACGTGCTCATCCTCGAGCCGAAGGTCTTCGGCGACGCCCGCGGCTTCTTCCTCGAGAGCTACAACAAGCGCGCGTTTCGCGATGCCACGGGTCTCGACGTCGAGTTCGTGCAGGACAACCACTCGAGCTCGCGGCGCGGCGTGCTGCGCGGCCTGCACTACCAGATCAGGCAGGCGCAGGGCAAGCTGGTGCGCGTCATCGCCGGCGAAGTGTTCGACGTCGCGGTCGACCTGCGGCGCGGCTCGGCGAGCTTCGGCAAGTCCGTGGCCTTCAACCTCGATGCGGCGTCGAAGCGCATCGCATGGATCCCGCCGGGCTTCGCGCACGGCTTCCTCGTGCTCTCGGAGCAGGCGGAGTTCCTCTACAAGACCACCGACTACTACGCCCCGGAGCACGAGCGCGTGCTGCTGTGGAACGACCCGGCCCTCGGCATCCGCTGGCCGCTGCAGGGCGAGCCGGTCCTCGCCGAGCGCGATCGCCACGGCGCGTCCCTCAAGTCGACCGAAACCTTCGCTTGAGGATCCTGCTGATAGGGAAGAACGGGCAGCTCGGCCACGAGCTCGCTCGCTCTTTGCCGGCCGTGGCAAAGGAGGTCATGGCAACCGACCGCTCGCAGCTCGAGCTGACGGATCCCGATGCCATCCGCCGCGTCGTCCGCGACGCGCGCCCAAACGTCATCGTCAACGCCAGCGCCTACAACGCAGTCGATCGCGCCGAGGACGAGTCAAAGCTCGCGATGACGGTCAACGGCTCGGCGCCCGGCGTGCTCGCGGAGGAGGCGAAGCGGCTCGACGCCTTGCTGGTGCACTATTCCACCGACTATGTTTTTGACGGCAGCAAGCGAACGCCGTATCGGGAAGACGATGCGCCGGCGCCACTGAGCACGTATGGGGCATCGAAGCTGGCAGGCGAGCTCGCAGTTCGCTCATCCGGCAGCCGCTACCTTCTGCTGCGCACCAGCTGGGTATACGGTCCGCGGGCCAATAACTTCTACGCGGTAGTCAAGCGCAAGGCCGCCGCCGCAGAGCCGATGCGCATGGTCGACGACCAGACCAGCGTCCCCACCCCGGCGAGCTTCCTCGCGGCAACAACTATTGCGCTGCTCGAAAAGGATGCCGCCGGACTGATGCACCTCGTCCCCTCCGGGGAGGCGACGCGCTACGACTTTGCGCGCGAGATCGTCCGGCTTTCGGGCTCGCGATCGCAGCTCGAGCCCGCTCGTACCACCGATTTCCCGAGCGCCGCACGCCGGCCGGCCTACTCCGTGATGTCAAACGCGCGCGCCAGCGCGGCGCTCGGTGGAGCGCTGCCCGACTGGAAAGCGCAGCTCCAGCAGGTCATGGCCCACCTCGCGGGATAAGCGCGGCGTCGTCATGGCCAAGTTCAGCATCGTCACGGTGTGCCGGAACGCAGCCCGGCACATTGAGGAGACGATCGAATCCGTGCTCTCGCAGTCGGTGTTTCGCTCGGGCCGCTGCGAGCTCGAATACCTGGTGTTCGACGGCGCCTCCACCGACGGTACCCTAGAGATTCTCCGCCGTTACGAGAGCCGGGGAGTTCGCGTGGTCTCCGAGCCCGACGGCGGCATGTATGCGGCTCTCGCGAAGGGGCTGCAGCGCACCACCGGCGACTACGTGGCCTACCTCAACGCCGGCGACTTCTACCATCCCAGCGGTCTCAGCATCGCGGCAGACTGCTTCGAGCTTCCGAGCGTCGACTGGCTGACCGGCTTTGCGGTGGTGTACAACGATCGGTCGCAGATCACGAACTCGTTCCTGCCCCTGCGATACCGCAGGAGCCTTTTCGAATGCGGCGCCTACGGCACGCTGGTCCCGTTCCATCTCCAGCAGGAATCCACGGTCTGGCGCCGCTCGCTCCACGCAAGCGTGGATTTCCGGCGCCTCGAAGGGCTGCGACTCGCGGGCGATGCATATCTCTGGAAGTGCTTTGCCACCGTGTCGGAGCTTTCGATCGTGGCCGGGCACATCGGGGGCTTCCGGGTCCACCGCGGCCAACTCTCGGAGCGTCTGGGCGATTACGCCGAAGAGCTCAGGTCCTTTTCACGCCCGCCGAATGCGCGCGATCGCGCGCAGGCGCTCGGCGACCGTCTTCTGTGGGCCATGCCGGAGCGCGTCAAGCGGCGCCTCGACCGCGCGAACCTGATCGTCTACGACCACGCAAGCGAGGCGTGGCGCCGGGCCTAGCGGTACTCGGTATACGAAAATTCCGGCCGGGTCTGCCGCAGGAAAACCAGATCCATCTGCCAGAACGCGTCGTCGTGCAGCCGGTGCATGGGATCCACGAGATCGATGCAGCGGAAGCCGAGGTCGCCAAGATAGGCGCACATCTCGTGGAAAGTGAGGCATTCCGGCGCGATGCGGAAGTTGTAGCACTCCATGACGATGACGGCCGTGTCCCGCAGCGTTTCGAGCGCGCCCTTCAGAATCGGCAGCTCGAACCCGTGGGTATCGAACTTGAGGAGATACGGACCGCGCAGGGCACGTGACTTCACCTCCCGGTCGACCGTCGTCACGGGCAACTCGACGTTGGCGGCCTCGGTCCGTGTGTATGACGCCTGGCCGCTGAGCGGCTCGGCAGCGTCGAAGAAGATGCTGCCCACTCGGTCGCCAGCGGCGGCGAGCACGAACTCAACGTTGGCGTGGCGCGCGCAATATTCGCGTAGCGCGGGCTCGTGCACCGGCTGTGCCTCGATCAGCAAATAGCGGCAGGACGGGAAGTGGCGCATCAACGCGTCGGACCAGCTGCCGTTCGAAGCGCCGATGTCGACCACTGTGTTGAACGGGACTCCCCGCGCCTTAAGCGCGCTGAACGCGCCTTCCATGGTGCAACGGTTTGCGCCCGATTCGACACGGACGATCCGGTAGCCCAGCGCGCGCAACGCCCGGTGGATGGCGGTCTTGATGGGGCCGGTCAGGGTGCGCTCCTACAGAGTGGC
>Ga0207675_100002966_pt1 | contig 16697 bp, 16 predicted proteins | sample KBSSwiS42_FD_184305 | JGI IMG/M metagenome (GOLD analysis project Ga0207675, IMG submission 184305) | Switchgrass rhizosphere microbial communities from Kellogg Biological Station, Michigan, USA - KBS Switchgrass S4-2 (SPAdes) (version 2) | ecosystem: Host-associated > Plants > Roots >... | reverse complement strand
TTCGTCGCGGCCGGCAGCAACGTGGAGCCCGAGCACAATCTCGAGCGCGCCTGCGCCGAGATCGCACACACCTGGCACGATGCGCGGTTCTCGCGCGCCTACCGCAACGTCGCGGTGGGCTTCGAGGGCCCGGACTTCATCAACCTCGTGACCGGCTTTTCCACGGCACTGCCGCTGCAGTCGGTCATCGCGCGGCTGCGCGCCATCGAAACGCAGTGCGGCCGTCCGCGCTACGCGCCCAAGTGGGCGTCGCGCACCATGGATCTCGACGTGCTGCTGTATGGCGATCGCGTCGAGCAGACTTCCGAGTACACGCTGCCGCGGCCCGACCTGCTCAAGCGGCCGTACATGCTGGGCCCGCTCGCCGAGCTCGCGCCGGAAATCGTGCATCCCACCGCGCACAAGGCCGTCGGACTCCTGTGGAAGGAATTCGACTGCGGCGCGCACGAGATGCAGCCGGTGACGCTGCGCCTGCCCGCGCCGCACGCCTAACAACCTTCCGCGTGTTGCGCGCGCGGCGACACGCCGCGGCGTTGCGCCAGCGCCGCACGTAGCGGCGCGCAATACGTGTCCCGAACTTCGGTACGCGTCCCGCATGCGGCCCGGCCGGATTTCCGGCCCAACTACTCAATCCGTCGGTTCGTCAAATCGCTGTTCGCGCAGGCTGCGGTGCCGCGCATTCTCCGTCGTGCAAAACCCACAGTGGGTTTTACGTCACGCGGAGGAGCGTAGGCAATGAAACTAACTACCAGGACGAGTCCGTTCATTCCAAGGGCGCTGTTCACCATCGTCGGCGGTGCAGTGCTGATCAACCCGGCGCTGGCGCAGGAGCAGCAGGCGGCTTCGAGCGAGGAACTCGAAGAAGTGGTCGTCACCGGCTTGCGCGGAAGTCTGACTGCTTCGATGCAGACCAAACGCGATGCGATCGGTGTCGTCGACGCGATCAACGCCGAGGACATCGGCAAGTTTCCCGACACCAATCTGAGCGAGGCGCTGCAGCGTATCACCGGCATTTCGATCGACCGACGCAACGGCGAGGGTGCGCTGGTCACCGCGCGCGGCTTCGGACCCCAATACAACATGGTGACCTTGAACGGTCGCCAGATGCCGACCGCGGATGCGTATGCCGATGGCACCATCACGATCGGCGGTGTCGCCGGCAACAGCCGTTCGTTCAATTTCGCCAACCTCGCCGCCGAGGCAATCAGCGCAGTCGAGGTGTACAAGACCGGCCGTGCCGACATCGCCACCGGCGGTATCGGTGCGACGATCAACGTGCGCACCGCCCGGCCTTTCGACAACGATGGCATGGTGCTCAACATCGGTGCCAAGGCGCTGAACGATTCCACCAACCGTACCGGCTCGGACATCACGCCCGAAGTGACCGGCATCTTCAGCTATGCCACCGAGGACAAGAAGTTCGGCGTCGGCCTGTCGGCCAGCTACCAGAAGCGCGATTTCGGTTCGTCCACTTCGGCGGTCAACGACTGGCATATCCAGGCGTGGGACTCGGCCAACATGGCGAACAACATCGCGGCCGGTCCGTTGTTCCAGCAGAGCGCGACCAATCCCCACGATGACAACGTTCAGCTGGTGGTCGAAAATGCGCCGGCGAATGGCCAGCTCTACGGCATTCCGAATGACATCCGTTATGCGTTCTCTGATTCGGAGCGTACCCGCACGAATGCCCAGCTCACGCTGCAGTACGCGCCGATCGAAACGCTGACGCTGACCGCCGACGTCACGTATGCAGAGCAGAACCTGACAGAGGACCGCGGCGAACAGACCATCTGGCTGCAGCGCAATGGCTTCGACCACGTCGTGTTCGATACGGGTCAGGAGGTTGCCACCCCGGTGTTGCTGCACGAGTTCACCGGCGCCGGCAAGGACTTCGGTTACGAACAACAGCATCGCGAGCAGCAGAACGATCTGCGTTCGGTCGGATTGAACGCCGACTGGGCAGTCAGCGACAACTTTCGCATGGGTTTCGACTACGTCGACTCGCGTGCGCGCAGCCTGCCGGATGACCCCATCACCGGAGGCGGCCAGACCGCGGTCAGTATCGCCGGCAAGGTGCTCAGCCAATGTCTGGAATCCGTTGGGACCACCTGCGTCAATTCGTCCAACTTCTGGACGCAGACATTCCAGTTCAACAACGGCCTGCCGATCGCGGCGCGCACGTTGTTCCCCACCCAGATCGATGCGTATGCCGGTACCGGCGGCAACTCGAACTACGACTTCAATGCCGGCAGCATTGGTTCGCAGGTGCTGCGCCTCGCGTACCAGGACCAGACCACCGATCTGACGCAGGCGCGCCTCGACGGCAAGTACAGCTTCGAGAACGGCTCGTCGTTCGGTTTCGGTGTCGAGACGCGCACGTTGGAATCGCGTCAGCGCAACTCCAACGGTTACATGCCATGGGGTGACTGGGGCACGTCGGATGCCGGCCTGGTGCCAGACATGTTCGCGCTGCTCACGCCGTTCAGCCTCACGGGGGCCTTCGACGACTTCAACCCGGTGGGTGCGCCCACGGGCGGCTGGAAGGCCAATGCCGACGTGCTCGCCCAGTGGGGCCTGGCTCACGGCTATACCGGTTGGGCGGAGTCTTCAGCTCCGGAAGGTCAGTTGCGTTTCAACCCGGGCTGGGCAACCAACAGCACGGTGAAGGAAGACACTCAGGCCATCTACAGCCAGGTGGCCCTCAAGTTCGACACGGGCAGCATGCCCACGAACCTGGTCATTGGTGTTCGATACGAGACCACTGATGTGACCGCACTGAACAGCATCCTGGTGCCGACGGCGATCAGCTGGCAGGACGACAACGACTTCCGCACCGAGGCTCCGCCCGTCGGCAACGAAACGCTGGTGCGTGAGGACGCCACCTACCACAATCTGCTGCCGAACCTCGACTTCGACATTGCGTTCTCGGACTCGACGAAGGGTCGCTTCTCGTACAGCAAGACCATTGCCCGAGCGCCATATGCTCAGCTTGCTGCCGGTGCCGTTGCAGGCTTTCCGCTGCCGGGAGGCTCGACGCTCAACGGCTTTGCGCCCGGTGGAGCTGCCAACAACCCCGGGCTGTTGCCGCTCGAGTCGGACAACTTCGACCTGTCGTTCGAGTACTACTTCTCGGACAAGGGTTACGTGTCGGCCGGTGCGTTCCTCAAGAAAGTCACCAACTTCATCGGCAACTCGGTCGTGAATCAGAATCTGTACGGTATCCGCGACGAGACCGGTGGTCCACGCGCCCAGGCGGCACTGGCGGCGCTGCAGGCCGGCAATTTCGGCAGGGACGACTCGGCGTTGTTCACGATGATGGCGATGATGGAGCATCCGGAAGGCACGACCTACCAGGGTACGTTCTATCCGGGCGGAGCCGGGGCCTACAACGGCACCAACAACCAGCACATCGCATTCGCGACGGCGTTCGACCTCCTGCCCACTTCGTCGGATCCGCTGTATACGTTTGCGGTCAACACGCCCGTGAACAACAAGGACGCGAAGATCCACGGTTTCGAAGTCGGTGGCCAGTACTTCTTTGGTGACACCGGCTTCGGTGTCCAGGCGAACTACACCATCGTGCGCGGCGACGTGGGATTCGACGACACCAGCGACCCGAACGTGAACCAGTTTGCCCTGTTGGGACTTTCCGACTCGGCCAACGCGGTGCTCATGTTCGAGAAGTTCGGCTTCTCGGCTCGTCTCGCCTACAACTGGCGCGATGAGTTCCTGTCGAACATCAACCAGGGTCAGTGGCGAAATCCGATCTACGTCGAAGCCTACGACCAGATCGACTTCAACATTGGTTATGACATCAACGACAACTTCTCGGTGTCGCTCGAGGCCATCAACCTGACGGGTGAGGACGTGCGTTGGCACGGCCGCTCCGACAAGCAACTGTGGCGCCTGGAAGACCAGGGCCCGCGCTACGCACTCGGAGCGCGTTACAAGTTCTGATCGACTGTCTGTTCTCCTAGCACTTTTGGGCCGCTGCCCCCAGCGGCCCATTTTTTTTGTGGCTCGAGAATGGATCCGCCGTCCTCGACCGAGTGGCGCCACAGCCAGACGCCGATCAGCACGCGTGCGAGCGGCTGCGTTGCCAGGTAGACCCACGACTCCATCGGGCCCAGCGAGACCGGCACTCCGATCTCCGGCAGGAAGTACGTCAGCGTGAGCAATACCGCGGCGATGTAGAACGCCCCGACTGACCGCGTCAGTCCACGCCCTCGCAGGAACACCACGCCCAATGCGCCGTTGCCGATCATGAACCCGATGAGGAGCAGTACGTAGAGTGCATCCCACGCGCCGTCATATATCGTCGTGAGCGTCTGCATCTGCGTACGAATCACCGGATCGCCGGCCAGATAGGCGATGCGCCATTTGTCAAAAGCAAACAGGGTGAGACATTGTTGTGCCGCCTCGGTGAACGCCCAGAGCGCGCACCCGGCGGCGCCGATGATTGCGAGCGCAGTGGCCGACGCGCGCACACGCAGGCACACCGCGAGCGCCGCCGCGCCGGTGATGAAGGGATGCAGCAGATATGCCCACGCGCGAAACAGGTACCAGCCGTCATGCACGCGCAGCATGCGGGCCTCGAACCCGTCACCGGGCGCGACGAAGCGCGGCGCGAGGATGAGCACGAGCGTGGTGAAGGCCGACATGCAGGAAAAAACGGCGGCCGTCTTGTAGAGAGAAGGTGGGATTTTCATGCGCGCAATCTACCTGACGTCGGCGCCGCCAGCAGCGGAACAACTTCGAAGCCGCGTGTGTCCCACATTCGAGTCGTGCCCGGCAGTCCACCCATGCGTTTCAATTGAATCGGCCCTTCCCGGGCCGAGCGCTATCATTGCGGCGGATTCAGCCCATGATCGCCGTCACACCCGTCAGTGTTGAGCACCCGTCCCGTGGCATGGGCACACGGCCTCTCGTCGAGACTGGCCGAAAGCTGATACCGCTTTTTCTCGTGAGTGTGTCGGCTATCTATGTCCAGCTCGCGCTGTTGCTGCCGGCGCCACTCTTCGCATCAGCCCATCTACTGCTCGGACTGACGTGTCTTGCCTACCTCGCGCTCGGCACGGTGGGATACTGGTTTGTCAACCAGAGCCGGGCGGCCATCTGGCTGTTCTTCTACTTCGTCACCCAACTAATTCTCGGCAGCGCGATGCTCTTTCTCAGCCCGGTGCGTGGTTCGATCGTTCTGGTGCTCTTTCCCCTGGTTGCCCAGGCCGTGGTGTTGTTGTCGCCGACCTTCGCCATCTCGGTCACCGTCATGGTGAGCCTGGCGACCGTGCTCGAGAGTGCGATCTCGATGTCCGATCTGTTCCAGGGTGTCGTGAAGCGTATCGGTGCGCTGGCGGCATTCGGATTCACGTACTGGTTCGGCCGTGTAGTGGTACGCGAGGAGCTCGGGCGTCAGCGGGCGGAAGGATTGAGCCTCGAACTCCGCGATGCAAATGATCGGCTCAAGGATCACGCGGCGCAGACCCACGAATTGGGAGTGATGCGCGAGCGAGAGCGTCTCGCCCGGGAGGTCCATGACGGACTGGGGCACTACCTGACGGCCATTGCAATCCAGAACGAGGCTGCCAGGGAACTGATGTCGGTCGACACGTCGCGAACCACGGAGGCCCTGGCGAAAGTCCAGTCGCTCGCCCAGGAGGCCCTGGCCGACGTACGACGCTCCATCAATGCGTGGCACATCCACCAACCCGCCGTTTCGCTGTCGCGCCAGGTCGAGTTGCTGGTGAACTCGGTCTCCGGACTCGATACCGCCCTCACGCAACGGGGTGCATCGCGGCCGGTGGCGCTGGCGATCGAGCACACACTGATCCGGATCCTGCAGGAGGGGCTCACCAATGTCCGCAAGCACGCGCGCGCGCGACGCGTCGAGGTCCTGCTCGAGTTTGGTGAGCCTGCCGGTCTCAGGCTCGAGATCGCCGACGATGGGGTGGGTCCGCGCCCGCACACGGAAAGCAGCGGCTTTGGTCTGAATGGGGTTCGCGAGCGCATGGAAATGCTGGGCGGCCGCATGGACATCGGGCGCAGCCAACTGGGTGGATTCGTACTGCGTGTCGAGGTGCCGGAGTGAAGCCCATCCGTGTGCTCCTGGTGGACGATCAGGCGGTGTTTCGTGAAGGTTTGCGCACCTTGTTCAGCCTGCGACCGGATTTCGAGATCGTCGGCGAGGCTGCGGATGGCGAAGAGGCCGTGAATTGCGCCGCGCGAGTCGCGCCGGACGCCGTGCTGATGGATCTCAGACTGCCGGGGATCGATGGCGTGGATGCCACACGCCGCATACTGGCGGCGTGCCCGACCACGCGCGTGATCGTTCTCACCACATTTCAGGAAGACAAGGAAGTCTTCGGCGCGTTGCGTGCGGGAGCCGTGGGTTATCTGCTGAAGGCTTCGCCGTTCGCCAAGGTCTGCGAGGCAGTTCGTCTCGCGGTGGCGGGAGAGTCGCTCCTGGAACCCTCGGTGGCCGCGAAACTGGTGGCCGAATTCGCCCGGCAGCCCGGCAAGGCAGCGACGGTGGCGCACGGCGTCAGCCAGGCACTCACGCCACGCGAGCGGGACGTCCTGCGATTGCTGGCCGTCGGACGCAATAACAAGGAAATCGGCCGCGAACTCAGCCTGGCCGTTGGCACGGTCAAGAACCAGCTCAGCCGGATCTTCGAGAAGCTCAATGTCGTCGATCGCACCCAGGCAGCTTTGCGTGCACGCGATCTTGGATTGCTTTCGCCCACGGGCGACACACAGGATGACCACGGCCACGACTGATCGTGACCTCTGGCCTCTACCTGACCGACGCGGACAAACACTAGATTCACGTCGTGCCGCGCCCTCCAGGGGCGCGGCGCGATCACATGCCAGGAAAAATTCTCATCGCGCTCACTTGCCTGCTGCTTGCGACCGCCGCGGCAACTGTCGGGACCGCAGGCAACTCGAGCGCGCCGCCAAACGAACGCGCCACGATGCTCGTGCAATTGATGGCTGTCGAAACGAGATTCTCAGACCTGTCGGAACGCCAGGGGCTCGCCGAGGCATTTGCCGCGAACATCGCGCCGCGAGGCGTGATGGTGGGCAATGGCATGTCCGGTCCCGATGCGGCGCGGAAGGTATTCACCGCGCTGCCCGGCCTCAAGCTCCGATGGGGGGCGATCTACGCCGACATTTCTTCCGCCGGCGATCTCGGCTACACCATCGGCATCTACAACAGCGAATCTCCCGGCGCAGACGGCAAAACCCAAACCGGCCACGGCATGTATGTCACGGTATGGGGCCGTCAGTCGGACGGCGCCTGGAAATTCCTGCTGGACGGCGGCGCCGGCGGCATGTCAGTAGAAGACGCGGAACGACTTGCAGGATCGTTTCGCGATTACCCGGGACCCGCACCCGTGCCGCCGGCGCGACCCACCCGGCACGCCCAGGACGAGATCCGGGACCTCGAGCGCGAATACCTCGCAGCCGCCCGGCGCGATGGAATCAACGAAGCGATGCTCGCCTATATGGCGGACGATGCCGTGATGTTTTCGCGTCGCGAGCGCACCAAATCCGCGTTGGCCGACTCGCTCGCACGGAGACCGGAACCCGCAGACCTGGAATGGGAACAGCTGTTCAACGAGGTAGCGCAATCCGAAGATCTCGCCTGCACTTTCGGAGTGTGGCAGGCGTCGGGAGCCGCGAATGAAAAATTGCAAGGGACATATGTCGTCATCTGGAAGCGGCAGGCCAATGGCAAATGGAAATTCGTAGTCGATGGTGGCGCCTTGATGTCTGCCGAGGCCGTCACGGCGCTGCGCGGCCGATTCAAGTGAGCGTCATGTGGGCGGGCGCGGTGGCGGCTGTCATGCTGCTGTTCGCGACTTCCGGCCGCGCAGCCACGGCAGAAGACTATTTTCAGGCTGCGCGCCGGGCGCACGACAGCCAGGACTATGCTGACTACGTCGCCAACCTTCAGAAGGTGCTGGAGGCCGGGACCCGCCACCCGGTGATCTACCTGAGTCTGGCGGGCGGTTATGCGCAGCTCGGCAACCGGCCGGAGGCATTGGCCTGGCTCGATCGTTATGCCGCGCTCGGAATCGCGGCGCCGATCGAGGACGACGCTGATCTGCAGTCGCTGCGTTCGGCGCCGGAATTCCAGGCGATCCGGCAACGCTTCAGGCAAAACCTGCGCCCGACCCATCACAGCAAGGTGGGAATTCAACTCACCGAAACGCGATTCATCGCCGAAGGCGTGGCCTTCGACCCGGCCACCGGCGACTTCTTCGTCAGCAGCATCCTGCAGAAGAAAGTCGTGCGCGTGGACCGGCGCGGAAAGATCGAAGACTTCATTGCCGGGCGCAAGGAGCTGGGCCCGGTACTGGGCATCAGTGTCGACGCGCGCAACCACAGTCTCTGGGTGTCGACTTCGACTATTTCCGAGATCGCGGCGGACACCGCGCCGGTCGCCTCCGGTATCTACCAGTACGATCTGCGCGATGGCGCGTTGCTGGCGGGCTACGCGTTCGCCGATTCCGCGCCACACCAGCTCGGCGACGTCGTGCCCGGTCCCGATGGCCGGGCGTTTACCTCGGACAGCGCATCCGGCGGCAGCGTCTACGTGACCTCGTCAGACGGACGACTGGAGGAATTCACGGGCTCCGGGTTGTTTCGTTCGCCGCAAGGAATGTGCTTTTCGGCGGATGGCCGGACCCTGTTCGTCGCGGACTACGTACGAGGATTGTTTGGCATCGATGTCCGGTCGCGGCAGTCGTTCAGGCTCGAACCGCCGCCGAACACGACACTGGTCGGAATCGATGGGCTGTATGCACATGCTGGCGCACTGATCGCGACGCAAAACGGCGTGAACCCAAATCGCGTCTTGCGCATCGGCCTGGCACCGGCTGGGCAAGATGAATTCCAGCGCAGGATTTCTGATGTTAGGGTGCTCGAATCCAATCATCCCCGGTTTCATGAAATCACCCTGGGAGTCGTGGCCCGAAACGCGCTCTACTACGTGGCCAACGGCCAATTCGCCAGCTACCTGCAGGATCCACTGGCGGTTCTCGAGCCCCCGGTGATCCTCGAGTTGCCGCTCTAACCGCGGGCTTTCGATCGCGCCCGCATCCTGGCAGCCGGCGATTTCGGCCCCAGCGACTGCACGTGGGTTTTCGCCATCTCGAGCCACCTCTGCAGCGACGCGGCGGTGAGTTCTCGCGGATCGACATAGATGTAGCCGGTCATCCTGCGATCGCGCATGACCATGGGGCGCGTGCCCATTCGGCTCAACGCCTCCGCCTCGCGCTGCTTGCCGATCCGCAGCAGCAATCCGTGCCTCGATGCCGCCGCCATCATCCTGTCGTGCAGCATGAAGGCAATCCCGCCAAACATCCGGGTCTCGCGCACCGCGGGCATGCCATTCAGCGCGGCGCGCACCCGCGACGCGAGTTCCTCCACGGGATAACCGACGTCCTTCAACTCGATTTACCGGGCTTCGGCAGACAAAGGACATCGCGGTAGTCGCACAGATCGCGCACCAGCGCGGCCTCGTCCTGCACGATCTTCTCGGTTTCATCCTGACCCAGACGCTGGATGATGTACCCGTGCGGTCCGGGTTCGAACACGAAGGGGTAGGGCACACAGGGCGGACAATTGCGAGCGCCAACTGCCGCAGCGTCGACGTTCGGCGCGTAATACATGATGTGCGGCATCGACATGGTCATCACCGCGTTCTTGTCGTTCGGGTCCAGCGTCATGTAGGTCCGCATGAGTGGTGACGTCATGTACGAGAATCCGGCACGATCGGGCGCCGCGTACTGGCCCGATTTGAAGCGCGATTCGACCTGCGTCTTCATTGCGGAGGCGCTGATCCCGCGCGCCCTCATTGCCGCGACGTCGAACAGCACGCGCATGTGCAGCCGTGCGCCGGTTGCGTCATAACAAGTCGGGTCGTAGATGTCGTTGCGATAGTCCGCGAACTTCCACTCGGTTCGCGACACGAAGCAGCTTTGCCCGTTGGTTCCGTTGCGCGCCAGCACATAACCGCTGGACGGGTCCAGCACGTAGACACTCGCATCCGCGCGCAGATCCGGCGGCAGCGCGCTCAGCGCAAAACGTATTTCGAGTGCGCGCGGCATCGCGACCAGCGCGCCGTGCGGATCGTCCTGCGGCGTGGCGACCGCGCCGGTCGCCGCGATCGTGGTCATCGAGGTGAGGGCGACTGCAACAAGGCAAGCTTTCACGCAGGTTTCTCCTCTCACGGGTGCATGCGCGCGCCCTTGGTGATGCGATCGACCAACCTTCTTTCCTCACGCAGCGCGAGTCCCGCGAGATTCATGGTCTGCGGCCGGTGCTGCCTTACGGCGGCGCGGTTGGCTGCATCGTGCGTGGTCGCGAACATGTCTTCGATGTACAGCGACATTCGAATGCGGTGCGCCATCGCCCGGCCGAAGATCGTCTTCAGGATTTCGGTTGAAGCGGTCAGCACGATCACGGGCTGAACGAGCAGTGGGTTGTAGGTATTGCCCGCCGCGTCCTCGTAGGGTTCGCCAAGCACTTCCAGGTCGCCACCCACGATGCCGCTGCTGAGGAATGCGGTGACGTTGAGCTTCTGCCACGCGGCAAGGTCGTCGCGAACGACGAAGGCTATCTTGGTGTCGAATACGGCAGTCGAGTGCAAGCTCGTCGTCGCTGATAAGCCGCTGCTGAATGTTGAAGAGAGACCGGGCATGCGCTTGCGTTACGCCCCTGAGGAGCAAAACGTAAGGGAAAATCTACTACCCGTGTGCCGGATCTAGCTAGAGGTCGAAGGTCACGAACGTTCGTGCCGAGAGTCACTCGATGCCTCACCAGGCGACGCTTCGGCCCCCGTCGACGGCGATGATCTGACCCGTGATGTACGGCGCGTGAGCGGCGAGGAACAAAACGGTTTGCGCGATGTCTGAGGGCGAGCCCATGCGCTTGAGAATCGTGCGCTCGATGATCTTCGCCTGCTTGGCCTTGTCTTCCTGCTGACCCGACGGCCAGAGAATGGGGCCGGGCGCGATGCCGTTGACGCGCACTTCTGGCCCGAGTTCTTTCGCCAGCGAGCGCGTCAGCATGTGCAAGCCGGCCTTGGCGGTGCAGTACACGGTGTGATCGCGCAGCGGCCGCAACGCGTGGATGTCCACGATGTTGATGATGAGTCCCCGCGTCTTGCGCAGCGCCGGCGCGGCGGCCTGCGACAGGAACGTCGGCACCTTGAGATTGGTGCCCAGAAGATCGTCCCAGGCCTGGGGAGTGATCTCGCCGATCTTCGTTGGGTAAAAGGTGGACGCGTTGTTGATCAGCACGTCCAGGCCGCCGAAGCTGCGCACCGCGAATTCCACCAGTACCGGCAGCTTCTCGATCTCCAGCAGCTCGCCCGGCACGATGGCCGCGGACTTGCCGCGCGTGCCATTGAGCTCCTCCGCCAGCGCCTCGGCCTCTTTCGACGACTTGCGGTAGTGGATGACCAGGTTTGCGCCGGCGGCGTGCAGCTCGCGCGCGATTTCGGCTCCGACGCGTTTCGCGCCGCCCGTGATCAGCACCGTCTTGCCCGCTAGACTGCGACCGTCATCCCGCATCGATGCACTGTATGACTTCTGCCGCGTCCCTCACAACCCTCCCGCCGTTGAGCGCCGCGGAACGCGCCCACGCCGCCCGCATGTCGGAACACATCCGCGCCTTCATCGCCGCGCACGGCGGCGTCATCGGCTTCGATGCCTACATGCGGCTGGCGCTGTACGCCCCCGGCCTCGGCTACTACAGCGCGGGTGCCACCAAATTCGGCGGCGCCGGCGACTTCGTCACCGCACCGGAAGTGTCGAGCCTGTTCTCGCGTTGCCTGGCGCGCCAGGTGGCCGACATCCTCGAGGTCACGGGCGGAGACGTGCTGGAACTCGGTGCCGGCCTCGGCACCATGGCGGCCGACGTGCTCGGCGAGCTCGCGGCTCTCGATCGGCTGCCGGAGCAGTATTTCATTCTCGAGGTCAGCGCGGATCTCGCCGCGCGCCAGCGCGAGCGCATCGGCGCACTGCCGCCGGAGCTCGGGGAACGGGTGCGGTGGTTAGAGCGCTGGCCGGAACGCGCCATGCACGGCGTGGTGCTCGCCAACGAGGTGCTGGATGCCATGCCGGTGTCGCGATTCGTGTTGCGCGGCGCGCCCGGCGCACAGCAGGTGCGCGCGCTCGGCGTGGCCGCGGCGGGCGCCGGGGAGTCGCATGACCAGTTCGTCTGGCGCGAAACCGAGGCGCCGCCGGAGCTCGCACTCGCCGTCGCCGGGATACTCCAGGCGTTGCCCGAACCCCTGCCGGATGGCTACGTCTCGGAGATCTGCCTTGCCTTCCAGCCCTGGGTGGCGAGCCTTGCGGCCCAGCTCGAACACGGTGTGGCGCTGCTCATCGACTATGGCCTGCCGCGCGCGCAGCTCTATCACCCGGAACGCACCACCGGCACGCTGCGCTGCCATTTCCGCCACCGCGCGCACGACGATCCATTCGTGAACGTCGGCCTGCAGGACATCACCGCCTGGGTGGACTTCTCGCGCGTGGCCGAGGCGGCCGACGGCGCCGGGCTCGAGCCCCTGGGCTTCGCCACCCAGGCGGCCTTCCTGATCGGCGCGGGCATGGAATCGTTGCTAACTACCGACATGCAGCTCGCCGACGGCGACCCGCAGCGGCAGGCGCGGCTCGCGGGCGAGGCGCGACGCCTGATGCTGCCCGGTGAGATGGGCGAGATCTTCAAGGTGATCGCGCTGGGCCGCGGGTATCACGAACCACTCGCGGGATTCGGCACGCAGAATCTGCGTTTGTAGAGGTATGGGGGCAGCCCCCATTTCCCTGCAAAAGGGGTCAGCCTAAATGCAGAGGGCCCCCGTGACTGCTGCCCACAGGACTGACCCCTTTTGCTTGGAAACGGGGGCTGCCCCCATTCTTATTAGTTCCCCACGTCCGTCAACAGTTTCGGCCAGTTCGTCAAACAACCTTCAGTGACCCGCGCCAGGGGCGGGTTAAGCTCCCTGCCACCGCCATGAACCCGCGCAAGCTCAGGCCCCTGGCCTTCTATTTCCTGGCGTGGACGCTGGTCGGCCTCATCAATTTCGCGCAGAACGTCACACGACGTTACTACTACGACGACCCGAATCCCTGGCAGGACCTGCGTTACTGGTGCTTCAACATCTTCATCGCGGCGCTGCTCACGCCATTGATCGTCGCGGCCGGCAGGCGCTGGCCGCTGGAACGCCAGCACCTGCCGCGGCTCATCGGCGTGCACGTGCTGGTGAGCCTGGGTTGGGCTCTCCTCAAGCTTTGCCTCGAAGCCACCTTTCACCTCACGTGGAACGAGTTCTGGCCCATCACCCCGCCCATCACGGTGCGCCGGGAAGTGACGTTGCTGTTTCTCTATGGCTATCACCTCAGCGTGGTCGCCTACTGGGTGGTCCTGTCGATCCAGACCGCCTACCGCAACTACGAGCGCTTCCAGGAACGCGCCCGCGCCGCACTCAGGTCCGACCTGCGCGGTTCGCAGCTGGAAGCGCAGGTCGCACACGCCCGGCTCGGCGCGCTCAAGGCCCAGTTGCAGCCACATTTCCTGTTCAACACGCTCAATGCCATCGTGGTGCTGGTACGTCAGCAGAAGGGCCGGCAGGCCGAGGAGACGCTGGCGCGTTTCTCGGATCTGCTGCGTGCGGTACTCGCCGACATGGAGTCGCAGGAGGTCACGCTGGCGCGCGAGCTCGAGTACCTGAAGCTGTATCTTTCGATCGAACAGCTGCGCTTCTCGGACAGGCTGCACGTCGATTTCGACGTCGACCCGGAGCTGCTGGACGCGGCCGTGCCGCACATGGGGCTGCAGCCCGTCGTCGAGAATGCGATTCGCCACGGTATCGGTCCGCGGGCCACACCGGGCATGATCGAGATACGTGCCTGGCGTGAACACGATTCGCTGCACGTCAGCGTACGCGACAATGGGCCTGGATTCGGTGCGGCAAAGGTCGAGCACGGGCTCGGGCTGGGTCTCGCCAACACGCGGGCGCGGCTCAAGCAGTTGTACGGCGCGGAAGCGGAGCTGCGCACCGAGGGCGCGCCGGGCGGCGGGGCCGTCGTCACACTGGTGCTGCCGTATCACCTCATCGAGGTACGCCTGGCGGAAGCGACATGAAGGCATTGATCGTCGACGACGAACCACTGGCGCGCGAAGGCATGGCCCTGCTGCTCCGGGACGAGCCGGCAATCAGTTCGATCGCGGAGGCGCGTAATGGCGCCGAGGCCGTCGATCTGATCCGCGCGCAGGCGCCGGACCTGGTGCTGCTCGACGTGCAGATGCCGGAGATGGATGGTTTCGGCGTACTGCGCGCCATCGGCGCGGAGTCCATGCCGCCGGTGATCTTCGTGACGGCGCACGACCGTTATGCCATCCAGGCGTTCGAGGTGAACGCCATCGACTATCTATTGAAGCCGGTGACGCGCGAGCGCTGCTCGCAGGCGCTGGCACGTGTGCGCGAACGGATCGGCGTCGGTGTCGACAATCGCCACGTGATGTCGCTGTTGCAGCAGCTGGCCGCGCCCCCGAAGTACCTGGCGCGCGTGGCGCTGCGCTCCGCCGGCAAGATCTCCTTCGTGAATCTCGAGGACATCCTGTACGTGCAGGCCGCGGAGAACTACGTGCAGCTGCACCTCAGGACCGTGCGCCACCTGCTGCACGTGCCCATCGCGACTTTCGAGAATTCACTCGATCCGCAGCTGTTCCTGCGCATCCACCGCTCGCTGATCGTCAACGTGAAACACGTGCAGGAGCTCGAGACCGGCCCGCACGGCGAGTACATCGTGGTGCTGCACGGGGGCACGAAGCTGCAGTCCAGCCGCAGCTACCACGAGAAGATCAAGAGTTGGGCGTCAAATCCGTTCTAGAAGCTGCTGCGAACCGCGCCGCGACCAGCGCGATCGCGGGTCCCACGAACAAGACGTGTGGAATGAGGGTGCGGATCGCGCCCATGAGTTTGGGTGCGTGGAAGCCGATGGCGGACAGCGGCACCACCACGAAATTCATCACGATGAAGAGCACGGCGCCATACAACACGCCCATGAGCAGCGGCCGTGCCGTGAGCACCGGGAGGCGGCGACTGGCGAGCACATACACCAGCGCCATCACGAATGCGATGAAGAAATGCAGCGCCAGTCCGAGCACGGCGGTGGCATGACCTCCGTGGTACGAGGCCTTGCCCAGCAGACCCGCGGCCACCGATTGCCAGACGCCCGCCGGGTCGTCGCCGAGGATGAAACCCCACACCACCGTCGCGTAGATGCAGTCGAGCAGCCCGGCGATGCCGCCGCCGATGGCGGCGGTGGTGAGGGCGCGCCGCATTCAGACCGGCAGGGCGCCGCTTCCGACCGGCGAGCAATCCCCGTTGATGCGGTGCGCAAGCGGAGTCGTGGGTTCGAGGCTGACGAAATCCGCCGGATTCAATTCGGCCCAGAACGACAGCGCCGCGAGCCCGTCGGCGTCCGGCCGCTTGTTCTGCGCCATGCGCGCCAGAGTGGATTTGCCGATGCCGATCTCGCGTGCCACCTGCCGCCAGGACGCGGCTCGTTGCATGCGCTTGGCATTGACCGCCTGGTAGAACTTCATGAAGTCGAATTGCATGTTGCGAGTTTTTCCCGAAATCCACGGCCCGGAAAAGGGATTTTTGACGAACGGGAGATTTCCGGGGTCGAGCCGGAGGCTGGGACCTGACCGGCGCCGTGTCTGGCGGTGATCGGCCGCGCGGCTGCGCGTGTGCGCCACGCAACGATTGTCGCCGGATGACCTCGACTCGCGGCCTAACAACCTGGCCTACCAGTGCACGATGCCGGTCCAGGCGGTGAGCAGGATGACGCCGCCGAACAGGATGCGGTACCAGGCGAAGGCCGCAAAGGAATGGCGGCTGACGAAGCGGATCAGGAACTTCACGGCGAGCAATGCGCTCACGAACGACACGACGCAGCTCACCACCAGCGGCGCGACCTCGAACTGCGCGATGGCCGCGCGCTCCTTCCACGACTCGTAGACTGTTGCCGAGAGCAGCACCGGGATTGCGACGAAGAACGAGAATTCGGCGGCCACGCGCCGCGACAGACCGCACAGCAATCCGCCGATGATGGTGGCCCCCGAGCGGCTGGTACCGGGTATCAACGACAAGGTCTGGAACGCACCGAGCTTGAGTGCATCGATGGCGGAGAGCTGATCCACATCCTGCACGCGCTCGCTGTGCTTGCGGCGCTCGACCCAGAGAATCATGAAGCCGCCCACCACGAGCGCGATGGCGACGGACACGGGATTGAACAGCACCGCCTTGATTGCGTCGCCGAACTTGAGCGCCAGTAACGCCACCGGCAGGAACACGATCAGCAGGTTGAGCACGAAGCGCCGCGAGGCCGCTTCGCGGTGCAGGCTGAACGCGACGTGCAGCAGTTTCTGCCGGAATTCCCAGCATACCGCGAGGATCGCGGGACCCTGGATGATGATGAGCAGCGCCTCGATCGCCGGACCCTGCAGCCCGAGCAGCGACTTCGTGAGGATGAGGTGCCCTGTGCTCGAGATGGGCAGGAATTCGGTGATGCCCTCGACGAGGCCGAGGATGATGGCGTCAAGAATGGACATGGCGGCGAGTGTACCGAAGCGTCAGTGCAGCTTGGTGGCCACGATCTCCTGGCCGTTGTAGT
>Ga0207675_100002965_pt1 | contig 16697 bp, 14 predicted proteins | sample KBSSwiS42_FD_184305 | JGI IMG/M metagenome (GOLD analysis project Ga0207675, IMG submission 184305) | Switchgrass rhizosphere microbial communities from Kellogg Biological Station, Michigan, USA - KBS Switchgrass S4-2 (SPAdes) (version 2) | ecosystem: Host-associated > Plants > Roots >... | reverse complement strand
CTTCGTGCGGTTGTGTAGGCCTGGGTCCGGGCCGGGGTGGTGTCCTTCGCGTCCACGGACACGTGGAGCACGGTGCTGTCACCCGTGTCTGTGGTAACCACGACGGTGAGAGGACCATCCGGGCTGGACGTGGTGACCCGAGTCACGCGTCCGGTCACGGTTTGGGTTTGGGTGGTTTCCCGCTTGCGCGTGCATGCCGGAAGAACCAGCGCGGGAATAAGCAATAACACCCACACCATCCCCGTCCGGTTACGGCCTGAACGACTGAAATACGTATCCATCCTTAACTCTCCTCTCAAACATTATTTTTCAGAATATTACGGCACTAAATACGTCCAGAAGTATAGAAGTCTAATTTGAACGTCTATTGTTTACCACTCCGGGCATAAGGTTCTGCCGGGTACAGAAGCAAATTATTCGATTTTTGACGGAAAAGGAACGTATGTTGAGTCAGGGAGTCACCTAGGTGCGGGTGACTCCCCCGACTCGATCACTGCCTCTCGTGACTCAAGACCGGGCTTTCCTTTTTTCCATTTCCCGACGAGGCCGATCGCTGGCTGATCACGCGCGTGATGCTGCGCCCGCCGTCGTCACGCCCTCGCGGTAGCCTAATGCGAGCCGGCACGCCGATAACGGTTGTATTATCCGGCACATCGGTCATCACCAAGCTGTTGGCCACCACGACCACGTTGTTTCCAATTCGGGCATGGCCGATGACCTTGGCTCCCGGACCGAAGTACACGTTGTTTCCCACCCGTCCCGTCCCATAGGTGAGCGTAACGCCGGTTTGAACGATGCAGTTGGAACCCAGTGTCACCCCGCCCACCAGAACGCCGTGGGCGGTATGCACGACGAAGCCCGGGCCAATGTCCGCCACCGGAGCGATATCCACTCCGGTGAGGGCGGCCGTCCAGTACCCCCACACCAAACCGAAGGCACTCAAGAGCTGGCGCACTATGGGAACGCGCACGCTCATCACCCAGCGCCGGTAGCGATAGCACACGACCGCCGCCATCCCCGGCTGCAGCCAAACCTTGATGTGCTGCTCCGCCCAGCTGGAACCCACATTGATCTTCCTGGCCTCATGAATGTCGGCTCGTAGTGTGTTGAACATCTCAGTCCCCCTTCCGCGGCAACTTTGCCAGCAGAAACTCCTCAATAGCATTGATGCTCTTGAAGTTGTCGAGCACGATCTCCTCGTCGCGTACTCGGATGCCGTAGCTCTGTTCCAGAAACGACACAAGTTGAAAAATCCCTAGCGAGTCAATCACTCCGTTGTCGATGAGTGAAGCGTCGTCCTCGATGATCCCTCCCACTTTTCCCAAGGCGAGGTTTTCCATTACGAACTGCCGAATGTTCGCCTTCACCGGCCCTCTAGACCACTCCATCGGTCACTTCTCCTCTCGAGGCCATAAGCTGTGTCCGGTCGACCTTTCCGGTCGAGGTCTTCGGTAAGCGTTCCTGAAACCCGATCGTTCCCGGGATCATGTATTTGGGCAAACGCAACGCGCAGTGCTGTTGGAGTTGGGCCGCGGTCAGATCTGGTTTGTCGGTCACGACCACGGCGACGAGCCGGTTGCCGATTTCATCGTCCGGTATTGGCAACACCACGGCTTCGCGCACATGAGGGTGGTCAACCAGAGTGGCCTCGATCTCGCCGAGCTCGATGCGAAACCCGCGGCTCTTGATTTGGTTGTCCCGCCGCCCATGAAACGCGAAGTTCCCATCCGCTCCTGGCGTCACGATATCCCCGGTGCGGTAGGTCCGCTCGGGGTGCGCGTTGTCCACCAGCACGCTGCGTCGCGTTCGCTCCGGATCGCCCCAGTAGCCGGGGGTCACGGTGGGTCCTCGCACCCACAGCTCTCCGGTCTCGCCGACCGAAGCGTTCCGGCCATCTTCGGTAACGGCGAAGACGTCCATCGTTTCGCAGCCGCGTCCAATGGGCAGGTTATCCATACGCCCCAGGGCAGCCCGGTCAACCGGGTAATACGTGCAAACGTTCGTTTCGGTGGGACCATACAGATTGTAGAGGTCGACCTGAGGCAATACCTCCGCAAGCCGCCTGAGGTATTTGATGGGGAACACTTCTCCGGCAAATAGCACCAGGCGCAAGGAAGACAAGTTCCGGGTTTCCAGCACCCCATGTAGGAGAAGCGCGGTCAACGCGGAGGGAACGGAGTACCACACCGTGATGCCTTGTGTTTCCATGAATGCGCTCAACGTAGCCGGAAAAAGAGCGGTTCCCTCATCGACCATGCAGAGCGTCGCCCCCGCCCCCAGAGTGTTGTAGACGTCAAACACCGAAAGATCGAAGTGAAGTGGCGCGTGATTCGAAAGGCGGTCATCGGCCCGGATCTTGAAGGTCGTCGCGCACCAATCCACGAATGACCGGGCATTCCGGTGGGTGAGCATTACGCCTTTGGGCTCTCCCGTCGATCCGGAGGTATAGAGAATGTAAGCAAGATCGGTGTCGTTCGTGAATATTTCGGGTCGCTCGGATGAAAAGGCGTTGAGCGCATCCCACGGCACAAACGAGTCGGACTGACCATCGGACCGGTCGAGGACCACACAAAACAGGGTGTTACCGGGGACCGCATGCAACACTCCGGTCCGGTCCGACGTGGTGATCAGACCTTTCATCCCACAGTTCTGGATGATATAAGCCGCTCGTTTCAGGGGTGCCTGAGGATCGATGGGCACGTATGCGGCGCCGGCCTTCAAGATGCCGAGCATGGCAATGAGGGATTCGGGAGCCTTGGGAAAATACAGTCCCACCCGGTCCCCCGGTTCTACACCGTTTGTTTGCAGGAGATGAGCGAGTTGATTGGAACGCTCCTCGAGCTCACGGTAGAGTAGCCCCCGTCCCCGGCCCCACACCGCGGTTCGGCTCGCGTGGTGTTCCAAGCTCGCTTCAAAGACGTGGTGCAGAAGCTGTCCCATAAGTCCTAGAGGCCGTGAAGCCCGGCGATGATCACTTTCTGGATTTCGGACGTTCCTGAATAGAGCGTCCCCGCGATCGCGTCCCGGAGCTCACGTTCGACGTTGAACTCCGTCATGTAGCCATATCCTCCATGAATCTGAATGGCGTCCATACAGTTGTGCACGCAGACCTCGCTCACGTGAAGCTTGGCGATGGACGCGGCGGCGAGTGCGTGTCTCCCCTGGGATTTGAACCATGCCGCCTTGTAAAGAACAAGGCGTGCGGTTTCCAAACGCACTTCCATTTCCGCCAACTTGTTGGCCACCGCTTGAAACTTGCCGATCGGTTGACCAAATTGCTTGCGATCTTTCGCATACCGCAAGCACGTTTCGTAGAGACGTTGCATGGCCCCGAGCTGACTCGCCAAGATGCAGGTCCGCTCCCATTCCATGGAGGCGGTAAAGATGCTGGCTCCCATGCCTTCCTTGCCGATCAGATTCTCGACCGGTACTTCGCAGTCTTCGAGAATCACTTCCCCCATGGGAGAGGTTCGAAGGCCCATTTTGTCGATCTTGCGGCTCACCGAAAGCCCGGGGGTGCCCTTCTCGATGATGAAGCCGCTGACGCCGCCAACGCCTTTGCTCGCATCCACGGTCGCAAATACGATCACCAGGTCGGCGACCGGAGCATTGGTGACGAACATCTTGGTGCCGTTCAGCACATACCGGTCGCCTTTTTTGACGGCTCGGGTACGCAAGCTGTACGCATCGGATCCGGAATCGGGCTCACTCATCCCATGCGCACCCACCCAAGCCCCCGATGCCAATTTGGTTAGATAACGCTCTTTCTGAGAAGGGGTGCCGAAGGTCATCAGAGGGACGACGGTGCTCCACATGTGGGCATTGAGGGAGAAGAGCAGGCCGTTGTCCCGGCAGGCGTATCCCAGGCCTTCAAGCGCGCAAACAATGCTCAGCGCGTCGGAACCGCCCCCGCCAAACTCAGCCGGGGCAGGGAGACCCTGGATGCCGAACTCCGCGCAACGGGTCCAGCCATCCCGTGAGAATTCTGCCTTCTTGTCCCGCTCGGTGACGTCATAGTCGAGGGCCTGCTCTGCGAAACGGAGGACGGCGCTCTTCAAAGCGAGTTGGTCTTCCGTCCATGCAAAATCCATCCAAGTCCCCCCTGGAAAGCAGGCAAGCCGTTGCCGACCCTAGGATTGAGGCGCAGCAGGGCTCAAAAAATACCATAAAACGGGTAGGGAAAACTTTCATACTTTATCGAGGTAATTCAGCAGGTTTGATTAGTACTTCCGCTTAGACGGCCTGGGCTTCCCCGAACCTCCCGAATCAGTGGCCCAAGAGCTTACGCATCATCTCCGGACCGTTCTCCCAGAAGATGAGCGCAACGCCCATGAGCGCCCCACCGGCAATGACGCCCGAACACACCGGGAACAAATATTCCTCGCACTTGAGGGCATTTTTCTTCCGCCAGATCCAGGCGGCAAACGCACCCGTCGTGAACAGAAGGCTGTAGTACCAGTGGAACGTCCAGGCCAGACCAAAGCCGGCCGGCGAAGGGAATAAGTGGGCTTTCTTGGGGAAAAGCTTTGGCAATACGACGAGCAGGATGCCGAACAGCCCGCCGAGTAACATGGCCCACACCTTGACCGGATGCAGAGCCGAGAACCCTTTGCTGAGCGCGATGGCCACCGCGCGCCAGGTCTGTGCGGCCGGTGCCGGGAATTGATCCGTGCCCAGGAATGACGCATTTGGCACGAGCAGATTGAACGTGAACACGGTCACGATCGTTCCAATGAAGATGCCGCTGAATTGAGCGATGAACTGCTTCCGCGGATGCGCTCCCAAGAGATAACCGCTCTTGAGATCGGTCAAGAGATCTGCGGACGAGGTCGCGGAGCCCGCGGTGATATTGGCGCTCATCAAGTTGATGTTCATGTTGCCGGGACTTAGCGCACCGTAAAGAAGCTGGGCCACTTTTCCCATCGGCCCCACCGGGGTGGTGTCGGTTTCGCCAGTGACGCGGCAGGCGACCAGGGCCAAAGCAAACGCCAGGATGACGGCGATAGTGCTTTGCCAGTACGGCATTCCGAAGCTGGCGTGCGCCAGCCAGGCGAGACCGATCAGCGCGAACAGCTGGCCGGCAAAAAACCAGGACACCGGCGTCTCGATCTCCTCCATGGGATCGGCTGGACCCGTGCGTGCCGAGCGACGCGAAAACATCGTGCCGAGACTTTGGAATGCGCGCGCAGCGCTTCGCCATTGCAGGATGACACCCAGAATGCTCGAAGTGACCATGCACGCCACCCCACCCCACAACGCCCACTGAACGAGATCGCGATAGGCGGTTAGAGCCCCCACTTCAGGGATGCGGTGCTGCAGCATGGGGATGTAGACCATCCAGCAGGTAATCGCCCCCAGCATCATGCTGAGACCCACCCGCATCCCCACCAGTCCGCCCGCGGCAATGAAGATCGGATCCCATTCGAAACGAACCGTGCGTTGCATCCACGCGGTGCCGAACGTGTGCGTGTTGATCCAGTTCACGAAGGTGGGGATCTGGAACCGTTCCCAACTCGGACGAAGGAGACGCAACCCATCGACCCAGAACGCGCTCACCGATGCGATCAATCCTGAAATCATGAGCGCCCTGGCCGCTCGCATGCCCTTCTCTCCCTTGGCGTGCAACGCGCGAAGGGTTTCCGCCGCCGCGATTCCGCTGGGAAACGGCAGCTGATCGGTGTTGATCATGGTGCGCTTCATGGGGATGGCCATGGTCACGCCGAGGACGGCGAGAAAGAACACCCAGCCAAACATGAGGCCCATCGGCATCGAATGATTGTTGACCAGAATATACGCGGAGAACGCAGAGACGAGCGTGCCGCCGGTGGAGTATCCGGCCGAGCTGGCGGTCGACTGCATGCAATTATTTTCGAGAATGGTCATCGGGGTTTTGGCCAAACGCACTTTGTAGAGGAAGGTCCAGATCGCATACGACAAGATGCAGGCGGTGATGGCGACCCCGAATGCCCAGCCGGCCTTAAGACCGATGTACAAGTTCGTCAGCGAGAGAATGGCCCCCAGCAGAGAACCCATGACGAGCGCGCGCGTGGTGAGCTGCTTGACCGTATCGCCTCGCCCCAGGAAACAGGTTTCGTACCATTGCCGTTCGATTTCTTCCGGCGAGCCTTTGAATCCTTGTTTGGGGAGGTCGTAATTCTCGTAGGGGTCGTAGGGGGTTTCGACCGGATGGGGAGCGGGAACGTTTACGACCTTGCTCATCTACGATCCTCCGAAATCTTCGGCTTAGCCCTGTGCCGGGACACTTCGGGGCCCTAGTTTGGCCTCAAACGGTCCGTTACGCAATTGCTTTGGTATGCTTGCCCCCGGAAACTCGAGCGTTCGGAGTCAAATAATGCCCAAACGTCACACCAACTCCGGCCCATCCCCGGAGGCTTTAAAACTGCCTTCCGATGCGTTGCGATGGACCTGTCCCACAAACTGGCTTCCCTTTGCCTCGACGGCGGAGGTAGAACCTCTGTCCGGGATCGTCGGTCAGGAAGAGGCGCTCGAGGCCTTGCGTTTCGGGCTCGAGATGTCAGGACCCGGCCAGAATATTTTCGTGCGAGGCTTGTCCGGAAGCGGACGCCTAACTCTCGTTTGTCAGCTCGTGGAGGAGATGCGGCCTCCATGTCCCCCAACCCTCGATCGCTGCTACGTGCACAATTTCAGCGAACCCGAGGTGCCGCGGCTCATCTCCTTGCCTCGGGGTGAAGCGCCGGCGTTCGACGCCGCGGTCGACAATCTCGTGCATTTCATTCGGGACGAGCTAGGCCCCTATTTGGCATCCGATGCCGTGCGATCTCTGCGGACGTCGCTCGACGACAAGACTCAGGAACGGATTCGCCTCATTGGGCAGCCGTTCGACCAAGAGCTGCAACAAAACGGACTCGCCTTGGTGCCGGTCGAGGTGGGGCAACGCGTACAACCGATCATTCTCCCGGTCATCGAGGGTAAGCCCGCTCCGCCGGATCGATTTAAAGAGCTTCGCACGGATGGAAAGATTTCCAACGAGGACGCCGAAGCGATTCACAAGAAGATTGCGGATTTTTCACGCCGTTTCGAGGATGTGAGCCAAAAACTCGAGGAAGTTCAGGACGACCACAAGGCCGAGATCCGCCGTCTCTACGAAACCCAGGCCCGCATCGCTCTCCGGCGCGAGGTCCGGCCGATCGAAGCGCAGTTTCCGTACGACGCGGTGCGGCGATTTTTGGCCGAGGTTGTTGAAGATGTGGTCACGCGTCGTCTCAAGTCCCTTGAAAACGACGAAGACTTCAGCCGTCTTTACAATGTGAACGTACTCATCACTCGGGATCCGAACGCTCCTTGCCCCATCGTGATCGAGAATGCGCCCACGCTGGCCAACTTGCTTGGATCGGTGGAGCGTGAGTTCAATCCAGGGTCGGTTGTTCGCTCCGACCATTTAATGGTGCGCGCCGGTACGTTGCTCAAGGCTGACGGGGGCTATCTCATTCTTGAAGCCCGGGATGTGCTCATGGAACCCGGAGCATGGAAAGTGCTTGTGCGCACGCTGCGCACGGGAAAACTCGAGATCGTTCCGTCGGAGCTGGTGGGGTTTCAATGGGGGCCCTTGCTCAAACCCGAGCCGATCGAGATCAGCGTCAAGGTCGTGCTCTTGGGTGATCCAGATCTGTACTACCTTTTGGATGCCTACGACGCCGATTTTCCGAATCAGTTCAAGATCCTGTCCGACTTCGACACGACCGTGGCGAGAAATGAACGCTCGGCCCGCTATTACGCCGGCGTCATTGCGAATGCGGCCAAGGAGGAAGATCTCCTTCCGTTCTCCAACCGGGCGGTGGCCGTGCTGTGCGAGCACGGAGCCCGCATTGCCGCTCGGCGTGACCGGATGACGATTCGCTTCGGACGCATTCTCGACATTGCGCGCGAAGCGTCGTTCATCGCCCGAAAGAAAAAGCGGGACGAGGTGACAGATCAGGAAGTGCGTGAGGCCATCACGCTCAGTAAGCGCCGCGGCGATTTACCGTCGCGACGTTTCCGGGATCTGGTGAGCGCGGGCACCATTCGCATTCAAATCGAAGGCGATGCGCTGGGGCAGGTCAACGGCCTGGCCGTCATTCACGCCGGACCGATGATTTACGGGTTCCCCACACGCATCACCGCCACCATCGGCCCAGGCACCGCCGGAACGATCGACATCGAACGGGAAGCGCAGCTTTCCGGCGCCATTCACACCAAGGGTTTCTACATTCTCGGTGGACTATTGCGCCATCTGCTTCACACCCCGCATCCCCTGGCGTTCTCGGCGTCGATCGCCTTCGAACAGAGCTACGGGGGCATCGACGGAGACTCGGCCTCCGGCGCGGAAATGTGTTGCCTCTTATCCGCACTCACCGGCGTGCCGTTGCGCCAGGATCTGGCGATGACCGGCGCCATCGATCAGCTCGGGCACATCCAGCCTGTCGGAGCGGTGGCGGAGAAAATCGAGGGGTTCTTCGACACCTGCCGCGATATCGGATTGTCCGGGACACAGGGCGTCATCATTCCCAAGGCCAATGCCGGCGATCTGATGCTGCGTGAAGATGTGGTAGCGGCCTGCCGTGAGGGCCGATTCAGCGTGTACGCGGTGGAGAAGGTGGAAGAAGCACTAAGCCTGCTCACCGGATGGGCAGCAGGCGAACGCGACGAAGAGGGCCGTTACGCCGCGAACTCTCTCCTGGGGCTGGCCGAGCAGAAGGCGTTCGAGTACTGGGTGATGGCGAGCGCCAGCGCCACCCGATCCGAGGCCCTCCGGGAAGTGACGGAGACGCAGACGCAACGAGCGATCCCCGAAGAAGTTGCAGCGAAGAAGGGCCCCGCCAAACCGGGGGGTAGGAAAACCACCTAAAAAAGTCCTGAAAATCCCCATAACAGCTTGTGTTTCCTTAGTACTCAGGAATAGACTCCATGTGATCCCTTCTTGCGTTCCGTCACGGTTGTCGGGGGTGATCCCGCGGCGCGACGTTGGAAAGGAGCCACGGGGAATTGTTGCCGCAGTGGAGGAGGGCTAATGGCCTCGTTCCTGTTTCTCCTGGTGGCCCTGAACGTAGGGTTTTTGATTGGCGCGTGGTGGGGCTCCGGCTGGAGGCGTCGCGAACGCTCCAAGCTCCAGGCCGAGCTTGGCCGGCTGCGCCGAGTCATGGAAGACCCCCCGAATTCGGGAGTCATCCCGCTGTTCGACTCGAACAGCCAAGTCGGCTAAGCCTTAACCTATCCCCCATTCCCTCTGCCCGGCTCGTCCTGGCTTGTCTCCTTTCCTCGAATTGGGTAATGTTTTACGCCGTCTTCCTTCGAGGAAACCTTTCATGAAGAGACGCATGTTCCTGGGCAAGATCCACCGGGCCGTGGTGACGGACGCCGACCTCGATTACGAGGGCAGCGTCACCATCGACGAGCGCCTTCTCCAGGCCGCCGGCATGCTCAACCACGAGGAGGTTCACGTCTGGAATCTCACCCGGGGGAGCCGATTCACGAGTTATGCGATCGCCGGCGAACGGGACTCGGGGGTCATTTGCGTGAACGGCGCCGCCGCCCATCTCACGCGCCCCGGGGACCTCGTCATCATCGCCGCGTTTGCGGAGATGGACGATGAGGAAGCGCGCCGGCACGAGCCGCGCGTGGTGCGGGTGGATGAACGAAACCGCCTGGTCGAGGTCTCGCCGGAAATTCCTGGCCCTCGCGCACCGCTGTCCCTTCGAGCTAAGTAATCTCGACCCTCAAGGCTTTCCGCGCCCGATGAATGGAGCGCTCTTGAGCCGGCCCCATGTGATGTGATGCACGGGAACGATGTCGGATCCGGTCGTTTCCCCCGCGGTGTAGACGAAGTCTCCGGCCGCAGTAAAGCTGCCGTTCGCGACGCACCCGGCGGCGTAGAACGCGACCGGACCCTCCGCGGGATTGGGCGCGGTCCACGTTATTTGCCACTCGACGGGTCCCAATTCGCCCATGTAGAGGTGGGACACATTCTGGCTGATGTAGGTACGTTGGTTCACGAGGTTCAAGTTGAGGCTCGCACCGGCAAGCGTGCCACTGCCAATTCCATCGGAAAGTCTGGCGTTGGTGATTTGAAATCCCCATCGCGGTACCGCGGCGGTTTGCGATGCGGAGAGCCGCACTGTCAGCGGGTAATCCGTGCCGGGAACGTACCGATCGGGAAGACCGAGGATCTCCAGCTTCCCTTGCGAATTGAGGGGATTTCCAGCGTGACAGCCGACCTTGGCGCACGTGCTTTCGGCGGCGACAGTGGCTATTTGCGGCGCTCCAGTCATTTGCACGGGTGGCGCGGCACTTTGAGCCGAGAAAACGAATAGTAAGACCAATAGCGACGATACGAGTATTAGCCGTGGAGTACGGAACACTTTATATTTCTCCAATAAATAATAAGATCCAGAATAACGACGAACAGACTCATATTTTACTTGATCGTTGGGGGATCAGGGGACGAATAAGTGGGCACGAGTCACGCGTGTAGTATTCAGATGCATCTTAGCGAGGAACGAACATACGACTCTTGAGTTGCCCCCACGTCGTGGGATGTACCGGAACCGGGCTTCCCTCAGTCGTGTCACCGACCGTATAAATGAGGTCCCCCGCTCCGGCCTGGAAATTTCCGTTCGATGCATTTCCAGCGGCGTAAAATCCAACCGGACCCTCGGACGAGTCAGGCGCGGTCCAACTCACCTGCCACTCAACTGACCCGTGTTCCCCGTTGTATAAATGCGAAACGTTCTGGCTGACGTACGTGCGACTGGCGACGAGATTCACGTTGAGGCCTTCGGGAAAGAGCGTGCCGCTACCGATTCCATCGGACAAACGAGCGCAGGTGAGTTCGAAACCCCATCGCGGGCTCGTGGCGCTCTGGTTCGAGGTCAGTCTTATGGTTAAGGGATAGTTCGTGCCGGGAACGTAGGTTTCCGGAAGACCGATGATCTCGAGTTTGCCACCCGAATTGAGCGGACTCCCGAAGTGGCAGTTCACTTGAGAGCACGTTCGCTCCGGTGCGAAGTTGCCGAGCCTGGGCGCACCGGTCGTCTGCACCGGCGGGCCGCTGCTGATTGCCGAAAGCATCACCAACATGAACAGCAATGCCAGCACGAGAACCGCGCGGGGAATGCGCTTCACGGGAGTCTCCGAATAAAGCCCTGACTCGGCGGAGGGACGCCTATTGTACTTGAATTCGACCGGGTCGGAAGCCCGTTAGCGGAGGATTGAATGGGCATGTACTATTCAACAAAACAGGTCCATTCGAGAAAGGTCGAAGATGAGCGAGAAATCGAATCCAAATGGAGGCAACGGCGAGGTCATCGTCGAACCGCACGATGCGCTTCCCCCGGTAGATTTTGAGGCATTACAACCGTCGGTGCGGGAGGCGGCGGCACGCGTGGGATGGTCGTCCCTCATGCCCGTGCAGGCAAAAGCCATCCCCTATCTCTTGGCGGGGCGCGATCTCATGATCCAGTCCCGCACCGGAAGCGGAAAGACGGGGGCGTTCATTCTCCCCTTGTTCGACATGGTGGACGCGCGCTTGCCGGTCTGCCAGGCGCTCGTTCTGGTGCCCACCCGCGAGCTGGCCCGGCAGGTGGCTCAGAGCGCGGAGGATTTGTTTCAGGGCACACCCTATCGCGTCGCCGCAGTGTACGGCGGGGTGGGGTACGGTGCGCAGCGGGAAGCGTTGCGGAAGGGTGCACACCTGGTGGTGGGCACGCCGGGGCGTATTCTGGACCACCTGGTTCAGCGGACCATGAATTTGGACCGGCTCAAGTTCCTGGTGTTCGATGAAGCAGACCGCATGTTGTCGGTCGGGTTTTATCCCGACATGCGCGCGCTGAAGACGTACTTGCCGGAAGAGCGCCAAGGGGCCATGTTCTCCGCCACCTATCCTGCCACCGTGCGGTCTTTGGCCAAGGAATTCTTGAACAAGCCGGAGATGCTGAGCCTGAGCTACGGGCATGAGCACGTGGCGGAAACCGAGCACATCGCTTACGAAGTGCCGGCCATGGAGAAGGATCGTTCGCTGGTGCGCATCATCGAGATCGAGATGCCGGAGTCGGCGATCATCTTCTGCAACACGCGCGCGAACGCGAACTTCGTGGCGGTGGTGCTGCAGCGGTTCGGATACGACGCCGACCAGTTGAGCTCGGATTTGGCCCAGCAGGCGCGGGAAAAAGTGCTGGGCCGGTTGTACGAACATAAGCTCCGTTTCCTGGTTGCTACCGATGTCGCAGCGCGCGGCATCGACATCGCCAACTTGACCCACGTGTTCCTGTATGACTTTCCTGAAGATCCGGAGTCCTACATTCATCGCACGGGCCGCACCGGGCGAGCCGGCGCGAGCGGCGAGGCGATCTCTTTGGTCGACCCTCTCGAGAGCCTGAAGTTGAAAGCGGTGGCGCGAAAGTACAGCATTCCGATCGAGTTTCGTCCCCTACCCAGCGACAAGGATGTGGAGTCGATCGCCTCGCAACGGGTGACCGCGCTACTCGAGACCCGCTTGCGCAACTTGGACCGCTTGGTGGTAGAACGCATGCAACGCATGGTGCCTTTGGCTCGCGGGCTTGGCGAAGACGATGACGAGGTGGCGGTCATGGCCATGTTGCTCGACGACTTCTATCAGAAATCGTTACATGCGCCGCCGGAGCTCCCGAGCGGAGACGAGCCTCCCCCCAAGTCACCGGAACAAGGCGAAGGTGGCGGTTCGCGACGAGGCAGCCGGCGGGGTCGCCGGCGCAAGCGCTAGATGAAGGCGTTCAACAAGACGCGTAACGTTTTGATCGCGGATCGCCTGGAGTGGGCGGGCACCAGCGAAACGCGAAAGAAGGGGCTTTTAGGGCGCGCGTCGTTTGAGCGAGGTGAAGGCATCTATATCGTCCCCACGCAATGGATCCACATGATCGGGATGAAGTTCCCCATCGATGTAGCGTTTCTCGATGACAAAGGAAAAGTCTTAGCCACCCACCATCGTCTGAAACCGAATCGATTCAGCAAACTGGTTCTGCGAGCCGACGGCGCTTTGGAGTTGCCCGAGGGCACCCTGGCCGAAACCGGAACGGCCCAGGGCGATGTCGTAGTGTTCGAAGATTAAACAGGCCTTCAGATTGTGCAAAAAAAGACCGTCTTGGACGGCTGAAAAGGGCCCCCGCCGCGGTATGAACCCATAGCGGTGGAGGAAGTATTCGAGGCGGAGAATTTAGTGATGGATGGTAAGAAGTGGCTCAGGACTCAGTGGCGTGACTCATGGTTCGCTCGCCATCGTGGGCTTGCCCTCCGATCGTCGATCGCTCTGCTCTTGGTCATCACCGTCCTGGAAGGCATTTGGCTCTCGCTTGAACGGTCGACCAATCGAAAGATCCAGGCCCAGTCCGACCGGCTTTTGAACACGTTCTTGCAACAAGACGTGGTCCAAGCCTCACGGATACCCGGTGTACCCATCCGGCTTTCGAACGTACGCTTCAAGTGGTCGGACCGCGTCTACATCGATACTGCGGACATGGCAGTACGCGCGGTGCCGGTTCAGGGCACGGTCGTGGATTTCGACGATCTCAATTCCTTCGTCATGAGCGTGCAGAAATCCGAAGTCGTGATCCGGCCCGATGTCCTGGAGGGCATGCTCAATGAGAGTGTGTTCAATTATCCAGGTTCGAAGTTGCGCGACCTGACCGTCGCCATCATCGATGATGATGGCCAACGTACCTTGCGCTTGACCGGCAAGATCAATGCGATGTTCTGGATACCGTTCAAGATGAACGCGCAATTAAGCGTGGATGCCAAGACGAACACCCTGGTCATGGAAGCGCACAAGGTAAAGGCGATGGGCTTCTTGCCGGCCAGCAAAATCATCAAGCTGGAGCCCTTTCAGCTGGAACACTTGATCTCTTTGCCTCCGAACCGGAGCCTCTCGATCAATGCCAACCGCATCATGATCAAACCCTTTGGTCTGTTCCCCCCGCCGCGAATCAACGGGCAAATTGCGAGCGTCGCCGTGGATGACAAGGTGATCAGATTGGGGTTTGCGGGCGAGACCGTTCCCGCTCCAAAAGCCGAAGGCAGAAATTATGTCTACATCAAGGGCGGAACGTCCCAATTCGGTAGCTTCCGCATGCTGCAAACCGACATCCTGATCCTGGATCAACATCCGGACGATATCTTCACGTTCTCACTGCTGCACTATGGGGACCTGATTCCGAAGAGCCATATCGAGCTTGGGGATACTCACTCCGCCAAGATCATGATGCCCGATTTCCAGGGCTCGGCGACCAGCTAAGGCAGAATCGAAATCTTCCCCGAAGACGTGGCCTCCCGAGTCCGCACCACAAAGAAATAAACGCCGGCTTTCATCCGGCCACCGGTCCCGTCGCGACCGTCCCACCGCCATGTGTGATCTCCGGGTTCGTAGGACGTTGACGGAGCAGTTCGAATAATCCGCCCCGAGAGATCTAATAGTTGGATGATGGCAGGGCCGCTTGCGACAGTACTGAAACGAATCGAAACCGAACCGTGGGTTGGATTGGGAAAGGCTCGAGCTGGACGCATCGTCGTGGCGGGTTCCGGGACGCCAACCAATTGGCCTCCCGATCGTATGGCCAGGTTGAAGTCGCCGCAAGCAGTCACGAACGAGAACCAGCGGTTTACGGGCACGTCACACTGATGCAGGTTGTTACGGCCCCACGCGACCAGCGACCCATCCGTTTTTATGGCGACGCTGTGCGCGAAACCTGCCGTCACGCTCACAAATCCGGTATTGGGCGCGGGAACATTGCATTGGCCTTCGGTATTGAGTCCCCAGGCCACAATCGATCCGTCCGCTTTCAACCCTAGACTGTGAAACTGACCCGCAGCTATTGCCGTAAAGTTGCTGTTTGGGGCAGGAACGTTGCACTGCCCCTCTGCATTTCTTCCCCATGTCACGATGGATCCGTCACTTTTCAGCCCCAAACTATGGTAGCCGCCTCCTGCCGCTTGTATGAAATTGCTGTTAGGCAAGGGTACCGCGGATTGTCCCTCATCATTACGGCCCCAGGCCGCTAGAGAACCGCCCCCCTTTAAACCCAGGCTGTGATAACCGCCGGCTTCCACCGCCACAAATCCACTGTTCGGGGCCGGTGGAATCGTTTGCCCGTACGTTAGATCTCCCCAGCCGATAATCGACCCATCCGTTTTCAGCGCCAAAGTGTGAAAGTAGCCGCAAGATAAATCCAAAAAACTTCCGCTTGGCACGTAGTCAACACTCAAATTGGCAATGGATCCGTCCGCCCGCAACGCAAGCCGAGAGGTGTTGTCACCCCCCGCTGCGTCGATGAACCCGCTGTTGGGCTGGGGCACATTGAGGTTACCCCCCAAAATAATGAGAGAGCCGTCCGCCTTCCGAGCCAGGTCGAAACCATTCCCACAGGCCACGGCGACAAAGCCGCTATTGGGGGATGGCAGTGTATAACCCTCGCCACTGCCTCCCAGGACAATCGACCCGTTGGCTCTCAATCCCAAAGTGGTGCCCCTGTAGGCGGCGATGGCGACAAAGCCGCCGTTGGCGATTGGCTCCAAATTCCCTGCACCCCAATAGGCAATGGTTAGGTTCGATCTCAGGCCCATGCTGTAGCCTGACCCGCATGCCACGGCTCGGAACCCGCTGTTGGGAAACGGGACATTGCATTGTCCAGAACTGTTATCTCCCCAGGCCACAATGGAGCTATCGGCTTTCAGGGCAAGCGCGTGAGAATCTCCCTGTGCTATGGCGACAAATCCACTGTTCGGCGTTGGCAGGGTGGAACTTTGACCCCAGGCAACGACAGAACCGTTCGACTTCAAGCCGAGGCTGCGTCTCCCCTGTGCGGATATCGCAATGAAATTGCTGTTCGGGGCAGGCACATTGCATTCACCGTCACCGTTATATCCCCAAGCGACGATGGAGCCATCCGACTTGAGGCCCAGCGAAAAACCATGACCTCCCGCCACGGCAATGTATCCGCTGTTGGGAGCCGGGGGATTACACTGGCCATAGTCGTTCCGTCCCCAGGCAACGATGGCCCCACTCTGGACACCCAGGCCGTGATCCTCCCCACCGGCGAAAGCGGTCAGATTCTGCAGCTTTGCAGTTTCTAGATAGACGTACTTCCCCCAACCCACGATCGCGTCGGTGGACTGGGCGTGAGAAGGGCCGGCCTGCAGGAGCACAGAAGCCACGCTAGACCAAAAGCAGGTGCGAATAAGACGGTGAGGCATCCGGCTCCTCCATTGGGGGGCAGTCTAGAGTAATGGTTTAGACGGATATCCCGCGCTGGATTACTCAAAAAATTGGGCCAGGAAGTACCTATTAGGTTTAAAGATAGCTCCGCGATCTACCCGAACCCCAGCTCCAGCCGCGCCGCCTCCGACATCCGCGTTTGATCCCAGGCGGGCTCCCACACGATCTCGACGTGCGCATCCTTCACTCCCGGCACGCCGCGGACGCGGTCCTCTGCCTCGACCTTGAGCACGTCGCCCATGCCGCAACCCGGAGCGGTCATGGTCATCTGAATCTCTACTGTGTATCCGCCGCCCTCGGCAGGCTTCAAGTCGCAACCGTAGACTAGACCCAGATCGACAATATTGACCGGGATCTCGGGATCGAAGACTTGTTTGAGCTCATCCATCACCCCGTCCCGCACTGCGTCCTCGCTCGCACTTACATCGGTTGATTTCGCCGC
>Ga0207675_100002962_pt1 | contig 16698 bp, 10 predicted proteins | sample KBSSwiS42_FD_184305 | JGI IMG/M metagenome (GOLD analysis project Ga0207675, IMG submission 184305) | Switchgrass rhizosphere microbial communities from Kellogg Biological Station, Michigan, USA - KBS Switchgrass S4-2 (SPAdes) (version 2) | ecosystem: Host-associated > Plants > Roots >... | reverse complement strand
CTCGCGCACCGATGTTTCCAATGCGAACCTCCGTGGGGCCGACCTCCGCGGTACGAACTTCGTAGGTACAAATCTCTATAACACGCTGCTTGAGTCCGCGAATGTTGGAGATGCCGATCTCCGCGAGGCCAATCTGTTTTCGGCGGAGCTTCAAGAAGTAAGAGTTGCAGGCGCCAGATTTGAAGGCGCGCGCTTTGGCCAGACAACGATCGGTGCTGTCGACTTCAGCGGCGCGTGCGACGAGTTTTTCGCGCGCTACGCGCAGCGGCACGACATTGCGCGCGGCGAGCGGCTGGCGGCGCGCGAGGCGATCGTGACTGAACTCGAGGCGCTCGCGGGCATTCAGTCACAAGTCGACAGTCCTCAGTCGTCAGTCGAAAGTCCTGAGTCGAAAGTCGAAGGTCAAACGTCGGAAGTCGAAAGTCCGCAGTCCGCCGAGCCAGCGGAGGCCAATCCGCAATCCGCAATCCGCAATCCGCAATCGGAAGAGCCTCCGGCGGACTTGATCGCGCGCGTGCGCTCGCTGCGCGGCAAGTGGTCGTCGGAGATCGCGGCGCGCGGCGTCGATCGCGACAAGGCGGCGGCGCTCGACGCGCGCTTCGCGGCGGCGTTCAGCGCGGTCCTCGCGAAGTGGCCGACGGTGTTTGGCGGCACCGATCTCGATCCCGACGCCAACCGCAAACGGATGGAAGCGCTGGTGCGGCGCATGGAAGACCTGGCGAAGTCGCTCGCCGGTCCGGCCGCGGCCGGCGACGCCGCGCTGTCGCCGACCAACAGGCTCGCGGCGATGCTGAAGGAAGCGCTCGCCGCCAACACGATCGGCGGCAAGGTGGACGAGGACAGCCGGTTCCGCGCCGCGCACGAAGACGTGCGGCAGGCCCAGGCGAGCTGGTCGCGCATCGGGCCGGTGCCGGAAGACACGCGGCGGGCGCTGGCCGATCGGTTCCAGCGCGCCATCCGCCGGATCTCGGATGCGGCCACCGCATCGGGCACCGCGGCGCTCGCAGGCGCGTCTCGATCGGGCGGACCGGGCCGCCCTGGCGGACCCGGGCGGCCGGGGGGCCCTCGCTGACGCGAACCCAACCAACCTACCCGACCCACTCGACCTAACACGCCGCGCGCCACGCGCGGCGTGACCTCACTGGATTTTCACGAGTTCGACGTCGAAGACGAGCATGCCGTACGGCGCGCTCTTCCCCTGGTAGGCGAGCTTCTCCGGGATCCAGAACCGGCTCTTCTCCCCCTCGTACATCAGCTGTAACCCTTCGGTCCATCCAGGAATCACGCCGTCGAGGGCGAAGGTCGCCGGCTCGCCGCGCACCACCGAGCTGTCGAACATCTTTCCGTCCGTCGTCCACCCGGTGTAGTGCACGGTCACCTGGTTGTTCGACTTCGGGTGGCGGCCGCCGGTCCCCTGCTTGATCACTTTGTAGGCGAGGCCGCTCGCGGTTTTCTTCGCGTCCGATGGCGGCGCCTTCACGTCGGCCGGCGCCCTGGTGGGGATGTCGATCAGCTCGATGTCGAACACCAGCATCCCCTTCGGCTCGCGCGCGCCCTTGTAGGCGAGGCTCTCGGGGATCCACAGCCGCCGCTTTTCGCCCGGCACCATCAGCTGCAGCCCTTCGCTGAAGCCGGCGATGACGCGCGCAACCGGGAAGCTCGCCGGCTTGCCGCGCGCCACCGAGCTGTCGAACATCGTGCCGTCGGTCTTCCAGCCGGTGTAATGGATGGTGACGACGTCGTCCTTCAGCGGATGATCCTTGCCGGTGCCGGGCGCGAGCACCTTGGTGGCCAGGCCGCTGGCGGTCTTGACCGCGTCGGCCGGCGCCGCGGCGACGTTCGGCGGCGCGGGAATGGAGCCCGACGAAGGCGCCTGCGCCGCAGCGAGCGCGGCGACCAGGACGAACGCAAGAGTTGGAAGAGTACGCATCCGGATATTCTACGTGCTATCCTCCGCCTCGTACCTAGCGGGGGTCGAGCAGTCACCAGGCTGCAGCCAAATCAGACCTCCTACCTGCGTCCTCGTTCTCGCCGAGTTCAGCAGATGTAGGCATCAGCGAGCACACACGAAAGGTGTGCGCCATGCCTCATTTCAAGAAGCTCACCCCCAATCTGCTCGTCGCCAGCGTCGAACGCAGCCTCGCGTTCTACGTCGACACGCTCGGCTTCGCGCGCGGCATGACCGTGCCCGAGGCGTCGCCGTTCGCGTTCGCGTCGGTGACCGGCGGCGCGGTGGAAATCTTCCTCAACGATGCCGCGACGGCGGTGAAGGAGTATCCGGCGTTTGCCGGCAGGCCGATCGGCGCGACCGGCACGCTCTACATCGAGGTGGAAGGCGTGGATGCGCTCCACGATCGGCTGAAGTCGCAGGTGAAGATCGTGATCCCGATCGCGACGCAGTTCTACGGCATGCGCGAGTTCGCGATCGCCGATCCCGACGGCTACGTGATCACGTTCGCCGAGCGCGCTGCCGAGAGCTGATCGCGGCGGGCGCCGCTAGCGGCCTTGCCGGCTGAGCGCGTCGAGTTTCTGCTTCAGCGCTTCGAGTTTCTGCCCCGCCTCGCCGAGCCTGCCCTCGGCGGTGAGGCGCTGGTAGTCGGCGAGGTCGCGCGCGGCGCCCTGGATCAGCGCGTTCGCGTCACCGGCCGCGGGGGCGGCGGCGGGTGCGGCGGCCCGCGACGGCGCCTCGGCCGGCGGCGGCGGCGCGCGCCCCTCGACGTGCGGCGCAGGCGCCAGCGTCGACGCCGCCTGCCCGAACAGCGCCGCGAGCGCGCTCTCGAAAGTCGGCCCGTAGGCGAGCCGATCCTGCAGCGCCAGCACGACGATGCGCAGCTCCGGCATCGGGCTGCGCTCGGCCTGCAGGTAGATCGGCTCGGCGTAGAGCAGCGCGCGTCCGACCGGGATCACGATCAGCCCGCCGCGCACCACCTTCGATCCCTGCTGGTTCCACAGCGACAGCTGGCCGGAGAGCTGCGCGTTCTGATCGATCCGCGCCTCGATCTGCAGCGGCCCGTCGACCAGCCTGGTCTTGGGGAAGTTGTAGACCACCGCCTTGCCGTAGTTCGGCTCGTCGCTGCGCCCGGCGATCCAGCCGATCAGGTTGTTGCGGTTCGCGGGCGTGAACGGCAGAATCTCGATGAACTCCAGCGGCGCCTCGCCCGGCAGCTTCATCAGCACGAAGTTCGGCTCCATCTGCTGCACGTTCTGATCGCGCCGCGCCGTGAGGCCCCCTTCGCTGGCAATCGCCCACAGATCCTCGCGGTTGTAGAACGCGCCCGGGTCGGTCATGTGGTAGAGCGAATAGACCGCCGCCTGCAGCTGCAGCAGCAGCTCGGGGTAGCGCATGTGGCGGCGCAGCTCGGGCGGCATCGCCGACAGATCCTTGAACAGGCTGGGGAACAACTCGCGATACGCCGCAATCACCGGGTCGGTCGGGTCGACCACGTAGAAGGTGGTCGATCCGTCGTAGGCGTCGATCACCACCTTGATGCTGTTGCGCATGTAGTTGACGCGATCGCGTCCGAGGCGGAAGTGGCGGGCGTAGGGAAAGCTGGCCGAGGTGGTGAACGCGTCCATCATCCACGACAGGCGGCCGTCCTCGCCGATGATGATGTACGGGTCGTCGTCGTAGGTGAGGAACGGCGCCAGCGTGTCGACGCGGGTGCGGATGTTGCGCCGCATCAGCAGCCGGCTCTCGGCGCCGATGTCGTCGCTGAACGGCAGCTTGGCGAGATCGCCGCGATCGAGCGCGATCACCAGCCGGCGGAGGAAGCCGCCGAGCGCGATGCCGCCGTTGCCCTCGTACGACGTGAGGCTCGCCGCCTCGCCCTGCGGGTAGTTGAATTCCTTCTGCCGCGTCTTCACGTAGACGTCGGTGTTGGTGAGCTCGCCGAAATAGATCTCGGGGCGCGTCACCTTCACCTCGGCCAGCGTGCTCTGCACCGGCATGTCCTTCAGGATCAGCTCGGGCAGGCCCTCGGCGGTGAAGCCGTTGACCGGGTTCATCGTCACGCCGTAGCCGTGGGTGTAAATCAGCTTCTCGTTGATCCAGTTGCGGCTGCTCTCGGGGAGCCGCTCGACGTTCAGCTCGCGCGCCGCCACCATCATCTGCCGCACCTCGCCGCCGATCTGGTAGCGGTCGATGTCGATGTCGGGAAAGTCGTAGTAGGTGCGGATCTCCTGGATCTGCCGCAGCGTGTCCTGCAGCGCCCGCCAGTCCCAGAGGCGGATGTTCTTCAGCGTCGCCTGGTTGGCGCTGCCCTCGAGGGCGTCGATGCCGCCTTCGGCCGGGAAGGGCCGCTGATCGAAGCGTGCCAGGCCGTACGCCTCGCGCGTCATCGTGATGTTGTGGGTGATGTACGGCGTCTCACGTACCAGCTCGTTGGGCTTGACCACGAAACTGGTGACGTACCAGCCGAGCAGGCCGGTGACGACATAGCAGGCGATCGCCGGCGCGACGGCGAGCCCGAGCCAGCGCACTCTCGGCGCCGAGACGGCGTTGACCAGCGCCAGCACCGCGCCGACGACCAGCGCGCCCGTGACGAAGAGCTGGCCGGTCAGCGACACGTGCGCGTCGGTGTAGCTGACGCCGGAAAAAATCGTGTGGTCGTCGAAGAGCCGGTCGAAGCGGCCGAGATAGACGCGCACCGCCAGCGCCAGCAGCACGAACGCAAAGGCCACCGAGAAGCCGCGCCAGGCGGGCGCGGCCGGATCGCGGCGGCTGGTGAAGCCGCGCGCGCCGCCAAGGATCACCGCGAAGAAGAGCGCGACCGCGGCGACCAGCACGGTGAGGGTCATCACCCAGCCGCTGACCAGATCCCAGGCGGGCAGGGTGAACAGATAGAAGGGAAGCGGCCGGCCGAAGATTGGATCGGTGAGCGGTCCGGCGGCGGTGCGAACCGCCTCGGTTCGGCCGTACCAGTAGAGCGCCAGCGACGACCACTGCGCCATCATCCCCGCGCCCATTGCCGCGGCGACGACCAGCGAGGCGACGAGAGCGATGCCGTTGATCACCGGTTCGACCGGCAGCCGGATCGGCTGGCCGTTGATCAGAATCGGCAGCCCGGCCAGATCGCCCAGCGCTTCCGGCTTCAGCGCGCGAAACGACCCGTAGAGGACGAGGAAACTGACGACGGCGAAGCCGCCGAAGATGCCGGCGCGGAGGTTGAGCCCCTTCCAGAAGACGTCGGCGACGCCGAGCGATCCGTACCACAGCGCTTCGACGTAGTAGGAGAGCGACGTGCCGCCGGCGAGGAGCAGCAGGCCGATGACGGCGAGAAGAAAGAAGCCGCCGCGCCGCTTCGGTCGCGGGTGGGGCGGCGGCCGCCAGTCGATGGTTTCGGCCATCTGTCAGCTTAAGACGCGCAGTCCGGCGGTACTGGTGCGGCGGTCTACCGGCTCTTGACCGTGAACCCCTCGACGTGGACGTTCAGGTTGTGGTTGATGCGCAGCCCGGCGATCCCGGCCGTGTCGACCTTCGACGTCTCCGCGCTGGTCACCTCGGTGCCGTTCACCAGGAAGCGCACCTTGTCCTTCCCGACCTCGATCGCGAGCGTGTTGCTCATCTTGCCGGAGCTGTCGGCCTTCCGGATCGCGGCGTTGTCGGTCCAGTCGGCAACCGTGGGCGTGCTCTCGCCGGCGCGCCTCTTGATCAAATACTTACCGTCCTGCCGGATCAGGAAATAGGTGTACTTCTGGCCCGCGCCCTCGAGATCCGCGCCGCCGATGATCAACCCGTACGCCTCCGGGTGCGCCGCCGGCTGCAGCTGCGTGAAGGTGGCGCGCGTCTCGTAGGTGCCGCTCGCCTTGTCGTTCGGCTTGTAGTAGATCCCGGCCGGCCCGGTCGTGAAGTGCACGCCGCCGCCCATCGGCATCATCTTGACGCCGCTGAGCGACGCGCCTTCGTCGGCGCGTCCCTTCCAACCCGACGGCAGCGTGCCGCCGCCTGCGACCTTGCGATCGGGATCGGCCTGGCGCTGCGCGCCGGCCGGCGCCGCCGCGATCGCCGCGACCGCCGCCGCGAGAATCAGTCGCTTCATAGGGTCTCCCTTACCAGTAGAACTTCAATCCTAGCTGAATCTCGCGGGGCGCGCGGGAATTCAGGATCTGCCCGAACGTGTCGGTCGGCGCGTTGCACGTCGTCAGGCTGATGTTGCAGGTGTTGTCGAGGCCGTTGACGTTCGGGTCGGCCAGCCACTGCGTGTGGTTGAAGGCGTTGATCATGTCGACGCGGAACTGGATCCGCTGGTTGCCGTTCAAGGTCCAGTTCTTCGATACCGACAGGTCGGTCTGGTTGCGGCCGGGCTGGCGGAACTCGGCCCGCCGCGAATTGCCGAAGGTGCCGTCAGCCGCGGGCGCGTACGCGTTCGGGTTGAACCAGTACAGGTTCGCGGTCTGCTCGCCCGCCGCCGGATCGCCGACGATGTTCGGCCGGTTGCCGCGGAGGAAGCCGTTGGTGTTCGCCAGGATGCGCGACATCGGCTGGCCGGAGTTGATGGTCGTGATCCCCGAGATCTGCCACCCGGCCGCGACCGCCTTCAGCAGCGAGTTCGGCGCGTCGCGCAGGAACGGCAGCTCGTAGACGTAGTTGGCGGTGAAGATGTGGCGGCGATCGGTGCGCGCGTCGGCGTACTCGACGTCGATGTCGAGCGGATTCTGCGGGATGTCGACGGCGTCGCGGTCGTTTGTCGAATCGGTCTGGTTGCGGCTCAGCGTGTAATTGAGCGTCAGCGAGCCCGCTGAACCCGCATCGTGGCGGAAGCTGCTGAGGAAGCCCCAGTAGTTGCTGCGCGCGGTCGTCTCGCGCAGCGTGATCGAGCCGTAGCCGAGATACGGCCGCGCCAGGTTGACGCTGCCGAGGCGGAGCACGTCGGCCGGTTGCGGATAGTTGATGTCGATCGGCCGAATCAGCCGGTCGCCGTGGGTGCCGACGTAGCTGAAATCGATCGCGCCCCGCGCGTAGAGCATGCGCTGCACGCCGACGTTCCACTGCTGCGTGCGCGGCGTCTTGAAGTCGTCGCCGTTGCCAATCAGGTTCACGACCGGGCTGGTGGTCGAAGTCGTGCCGGCGGCCGGGTTGGAGAGCCGCGCGTTGAGGATGTTGACCGTGCTGACGTAGGGCGGGTTGACGAACGCGTTCTGCTCGAAAATCCCGACCAGCGCCTGATCGTAGTAGACGCCGTACGAGCTGCGGTAGATGGTCCTTCCGTCCGAGCCGGCATCCCAGGTGACGCCGATCCGCGGCTGGATGTTGCTCTTGTCGAACGCGTAGATCGCGTCGCCGAACGGCGAATTGCGGCCGGCGACGACGATGCCGTTCAGCGGATCGCCGGTGCCGAGCGTGATCAGGGTGCAGGCCGCGTTGGCGCAGCGCGGCGCGTTCGCCGGCACATAGAGCGCCGGCGAGAAGTTGGTCAGCACGTTGCCGGTGTCGGTCACCGGCGGGTAGAGCGAGTAGCGGATGCCGTAGTCGACGGTGAGGTTGCCGCGCGGGCGCCACGAGTCCTGCGCGAACATCTCGTAGCGGTTGAAGCGCAGATGCACCGTGACGTCGTTCTGCGCCTCGGAGTAGGTGCAGCCGTTCCCGCAGAGGCCATCGACGTTGCCCGTCAAGAAGTTCTGGAACGCCGTGCGGCCACCGCCGATGCCGAACGTGAAGTTGCCGTGCGTCTGATTGGAGGCGTTCTCGTTCTTCTGCTCGAAGGTGACCAGCCCGCCCGCCTTGAAGGCGTGGGTGCCGTGCTGCCAGGTGAAGTTGTCGGTGACGGTGTAGTTGTTGTACTCGATGGTGAAGAGCTGGTTGGCCCCCGCCTGCGACAGGCCGGTGATCGTGATGAACGGCACCAGCCCGGCGGCGTTGCCGGGAAAGAACTCCTGCAGGTTGACGCCGTAGTCGGACTGCCGGTTCCGGGTGCCGCTCGGCGTCTGCGAGCCGATGCGGTTGCTCGAGAACTGGAACTGCACCTCGTTCATCATCGACGCGCCGAGGACCCCGCGCAGCGCCGCCGAGGCCACCTGCCCCGGCACATTGGTATCAGTGGTCGCGATGTTCGGTACCTGAATCGTCAGGAACAGGCCGGTCGGCTCGCGCGTAAAGCTGTTGTCGTGGGTGTAGCGGCCGGTCAGCCGCCAGTTCGGGTTGAAGTCGTAGTCGACACGCGCGACTTCCTGGCGCGTGTTGTTGATCGTCGGCTCGCGGTTGACGTATTGCAGCCGTCCGGGGACGTTCGGTGCCGGCCACATCTCCAGCAGCTTGACCGCGTTCGGGTCGCGCTGGGCCGGCGGCACGTAGTTGGCGTTCGCGGGATCGGTCAGCCACGACGGGTCGAAGACGTTGGCTGAGAGCGACGCCGGCTCGCGGTTGATCCGCCGCAGCTCCTCCGAGAAGAAGAAGAACATCCGGCCCGGAATCGCCGGCCCGCCGACCGTGCCGCCGAAGTTGTTGTATTTCAGCTTCGACGGCCGGCTGTTCAGGTTCGGGTCGCTGCTCAGGTTGCGGAAGAACGAGTTGGCGTTGAGCGCATCGCTGCGGAGGAACTCGTAGAAGCTGCCGGCGAAGCGCGACGATCCCGACTTGGTCACGACGTTGATGATCCCGCCGCCGCTGCGCGGCCACTCGGCCTGGTAGCCGTTGGTGATGATCTTGAACTCTTCGATCGACTCCAGGCTCGGGGTCGAGAGCAGCGTGATGTTCGAACCCACGTCCACGTCCGACACGCCATCGACCAGCCAGTTCACCGCGTTGCGCCGCGAACCGTTGATCGACATGCTGACGATGCTCGCCAGGCCGACGCCCACCTCGTCGGTGAGGTCGCTCGACACGCCGGGCGCCAGCGTCGCCAGCTGCACGAAGTTGCGGTTGTTCAGCGGCAGCTCCTGCACCTGCCTCGTCCCCATCGTCGTCTGCAGCGCCGCAAGCGGCTGCACCAGGGGCGTTGCCGCGTTGACCAGGACGCTCTCGGCGACGCCGCCGACCGCCATCTTCGCGTCGATCTGCAGTCGATCGTTGACGTGCAGCGCGATGTTGCGCTGGGTGACGCTCTGGAACCCCGACAACTCGAAGGTGATCTCGTAGGAGCCGACCGGCAGCAGAGACGCCATATAGAGACCGGCATCGTTGGTGACGACGGCGCGGACCGAGCCGGTGTTGGTGTTCTTGACGGTAACGGTGACGCCGGGGAGGACGGCGCCGGTTTGATCGGAAGCAGTGCCGGTGATGGTGCCGGTGGTCTCCTGCGCTGCAGCCGGAAGCGCAATCGCCGCAGCGAGAAGGATCTGAAGCCCGAGCCTTCGCATGAGCTGGATCTCCTTGTCGCAGAAAAAATTATACGGCGAGAACAATTTTGCCGAGGGCGCCCGGCTCCATCACCGCCTCGTGCGCGCGCGCCGCATCGCCGAGCGGCAGCTCGCGTCCGATCATCGGATTGAGCGTGCCGTTGGCGAGGCCGGCCGTAATCCCGGCGTGGATCTCCGCGAGGTCTGCGTCGTTGACGTTGAACAGCGTCATGCCGAGCACCGCCGCATCGCGTCCCATCGCTTGACGCGGATCGATCTCGACGCGGCCGCGGTTGCCGACGACGACGACGCGGCCGAATTTCGCGAGCAGCCCGAGATCGCGATCGAGGTTGACGTGCGCCGCCATCTCGACGATCACGTTGACCCCCTGGCCGCCGGTCGCGCGCATGATTTCGTCGGTGTAGTTCGGGCTGCGATGGTTGACGACCACGTCTGCGCCGCGTTCGCGGACGCTGGCGAGCCCGGCATCGGTGCCGCCGCTGCCGATGACGCGAAGGCCGCGCGCGTGCGCGAGCTCGACGCAGGCGATGCCGACGCCGCCGGTGGCGCCGTGCACCAGCACGGTCTCACCCGGCCGCGCGCCGGCGCGCTGGAACAGCGCGCGGTAAGCGGTCGCGTACGGAACGCCGAGTGCGGCTCCCTGCTGAAAGGTGGTGCGCGACGGCAGCTTGTGGAGGTGCGCCGGGAGCACGAGCGCGCGCTCGGCATAGCTGCCGCTGCCGCCGGGGTTTTTTCCCGGACCGCCGATGTAGACGCGATCACCTGCCGCGAACCCTTTCACGTCGGCGCCGACGCGCTCGACTTCGCCGGCGCCATCGAAGCCAGGCGTGTAAGGCAGCGGCGGCTTGCGCACGTAGGTGCCGGAGTGGATGTAGGCGTCGACCGGGTTGACGCCGGCGGCGCGGATGCGGACGAGCACGTCGCCGGGACCCGGCGTCGGGTCGGGCGCGTTGTCTTCGAGCTTCAACACGTCGGGTTTGCCGAACTCGCGAACGACGATCGCTTTCATGGAGGTGGCTCTCTGTAGTGTCCGCCTTCAGGCGGACCGTGATCGGAGGTCCGGCTGAAGCCGGAAAAGGTGGGCGATGCTACCATGAGGATCTTCGATGACCCTGGTGAAGCTCCACAGAACCGTCGGCGTCAAAGTCGGCCACGTCCAGGTCGGCGGCGGCGCGCCGATCGTCGTCCAGTCGATGACGATGACCGACACTGCCGACCCCGCGGCGACGGCGCAGCAGTGCATCGAGCTCGCCGAAGCGGGATCGGAGATGGTGCGCGTCACCGTGAATCTGCCGGAAGCGGCGGCAGCGGTGCCCGAGATCAAGCAGCGGATGCTCGACGCCGGCGTCCGCGCGCCGCTGATCGGCGACTTCCACTACAACGGCCACCTGCTGCTGACGAAGTTTCCCGCGTGCGCCCGCGCGCTCGACAAGTACCGCATCAACCCCGGCAACGTCGGCACCGGCCGGCGCCGCGACGAGCAGTTCTCCACGATCTGCAAGGTGGCCGTCGACCACGGCAAGCCGGTGCGGATCGGCGTCAACGGCGGCTCGCTCAACCAGGAGCTGGTCGTCGCGAAGATGCAGGAGAACACCGACCGCGACCTGGGCAAGTCGTCCGAGGACATCATCAACGAATGCATGGTCCTGTCCGGCGTCGAGTCGACGGCGCTGGCCCTCGAGAGCGGGCTGCGGAAGGATCAGATCATCATCTCGGCGAAGACCTCGCGGCCGCGGGATCTCATCGCCGTGTATCGCGCGCTGGCGCGCGAAACCGATCAGCCGCTGCACCTCGGGCTGACCGAAGCCGGCATGGGCACCAAGGGGCTGGTGTGGTCGTCGGCGGCGATGGGCGTGCTGCTGAACGAAGGCATCGGCGACACGATTCGCGTGTCGCTCACTCCGCGGCCCGGCGGCGACCGGCGCGAAGAGGTCTACGCCGCCTGCGAGCTGCTGCAGTCGCTGGGGCTGCGATCCTTCTCGCCGAGCGTCACCGCCTGCCCCGGCTGCGGGCGCACGACCAGCTCGACGTTCCAGGAGCTGGCCGAGCGGATTCAGGACTACATCCGCGACAAGATGCCCGAGTGGAAGACGACGCACGAAGGGGTCGAGACGATGACGCTGGCGGTGATGGGCTGCGTCGTCAACGGCCCCGGCGAGTCGAAGGCGGCCAACATCGGCATCAGCCTGCCGGGCACCGGCGAGGAGCCGAGCTGCCCGGTCTTCATCGACGGACAGCATGTGAAGACGCTGCGCGGCACCTACGACGAGCTGGCCGCGGAGTTCCAGCGCCTGGTCGATGAGTACGTCGAGCACACTTACGCCCGACGCTGATCGCCTGCTCGCCGACGCGCTCCACCGCGTCTGGGGCTTCGCCGGGTTCCGCCCGCTGCAGCGCGATGCGATGCACGCCATCCTCCAGGCGCGCGACAGCATCGTCGTGCTTCCCACCGGCGGCGGCAAGTCGCTCTGCTTCCAGGCGCCGGCGATCGTGCAGGACGCCGGCCTCGCCCTCGTGGTCTCGCCGCTGATCTCGCTGATGAAGGACCAGGTCGACGGCCTGCGCGTCGACGGCGTCGCCGCGTCCTACTTGAACAGCACGCTGCTGCCGCACGAGCGCGACGACGTGGTGGCGTCGGTGCGGGACGGACGCTGCCGGATCCTCTACGTGTCGCCCGAGCGGATCATGGGCGAGGGCGGCCAGGCGCTGCGGCGGCTGCTGCAGCAGGCGGGGGTGCGCTTCATCGCCATCGACGAGGCGCACTGCATCAGCCAGTGGGGCCACGACTTCCGGCCCGAGTACCGGCAGCTGGGACGCCTGCGGGAGGAGTTTCCCGAGGTCTCGTTCCACGCCTTCACCGCGACCGCGACCGAGCGCGTGCGGCACGACATCGCCGGCGAGCTGCGGCTGCGCGATCCGCTCGTGCTGGTCGGTTCTTTCGATCGGCCGAACCTCGTTTACCGGGTGCTGCGGCGCGGCAACCTGCACAGCCAGTTGCTCGCGGTGCTGGCGCGTCACGACGGCGAGGCCGGGATCATCTACTGCGGCTCGCGGCGCGAGACCGAGGCGATTGCCGCGTGGCTGCAGGGTGAAGGCCGCAGCGCGGTGCCCTACCACGCCGGCCTGTCCGACGAGATGCGCAGCCGCCACCAGGAGCAGTTCCTCGACGAGCGGGTCGACATCGTCGTCGCGACGGTGGCGTTCGGGATGGGGATCGATCGGTCGAACGTGCGCTTCGTGATCCACGCCGGCGCGCCGCGCTCGGCCGAGCATTACCAGCAGGAGTCGGGTCGAGCGGGCCGCGACGGCCTGCCGGCCGAGTGCGTGCTGATCTATTCGGGCAGCGACTTCCTGCGCTGGCGGCAGATGCTCGAGTCGAACGGCGAATGGAACGACAGCGCGCGGACGCTGCTGCGCGACATGGAGCGCTACGCCGCCGGCACGCGCTGCCGGCATCGCTCGCTGGTCGAGTACTTCGGCCAGCCCTACGACCGGACTGACTGCGGCGCGTGCGACTGGTGCCTGAAGGAGCTCGACGCCGTCGCCGACTCGCGGACGCTGGCGCGGAAGATCCTCTCGTGCGTCGCGCGCGTGAAGCAAACGTGGGGCACGGCGCACGTCACCGACGTGCTGGTCGGCAAGGCGACGGAGAAGGTCGTCGCCGCCGGTCACCAGGAGCTGTCGACGTTCGGGCTGCTCAAGGAGGAGCCGGGAGCGGCGATCCGCGGCTACATCGAGCAGCTGGTCGGCTGCGGCCTGCTTGCCCGCGAGGGCGCGCCGTACCCGGTGCTGCGGCTGACCGCGTCAGGCGCGTCGCTCCTGCGCGGCGAGGGCGACTGCGTCCTCTATCGCGAGGTCGCGCCGCCCGGGCTCCGGAAGAAGAGCCGGTCGGGCGTGCGCGATTCGTTCGCGATGCCGGCCGATTCCGAGCTCTTCGACGTGCTGCGCGAGGTGCGGCTGCGGCTGGCGCGCGAGCGCGGCGTGCCGCCGTACGTCATCTTCCACGACACGACGCTGCGGGATATGGTCGGGCGCCGGCCGAAGACGGTGGATGACCTGCGCGATGTCTACGGAGTGGGCGATCGGAAGGCGGCGCTGTTCGGCGACGCATTCCTCGATGCCATTCGCACCTTTCGCAAACCCGAGTGACGAACGTACAACGCAGAACCCGCGGAGCCCGCAGAACTATTCTTTTCGTACGAGGAAGAATTGCTCTGCGTTCTCTGCGTGTTCTGCGTTGAGCGTCGTAATCAGTGAACGGTGTAGGGTTCGTGCAAGGCGAAGGGCGCGATCTCGACGTCGAAGTGATCACCTTCCTCGGTGACCATCTGGTAAGTGCCGCGCATCACGCCCGTCGACGTCTTCAGCGGACACCCGGAGGTGTACTGGAACGACTCGCCGGGGCGGAGCACCGGCTGCTCCCCGACGACGCCGGCGCCTTTCACCTCTTCGACGTGGCCGGTGGCATCGGTGATGATCCAGTGCCGGGTCAGCAGCTGCACTGTCTCGTCGCCCTCGTTGGCGATGCGTACGGTGTAGTGGAAGAACCACTCGCTGTGGAACGGCTGCGAGTGTTCGGGCGCGTATTGCGATTCCACTTCAACGCGAACGTTGTTGGTGACGGCTTCGGAGCTCGACGCGTGCAGCGGCTGATCTTTGAGTTCGGACATGGCGCGACTCGTCATGATACCAACGTTTCCCGCTCCGCGTCCCATCGCCACGGACTGCGGTCGCGCCCGGCCAGGTGGACGCCGCCGCGCCAGAGGTCGATGCCGTTGAGCGAAACGTGGTCGCGCTCGCCGTCGAGGACGCGCCGGCCTTCGTCGGTGATCGCGACGGCGTGGCCGCGAAGATCCTGCCCGGCGTAGCCGCCGTCCACGGTCACGAGCGGGACCGCCGACGCAGCCAGCCGCTTGACGTTGTCGAAGAATGTCCAGTCGCCAATGAAGGGCCGCGGCTCGCGCGCCTGCGTGTCGCCAAACAGGCGGCCGGCGTCGAGCGGCGCGTCGCGGAGCGCGCCGAGCATGAGTTGTTCGGTGCGCGACAGGCCGTTGGAGACCGACGGAAATTCGGCGAGGAAGCGCAGCAGCGCGTCGCGGAGAAACGGCAGCGGCCGGCAGCGCCCGGCGTCGGCCGCGACCGCCAGCAGCCGGCGCGGATCGGGCGAGCGGAACGCAGCCCACGCCTCGGTTGCCAGCGCGAACTGCCCGTCGCTGACCGGGTGTTCGGTGCCGACGAGCGTGGCCATCTGCTCCGTGGACAGCTGCCCGAGGCCGATGAACGGCTCGACGCCGGGGAAGCGGTCGATGCAGATCAACGACACGGCGGCATCGTACGCAGCGCGCGGCTTCACCCCCGCCACGAGGTCGAGCACGCGGATGAGCGCCAACTGATCGAACAGATCGTGCTCGAACCACAGCACGACGCGGCCGCCGCGCGCCGCCGCCACGATCGCGCGATCGGTGGCGGCCAGCTGCTCGCTGATCGCCTCGCCCTGCCCGTCGCCGAGAAACGCGCCGCGGACCGCGTGCCACGCGTCGCCATCGACCGGCGGCGCCGGACCCTCGTGCAGCACATCGGCGGCGATGACGACCGGGTCGGCGACGACGCGCCGGATGATCTCCGCGGCGCAGTCGCCGTTGGTGACATGCAGAGTCGGCACGATAGACTTAGATTAGAACGTATCGGACCCCTATGCATCAGATAGAACCGGCCCGGTTGAAACCGGGTGTGACGACAGATTCGATGGCCGCGCCGGCCCAGCCTGCTGCCGCCGCCAGCGCACAGGCCGCCGTCATCCGCGGCAAGGCGCTGATCTTCTGGGACCTCAAGGTACTCGGCAAGAAAAAGAAGCTCGACGCCATCGACACCGACCAGATCACGCCGGCCGCCGACTGCGTATCGGAGAGCCTCGAGACGCTCGACGAGCGGTGGAAGGCGGGATCGTTCCGGTACCTCATGCCCGACTTCCGCGCCCGCGTGCACCGCGGCGAGACCTTCCTCATCGCCGGCGATCGGTTCGCCATCGGCTCGTCGCGCGAGATGAGCCCCGCCGGCCTCAAGGCGATTGCCGAAGAGGTGGGGCGCGAGATGGTGATCGTCTGCGGCAGCAACATGGGCGACATCTTCCGCCGCAACGCGCTCAACCTCGGCCTGCAGGTCGTGCAGAGCCCCGATGCGGTCGCCGACGCGAAGGACGGCGACGAGTTCTCGTTCGAGCCGCAGTCGAGGCGGCTGACCAACGAAACGCAGGGCAAGCAGTACGATCCGGTGCCGCTGAGCCCGAAGGAAGACGAGATCCGGCAGACCGGCGGGATCTTCGCGGCCGGCCGTCGCGAGTTCAAGCAGTCGGTCCAGACCCGCCCCGACATCGTGTGGCCGGACGCGGAGCTCGCGCGCCGCATGACCTCGACCGAGCAGATCGTCTGGGCGCATCGGGTCGACAAGTCGGCCACGGTCGCGCCCGGGGCGACGCTGCGCGTCTACGCCGACCTTTTGCCGGCGTCAGACGGCACCGCGCCATTCGCCATCCACACCTTCAACCAGATCACCGGCGGCAACGCGATCTTTCCGCGCCAGGCGGCGATCGCCAACGATCACTTCGTCTTCACCGGCAAGGACGACGACAACAAGCAGACGGCGATCGGCCGCGACTTCGCGCGCGTCCACGGGATCGCCAAGCCGTACTACGCCACACCCGGCGACGGCATCTTTCATTTCTATTTCCCCGAGCAGGGGCTGGTGATGCCCGGCCAGTTCATCCCCGGCGCCGACTCGCACAGCCGCGCCTACGGCGCCTACGGCGCAGTCGGCATGGGCGTCGGCTCGACGACGCTCGGCTTCGGCTGGGCGACCGGCTACATCTACTTCACGCTCGCAAAGGCGCGTCGCGTCACCTTCGCCGGCCGGCTGCAACCATGGGTCGGTGGCAAGGACATCGTGCTGGAACTGCTGCGCCGGTGGGGCGCGAAGCAGTCGCAGGGGATGTCGGTGGAACTGGTCGACGCCGACCGCCAGCTGCCGATCGTCTACCGCAACACGATCGCGAACATGATGGCGGAGGCCGAGGCGTTGAACGGCATCTTCGCGCCCGACGACATCACCTACGCGTGGTACCGCGACAAAGGGATCGACGCGCTGCCTTACCCGCGTTTCGCCCCCGGTGAAGACGCGGTGTACGAGATCGACGAGACGATCGACCTCGGCAGCGTCTCGGCGATGATTGCCAAGCCGTTCAGCCCCGGCAACGCGTTTCCGGCCGAAGAGGTCGCGCGCGAGCGCATCACGTTCGACAAAGCGATGATCGGATCGTGCACCAACGGCAGCTACGACGATCTGCTCCAGGCGGCGCTCGTGTTGCGCGCCGCGCGGGATCGCGGTGCGCGCAAGACGGAGCGCGCTTTC
>Ga0207675_100002959_pt1 | contig 16704 bp, 16 predicted proteins | sample KBSSwiS42_FD_184305 | JGI IMG/M metagenome (GOLD analysis project Ga0207675, IMG submission 184305) | Switchgrass rhizosphere microbial communities from Kellogg Biological Station, Michigan, USA - KBS Switchgrass S4-2 (SPAdes) (version 2) | ecosystem: Host-associated > Plants > Roots >... | reverse complement strand
CCGTCGCCGCCCGCGCCCTCGCCTGCGGCCGCTCAGTCCTCGCCTTGGGCGGCCGCGCCTCCGCCGGTCCCCCCACCTTCGTCGCCGGCGCCCCCACCTACCGGTGCCCAACCTTCGCCGACCGCGCCGCCGTCGGCCCCGCCGACCAAACGCCGGGGGTGGACGGGCGGACGGGTGACGTCACTTGTCATCGGATGCGTGCTCGGACTGATCGCGCTCGGTGTGCTCGCCGCCGCCGGGGCGGCGACCTGGGCGACCAGTAGCCAACGTGACTCGGCCGGCTTCCTGAACAGCGATACCCACCGGTTCACCACGCCGACATACGCCATCACGAGTGGCGGCATCGACCTTGGCACCGGCACCCACTGGCTAACCCCGGCTGACATCTTCGGCAAGGTACGAATCCGCGCGACGGCGACCAATCCAACGACTGGCGTTTTCATCGGCGTCGGACCGCAGGCGGCGGTCGACAACTACCTGGCCGGAGTCAGCCACGAGGTCGTGACGAACTGGGCGAACGGGGACACCGAGACCCGCCTCGAGCCCGGGAGCGGCCGGGGACCGCAGAGTGCTCCAGCCGGCGCGGCGATCTGGACAGCGCAAGCCTCCGGTCAGGGAACCCAGACGCTGAGCTGGCGTCCGGAGAGCGGTCAGTGGGAGGTCGTGGTGATGAACCAGGACGGTGCCGGAGGGGTGTCCGTCCTAGCAGACGCCGGTGCCACCATCCCGGACCTCGCTTGGTTAGCGGTCATCCTGTGGGTCATCGGCGGCCTGCTGCTGGCTGGTGCGATCGCCCTCGTTGTCGTGCCCGTGGTACGTGCCAGCCGGTGAGCCGTGACGAGTCCGCCTAATTGTCATCGCCACAGCCGTGCTTTCGGTGATTGCGGCGCGGCACCGTGAGCATGTCGATACTCGCTGATTGACTGCGTTTGTGAGCGCTCCCGCCTCACCCGCCTCATCCGCGCCTACTCATGTACGGGCGGAGAAGGTGCTCATCGCAATGGTTGTCGTTGGCGTTCCCGCGGGAATCGTGACCGGCCTCTACGCCGGATGGGGATACGCGCCAGTCGTCGGTTGGAGCGCGGCTGCGCTGACGTTCTGCTTAGTCGTCTGGTTGCTTACGAGAGGCCGCGACGCCGCTGAGACCGCAGCCATGGCGACCCGCGATGACCCGTCACCGACGGTAACCGAGCTCCTCGTACTGATTGCGAACTTGATGAGCCTGGTCGCCGTCGCATTCGTCCTGGTCCAGGCGAGCTCGGCGAGTGGAGCCAAACAAGGGCTTCTTGCCGCGTTGGCCGTCGTGAGTGTGGCGGCGTCATGGGCGGTCGTGCACACCCTCTACTTGTTGCGGTACGCGACGTTGTATTACTCCGGAACCGTAGGAGGCATTGACTTCAATCAAGACGAACTGCCGAGATTCATGGACTTCGCCTACGTCGCATTCACCATCGGCATGACCTACCAAGTCTCGGATACCACCTTGCGAAGCAGTCAGATTCGACTGGCAGCGCTCCGGCATGGTTTACAGTCGTTCATCTTCGGCTCGTTGATCCTCGCGACCACGGTCAACCTCGTCGCCGGACTGGCTCGCTAGCGTAGCTTGGCTGTCCGAACGATCACCCCACAACAGGCGGTGGGGGGCAACTGGGCCAGGACGTGGATTCAATCAGAGGGTGCTCTCCTGGTGGCCGGACCACAGCGACGGAGATCACCGACGGCCCATAAAGCGGTCGGGGCTGGTACCCACGCAGCGTTAGCATCACACGGGAAAGCACCCGCCTACCAAGATCACGGTCGTGGTGTGGCCCGCGGCAAGCGGTCACGGCTGGAGATCTGGGCCTCGGCTGAGGATCACATCCGTCCCTCGGAGGAATGCCCGCCCACGCTCGACTACCCACGGAGGTGACTCGTGACCGGTCCTGCTCGCACGATGTATGCGATGCGGGCCACCGGCCCGGACCCGGCTCGCCTGACCGGCGAGAGGATCCCGGTGCCCGAGCCGGGGACGGGCGAAGTGCTGGTTGAGGTTCATGCGACTGCTGTGACGGCATACGAGCTCACTTGGCCGGACACGTGGCCTGTCATTCCTTGCCACGACATGTCCGGTGTAGTGGTCGAATCCGGCGGCGGAGTAACCGACTGGCCCCCCGGCGCGGAGGTCTATGGCCTGGTTGGGTTTGACCGGCCCGGCGCGGCCGCGGAATACGTTACGGTTCCGGCCGCGGACCTGGCGGCGCGGCCCGTCGCCGCGAACCACGAAGAGGCGGCTGCGCTCCCGCTCGGCGCGCTCACCGCCTGGCAGGCTCTGCACGACCACGCCGAGGTGCAGCCGGGCCAGCACGTCCTGGTTCATGGCGGGGCAGGCGGGGTCGGCGCCTACGCAGTCCAGCTCGCCGCCGCACACGGCGCCCGGGTGGCCGCGACCGCGTCGGCTCGGGACCGCGATTTTGTGGCCGGGCTCGGCGCGGCCGAGGTCATCGACTATTCCGACCGGTTCGAGGACCAGGTCGGCGATGTCGACGTGGTCATCGACCCAGTAGGCGGTGACGTACTAGCCCGGTCCTGGCCGGTGCTGCGCCAAGGCGGAATCCTCGTCGCGATCGCAGACGAACCCGACGTCGCTCAAGGCGGCCGCGGCGACGTGCGCGCCATTTATTTCGTCGTCAGACCCGACGGCAGCCAGCTGCGGGAACTGGCCGCCCTCGTCGATCACCACCAGCTCCGCCCCGCCGTCGCCCTCACCTTCGAGCTCGGCGACCTACCCGCAGCCTTCCGCGCCCAACAGCAGCGCCCCCGTCCGCCCGGCAAAGTGGTTGTTCGCGTCGACCGCACAGCGCACGCGCAGTAAGGCGATCAAGCGACAAGCAGAGCTGCACAGGGACTGAAACGACGCCGAAGCGCTCGGGGCTACAAAATGACTAGCTTGTTGGCGACTCCGGCGCCGCCGGCGTCTCGGTCTTCGGCTCAGCGGGCGCTGACACGTCGGAGGCCGATCCTTTTTCCTGCTCACCGGTCGTGGCGTGCGGCGCAATCTTGTGTTGATACTTGGAGACGCTCTCTTGGGCCCTGGACAGACCCTTTTGCAGCATCTCGAGATAGGACGATGTCAGCTGCTTACGGCGCTCCTGATCCTTGACCGCGTCGAGCGCCTTCTCGAACTCGGCCGAGATCTGAGCGAACTGGTGCTTGGCAACCTCGAGAAAGTCCTGCTTCTTGTGAGGGTGGTCTGACATGATCTCGGCTCCCTTCGGGGCAGTCCCTATGGCGAGCCTAGTCGCATGCCCTGATCACGCCCGGCGCGAGCCCGTCGGGCGACTCGGCGCGCTTGGCGGAGCGGAGCCGGGGTCCGCATTTGGCCTTTGCCGGCAAGTACGACGGTCAGCGCGGTGCTGGGATCCGTTCGCCAGCCGGCGTGCACAGCGATGGGTCGGGTGCCGGCACGAGAACGCAGCCAGAAACCGACGGTGCTCTGGCCGTCGAGCAGCGGTGCGACTGCGCCCGTCCTGTCCTCGGGCCAGACACCGCTTGCGACAAGTGGCCGGTGGGTGACCCCGATGGTGGGAACGCCGAGTACCGCGCCCAGATGCACGGCAAGCCCCGCGTGTCGCGGGTGATCGCGGCCGGTCGCGTCGACGAGCAACACATCGAAACGGTGGCCCAAGTGGCCCACCACCTCGCCCAGCAGCGGCCCGATTCGCAGCGCGAGCAGGCCCGGGATGTAGCCGGAGGCCGCTTGTCCGTACGCGACGGCACGTTCGGTCAGCCGCCCACCGAACATCGTCACCGCGGCGGCCCAGGCCGGATCACCCGCCGACCCGGTACCCGTAACGCCCCGCGCGAAACACACCCACGCTGCGGCGACGTGCAGCGCCTCGAGATCGACCGGACGCCATAGCGGCGGGTCCGCTCGATCAAGCCCTTGTTGCGCATCGATCAACTCCTCGGCCGTCTTCGGCCATGGCTGCCCACCGCTCACCGCTGCCTCGCCAGCTCATGCGACCTCAAGGTCCATCCACGGCTCAGCTAACGCGGAGCCGAGACCGCCCTCTCGTTCGCCAGTCTCGTCGAACAATCCGGCCCATGCGAAGGCGCTGGCCAAGCTCACTGCGACGGCACCGCTCCGTGCCCGCGCCGTGGTCAGCGAACCGTTCAGCCGAGGGCGGCGGCGACGCGGCGGTGCGCTTCCCAGATCTCCTCCGGCAGGCCGTCGAACTGGGCCAGGTACTCCTCGCGGTTTGCGATCTCCTGCCGCCACCGGCCGATGTCGATGGTGAGCAGCCGCTCGAGATCAGCGGGTGCGACGTCGCAGCCCTCGAGGTTGAGCTCCTCGATGGTGGGCAGGATGCCGACCGGTGTCCGTGTCCCGGTGACCTCGCCGTTCTTCAGCTGTATCAGCCAGAGCAGCGGGCGCAGGTTGTCCCGGTAGCCCGGCCAGCGGAAGTGACCGTCGTGCGGGTCGCGCTGGAACCAGTTGACATGGGCGAAGATCGGTTTCTCCGAGGCGGCACCGATGATCTTCAGCCACTGCGCCGCGTACGCACCCTCGGGATAGGACAGGAAAGGACGCATGGACATCGGGTCGTAGCGAAGCTTGCCTTCGACGCCCTCGGCGGCGAACGTCGCTTCGGCGCCGAGGGTCAGGCCGTCGTAGACGCCCTCGGTGGAGTCGGCGATGGCGCGGATCAGCGGTTCACGATCGCGGGTACGGCCGCCGAAGATGATGGCATCGACCGGCACGCCCTTCGAGTTCGTGACATCGGCGGCGACGTTGGGCACATTCGCCAGCGTCGTCGTGAACCGGCTGTTCGGATGCGCCCACGGTTCACCGGCCTGATCCGGGTCACGTTCGGAGATGAGTGCGCCCAGCCAATCGCACCAGCCGGTGGTGTCGGCCGGAGGCCGCGGCGTCCGCCCTTCCCACCACACCTCGGCGGTGAGCTCGTTGTACGCGACGTTCGTGAACAGCGTCCCGGTACCCGGCCCGACCGCGGCCATCGCGGTCGGGTTCGTCACCTCGTTGGTGTCCTTCGCCACGCCAAAGACCCCGAACTCGGGGTTAATCGCATAGATCCTCCCGTCGTCCGGGTCGACCCGAAGCCACGCGATGTCGTCGCCGTAGAACTCGACCTGGTAGCGCCCGCCGAGAGCGTCAGGTGGCAGCATCATCGCGAGGTTCGTCTTGCCTGAGGCGCTCGGAAATCCGCCGCAGATGTGGTAGCGACGTCCCGTCAGCTTGTCCGCGATACCAAGGAGCATGAACTGCTCAGCGAGGAACTCGCCCGACACCCAGCCGTCGTACGCCGCCTGGCGCAGACCGTGCGCGATCTTCCCGAGCAGGGCGTTGCCGCCGTAAGACGAGCCGAAGTGCAGGATTGTCCGGTCGTCGGCAACCGTCACGAAGTAGCGTTGATCGTCCGCGGTGCCCTGCCCGAGGTTGGCCAGGTCACCCGTGACGTGGACGGCGCGAACGAAGCTGTTCGGGTCGGCGAGGTCGTTGACGTACTCCGGCCCCACCCGCGCCATGCGGATCATGTGTAGAACGACCGCGCGGTGGTCGGTGAGCTCCACACCAGCGGCGAACCGCTCGAGCGGGGATCCCGGCGGGGCCATCAGATAGGGCACCACGTACATCGTTTTGCCCTTGGACGCACCACGCATCCGCTCTTTGAGCAGGGGCACCATCTCGGCCGCCGGGCGCCAGTTGTTGTAGACGCCCGCGTCAGCCGGGTCGTTGGTCGCCACGACGGTGCGCTCTTCGGAGCGGGCGGTGTCCTTCGCGTAACTGCGCGAGTAGTAGAGCCGCTCGCCCGCGGGCAGGATCTCTCCGGCCTCAAGAGCCTCGCGAATAAGCCGGGCGTCGTCAGACGCCGACACCACCTCGACCCGCTCGGCGCCCGTGTGCTCGGCCCAGAAGCGCACGTATGCCCGAACCGGTGCGTTCTTGAGCCCAGCCTCGTCGAGGACCGCATCAACGTCACCGGGCCGATCAGGCACCGAGGTGACCGTTTCTGGTGTTGTCGCAGGGCGTGACGCCACCCGCGCAAGCGAAGCCCGACGGCCCGCAGCTCCCCAACCAGGCGACGAAAGGATCGGTCCGGTTCATGCAGGCCAACCTAGACGTAATCGGGCCGGAAATGGCTATGGGTGATCCGGTCCCCGCTTTCTGGTTCGCCTCCCGATGTCGCACCAGCGGGCAGACCGTCTTCCCAGCGTCCTCGAACAATGCCGGTCGACGTCTTCACGTCAGGCTTCATCGGCGGCATGAGTGCATCATCGGACGTCACCCGACCTTCACGATCTCGTGGTGCTCGTTCCCGCCATTCATCGAGCCACGCCGATGAGCCGGCCGCGCGACTCGTGGCAGATTTTCGCTTGCCGGGGACGGACCGGCAGGTAGGTTCAGGAAATGGAGATCATCAATCTGGGTGAGGCGGACGGGCTGCCGCCGGTGGATTGGGCCGCCATTGTCGAGAAGCTCGATGCCGGATCGGCGCCGGCTCCGGACGCGCCGAACTCCCGCACGACGTGGCTGTCCACTGTCAACGAGGACGGCCGCCCGCACGTGACTGCGGTCGGTGCCCTCTGGGTGGACGGCACCTTCTGGTTCCAGACCGGCGCGGGTACCCGCAAGGGGCGCAACGTCGCGCGCGATCCGCGGTGTTCGGTCGCGGTGTCGATCCGCGACGCGGACGTCGTTGTCGAGGGTGACGCAACGCGGGTAACCGAGCCCGACGCCGTGGCGCGCATTGCAAAGGCGTGGGCGGACCAAGGTTGGCCGGCGGAGCCCGACGAGAGGGGGTCGGGCATCACTGCCCCGTTCAACGCACCGTCGCAAGGGCCGCCGCCGTGGAACGTGTATCGCATCGAGCCACGCTCGGCGACCGTGACCTTGGGGACGGAACCGGGCGGCCTGACCCGCTTCCGCTTCTGACACTGTCCGAGCGTGACGATTGTCGCGCGAGAAACAGCAGTCTCGTTTCGGGCCAGGTCCTACCCGTGCCGTGGTGCAGGGGTCGTCGCCTCAGATGTCACTCCGGTGATCATTTCGCGCGCTCCGCTCGCTTACGTTGCGACCCCCTCCGCGGCGGCGCAACTGTGGCCGTGGGTGCGTCCGCCAAGGTTGTGAGCCACTGATCCATCAGGGCCCGCTCGGGCGCTGTGAGCGGTGTGTTTTCGACGGCGAGCTTGCCCTTCAGCGTCGCCGCTGCCGTTGCGATCGTTCGTGCGCCCGCCGCGCGTGCCGAGCGCATGCCGGTCGGCCGGTCTGCGATGACCGTGACCGCTGCGATGACCGCCTCGCGGAGCTGCGTTGCGTATATCGGGTTGCCGAATAGGTCCGGGTCGGAGATCAAGGAAAGGGCGGCGCCCGTGACTGCGGACATGATCATGCGGGCACCCGTCTCCACCGACACCCGCAGCTGGCCCCGGCTGGCGCCGAGCTGCAGCCGGTCGGACAGCATCTGGAACGCCTCGCGGAGCGCGGCGGTGTTGGCGGAGACCGCGGGCGACCACATCAGCTTGTAGAAGTTCGGATTCTCGCGCGCGAATTCGAGGTGGTTGTCCCAGCCGGCGCGGATGTCGTCGGCAACGTGCTCGTGCACGACTGCTGCCGCCGTTCGCTTGGTCTCGAGGAAGGTGGCCCAGCCGAAGTCGACAACGGCCGCGAGCAGCCGTTCCTTGTCACCGAAGTAGTGGTAAAGCGTGGGCGCCGTCACGCCGGCCGCCTCGCACGCTGCTCGGGTCGAGATATCGGCGTCGGCGGAGCGCGTGAGTAGCTCGGCGGCCGCTTCGAGAATGCGGGCCTTGACGGTCACAGCGCAAGGTTAGCAAATTCTTTGTATCAATGCTATATAACAATTGATAGCATCGCTATAGATGGATCGAAGGAGGAACGATGATCGTCCTCACTACTCCCACCGGCCTCATCGGCCACCAGGTTCTCGACCGGTTGCTCGACCGCGGACAACCGCTGCGGGTGATCGCCCGCAAGCCATCGGCTCTCCCGGCCCGGGTCCGTGAACACGTCGACGTCATCGAAGGCTCGCATGGCGATGCCGCCGTCGCTGACAGGGCATTCGCCGGCGCCGATGCCGTGTTCTGGCTGACGCCGCCCGATCCGCGGGCGCCCTCGGTTGACGCCGCGTTCGTCGGCTTCACCCGGCCCGCTGCCGAGGCGTTCACCAGGCACAGGATCAAGCGCGTCGTCGGCGTCTCCGCGCTGGGCCGGGGAACCCCGTGGGCGGCCCACGCCGGCTACGTCGCTGGCTCACTGGCGATGGACGACCTGATCGCCAGCACCGGTGTCGCCTACCGGGCGCTGACGAATCCGTCGTTCATGGACAACATCGTCCGCCAGGCCGAGGCGATCAAGAACCAGGGCCTGTTCTTCTCACCGATCAACGGCGACCGGAAGCTGCCGGCCGTCGCCAGCCGTGACACCGCCGCTGCAGCGTCGCGACTACTGCTCGATCAGTCCTGGGGCGGCGTCGACGAGGTTCCACTGCTCGGACCCGAAGATATTTCCTTCAACGACATGGCCCAAATCATCTCGGACGTGCTCAGAAGAGAGGTCCGCTTCCAGCAGACCACGTTCGAGGCGTACAAGAACAGGTTCGTCGGCTTCGGCATGTCCGACGCGATGGCGCAGGGCATGACCGACATGGCCGCAGCGAAGAACAACGGCCTCGACAACGCCATCCAGCGGACCCCGGAGAACACGACGCCGACAACCTTTCGCGAATGGTGCGAACAGGTCCTGAAGCCCGCTGTCTACGACCGTAGGCCGACGATCTCGATGCGCCGACACTGATCAGCCGCAACGAGTCGATCGTGCTTTTGAGAAGGCGCTCGGCGAGCGCGATGTCGAAAGGGTCGGCCACGGAATCTTCGCGCGCCCAGTCGCCGTGGAGCTCGACGGCGATGAGGATCTCGAGCCCCGGCGGCGGGACTCAACCGGACCGGGCTTGGCTGCGACGTTTCGGCGCACTCAGAACAACTCGTACGGACGTGCGCTTACGGCAGACTCGAAGCCATGCAGAGGGGACCACTCGACCTACCGGCGGATGAGTTCGGTGTATTGGCGGCGCGGGTTGTTGAGGAGGCGACCCGGTACCTGGACCGGCTCGGCACCTCGCCCGTCCGCCCGGACTCCTCAGGCGCGGAGACCCTGATGTACTTCGACGAGCCGCCGCCCGAGACCGGACAGGGACCTGCCGTACTTGACGACCTGGCCGCGGTGGCCCGGCACAGCCGCGCCGGAAACGGGCGCTTCTTCGGCTACGTGATGGGCTCGGGCGAACCGGTGGGCGCGTTGGGTGACCTGTTCGCCTCGGTGATCAACCAGAACGGCACCGCATGGCGGTCAGGCCCGGCGACCACCGTGATCGAGCGCACCGTCATCTCGTGGCTGGCTCAGGCGATCGGCTGCGACGGATTCGGCGGAATCTTTACCAGCGGTGGATCGCTTGCGAACTTGATGGGTCTGGCCATGGCGCGTGAGGCCAAGGTGCCGGCCAACCAGACGGGCGTAGCCGGCTCAAGCGTCGTGTATGCCTCCTCCGAAGCCCACCTGTCGATCGGTAAAGCCGTCGCTCTACTGGGCCTCGGCCGCGACAACCTTCGCCTCCTCCCGGCCGACAACGGCTTCCGGCTGAGCCCCACCGCGCTACGCAAGGCAGTCACAGCCGATCGAGAAGCGGGCCGGACGCCGCTCGCCGTCGTCGCCTGCGCCGGCACGACCGTTACCGGAGCGGTGGACCCACTCGCTCAGCTTGTCGCAGTAGCCAGGGACGAGGATCTTTGGGTTCACGTCGACGGCGCTTACGGCCTACCCGCGGCGATGGTCGAACCCGATACCTTTGCGGGAATCGCCGACGTCGACTCGCTGTCCATGGACGCCCACAAGTGGCTCTATCAGCCGCTGGACTGCGGCGTCTTGCTTTACCGGAACCCGGCCGCCGCACGGCAGGCATTCGCCTTCACCGACGACTACGCTGCCTCGCTGAGTGACGACCCGGTTGAGGGCGATGTCCTGTTCGAAGAGACCATCGAACTGTCACGACGGATCCGGGCGTTGAAGCTGTGGCTGTCTCTTCGCTACCACGGCCTATCGTCCTTCCGGGCCGCGATAGCCATGAATCTGCGACAGGCCAGGCTACTGGCCGACCTGATCGACAAGCAGCCATCCCTCGAACGAGTGGCCGAAGTCCCGCTCAGCGCAGTCTGCTTCCGATGGGTCGGCGGAGACCAGGCATCACTCGACGGCCAGAACGCCGAGCTGCTGGACAGAGTGAATCGCCGCGGACGGGTGTACCTGTCCAACGCGACCGTGCGCAACCACTTCGTGTTGCGGGCCTGCATCACCAACCACCGCGCCACCGACGCCGACATCGCCGCTGTCGTTGACGAAGTCCTCGCCGCGGCAGCTGAGCTACCACAGCGAACGTCATCCGGGGCAACGAAAGGGTAACTCCAAGATCATCTCGCGCTCGCGATCCTGAGGCTCGAATCGTATCCAAAGGTGTCGGCTCAGCGCCGGTCGCGATCGAAGAGCGCCATGGACGCAGTGAAGCCGTGCAGGAAATTCTTGCCACCCACCGAGCCCAGTTCGCCCGCGGCGAAGAACCCGGCTAATGGGATGTCGCCGAGCAGGTCGCTGATGATGGTGGCATCGTGGTCAGGCGCGTCGAACATGCGAGTGCCGCGTCCGTTGCAGGTAAACAACAACGCTCCCGCTGGCGTGCCCTCGGCGCGCGCATGAAGCAGCGACTCGCGAAGGTCCTGGTCGGCGGTCGTAGCATCTCGGACCTGGAACTGCACCGTGGTGCCGACATCGACAAGATCGCCAACTCTGATCGCACCGGTTGCCTCGTCCGCCCCAGTGACCGCTCGGATCAGGAAGTCGCCGCGGGCGAGCTCGGCCTTGTATTCATCGATGGCAAGCCCGAGGTGCAAACCACGGGAAACCAGAACCTGCTCCGGCCCAGACAGGCCAGTCACGATCTCCTCGAGAAGGCGCAGCGGCGGACGCCCGGCCAGCGCCGTGATGATGGGGCCCTCCGCGGCCGTCACCGTGTATGGGTCGCCGATCGGTCGGCAGCCCTGCGACACCACTGAACGCGCCCGCAGGCCGACCAGCCGCGCTCCGACCGCGCCCGAGGCCAGTACCTTGTCGTCGCAGAACAATGTCGCCCGGCCCGGTTCTGCGGCACCGCTGGCCAGGCCGCCGATGATGGCAGTGCCTGGATCTTGCGAATTGAGATGCGAAAACAGAAGGTGGGTCGGAAATGTGTGCGGGTCGGGCAGCAGCAGATGCAGGTCCCGGCTGTGGTCGAACCGATAGCCCCCGAACAACCCACCGCCGGGCGTGCGGAGAAATTCAATGTGGAACGTCTCCGCCGGCTCCGGCAACACAGCAAGCCACACCACGACGGCTGGCTCACGCTCTAACTCCCGGCGGCCCGCGACTACAGCTTCCGCGACACAGCCGACCAGCGCCGTTGGCTGCGCGACTTCCTGCACGATGTCGAGTACAGCTCCGGCCTGGAGGGCATGGTGTGGTGAGGTAAGGAGCACCGCCAGGTTTGGCGTCGCCCCGTTCAGCGGATCGCCCGCAAGCAGCGCGGCCTCGGCCGCCGCACTCCGTGGATCCTGCGCGGTGGACAGCCCGACTCCGATCTGCACACCATCATCGTCCGCCAGAAAAACACGACCGGCGACTCTCCGGCCCGGGGAGTCAGTCGTCACAGCTACGGCAACCAACTCCGGCCCTCCGGCGGACGACCTCCCGACTTGCCAGCCGGTCCTTGGCGCCCAGTTCCTGAGGTGCCCTCGTCAACTCCTTCCGATCACAACGCAGCGATCCAGCGCATGACGTCGGCCGACGAATCAGCGGGCACGGGCCGCCATTCAAATCCGATCGTGCCGTCCGAGCGTTTCACGCATACCCGGGCGGCTACATTTCCGAGACCGTCAGTACGCACGTCGAAGCCGTATGCCCGCAGTAGCGTGGCGGCTTGATCCTGTCTCATCGCGCCTCCCCCGGGACGGCAAATGGACAAAGCCCGAGGTCTACGACATCTGGAAGCATGCGCGAATCAGCAACCAACTGACCGCATTCACGCGGAACAGGCTTCCTGGTCGTTCCCTCGTGGACCACGAGTATGGCGACGTTACGGCGATCGGACAACGGCACATTCTGCCCACGGCAGCGACGCGCACAGTGGCGAAGCCACAAACTTTGCTCGAGCCTTCGGCCGGGTGACCTGTTCATCCGCGCCGAGCACATCCGGCTGGTCTTGTGGTCCAGCGGCCCCGCCACCTAGCAGCAATTGTATGACTGCACCGAGCCATCATTCCGCCGCTCACCGTTCCACCGGTGCGAATAGCCATGACAACCTCCCACCATCGGCGGCACCACCGCACAAACCGATGCGAGCAGTACGCAAGCCATGTCCGTAGCGGTTCGCACCGGCGAACCGAGTCCGGCGGTCGGTGCGTACCCCGATGTGTAGGTGTGATCGAACCGGCGGCCATCTCCGCTGGGCAGGATCGGAGACGCAGATGTGTGCTCATTCGCCGCAGTGCCCGGCCGCTGACTCGGCCGCTCGAACGCTCGCAGTCGTGATTGCCGATCATCACGAACAAGGCTGGACCTTGTTGTGCAATGGCGTGGTCCACTTCGACGACGGAGCCGACTTGTTGCCCGGCGGAACTATCGCCGGGCACGGCGCAATCAGCGGCGACCCAGCGGTCGGTAACTGCTCGAGCAGCGGAGCGGGGCGTGCGCGCGTGGCCTTCTCATCCGTGACAACTTTGAGGCGGTCCGGCGGTTACGCAAACGGGTCAAGATCCACTTCGTCGAGGATCCAGTCCCAGAACAGAGCGAGCGAGCGGCTCATAGGCCGAGCGCTCGGGCGCGTGAGATAGTAGGCCGCGCCCGGGTCGACGGTGACGTCAAATGGCTGTTCGAGTTGACCTGAGCGACGGTCTTCACGGCTGAGGCCGGTGAAGAACAGCGCGATTCCCTGGCCTTCGAGGGCGATCTTGCGCAATGCGTGCGAGTCGTCGACGCGCACCGTCCGTGCTTTCGCCGGCAGATTCGCTCCGGCTGCGACAAACCAGCGGGTCCAGTGTTCTGGATCGAATTCGTAGAAAAGTCTCCATCGAGCGAGGTTCGTCGGCTTCGGTTTCGCCGGCATCTCGCGACGCAGCGTCGGGCTGCACAATGCGGTCAGCTCGCCGGAGAGAACTCGTACGGCGTGGGTTCCGGCCCATCGCCCGTGGCCCCAGGCGATGCCGGCGTCGACCCGATCGAGGCTGAAGTCGGCCGGCTGGTACGCGTGGTGCAGACGCAATTCGATCTCCGGGTGGGCACTCCAGAAGTTCGACAGGCGGGGCATCAGCCATCGCGCGGAGAAGTATGGCGCGACGCTCACGGTCAGCGTGCGGTCATGTTCGGTGCGGGTGGCGTCATTGATCGCCTGGTCCAGCAGGCTGAGCCCGCTGATGCACGGGCCGAGCAACTTCTGCCCCGTTTCGGTCAAGACGATCTGGCGGTGCAACCGGTGGAATAGCTCCTGTCCGAGCTGCTCCTCGAGATGCCGCACGTGATGGCTCAACGCCGTCGGGGTAACCGCCAACTCGATCGAGGCAAGGTTGAAGCTCAGGTTCCGTCCCACGGCTTCGAAGGCGCGCAGCCTCACCAACGTGCCCGGATCCAGCGTCACGTCGATCAGGTTACCTGACTCTGCTTCAGCTATTGCTGCATCGACGCAGTTGACCACTGGCACTGTATGTCGCAATCTACAGTTCACTTCTCTATCCCTCCGGCTAACCGCCCGATAGGACTCACATGACTGGTTTTCAGGCATCTGTTGCGTCTTTCGAGATCGCCAAGGGCGAGCGGGCGATCCTTCTCCTGAGCGAGGCCGAGGTCGAGCGACACCTCGACCTCACCCAACTTCTCGACGGCCTCGAGGAAGGTTTCCGCGAGCTCGAACGCGGCGCGGTGCAGTCGCCGCCCCGACCCGAGATCACGATTCCGCGCGCTGGCTTCTCGCTGACGATGTCGGCCTGGATGCCCGGCATGCAGATCTGCGTCAAGGTGGTCAACGTGTTCGAGGCCAACGTCGACCGCTCGCTGCCCAGCCATCTGGCAATGATCACGTTGTACGACCCGAATACGGGTGCGACCTCGTGCGTGATGGATGGCACCTACCTCACAGGTGTCCGGACTGCGGCCTCGGCCGTCCTGTCGGTCCGCTTGCTCAGCCGAACGGACTCGCAGGTGGCAACCATCGTCGGGGCCGGCGTCCAGGCTCGCGAGCACCTCCGATTACTGCCGATGGTCCGCGATTTCGAGCGAATCAACATCTGCTCTCTCGAATACGAGCACGCCAGACGATTGGCCGAACGTAACGATCGGGCCCGGCCGTGCGCCGATATGCAAGCCGCAGTCGCCGAATCGGATGTGGTGTGCCTGGCTACTCACTCTCCTCGGCCGGTGATCAACGCAGAGTGGGTGCGCCCCGGCACGCACGTGTCCTCGGTTGGCTACCACCCACCGGACGGTGAGCTGCCCCGCGCGCTGGCGTACCGTAGCCGCCTCGTCGTCGAATCACTGGACGCATTCGAGCCAGCACCGGTCGGCTGCTCGGATCTGTCCGAAGCAGATCCCAGCCAAGCAGCCACCCTCGGTGCAGTCGCGCTCGACTCGGAGCTCGGACGCACCGCACCGGAGCAGATCACCCTTTACAAGGCGATGGGCCACGGCATGGAGGACTTGATCGCCGCGAACCTCGTCTACACCAACGCGGTTCAGTCCGCGCCCACCCAAACCATGACCTGGTGATCGGCACGAATGACGCCGACACCCGCCACTCGCTCGGGAGCCATCGATGTCGAACGCCGCGGCGGCGTGACTGCTCCCTGCTGCAGGTGCGACAGGATGTCCCGAAGATTCCCGCCCGGTGGGGGAGAAGCCGCAGGTCAGCAGCTGCCTTGACCACCGTTAACGAGATAGACCCTTCTCTACGCGAGGCGACAAGCGCTCAGCTTCAAGGTGTGGGCCGGCAACCCAAAGTTGCCTGCGCGAGCTGATACCGAGCTTGTTGAACACGTTGCGCAGGTGCCACTCGACGGTGCGGCGGCTAAGGAAGAGCTGCGCCCCGATCTCCGGGTTGGTCATGCCTTCGGCGGCGAGGCGTGCGATCTGCTCCTCCTGCGCGGTTAGCTGATCGCGTGTGTCCTCCGTCCGCCGGCGCGCCGTCTCCCCCGTCGCAAGGAGCTCACGGCCTGCCCGCTCCGCGAAGGCTTGCGCGCCTCCGCGCGTGAACGTCTCGTGTGCGGCGCGGAGCTGTTGGCGGGCGTCGACCCGCCGATTCGCTCGACGCAGCCATTCGCCGTAGATCAGTTGTGTGCGCGCGCGGTGCAGTCGCAGCGATGTTTGTTCGAGCAGATCGATGGCCTCGGCGTAGAGATCTTCAGCGGTCGCCTCGTCGCTGACGAGAGCCCGCGAGCGCGCCTCGATGCCCAGCGCCAGCTTCGTCCCGGCCGCACGGGTTCGGTCCCCAAGTTCCTCGACCGCGTCTGTGGCGATCCTTGACCGACCGGAGTGGGCGGCTGCCTCGACCAGCTCGGGCAGCGACCACGTGCTCAACCCGCTGTCATCCTTGCTTGCTCGCTGGGCGGCGTCGAAGGCTGGTTCGTACTGGCCGACGCTGTTGTGCAGGACGGCGCGCGAGTGGTCGATCAAGACGAGCACGATGCCCTCGCCGCGTTCGCGGGCCAGCTGCTGGCGGTCTTCACCACCGAACCTCTCCACCATTGAGGCGTCACCGCGGTACGCCGCCAGCAGCAGCCTGCCGTTGAAGATCTGCGCGTTCCCGGTCGCGGCGGTGATGTCGTCGGCCTCGTCCAGCAGCCTCTCTGCCGCTGCCAGCTCACATTCGTGGGTTCGCAAGTAGGCGAGGAAGTTGAGACTGGTCGGGAGCACGCTCAGCGCACCGGCAGCGCGCGCGTGTCGGATGTCGCGGGTCACGAGCCGGTTCCAGGCGTCGTCGTCGAACAGCTCGGAGGCGATCCTCGCTGCCATCAACGACAGCGGTACGTCGTCCTCGAGAGAGCCGGTCGCCGCTCCGACCATGGACAAGACGTTCCGCAGCATCGGAGCGGCAGCGGCGTACCCCTCCGTGAACCGGATCGCGAGACCGTCTACAAGCAGGTCAGTCAGGCGAGCAGTTCCCACCACGGTCGGCGCCGAGCGAGCCGCTTGCGCCGCCTCCGCGACGCCGTCCCCGAGCTGCCCGGCGCCTTGCGCCGCCCAGAGCGCCTCCAGATAGGTGTCGCGCGCGAGGACGGGATCGACCGGCTCGAAACGCCTGGCAGCGTCGAGCAATAACCGCGCGGCGTCGGAATCGCGGCCCAGATCCAGCGCGATCTGGCCGCGAAGCCGTTGCAGGGCGGCGCGATCACGGTCCTGCAGCGGACTCCGTGCCGCGTCAGCGAGCAAGGTCGATGCCGCATCCGGCAAGCCCGCGAGCCGCTTCCAGCGCGCAGCGGCCAGACGACGCTGGGCGCGGCGACCTTCGTCTGGACTCAGCTCGGCGGCCCGCTCGAGGAAGGCCGCCGCGGCCGCGATCCCGCCGCGTGCCCGAGCCCGTTCGGCCGACGCTTCGAGCTCGGCCGCAACGTGCTCATCGG
>Ga0207675_100002958_pt1 | contig 16705 bp, 9 predicted proteins | sample KBSSwiS42_FD_184305 | JGI IMG/M metagenome (GOLD analysis project Ga0207675, IMG submission 184305) | Switchgrass rhizosphere microbial communities from Kellogg Biological Station, Michigan, USA - KBS Switchgrass S4-2 (SPAdes) (version 2) | ecosystem: Host-associated > Plants > Roots >... | reverse complement strand
AGGCCCAAGCCGTCCTGCTCGTCGCCCGCAGGCCCGCCGGCGGCTGATGCAATCAGGCGCCCGCTTGCGTGGTTGAACAGGGAGCGGCCTCTCGACCGTCGCTTGCCGCATACCGGTCTCAGACCGGCGGGGGAGGAGGGGCATGATGATGCTCCGGTCCGGACCGTCACCCACCCGTCTGTTTCGACTCCGACTCGCGATCCCGATCGCGCTCGCCCTGGTCGTGGTCGCGGCCACGGCCGGCGCGGCGGCGACCTGGACGAGGGTCGCGAGCCCGAACCGTGGCACCGTCGCCAGCGTCCTCCAGGACGTCACCACCGTTCCCGGCTCGACGACCGCGTGGGCGGTCGGCTACTCCTACGACAGCAGCGTTGCCGCCTACCGCACGCTGGTCGAGCGCACCAACGGGACCTCGTGGAGCATCGTGGCCAGCCCGAGCGGAAGCGCCAGCGGGTACAGCCAGCTCAACCGGGTCGACGCGACCGCCGCCAACAACGTCTGGGCGGTCGGCTACGACACGCAGTCCGGCAACCTGGTCGAGCGCTACAACGGCACCACCTGGTCGAAGCTCACCGCCATCTCGAGCGTCTCGCTGCGGGGCATGGACGTGGTCGGGACCGACGAGGCGTGGTTCGCCGGCTACACCGGCTCGGCCGCCGCCGTCGTCCACTACGCCAAGGGGCAGTGGAGCACGCCGTTCACGCTCTCCGGCACGGGCCGGCACCTGCTGGTGCTCGAGGCGGTCACCGTGGCCCCGGACGGCGACGTCTGGGCGGTCGGCTGGGACCGGAACTACGACGCCCCCGGCCGGCCGGTCTCCAGCCTGGTCGTGCGCGGACACAACGGCACATGGGCACGTCAGGACTCGCCGAGCCCGTCCAACCGCAACACCCTCAACGACGTGGTCGCGCTGGGCAACGACATCGTCGCGGTCGGGGTCGGCCAGACGGTGACCGGCGGCGGCATCACCCCGCGCTCGCTCATGCTGCGCTGGCACGACAACAGCTGGTCGGTGCTGAACGTCCCGCCGGGCGAGCCCGGCTCGACCGACCAGCTCCTGTCGGTCGCGGCCGTGTCCTCCGACCGCCTGTACGCGACCGGGTACTACTCCTCGCCCTCCAGTGGCATGTTCGAGCCCCTGCTCGTCCGCTGGACCGGCGCGAACGGCGCCTTCGCGCTGGACCACCCGAGCCCGGCGCTCACGGTGTCGGCGACGGCCCAGGGGGTGGCGGCGACGCCGGCCGGCAGCCTGTGGGCGGTCGGCTACACCCTGTCCGGCGCGAACACGACCGTTGTCCTGCGCGGCACCGGAGGCTGACGCGCGGCCTCCAGGCCCCCCGGGCCTAGGTGAACAGGGCGAAGTGGCGCTGGGAGCGGCCTCCGACCAGGGTGAAGTCGCCACCGGCGGCGACGGTGCCCGCGGCTGGGCTGGCGGCCAGGGTGAAGATGCCGAGCGGGCTGTTGGCGTTGGGGTCCCAGCCGGTCACCGCGCCGGTGGTGGCGTTCACGCTGAACAGCTTGTGCCGGGTGGCCCGGGCGCCGTTGCAGCTGAAGCCGCCCCCGGTTCCCTGGGTGCCGTTGCCGGTGAGGCAGACGTTGTCCTGGTGGCCGCCGACGTAGACCTCGCCGTCCAGGACGGCCACGGCCTGGGCGCCGCCGTCGGTCTGCACGGTGGGGAACTTGAGGCTGCCGTCGGGTCGCCAGGCGACCAGGTGCCCGCCGGACCCGTCCCCGGCCGCGTACACGCTGTCGCCAGTCACGGTCAGCGCGGTGACCTGGTAGCGGACCCGGCCGGCGAAGCCGTTGACGATCGCGCCGCCGACCGGGTCGACCGCGCCGGCGAAGCCGTGCTGGGTGGTGCCGTTCAGGGTCTCGAAGCGGCCGCCCACATAGACCCGGTCACCCGACGGCGACACCTTGACCGTGTACACGCGGTCGGAGGCGGCCGGCCTCCAGGCCTGGTCCAGGCGGCCGTCGGCCAGGGAGAACGCGGCCAGCCGGTCCCTGGACGCCCCGTCGACGCCGGTGAACTGGCCGCCGGCGTACAGCCGGCTGGCCGAGACGTCCATGGTCCGCACCCGGCCGTCGGCCTGGTGGTCCCAGGCCGTCACGGCGCCGCTGACGGCGTCGACCGCGGCCAGACGGTGGCGGGTCGCGGAACCGACGGTGGAGAAGTCGCCGCCGACATAGACGGTGCCGTGGGCGGCGTCCACGGCGATGGCGTAGACGGCCTTGTTGGCCCGCGGGTTCCAGCTCAGCAGGGCGCCGGTCCGTGCGTCCAGCGCGGCCAGCCGGCCGCGGGTGACGACGTTGCCGCCCAGGTCGGTGGCGTGGGTGAACTCCCCGCCGACATACACCGTGGTGCCACTGGTCGCGGCGACCTGGACGTGGCCGTCGAAGGTCACACTGGACCGCGGCTGGGCGCCCACCGACGCCCGGGCGGCCGGAACGACCGCGACCACCCAGGCCATCACCAGGCCAACCGCAAACATGCGACGAACCACGAGCCTTGCCCCCCCTCGACCGGTGCCCTGCACACGAGGGTAGGTGGCCGCCAAGCCCACGGCCTCCCGCAGCGGCGGTATTTCACCAGCTCCGGCACCCGTGCCGCGCACCACGCCGCCGGCCCCGCAGACGCGGCAGGTCGCTGCGCTCGTTGACGTACTTCCAGCGAGGCAGTCGAGGAGGTCGCTCTGCGTGGGGCCCGGCTGCTCAGATGGAGAGGCGCAGCGACCAGGCTTGCAGGCGGCCGGTGTCGATGGCGGCGACATCGCGGACGTGGAGGGTCCAGACGCCGTCGGTGGGCAGGCCGGCGAACGACGACAGGGTCGGGGCGTTCGTCGGGTCGTAGGACTGGCGGAGGTCGTCGGCGCCCGCGCCGGTGCGGTTGTGGAGGGTGGCCATGGCGCCGGAGGGGGCGGCGAGCTGGACGACCAGGTCGCCGACGAAGGGGTGGCGGATGTCGACCGTCACCTGCGCCTGGGCCAGGACGGCGGCTTGTGTGACCGTGAGGGTGCTGGTGATGCCGGTCGCGTCGGCGTCGGGGATGGCCAGGCCGCCGGCCGGCAGGGTGGCGGCGACCTCGATCACGGCCGCCGCCGCGGCGGGGTCGACCTCCAGCCGCCAGCGGTCGAGGCGGCCGGTGTCCTGGCCGGCGTGGTCGGTCAGGTGGAGGGTCCAGCGGCCGGCGAACGGCTCGCCCACGAGGTCGCTCAGCGCCGGTGTTGTCGCGGGTGTCCATGTCTCGTGCAGGTCGTCGGCGTCGGCCCCAGCCCGGTCGCGCAGCACGACGCGGGTGCCGGCGGGGGAGACCAGGGCGATGCTCAGGTCGCCGATGAAGCTGTGGATCACGTCGGCGTGGATCCGGATGCCGGCGATCGTGCCGCCGCCGGTGAGCTCGAGGTGGCTCTCGACCCCGGCGGGGGCATCGTCGGGGATCAGCAGCACGGCCTGGGTCTCGGCGCTGGTGACGCCGGTCGCGGGCGGAGCCGGCGGCACGGCCGGCCCGCCCACCCGGAACTGGATCACCTGGCCGGGCGCGCCGATGTCGCTGATGACCAGGCCCGAGCCGGAGCGGTCCCAGCGGCGCGAGGAGGGGGTGGTGGAGTCGGACACCACGACCCCGGCCCTGGCCGGGAACAGGTCGTTGGCGTCGCCGACGTTGGCACCCTGTTCGAGGTCGAGGTGGCCGTCCGCCTGGAGCAGCGCGCATTGGTAGTGCTTGGCCGCCGTACCCTCCTGCAGCTCGTTGGAGCCCAGCTTGTCGCAGTGGTAGATGGCCAGCCCGCTGCTCGGAAGCTGGGTGTCGGCGCCGAGGTGGCTGCGGTTCTCGACCATGAAGTACTCGTTGGGCGCGCCGGTCCCGAACTTCAGCACGCGCGCGTAGTCGCCGTGGGCGGCCTCGAAGGTGCCCGGCCCGAGCGTCACCACCTGGTCCGGCCAGCCGGCCAGGTCGCGGAGGTAGGCGCAGAGCGCGGCCGGGGCGCGGCCGTCACCGAGGTGGTTGCCCGACGACATCACGCAGTAGCGGCCGAGCCCGGAGCTCTTCTCGAGGTCGCCGTCGCGCTGGCCGTAGTCGTACAGGTCCGGGAAGCGGCACAGCTGGTGGCCGGACTCGTGGCAGAACGTCCCGATCGACAGGTCGACGCGGCTCCGGCCCATGCTGGTGATGGTGTAGAAGTAGGTGCGGATGCCGCCGGGGAACGTGCGCTGGAACACGCTGTTGTGGGGCCAGAACGGCATCTGGTAGATGGTCAGCCCGGCGTACATGAAGCTGAGCGCGTCCACGACGCCCTCGTTGCGCGAGTCGTAGTCGTGCAGGTCGACGCCGCCGGCCAGGGCGAGGTCCAGCGCCTCGCCGATCAGCGGGGCCGCGGGCGAGGGGGTGCCCTCGGGGACGAAGTACGAGGACATCGGCCGCGACAGCGTCACCGGGCCGACCACGTCGTTGGAGTAGTCGAGCTTGCCGTTGGACATGGACAGCCAGAAGTCGCGGACAGAGCCGCGGTTGCCGTCCAGGGCGTAGCCGGGCTGGTTCAGCAGCGCGTCCACCTCCCCGGTCGTGACCGAGGAGAGCTGGTCCGGGAACTGCACCAGCACGGTGAGCCCGCGCACCGTCCCGCGGCTGACCTGGCGGCCGGGGAGCAGGCCGTCGGCCGGCCCGAAGGTGAGCTCCAGGTCCGGGTCGTCGGCGGCGGACGGCGGCTGCAGCGCGCGGCTCCGGACGGCCACGCGGTCCCGGCGGACCCGCGGCCATTCGTTGAGGTGTTGCGGTATTCCCGGCGGCGGCGGCTTGGTGATCGGCACCCGCGTCGAGACGAACCAGCCCTGGGCGAGCTGGGCGTAGCAGTACAGCCCGAGCCCTGTGTCGTACACCACCGTGTAGCCCGACGTGGTCTCACGACGCGCGTAGAACTCGTCGCCCCACACCAGCAGCTGCACGGGCGGCCCGGCTTCCTGCGGGTACAGCAGCCGCTCCCCGAAGATCGCGCTCATCGACCGACCCCCTTTTGCCCGTTTTCCGCCAAGCTGACCGCGAAGCTCGAACCGAGTCAAGCATGCTCTGGTGGATGTGCTCCCGCGGGTGCTGAAGATCACGATCGCGCCGTGCCATCCGGCACTGCCGGCCGGGCCAGGCCAAGCACCTCCTCCAAACCCCCTGAGCGGTTCCGCCCCACGGGCACGACCCCGTAGTCTTGTGTCATGGACATCCGGGCGGTCGCCTTCGACGTGAACGGCACTCTGGTCAGGATCCTGACCCAGGACGGGATGGACCAGATCTTCCGGTCGGTGGCCCACTTCCTCACCTACCAGGGCATCGACCTGCACCGGCACCAGATCCGGGACCTGTACTTCGGGACCATGAAGGACCAGCAGCAGGCCAGCTCGGAGGAGTATCCGGAGTTCGACGCCGTCGCGATCTGGCGCAGCATCGTCGAGACGCACGCGACCGAGTTCACCCGCGCCCTGCCGCCCGGGAAGCTGGAGCAGATGCCCCTGTTCCTGGCCGAGATGTACCGCGGCATCTCCCGCTGCCGGCTCCGGCTCTACCCGCACGTGCGCGAGGTGCTCGACGTGCTGCGCGAGCGCCACCCCCTGGCAATCGTCACCGACGCCCAGAGCGGGTACGCGCGCGGCGAGCTGCACAAGGTCGGTCTGCTCGACTACTTCGACCCGATCGTCGTCTCCGGCGACCACGGGTACCGCAAGCCCGACCGGCGGCTCTTCCAGTTCGCCCTCGACGGCATGGGAGTTGCCGCCGAGCACGCCCTCTACGTCGGCAACGACATGTACCGCGACATCTACGGAGCCCAGGCGGCCGGGATGCGGACCGTCATGTTCGATTCCGACCAGGGAGCGGGCACCCACCTCGACTGCGAGCCCGACCACACGATCACGGATTTCCGCGATCTGCTGAAGGTCCTCGACCTGCCCTGAGCCGACATGGTCTGCACGGTGCCGGTCATGGGCGTGTCCACACCTAGCTCGTGGACCGGTCCTCAGCGGAGCCCGCGTCATCTGGTGCCCACAACTGGAGCTCGGCCAGGAGCGGCCCGGCGTTCAGTGCCGTCAGCACCGCGTGGGCGTCGTGCAGTCGGTGCCGGCCGGCCGGCTGGCCGAGGGTGAGCAGGCACCGTCCAGCGCCGAGCAGTGCCCGTGCCCGCTCGAGCTGGTGGCCGTAGTCCGCCCAGCGGGCCGCCGCCTCGTCGTAGCGCTGCGCCGCCTGGTCCAGCGCCCCGTCGGCCTCGGCAAGGGCGGCACGTGCGGTGAGGAGCCCATGTCGGTTGCGGGCGACGCCGTCGTGCGCCTGGGCGGCGAGGGCCTCGGCGGTGGCGCGGTCGCCCAGGGCAAGACAGACCCGCACCAGCTCGGCGACGTACTGGCCCAGGTACCAGCGGCCGCCGCCCCGGTCGCCGACCAGCCGCTGCACCTCCTGGAGGAGACCGCGCGCGGCCGTGTGGTCGCCGGCCGCCTGCTCCACGGCCGCGGCCACGGCGAGCGCGGGCACCAGCAGCTGCAGGTCGTCGATCGCGCGTGCTCGTGGCAGGAACTCCCGCGCCAGCACGCGGGCGGCGTCCACCCCGCCGCGCCACAGCAGGACCGTCGCCTTGATCTGGTGGGCCATCTCCGACATGTACTGGCCGCCGTGGTCGCGCTCCCAGGCGATCAGGGCGTCGGCGGAGTCCACCGCCTCGTCCCAGCGGCCAAGGTCCAGCAACGGGGTCAGGGTCGCCGACCGGATCCACGCGGTCCCCTCACCGAGGCCACGTCGCTCGGTGAACTCGATGGCCTCCTGGCACATCGCCAGGGCCGCGGCGGGGCCCTCGCTGAGCCACAGCGGCTCGATCAGGTTGTTGTAGACCACCGCCGTGTCGTAGCCGGCGCCCACCTCCAGGCCAATGGTGAGCGCCGCGCGGAGGTCGTCCATCCCGCCGAGGTCTCCCAGGTCGCCCCGCGCGACCCCGCGGGAGTCCAGGGCCCGCAGCCGCTCCTCGGGCAGCCCGCCGTGCTGGTCGGCCAGGGCGAGGGCCTTGTCCGCCCACACCAACGCCTCCTGGGGGTGGCCGGACATCACCCGGTCCATGGCCATCTGTGCATAGGCCGAGCACAGCTCCGGACCCGGCGGGGCACGCTCCAGCAGCTCAACGGCGCTGCCCAGGGCGTCGCGGGAGCGGCCGGCCTCCCCCTGGTTCCACAGCACCGACGACAGCCGGTTCAGCGCCTCGCCCCGTCCCACCAGGTCACCGTCCGCGGCGAAGCCGGCGATCGCCTGTTCGTAGAGGTCGGCCGCCTCGGCGACGCGGCCGGCCTGGAAGGCCGCCCGGCCGGCCTTGGCGACCACCCGGGACCGTCCGGGCGTGCCCGGCTGGGAGAGCTCCAGCGCCTGGCCGTAGTACGCCTCGGCCCTGGCCACATCCAGCCCGATCGTCGAGTCGCCGGCCAGGACCAGCGCCTGACGGGCCGACTCCTCCAGCTCCGGCAGGCCTGGCTCCCTGGCCGCACGGGCATGGACGAGCGCCTGGGTGAAGTGGTAGGCGATCAGCTCGGCGCGGTCGGCGACACGGTCGCCAGCGAGGGTCTGGATCCACTCGGCGGCCGCCCGATGGCGTCGGGAACGGCCGGTCCTCGGGATCTGGGCGTACGCCACGTCGCGCACGAACCCATGCCAGAAGGTGTATTCGGACTCGTCCTGCACTGCCGACCGCCGCGCCGGGCGGATCAGCTCCTTGCGCTCGAGCTGGGCCAGTCCGCCCCGGACCTCCTCCTCGCCGACACTGCCCATCGTCGCGAGCGCTCCCAGCCAGAACACCTTGCCGAACACGGCAGCGTCCTGCAGCAGCCGTTTGTGCTCCGGTTCGAGGGTGTCGAGACGCGCGGCGATCAAGGCCTGGATCGAGTCGGGCAGGAGCAGGTCGGGCGTCCGTGCCAGGTGCCCGCGTCCGGTCAGCAGCCCCCGGTCGGTGAGCAGGCGGACGAACTCCTCGGCATAGAGGGGGTTGCCGCCGGCCCGCTCCAGCAGCAGCGACTGCACCTCCACGGGCAGGATCGACTGGCCGAGCAGCACAGCGATCAGCTTCGCGGTCTGCTCGTCGCTGAGGGGCGACAGCGAGATCGTCGCCGCATTGCGCCGTCCGGCACACCAGCCGGGGCGCAGTTCGATGAGCTCGGGCCTGGCGGTCCCCACCAGCAGGAGGTCCACCTCGCCGGGCTGGTCGGCCAGCTCCTCGAGGAACTCGAGCAGGGCTGGGCGGGCCCAATGGAGGTCCTCGATCACCAGGATCAGGGGACGCTGGGCCGCCACCAGGTGGAGGAACCGCCGCCACGCCATGAACGACTCGCCGCGGCTCGCGGACGCCTCCGCGCCGGTCGCGAGCCCGACCAGCGGGGCGAGCCGCGCCTTCAGCCACTCGCGCTCCGAGGAGTCTCCGGCCACGGCGGCGACCGAGGTGTCCAGCTTGGCGGCTCCCTCCCGCGGGCCGTCCGACTCCAGGATGCCCGCCTGCGCCTTGACGATCTCCCCCAGGGGCCAGAAGGCGAGGGTCTCGCCGAAGGAGAGGCAGCGGCCCCCGCGCCAGGCCACCAGCTCCGACTGGGCATCGACAATGGCGGCGAACTCTCGAACGAGCCGGGACTTGCCCACTCCTGGCTCGCCGAGCACGGTGACGAGCTGAACGGCGTGCTCGCTGAAGGCCTGCCGGTACCGCAGTTGCAGCGCCGCAAGCTCGGCACCGCGGCCGATGAGCGGGGTCGCGGGCCGTTCGGCCACGTCCACGCTCGGACGGCTGCGGGCCCCGGCCACCCGCCAGATGGGCACCGCCTCAGCCTTGCCCTTGACCCGGACGGGCGCGAGCTGCTCGTACTCGAAGAGCGTCTGGGTGGCCCGCCAGGTGGCCTCCCCGACGACCACCCCGTTGACCGGGGCGACACCCTGCAGCCGGGAGGCGGTGTTGACGACGTCGCCGACCACGCCCTCGCTGCCGGAGCCGGGCGCGAGGGCGACCAGTGCCTCGCCGGTGTTGATGCCGATGCGCACCGCCAGCTCGAGTGCGGGATGGGCCTGGTTCAGCTCGGCAATCGCATCGAGCATGCGCAGCGCGCACCGCACCGCCCGCTCGGGGTCGTCCTCATGGACCGCCGGGACGCCGAACACCGCCATGACCGCGTCGCCGATGAGCTTGTCGAGGGTGCCGCCGACCCGCTCGATCTCGCCGCGCAACCGGGTGTGGTAGGGGCGCAGCATGGCGCCGACGTCCTCGGGATCGGCCTGGTCGGAGCGGGAGGTGAAGCCGACAAGATCGCAGAAGAGCACCGTGACGACCCTGCGCTCCTCGCCCGGCGGCTGGCCCGGCCCGGCCAGCGACGACCCGCATGCCCCGCAGAACCGAAACCCTCCGGGGTTGTCCTGCCCGCAGCTCGAGCACCTGCGCATGGCTGCAGTCTACGGGCCTGCTCAGCTCGTCGCGTCCGGATCGAGGAGGGCGGCGGCGGTTTCGGCGTGCCTTGGGAGGCCGAGGTCGCGGTAGCGGTTGCTCGCGTCGGTCGCGAGGGTGGTGGCGGCCTCCTGGTCGCCGGGGCCGTTCCGGGCGAGCAGCATGCGGGCTCGCCAGAACCCGAGGTCGACCTGTTCGATGCGGTTGCCGAGGGCCTCGGCGGTGGTGAGGGCTGTGGTGAAGTGGCGCTCGGCGGCGTCCCAGTCGTGGGCGGCGGTGGCGGCGATCGCGGCCCGGGTGCTGACCAGGCGGCCGTCGAACGAGATCCAGTCGTCGAGGGCGAGGGCCTCGTCGAGCAGGGGGCGCAGTGCGGCCACCTCCTCGTTACGGCCGGCAAGGGCGAGTGCCTCGACCAGTCCGAGGAGCATGTTCCAGGCCCCGATCGAGCTGGTCCGGCCGGCCACCGGGAACCCGGGTCGCCGGGCCTCGACGATCTCGACCGCCTCGTTCCCGCGCCCGGCGCGGGCCAGGTGCAGGGCGAGGTGGGCGGCGCTCTGGCCGCCGATCGCCCCGGGAGCCTCGAGCTGGTCGGCCAGGCGCAGCTCCCCCTCGGCGGTCTCCCAGTCGCCCCGCCAATGGGCGGCCAGCCCGAGGTAGATATGGCCGACGTACAGCCAGGGCAGCCCGCCGCGTTCGCAGATCTCGACCACGTGCTGGCCCATCTCCTCGATGAAGGCCAGGTCGGCCCGGTAGACCCCCTCGATCCGGATGCGGCTGGCCCCGACCAGGAACTCGGCCCCCAGATGGCCGAGCCGCTCGGCCATCGGCGTGACCCGCTCGGCCAGCCCGGTCAGGCGGGCGGCGTGGGCGGCGGTCGGCTCGGGCCTGGCGAGCGTCCTGTGCTCGTACTCGACGAAGGCCAGGACCCCGGTCAGCTCCCACAGGCTGCCGGTGGCCTCGTACAGCTCGGCCGCCCGCAGGCCGGCCGCCACCCCGTCCGCCAGCTCCACCCAGGCCATGTGATGGATGGTCTGGAGCTGGAGCACGTCGGCCAGGGCGGCCTCGTCGCCGAGCTGGCCGGCCAGCTCCCGGGCGGCCGCGAACATCCCGGTCGCGCCGGCGTAGTCGCCGGCCAGCCCGCTCACCCACGCGGCGGCGGCCAGCAGCCGGGCCCGGTCAGGGTTGGGCAGGTCGCCGAGCGCGGCCAGCCCACGGCTGGCCACCGCGACCGCCTCCTCCCACTTGGCGGCCCAGCCGAGCTGGTAGGACATCACACCGCAGAGCCGCCCCAGCGCCTCGGTGCGCCCGAGGGCCTCGTACAGCCGGAGGGCCTCGTCCATGACCTTGAGCGCCTCGTCCCAGCGTCCCTGGCTGCGCAGGGCCATGGCCAGCCGCTCGACCAGCTCGGCCAGGGTGCCCCGGTCCTCCTCCTGGGCGCCCGGCTCGCGCTCGAGCAGCGAGACGGCCCGGGCGAAGTGGTCGGCGGCCTCGGCGTAGGCGGCCGTCTCCATCGCCCGGTCGCCGGCCATGCGCAGGTAGCGGACGAGCCGGCCGTCCTGTCCGCCCGCTCCGCCCCGGGCCAGGTGGTAGGCGAGGTCGGCCGCGTAGGCCTCCAGGTCGTCGGCGTGGACCGCCTCGAGCGCGGCGGCGATGGCGAGGTGGAGCCGGCGCCGGCGGATGGTCGAGGCGTTGGCCAGCAGGGTCTGGCGGATCAGCTCGTGCGCGAAGGTGTAGCTGGACGCCCCGCTCTTGGAGGGGGTGATCAGCCGGGCCCGTTCGGCCTCGTCGAAGGCGTCGAGCAGGTCGCCGCCGGGCTCGCCGGCCACCCGCTCGACCAGGTCCAGCTCGAACACCCGGCCCCGCACGGCGGCCGCGAGCAGCGCCCGCTGGGCGGCCTCCGACAGCCGGGCCAGCCGCTCCCCGACAACCATGCGGACACTGGAGGGGACCTCGAGGTCCTCGATGCGGAGGTCGTCGCGGAACCGGCCCTGGTCGTCGAAGAGCACGCCCGACTCGGCCAGGTGGAGGTAGATCTCCTCGGCGAAGAACGGGTTGCCCTCGCTCTGGGCGTAGATGCCGTGCACGAAGGCGGCCGGGGGCTGCTGCCCGGTCAGTCCGGCGACCAGCGCCGCGACGTCCGCCTCGGTCAGCGGTCGCAGCGCGAGGCGGGTCGCCAGCCGCTCGCGTACCAGCTGGTTGAGGATCCGGGTCAGCGGTGAGGACGGCTCGACCTCGTTGTCCCGGAACGTGCCGACGACCATGACCGGCATGTCGGGCAGGTTCGGGGCCAGATACTCGAGCAGCAGCAGGGTCGACTCGTCGGCCCAGTGGAGGTCCTCGAAGACGAGCAGGAGCGGGCGTTCGGTGGCGGCCCGCCCGATGAACTCCCGCATGCTGAGCCACAGGTAGCGACGGGCCTGCTCGGGTGGGAGGTCCAGCGGCGCCGGGATCTCGGGGACGACCAGTCGCAGGGCGGGGGCGATGCGGGCGATCTCGGAGGCCGCCTCGCCGAGGGAGTGGCGCAGGGTGGCCGGGCTGCGCGGGGTCACCATGCCCTGCTCGATCATCTCGGTGAAGGGCAGGTACGGCGCCTGGCCCTCGTCCTTGGCGCTGTGACCGGTCAGGACCCGCAGCCCGTGGGCGTCCGCCTCGGCGTCGATCTCCTGCAACAGCCGGGTCTTGCCGACCCCGGCCTCGCCCGAGACCAGCACGAACGAGCCGTGCCCGACCCGGGCGTCCTCGACCGCCCGGCGCAGGTCGGCCCGCTCCCGCTCGCGGCCGATGAACGGGGTCTGGACCGGCCTGATGGCGCCGCCGGTCTCGTCGCGTCCCCACTCCGCCTCGTACAGCCGCCAGCGGTCGGGGAACCCGCGGAGCCAGTAGAGCCCGCGGTCCACGAACGAGAACCCTCCCGTCGCCTTGACCGAGTCCCGCACGGCCGCGGTGACCAGGATCTGGCCTCCGAACGCCTCGGACATGACCCGGGAGGCGGCATTGACGGCCTGACCGTAGAGGGTGCCGTCGCGCTCGACGGCCACACCGTGGTGCAGCCCGATCCGGACCCGGATGCGGCGGTCGGGGTTGTCCCGCCCGTACTGCTGGAGGGCTCGCTGGATGGCGACGGCGCAGCTCAGGCCGGCCGCCGGCGTGCCGAAGGTGGCCATGAACCCGTCGCCGAGGAAGACCACCTCGGCGCCGCCGTTCGCGCCGATGGCCCGCCGGACGATCCCCTCGTGGTCGTGCAGCATCTCGTCGGCGATCCGGTCACCGTGCCGCGCCCTGAGCTGGGTCGACCCCTGCACGTCGGTGAACAGGATCGTGACCGGCTGGCCGCCCCGCGGGCTCGCCATCACCGCGGGCGGGGCGGCCCGGCCTGGACCCGATCTGGTTCGCGCATGGTCCCCCGGTGGTCGATGCCTGAGCTGGATTGTCCCAGCTTTGCCGAAGGTGCGGGCGACCTTCAAGGCGCACGCCGGTGACCAGGCCGGTCCCGCAGATTAGCCATGTCGCCTGGCCGCCGGCGTTCCTATGATGCGACAAGGGGGCCGCCGCCCGACAGGGGGGGCGGGCATTGATGGGTCGGCGCTGGGCGGTCACCGTGACCGCGGCTCTGGTGTTGAGCACGATCGCCGGGGTGGGGGTGGCGAACGGCGCGACCACGCCGGCTCCACCGGCCCCGCTGGCGGCCGGCGACCCGGTGGTGGCCGCCGCCGGCGACATCGCCTGCGCGCCGCCGGCGAGGCGCACCTCGAGCGGCTGCCACCATCGCGACACCTCTGACCTGCTGGTGGCCGGTGGCTACGACGCCGTCCTGCCGCTCGGGGACCTGCAGTACGAGTGCGGCCAGGCCAGCGCCTACCGGTCGGTGTACGACCCCACCTGGGGGCGGGTCAAGGCCGTCACCCACCCGGCCGTCGGCGACAACGAGTACTCGGGCAACGGCTGCTCGACAGCGGGCGCCGCCGGCTACTTCGGCTACTTCGGGCCGGCGGCCACGCCGCGCCAGCCGTCGTGCCGGACCGCCTGCGGCGGCTACTACAGCTACGACCTGGGGACCTGGCACATCGTGGTGCTCAACACCGAATGCAGCAAGCCCGGGGTCGGGGGCTGCACCAGCTCCTCGCCGCAGGGCCGCTGGCTGGCCGCCGACCTGGCCGCCAACCCCAGCCAATGCACCCTCGCCTACTGGCACCGGCCGCGCTGGCAGGACAACGGGCGCACCAGCGGGAACTCGAGCTACTTCGTCCAGGCGCTCCACAACGCCGGCGCCGAGGTCATCCTCAACGGCCACGAGCACCTGTACGAGCGGTTCGCGCCCCAGACCCCGGCCGGCGTCGCCGCCCCCGACGGCATCCGCCAGTTCACCGTCGGGACCGGGGGCAAGAACCGCCACGGGCTGAGCGGCACAGCGCCCCGCAACGCCCAGGCCCGCAGCTCCAGCGCCTTCGGGGTGCTGGCCCTGACGCTGCACCCGACCAGCTACGACTGGCGGTTCGTGTCAGAGGCGGGCCGGACCTTCACCGACTCGGGCAGCCACCCCTGCCACTAGGCCGTCGTCCGGCTCACCGGAGAGCAGGTCCTTGCCCCGCCTGAGGACCACCTCCAGCCAGCTGCCGGCGATCACCGAGGTGACCAGGGCGAGCATGACCAGCATGGTGTAGAAGCTGTCGTCGATGATGCGCGCGTCCAGGGCCACCGAGGCCAGGACGATCCCAGGGCCGCCGCGGGCGTTCAGGGCCACCGCCAGGTTGCGGGCGCCCGACCGGCCCTCCCCGACCAGCCGGGCCCCGACATAGCAGCTGACGGACTTGACCAGGCAGGCGAACCCGAGCAGGAACAGGAAGAACCACGGCTCGAAGGAGCCGACCAGGTCCAGCCGCAGGCCGACCACTGCGAAGTACAGCGGCACCAGCGTGGCCGAGGAGACGCCGCTGATCGCCCGGCGGGCCTCGAGGCTCTCGCCGCGCAGGTCACCGGCCAGGATGCCGGCGACCAGGGCCCCGAAGATGGGGGCCACCCCCACGAACGACGCCAGCCCGGCCAGGGTCAGCATGAACACCAGCTGGAAGGCGATCGGGCTGGCCCGCTGCAGCAGGTTGCCCGGCCAGTCGGCCAGCCGCTGCACCAGTCCGGGGCCGGCGACGACCGGCAGGAGGAAGAACCCGAGGGTGACCGCGATGTGGTAGCCGATGGCGACGTTGCCGCCGCTCTCCAGGCCGAGGATCCCGAGGAGGCCGGAGGTCTCGGCGCTGCCGGCGGCGACGCGGGCCAGGGCGATGTTGAGCACGACGTAGATGACCAGGTCCTCAAGGACCGCGACCGACAGCACGACGCGGGCGAACCGGCTGCCGAGGATGCCGAGGTCGGCCATGATCCGGGAGATGACCGGGATGCTGGTGACGGCGATGGCCAGGGCGAAGATCAGCCCGAAGGAGAACCGGTCGCCCGCCGGGCCCAGGAAGCGGCTGGTGTCATACAGGCCCAGGAACGCCAGCCCGGCCAGGAACGGCACCACGTTCCCGACCACCGCGATCCCCAGGATGGGCTTGCGCTCGCCCCGGGACAGCAGGGCCCGCAGCTCGGTGCCCGAGCAGTACATCAGCAGGAGCAGGCCGAGCTGGTAGGCGATGCCCAGCCCGGCCTGGGTGGCCGCGCCGCCGTGGAAGACGGCCCGCTGCCAGCCGGGAGCGAGCAGGCCGAACAGGGTGGGGCCGAGCAGCAGCCCGCCGAGGATCTCGCCGGCCACCCGCGGCTGGTGCAGCCGCGCCGCCAGCCGCCCGAGGCCGTGCGCCGCCACGAGCAGCAGGACGGCGGCGGCGATCAGGTGGGTCAGGTCGGCGCTGGAGAGGCTCATCGGGCGGCCCCCACGCTCGCGAGAGGGGTGCGGTCCTCCTCCAGCAGGGAGGACATGTTCCAGCGCTCGAAGGCGGCGACGACCCGCAGGACCATGTCCACCGTCCCCACCGGGTCGACCCCGATCGCCGTCTCGGCGGCCAGGACCAGCCCGTGGACGCCGTCCATCAGCGTGTTGGCGATGTCGTCGGCCTCGGCCACCGTCGCCCGACGGCTGGTGACCATCGACTCCAGCAGGTTGGTGGCCACGAACACCGGCCGGTTCCAGCGGTTGGCCTGGCGCACCACCACCTTCTGGTAGAAGGGGACGTGCTCGAGCGGGATCTCGCGGGACAGGTCGCCCCGGTCGATGAGGACGGCGTCGGAGGCGCTGATGATGTTGTCCATGTTCCGGATCCCGGCCCGGCTCTCGATCTTGGAGATCACCGTGGCGCCGGGCTCCAGCAGCCCGCGGACCATGGCGACGTCCTCGGCGCGGCTGGCGAACGACAGCGCGAACTGCCGCACCCCGAGCGACGACGCGATCGCGATGGCCTCGACGTCCTTGCCGGTCAGGGGAGGGAGCGCCGGGGCCGGGTCGACGGTCACGGCCTTGTTGGAGCGGACCTGCCCGCCCTCCAGCACCAGGGCGGTCACGCCGGCCGGGCCGGCCTCGACGACCCGCAGCAGGGCGCCGTTGAAGTCGACGCTGAGCTCGCTGCCGGGCCGCAGGGCCTCCAGGGCCGCCCCTGGCTGCAGGATCAGCGCCTCCGCGGTGCCGACCCGGCCGGCCGCGGCCAGCCGGACCGTCCGGCCCTCCTGGAGGGTCACGTCCGGTGCCATCGGCCCGCAGCGGACCTGCGCTCCCTCGGTGTCCAGGCACACCGGGGTGGTCGAGCAGCCATGGATCAGCTCGATGGCCGGCGCCACGGCCTCAAGTGGCGTGTGGGACAGGTTGACCCGGAACAGGTCAACGCCCCGTTCGTCAAGGCGGCGGATCACGTCGGGCCGCAGCGACGACGGCCCCAGCGTGCACAGGATCTGCACCTTCACCCTTGATCGACCCCCCCGGGCTCGCCCGATACCTTCAGCACGGCGGCGGGTACCACCGGTCCGCCATGCTCGCGGTGAGCGCACGGACCCTGGCCACCTCGTCGGCGTCGAGCTGGCGTTTCCAGGCGACCAGGTTGGCCCGGCTGTCCATCGGCCGGAATCCGGTCTTGGAGAGGCCGCTCCTGGACAGCGACCATCGGTGGGCCGTGCGCTGGGCACTGCCCGTCGTCGACCGCGCCACCTCGCGCTCGGCCCGTTCGCCGAAGGTCAGGCCGAGCGCGGCGTACAGGCCGGCGAAGGAGGAGACCGGGTCGGCGGCCAGGTCCTCGTAGCGGACCACGCTCACCGCCGGGCAGCGCCGCTCGAACTCGGCCGCGAGCAGGTACAGC
>Ga0207675_100002955_pt1 | contig 16714 bp, 6 predicted proteins | sample KBSSwiS42_FD_184305 | JGI IMG/M metagenome (GOLD analysis project Ga0207675, IMG submission 184305) | Switchgrass rhizosphere microbial communities from Kellogg Biological Station, Michigan, USA - KBS Switchgrass S4-2 (SPAdes) (version 2) | ecosystem: Host-associated > Plants > Roots >... | reverse complement strand
TCTGACAATTTATTTCACTCAGGAAGAAGCGGCTGTTCGTGCGCTCGAGGCAGGCGCCGATATGCTGTTGAAGCCCGCGGATGTTGACGCCGCGTTTCGTGGAGTGCGCGACGCAGTGAAGACCGGCCGCATCAGCGAAGCGCGAGTGGAGGAGTCAGCGCGGAAGATTCTCGCTGCGAAGTATGACCTCGGCCTGGTGGAACAACGTCTCACACCAATCGAAACGATCGATCGTCAGGTGGGAAGCAAACAAGCCGTCGCGCTGGCGACTGAAATTGCAGAACACGCCATTACGCTCGTTCGTGATGACGATAAACTCGTACCGCTGAAAAACCTCAAAGCGGACGCGAAGATCTTCAATCTCGCCGTCACTAACGGCGACGATCGGCTCTGGATCGCAACGCCGTTCGTGTCGAAACTCAGTCGCAGCGGATTAAAAGTCGAGACCGTCGTTCTCGATGAGCGATCGAGCGAGCAGGAAGTGCAGAAGGCAATCGAACGAGCAAAGTCAGCAGATCTGGTGTTTGCGTCGCTGTACGGTCGGGTGCGTTCCGGGCAGGCTTCGAGCGTTGGTATACCTGATTCGGGAGCGCGTGCTCTTTCGACGTTGATTGCGGCCAGGAAACCGATTGTGGGTATCAGTTTTGGCAATCCGTATCTCTTGCAGGGATTTCCGGGATTGCGAACGTACATGGTTGCTTACGGCGACATGCCGAGTTTGCAGAACGCGGTGGCGCGCGCGCTTTTGGGTGAGATCGATATAGTAGGCAGGCTTCCGATCTCGCTGCCAGGGTTGTATCCGCGTGGGACAGGCATACAGGTAAAGAGATGACACGGGTTTTATTGCGGATAGTAGTTGTTGTCCTGTGCGTGGTGCAGCCTGCGCTGGGCCAGCTTCCGTCTGCAAAGCCGGAATCCGTTTCTGTTTCCTCTGCTCGCCTTGCTCAGATGGACGCCGCTATCAACGAGGAGATACGCGAGCATCACTTGCCGGGCGCCGTCGTGGTGGTCGCTCGCAAGGGACGAGTCATCTGGCAACATAGTTACGGCTCACGCGCGGTCGAACCCACACGCGAAGCGATGACGCCGGATACGATCTTCGATCTGGCGAGCCTTACGAAAGTCGTCGCCACTGCTACGAGCATCATGATCCTGGTCGAGCGCGGCAAACTCCGTCTCAACGATCCCGTTTCGCTCTACATTCCTCAACTCAAAGGCGAGGGAAGGGAAAACATCACGATCGAGCAACTCCTGATTCACCGCTCGGGCTACGCGCCTGATTTCGATCTGCGCGAGCGTTGGACCAGTTACAACGAAGCGATCGACCGGCTGGTAAAAGAGCCGTTGCGTAATCCGCCGGGCACCCGTTTCACCTACAGCGACATCGGTTACATCGCGCTTGGCGAAGTTGTGAGGCGTGTGAGTGGAGTGCCACTCGATCAATTTGCGAAACAGAACATCTTTCTGCCGTTGGGAATGCGTGATACGGGCTTTCGGCCAAGTGGGGCATTGCGCGCGCGGATCGCGCCTACGGAAAAACGGCGTGGTCAATTGAGCTACCTCGGCGACACTGCTGTGAACGCCGGCGCCGAAGGTGACGTGTGGTTGCGAGGTCAGGTCCACGACCCAACGTCCTATCGGATGAACGGTGTTGCAGGGCACGCCGGTCTCTTTTCAACTGCGCGGGACCTCGCCGTCTACTGCCAAATGATCCTCAATGGGGGATTGTTTGGTGGTGTGCGTGTACTTGCACCGCTGACGATCGCTGAAATGACCCGTCCGCGGCTCGTCGCGAATACCGGGTGGACGCGCGGCCTTGGTTGGGACATCAACACCAGTTACTCCACCAACCGCGGTGAACTCTTCCCGCTCGGCTCTTTTGGTCACACAGGTTTCACCGGCACTTCGATCTGGATCGATCCTGCAAGCCAGATGTTCGTCATCTTTCTCAGCAACCGCGTGCATCCGGATGGAAAGGGTGACGTTGGTCCACTGCGCGGCCGCGTTGCTTCGATCGTGGCATCGGCGATCACCGATACGTCAGTGGCCCAACACGCGCGCGAGCAGTCTGCGAACTACTACGCCGAGACAATCAAAGCGTTGCAGCAGTTTGCGCCACGCAATGAAGGCTCCGCCACGTCTGTCAAGGTCCTGACCGGAATCGACGTGCTGGAGCGCGACAACTTCAAACCGCTGGCCGGTCTGCGTCTTGGCCTTGTAACCAATCACACGGGACGCAATCGCGATGGACGCCAGACCATCGACATTCTCAACAATGCGCCCGGTCTGAAACTCGTCGCGCTCTTTTCGCCTGAACACGGCATTCGTGGTGTCGCCGACGAAAAGGTGTCTGACTCGAAAGACGAAGCGACCGGACTGCCAATCTTTTCTTTGTACGGCGAGACACGGCGGCCAAAGCCGGAACAACTGAAAGATCTCGACGCACTCGTTTACGACATTCAGGACGTCGGCGCACGTTTCTACACCTACATCTCGACGCTTGGTTATCTTCTTGAAGAAGCAGCGAAGGCGAAACTGCCTGTGTTTGTGCTCGATCGTCCTAACCCCATTGGCGGTGTCGATGTTGAAGGACCAGTGGCGGACAGCGACAAGCTCTCGTTTATCTCGTATCACACGATTCCCACTCGTCATGGATTGACTATTGGAGAGTTGGCCCAACTCTTCAACCGGCAGCGGAACATCGGCGCCGACCTTCGCGTGATCAAGATGGAAGGCTGGCGGCGGTCAATGTGGTTTGATGAAACGAACCTGACGTGGATTAACCCTTCGCCGAACATGCGCAGTTTGACGGAGGCGACGCTGTATCCCGGCGTCGGATTGCTGGAAACGACGAATGTGTCGGTGGGACGTGGTACCGATACGCCGTTCGAGATCGTGGGAGCGCCGTGGATTCAGGGTGACAAGCTGGCCGACTATTTGAACCAGCGTGGAATTCCGGGTGTTCGCTTCGTGCCCTTGCGGTTCACGCCAAAGGCTTCGGTGTTCAAGGACGAGCAGTGTGGCGGAGTCAACGTGATCGTTACGGATCGCGTCGCGTTTCGTCCGTTGGTAACGGGAATTGAAATGGCGTTGGCGCTGCGACGTTTGTATCCGAACGACTGGAAGGTCGATAGCTACCTGCGGTTGTTGGTGAATGCCGATACGCTGGAGCGGATCAAACGCGGTGAGAATGCGCGTGATATCGTTGCGTCGTGGAATACGGCGTTACAGGAGTTTCGACGCGCTCGCGCTGAGATCCTGCTTTACAACTAGTTCCGCCTTCATCCATTTCCTCACAGAGTTGATCAAAAACACCTGCGGACTGCTTCTGAGCTCTTCAATTGTGATCACTCTTTCGCGGATCACTCCGTCAGCGAGCAACTGATCGCGAAACGTGCCGGCCAGCAGACCGCAATTGACTGGTGGTGTGTAGAGTTGATCGTTTATTGAGACGACGACGTTGGCGATCGTCGATTCCGTGACTTCTCCGCGTTCGTTCCGGAAGATGATGTCGTCGCAATGTGGGTGGAGTTGTAGTTGGGTGTTGTAAAAATCTCGGCGCGTGGTTTTGTGGAAGAGGAAACGGTCGGAGCTGTCGACTGGAGCTGTGGCAAGTCCAACGCGCAACCTCTCCACGTGGTTGAAAGGGAGTGCCTCAATTTCGACACGACCATCCTTTCTTAGGCTTAGCTTTAGCTTGGTTTTTTGGGAGGGAATTGGATTTAACATTTTCAAGATCTCCTCCTTCTTAAACTCAAAACCAAAATAAGCCGCGGATTTCCTGAGGCGTTCGAGGTGACGATCGAGCAAAAAAATCTTACCGTCCTCAACCAGCATCGTCTCAAACAACTCAAACTCCTCCGGCTTGTTTTGCAGAAACCGGCTCTTCACCAAACACTCCTCATACTCCTTCTCCGCCGTTGAATCGATCGTGACACCACCACCGACACCAAACGTAGCCACGCCTGTTTGTGTGTCAATCACAACCGTGCGAATCGCGACGTTGAATACACAGTCTCCACCCGGAAACAAGACGCCGATCGCACCCGTGTAAACAGCGCGGGGAAAGCGCTCAAGCTCGCGAATGATATGTGTGGTGCGAATCTTCGGCGCGCCCGTTATTGAACCACACGGAAACAACGCACTCATCAGTTCCACCAGGCTCGTGTGGGGTCGCAGCGTCGATTCAACCGTCGAAGTCATTTGCCAAACAGTTTCGTAACGCTCCGCTTGATACAACGACGAGACATGCACACTGCCGGGCAACGAAACTTTTCCCAGATCGTTGCGCAACAGATCGACAATCATGATGTTTTCCGCTCTGTCTTTCGCGGAGTGTTGTAACCATTGGGCCAGCTCTTCGTCCTCCGCCGGCCAACGCCCGCGCCGCACAGTACCTTTCATCGGTTTGGTCCTAACGTGATCTCCGCGCCGTTCGAAAAACAGTTCCGGCGAGAGCGACAGAACCTTAAACCTGCCCCCGTCGAGATACGCGCAATACTGCGCGCCCTGCGCCGCACACAGTTCCCGATACCACGCATACGAATCTCCGCTGAACCTTGAGGTCAAGGGAAATGAATAGTTGACCTGGTAAGTATCACCGGCGGCGATTAACTCCTTGATCGTTGCTACGGCAGACTCGTATTCGTTTTTATTTATCTTCGCAGTCCACGAACTCTGAAAAAAATCCCTTGTCCCTTCTGTTTCACATTTTGAGGTTTCGGTGAATACTGCGGCCCAAGCCAAAGGAAAATCATTTGACGAATGGCAAGCCAAAGCCGGATCGAACGCCGGCCCAGCTTCATAGCTGATCATCACAGCAACGTAGTGGCCCAAATGCGCCTGCGTCTCCGCAAATTCCAGCAGCGGCAGGACCTCATCAAGTCGCGTCGCAATGCGTGTTTGCAGACTGTTAGAAAAATCCAGCCGCCAACTACCGGGCGGGCTTTTCTCTGAACCAAAAACGACTTTCGCCATTGGCCGTCGAGTCTAACACGCCCACAACGGCCATCAATGATTCTTATCAAAAGGATAAAAATCTTTAGCTACCATTATTCCCGAACATCTATATAATCCGTGCGAAATCTCGTAGCTTCGACTTATTACTCCAACAATTCGATCGGATGAGAGGATAGAAATGAGAAAACTCATTCTTGTGTTCTTGCTATTGACACTCGGTCTCATTGGCGTCGCCAATGGGCAGGGAACAACTTCCCGCGTACTCGGAACTGTTCAGGACGCCAACGGCGCGTCCATCGCCGGCGCGAAGGTCACGCTCAGTAACGAGGCGACCGGCGTTTCGTTTACGACGCAGACGAGTGACAGCGGCACGTACGCCTTCGACCTGGTGCAGGTCGGAAAATACACCGTCACGATCGAGAAGGAGGGATTCAAGAAGTTCGTCAGTCAGTCAAACTCCATCAACGTCAACCAGCCTACGACCGTCAACGCCACCATGGAAACGGGCGCGGTCCAGGAGACGGTGTTGGTCCCCGCTGGCGCTGAACAAGTGCAATTGAGCACGTCAGGAAATCTCGGCAGCACAATAGAACAGCAGACTCTCGAGGCGCTGCCAATCGTCGGCACGCGTGGCAGGAACCCGCTCGACCTGTTGAACTTTCAACCGGGCGTCGTCGTCGGCGGAAACACAGGCGGCACGGTCAGCGTCAACGGTTCGCGCGATCGGGCTTGGAATTTCACCCTCGATGGCATCGATATCAACGAATCGACGGCCGGCGGTTCGAACTTCACGCCGCTCCGACCCAATCCGGATTCTGTGCAGGAGTTTCAGGTCGTAACGAGCAACTTCACAGCGGAGTTGGGACGCAGCAGCGGCGCACAGGTAACTCTCGTCACCAAATCGGGGTCGAATCAATTTCACGGAAATCTGTTCGAGTACTATCGCACCCCTGCGCTGGACGCGAAGAGTTATCCGACAACGATCGCTGGTCTACCGAAGGATCAGTTCGTTCAGCACATCTTCGGCGGCACTCTTGGTGGCCCACTCTTCAATCCCGGCTTTGGTGAAGGCTCAAACATGGGATGGTTGAGAGACAAGGCGTTCTTCTTCGTCAACCTGCAACTGCTACGCGCTTACGACACGGCGCTCGTCACGCGCACCGTTTACACGCAGCAAGCGCGACAAGGTCTCTTCCGTTATGTGGTCGGCCGCGCAAACGCGCCAGCCGGCACTTCGACAGCGGCAGTGAACGGGAGCGGCGGCGCAATACTTCCTAATTGCAACGCCACACCACCGACAAACGCGCCTTGCATTGCGTCGTACAACATCGCCGCCAATCCAACCGGCGTCGGTATCGATCCAACACTCGGTGCGATGATCAACGCCCAGCCTTTGCCGAACAACTTCACGACCGGCGACGGATTGAATACCGCGGGTTTCAACTTCGGTTCGCCGCAGCGCGAGAAGCAGTATGACTTCGTCAGCAAATTTGATTTCAACCTTGCAGACAACAGTCTGCTTTACGTTCGTTACGCGCAAGGGAGCCAGAACACCTTCGGTGACTCGGCGAATGGCGGCCGCCCAATCTTTCCGGATTCGACGAACTTCGTAGACACGACCCGAACGCCGAAGAACCTGGCCGTCAACTGGCGCTGGTCTCCAACTCCAAATTTCACCAACGAGTCGATCTTCGGCATCAGCAAGTACTTCTTCTCCTTCCTGACGCCGTTCCCGGATCCCAACACTCCTTTTTCATTCATCAACGTCGCAACTGCAAACACCAACTTCTCTTACAACGCACGCGGCGTTCGAACACTTCAGTACATTGACAACGCGACTTTGGTTCGCGGATCGCACACATTCAAGGGTGGAATCAATTTCCGCTTCAATCGTCATCGAGACGATCGATCGAACGTTGCGGGTTCGGCAATCGAGCCGCTAGTGACCATTAGCAGGACTGCCGCGAGTTTCACCGGCTTCAATCTGCCGGCGGCGGGCAGTACCAGCATCAACGCCAACGATCTTACGCGACTGCAAAGCACGATCGCCGACGAGCTCGGCAGAGTCGGATCGGTTTCGCGGGCGTTTGTGCTGGATCCGAGTAATACCTCTACCTTTGCTCCCGCTGGAACGCGATGGCTCAACGAAGCGAACTACACCGAACTCGATTTCTATTTCCAGGACAACTGGCGGCTGCGGTCCAACCTCGTTTTCGATTTGGGCGTTCGCTGGGAACCGAAGTTGACGCCAAGCGTCGACACTCGACCCATCCTCGTGCCGAATCAACCGGTGAAACTTGGAGCGCCGCCATCGAACACGTTGAAGTGGGTCGAAGGCAAACTGTTTGACACCGACTTTAGCAAGATCATGCCTTCGGTTGGCTTTGCGTGGGATCCGTTTGAGAATGGCAAGACTTCAATTCGTGGCAACTACCGCATCGCGTCTGACAGAATCGCCACATTCCTTTTTGGTTCTTCGATCTTTCAGAGCACGCCGGGAAACAACACCGCTGCCACGAATTCCACCTTCGGCGCCTCCGGCGGTCTCTATCGAAACCTTGGACCAATCATCGGCGGCTTGGCGCCCACATCGACTCCCGAGGCATTGCGTCAACCACCGGCATTCAGCACCAACTCAATCAGCGTGATCGATCCGGATTTGCAGTTTCCGCAAGTTCACGAGTGGTCATTGAGTTTGCAACGTGAAGTTGGGAAGAACGTGGTTGAGGTCAATTACATCGGCAAGCACGCGGTGCATCTGCTCGGCGGATACAACGTGAACCAGGTGAACATATTCGCCTCGGTGCCGGGAGTGACTGAAGCCAACTTCCTCGATGCCTTCAACAAGATCAAAGCGAGTTCGTCTTACAACAGCCCGCTCATCAATCTGATCATGTCGGGCAACGCGGCAAACAACGGCGGCACCGCGAGGTTCCGTGCGCTCAACACGACAAACATTCCGCAGGGAAGTGTTGCTGCGGCAGCGCTGATCGTGTCGCAAAAGACCTGCGCGTCTGATGACGTAACAGCCGGGATTTGCACGAATGCGCAAGTCGGACGGCGATTGCTCGATTTGTACGGCTTCCCGTTCCTGCTTCAGGCCTATCCGCAGTTCACTGGTGGTCTGAACGTATTTGACAGTAGCGACTATTCAAACTACGGCGGTCTACAGTTTATCTTCCGGCGTCGTATCCAGTCCGGTTTGGGCTTCCAGTTCGGTTACACCTTCTCAAAATCAAAAGACAATCGCTCGTGGGATCCGTCGCTCAGTACGGTGTCCACGGGTTCAGTGCAGGCGGCGTCCAGTACTCCCTTCGACCTGCGAGATCGCAATTTGAATTACACCTGGTCCGACTTCGATCGGCGTCACGTCTTTCAGGGTACCTACACTTACGAGTTGCCGTTTGGCAAAGGCCGCAGATACTTGCGCGACATACCGGCCGTTGTAGACCATGTCATCGGTGGCTGGAAGATGGCCGGCACTGTGCTCTGGGCCGCGGGCAGACCATTCACCGTCTACTCCGGAATCAACACCGTCAGCAACGTGGTCCAATCGACGGCTGATTGCACTGCTTGCACGCGACACAGTGGTCAACTGGTGCTCGAGAGCGGCAGGAACTTCTGGTTTGACGCAAGCACGCGTAGCCAGTTCGCCGCGCCTGCGCCCGGTTCAATCGGCAGCACGGGTCGCAATTTCTTCCTCGCGCCAAACTACTTCCAGTGGGATTCTTCGCTCTCGAAGGTATTCAAGATCACGGAGCGTGTGAGTTTCGATCTGCGAGTGGATGCGCGCAACGTTTTGAACAACCCGTCGTTTGATAATCCGACCGCGGTCATCACTTCGACGATCTTCGGCCGCATCAACGACAGCGTCACCAACAACGCCCGGAGAATCCAGGTCTCGGGCAAGCTTAGTTTCTAATCACAAGAGGCACAAGAAGTCTTTGGATTTCTTGTGCCTCTTTGTGTCCCTAAAACTGGAACTTCAATGCGAACTGAATCACCCGCGCGGCCTCACCCGTCTGCACGATCGTCTGCGTCGAAGGTGGCGCGACCGCTGCGCAGCACGCCGAAGCAAATACGCTCGACCTGATGCTTGGCGAGCCGGTTGACGCATCGCGCGGATTGTCAAAGTTCGTATGATTGAGAGCATTGAACATCTCGGTCCGGAACTGAATCCTCACATGCTCTGTGAGCTGGAACGTTTTAATGAAACCGAAATCAACGTTCCAGTAACTCGGCGCGATAAAGATGTTCCGGCCTGCTCCATTCTGTCCCGGAGCGGGAATGCAGAACGGTTGCGTCAGATCGACACCGCACGTCAGCGCATTCACCGGTTTGAACAACACCGGGCCGGCGAGCGGGGAACCGGGCAGTTCCTGGAGCTCCGCTTTCACGGGACCCTGCACGCCCGCACGTCCTTCATGACTGCCGTTTGAGGTAAACGATCCGCTGCGAACCGCGAATGGTTCACCGGTCATGTAGGTAAACACGCTGTTGATGGTCCAATTACCAAGTACCTGATTAACTAAACCGCCCGAATTGAGGAACCTTCTCCCTTTGCCAACGGGCACTTCCCAAACGGATGCTCCTGTGAAAACGTGCGTGCGGTCAAAATCAGACCGGGCGCGTTCTTCACGGAAGTCGCGAATGTCAGTGGGCGTTCGGGAGTTGGTCGTGGAAAGACCCCCGCCTGAAGATGCGCCGACCGGATCGACCGATTGGTTGTCGATCGATTTGCCGAACGTGTACGCCATGCTTAGACCAAGACCAGTGCTGAACCTCCGCCGCAAAGTAAACTGCGCGGCGTGATAGTTCGAGTCGCCACTGTTGTCGAGGTACGTAATCAAAGCAAACTGCTGATTTGGCCGTAGCTTTAGACCGAGCGTGTTGTCCTCAATGCGCCGAGCAAAGCTGCCGGCGCTGTTAATATCCAATTCATTGACGGTCGTAGTCGAGTTGATAAAGTTCGCGGCTGCGGTGGCCGTCAGCCCACCTTGAGTTTGCAGTTGATTGAACAAAGGCGGCGTCACACCCGTGACACCGGCCGGACAGCTGGTTCCATTAGGTGTGCACCCTTTGGCGCGATTCTGCTGCATGACGAGGAACGACGGAATAATTGAACCAGGGTTGACCTGGTTGATGTCGTAGGCCATGAACAGATGTTCGCCGCGGCGTCCGATGTACGCAGCCTGGGCCACCACTCCCCACGGCAGTTCGCGTTGAATGCTGAAGTTCCATTCGTGAACTGTCGGCAACTGCATCTTCGGCGCGAACACCGTGATGGGTGGCGAGTTCAGCCGTAATTGTTGTTTCGGTGTAAGAAACTCCGACGGTTTTGCCGAAGGTGCTGGAAGTTGTGTTGGGAAGCCACCCGCAAGCGTCTTGTTTATGTCTGGTGAGTTTACGCAACCCTTCGTGATTGAAGTGAACGCCGCGGCGGAGGCGTTGTACGAGGTCGTACAACTTTGGACCAGTCCGGGAATCCTGCCGGCTGCGGCGGTCACCTGGAATGAAGAGATGGTGTCGAACGCGATGCCGTACCCGAGGCGAATCACGCTCTTGCCGGTCTCTCCGAAGAAACTACGCATGAGCCCCGACTTGAAGTCGGGACTATAGGCCAGGCCAAAGCGTGGTCCAATCGCCCATTTGAAATTGCCTTCGTACCAGTGGTCCGCGGGCACAAAGCCCACAGCGCCCGGTTGATCGACCACAGGTGTTGCGGGCAGCGGCGTGCCGGCGATTGACGTGGCGGCGACAAACACATTCGACTGCGGCGACGTGTTCCCCGGCGGGTTGATCTCCCAACGTGCACCGTAGTTGAGGGTCAGGTTGGGACGCACCTTCCACTCGTCCTGGAAGAAGAAGTTGTACTGATCGAGATTATGCTTCTCCGCATACAACGTCACCTTGTCTCCAACCTTGAACGGCAGGAAAACATCATCCTTTAGATTGGAAATGAACACCTGATTCATCGACGCCGGTAAGCCGTACAGATTATTGAGCAGGTTGCCGAGCAGTGTCTGATCCGTGGAGTTGATGTTCGACGCCACTCTGAAACCGGAGTTGCCGGCTGTGCCCAGAAACGGCGGACGCGTAGTTTGAGAGAAGGTTACCGACGGCGTGACGTTAATACCGCCTGGTTGTCCCCGCTGGTCCACGTGCCGGTAGAAGCGGAAGTTTAAACCCATGCGAAAAACGTGTTCGCCACTAACAACGCTCAGGTTGTCGAGGACCTGCGGTGTCGTTACCCAGCGCGCTGTCCGTGGGGTGTTGATGTAGGGTTCATCAAGGTTGTTAAAGTTAAAGGGTGGCACATCCGGCCATGCAGGATTGGCCTCTCCCTGTGTGAACAGAAAACCGAAACGGCCAAACCCGGCAGTGAACTCATTCACGACGCGCGGCGAGATCACCCGGCGCCAACCGACCGCGAGGTTCGAAGTACGACGGAACACTTCGCCCTGCGGTGGGTTGTCCGGATAGACCTGCGGTCTGCCGTTTAGCGGGTCGCCTTTCAGCGTGTTGTAGTCGGACCACAGGTAGCGCACGAACATGCTGTTCTTGTCGCTGAAGTTGTGATCGACGCGAGCGTTGATTGCCGGACCTCTGATTGCCGTCGGTGGATTCCAGTTGAAGGTCGCAGTATTAAGACCATCGCCCGCGGCTGCAAAGTTGTTTGGTGACGGATACGATTTGAGTAGACCGGCGGTTACGGTGTCGAGCGGTCTTGCAGCAGTGTTGTTCGTTGAATCCTTAATGTCGTAAATGCGAACGCAGCGGAGGGAAGTAGACGTTGCACAAATAGGCACGAGCAACGCACCGGTGCTCGGATTCACCAGCAACGTCGAGTTTCGCAGAATCGTAGTTCCGCCGATCACGAGCGGGTTTGCGGGATCCGGAACGAAGTAGCGGAAGATCCCGTTGCGTGCTTCGTTCGTGTAGACGGTTGGGAAACCAAACGTTTGATCGATTGGCTGCGTGAAGTCGACGCGATTGTACTGATAGCTGCCGAAGAAGAAGGTCTTGCTCTTTATGATTGGACCACCCATCTCGAACCCGAACTGGCCCAGTCTGATAAGCGGCTTGGACGCCCTCTGCGCGTTTGCATACCAGTCGTTCGCATTCAGCGCCTCGTTGCGCAGAAAGTAAAAGCCGGTGCCGTGATACTCGCTGGTCCCGCTGCGCGTGGCAATGGAGATTGAGGCGCCGCTGTTTCGACCCTCTTCCGCGGTGGCGTTGTTCGTAGTTACCTTAAACTCCTGAACGTTGTCAGGATTGATGCGATAGAGGTTCGACACGGGATTGGGCACGCTCGACTCGTTGGCCTCAATGCCGTCGATCGTCACGTTGTAAGCGCGATCGCGCGAACCGTTAACGTGCACGCCCGATCCAATACCGCCGGCCGAACGTTGCACCACGCCCGGCTCGAGCAACAGGAGTGTCAGCGGATTGCGGCCGTTCAGCGGCAAGGCTTCGATCGCTTTCTGTTCGACTACATTGCCCATCGTCGCATTGGCGGTTTGCAACTGTTCCGGTCCACCCTGGACGGTCACTATTTCCGAGACCTGACCGACTTCCATCACGACGTCGACCGTCAGCGGGTTGTTGACCTCGATATGGTTCCCAGTCTTCTGAAACTTCTTGAAGCCGTTCTGTTCCACCGTGATGGTGTAATCGCCGACAGGCAAGGCTTCAAAGGCGTAGAGACCGGAGTCGTTCGTGGTCTGAGTTTGCGCGAGTCCAGTGGCGTCGTTGGTGATGGTGACACTGGCCCCGGCGATTGATGCTTGTTTGGAATCGACGACACGGCCGGTGATACGAGAAGTGCTTGTTTGCGCAACCGCGGTGATTGGCGCGACAAGCAGAGTAATGACGATCACAAATAGTAGTTGCGAACGCGACATGGGGAGACCTCCTTTTGTCCTTACTGAGTTGCCTGGCGAGGGCCGCAGTATATCTCCATGTCGCTGTACGTCAAGGTTTTTTCGCGTTTTGTTTGGCCGAACTAGCCCATCAATAGTTCTTATCAATCGGATAAGAATCTTTAGCTATGATTATTCCAGTTTGTGGTCTATAATTCAGCTTCTTCTAACCTGGTCATCATAACGAAGTCAGAAAGTCACGGACCGAAACTGAGAGCAGTGAAGGCGAGTCTCTTCCGCAACTCTGCCGCGCTTGTCTTGATTGCACTAGCGATCGGCAGTCTTCTCGTGGGCCGGCAGCCCAGCGCGGCCCATACATATGCACCTCTCTACGATCTCGTAATCACGAACGCGCGCATAGTCGACGGCAGTGGCAATCCATGGTTCCGCGCGGACGTCGGCGTAAAAGACGGGCGCATCGTCCGCATCGGTCGCATTGCTCCCGACAGCTCCGGCAAAGTCATCGACGCGCGCGGACAGATCCTCGCGCCGGGTTTTATCGACGTTCACACTCACGTCGAATCGATCTACAGCCTGCCTGCCGCCGAAAACTTCATTCGGATGGGCGTCACTTCGCTCGTCACCGGTAACTGTGGTACGTCCGCAACGGAAGTAGACCAGTTCCTCGGACGGATGAAAGAGAAGCCGCTTGCAGTGAACCTTGCCACGTTGATTGCTCATGGTTCTGTGCGGCGGAAGGTGATGGGACTTGGCGATCGTGCTCCGACTCCGGAAGAGCTCAAACAGATGGAAGCTGTGGTGGAGCAGGGCATGAAAGATGGTGCGGTAGGTTTGTCGACCGGTTTGATCTACGTACCAGGCACCTACGCGAAGACGGATGAGATCGTTGCGCTCGCGAAAGTGACTGCACGCTACGGTGGCCTGTATGCCACCCATATGCGAAACGAAGGCGACAAGGTTGCCGACGCGATTCGCGAAAGCATTCAGATCGGTGAACAGGCCGGGCTGCCCGTCGAGATTTCTCACTTCAAGATCAGTAATAAGAAACTGTGGGGCCAAACCCCGATGACGCTGGGCCTCGTGCGGGAGGCGCGAGCGCGCGGTTTGATGGTGACCGTCGATCAGTACGCATATACCGCGAGTTCAACTTCGCTTGATTCCCGATTGCCCGCGTGGCTGCGCGCCGGTGGTCTCGAAGAAGCAAAGAAGCGGCTCGCGGATAAAGCGACGCGCGAAAAAGCTATCAACGACACCAGGGACGCGTTGAAGCGTAGCGGCTTCAAAGACTATTCGTTCGCCGTGGTTGCTTCGTACACGCCTGACAAATCGTTCAACGGAAAGTCCATTGCCGAGATCACGAAAATAGTGCGCAAGAAGTCTGACGTTACCAACCAGATCGAGCAGATGCTCGAAATGTATGAAGCGGGTGGCGCAGGAATGATCTATCACGGCATGGATGAAGGTGACGTGAAACGGATCATGCAGGAGCCGTTCACGATGATCGCCTCCGATAGTGGCGTCAGGCAACTGGATGAGAGCGTCCCGCACCCGCGTGGTTACGGCAACAACGCCCGCGTACTCGGACGTTACGTTCGCGAACTGAAACTGATCACGCTCGAAGACGCCATTCGCAAAATGACTTCGCTTCCTGCTCAGACTTTTGGTTTTCGCGATCGCGGTTTGATTCGCGAGGGTTTCGCTGCCGATCTCGTGATCTTTGACGAGAACACGGTCATGGACCAGGCAACGTTTGACAAGCCACACCAGTTTCCCGTTGGGATCAGCTACGTAATTGTGAACGGCCGGGAGGTGCTGGCCGACGGACAGATGACCGAAGCGCGACCGGGTGCTGCACTGCGCGGGCCCGGTTATTCACTCACCAGTGTTTTGTTGAAATGAGGAGGCCCCATGTCCCACTCTAAACAGAATCTTCCATTTTTCTTTCTCGCTTTAGTTTGCGCTGCGGTGCTGCTGCTAATGTCGCCGTCAGTCTCTGCGCAGACAGTGACGGGAACATTGCAAGGCACGGTGAGCGATGCCAAAGGCGCGGTACTTCCCGGCGCGGAGGTCGTCATACGCAATATGGAGACGGGACAGGAGCGCGCCGCTAAAACGAATAGCGAAGGCCTATTCGTTGCTCCTTTTCTTCCGTTGGGCCGTTACACCGTGACGGTGTCTTCTACTGGATTCAGCAAAGTCTCCCAGGAGAATATTGAGGTCACTCTGAACCAGACGCGTGTGGTCGCGTTCACCTTGAATCCCAGCGTCGTCACTGAAGCCGTTGTCGTAACCGCGGAGGCTGCTCCTATCAACACGACGAATGCTGAGATCAAGGGTTCGCTGAATGCACAGGAGATTACCGAGAAGCCGACATTCAACCAGGGAAGTTTTCTTACGCTGGCGGAAACGTTCACCGGTTTTCAGGAGAACCCCACTTCGGGCCAGAACAATCCGACTGCGTCTTCGGGCTCTTCAATCAACTTCAACGGCACCGGCACGCGCGGCGCGACGTTCCAGATCAACGGCGTGAATAACGACGACTCTTCCGAGAACCAGAACCGGCAGGGCGCATCGTTGGCAACCATCAAAGAGTTTCAGGTAATCACCAACAACTTCAGCGCCGAGTTTGGCCGCGGTTACGGCGCGGTCGTGCTCGTGCAGACAAAGTCCGGCACGAACAACGTGCACGGCGACGTTTACTGGTATCACAACGACAGTGCATTGAACGCGACGAACAACGTCTTCGCGCCCGGTTCCAGGAAGCCGGTCGCGCGTCGCAATCAGTTTGGCTTCACGTCAGGATTTCCGCTATTCCAGAACCGCCTGTTTAGTTTCCTCAGCCTCGATCACACGGAAAACACCGGCGCCAATAACTTCAACCGCGATGTGTTCACACTGGCGGAACGCGATCCCGCCAACTGGTTCAAGCAAACTCCGGCAAACGATACGCCGTCGAATCGAGCTTTCGTTAAGAGCGTCATCGATCGTTTCGCTAACGCGGTGCCCAACGATCCCGCTTCGGGTGCGAGAGTGTTTCGCGGACAGCAAGCCTTCGATTTTCCGGCGCGAGACTATTCCGGCCGCCTGGATTGGAACCCGCGTTCAGAGGACAACGTCTTCGCGCGGTGGCAGTACACAAGGCAGAAGTTTAACGCGGACGACATCATCATCGGCGAACGCGCGAACCAAAACCACAAACAGCAGAACTTCGGTTTGAACTGGACTCACACCTTCGCTCCCACGCTGTTAAATACGGCGACGTTCGGATTCAACCGGCTGTGGCATCGCCGCGGTATCGACCAGGATGTCGGCTGGGAGGACTTTGGCGGACCTTGCAGCTCCTGGGGCTGCCGAAAGTCACCGTATAATTTGCAGTACGTTGTCAGCATTGCCGGATCGCTAAGCACCGGCACCAACGGAACCTTTGGTCAGCCGCGAACGGGCTTTCAGGTTTCAGACACGCTCAGCTGGATCAAGGGAGCGCACGCGATCAGCACGGGCGTCTCGTACACCCGCGCCGGCGTGTGGCTCTACAGTCGCGCCGCCGTGGCGCGCGATCGGCTGGGCAACGTGCTTCTCTGGGCGCTCGTGATCACGCTCGCGGCACTCTATCTGGCCGCGGTCTTCGGCGCGCCCCCGCCGAGCGAGCAGGCGCTGGCGATCACCGGTTTCCTCGGGTGGTTGTTCGTCGCGTGGGGCTACTGGATCGACCGGCATCGCGCGCCGGTCGCCGCGATCTGACGCATTGCATGTCACATTACGAACTTGCCACGCCAGTCACCGAGGAGACGGTGCGGAACCTTCGCATTGACGACACGGTTACGCTGCAAACGCGGCTCTTCGGAATCCGTGACGCGACGCAGATCGCGCTC
>Ga0207675_100002952_pt1 | contig 16716 bp, 13 predicted proteins | sample KBSSwiS42_FD_184305 | JGI IMG/M metagenome (GOLD analysis project Ga0207675, IMG submission 184305) | Switchgrass rhizosphere microbial communities from Kellogg Biological Station, Michigan, USA - KBS Switchgrass S4-2 (SPAdes) (version 2) | ecosystem: Host-associated > Plants > Roots >... | reverse complement strand
GCGACTCGCGATGGCCGAGCAGTGCCGCCACGTCGGGCACGGCGTGCTTGCGAAGGAGCCTCGAGATCAGTGCGAGGCGCTCCTCGATCTCGTCGAGCCGGCCCGGATCGGCTTCGAGGCTCCCGGCGTACCGCTCCAGGCACCCGGTGGATCCGCAGGGACAGTCCGGACCGTGCGGGTCAACGCAGATGTGTCCCACCTCGCCGAACCATCCGTGGTCCCCAATCATGGCCTTGCCGTCGAGCATGACGGCACCACCGATGCCGACCTCGCCGGAGAGATAGACGAAGTCGCCATAACGCCGAGCGCGACCGGGGCGCTCACGCGCAGTCGCGACTGCGGCCAGGCTGGCCTCGTTGGCGATGTGCAGTCCTGCCCCAAGCTCTTCCGGGAGCGCGAGCAAGGGCGCAACGTCCACCTCCTGCCAGCCGAGGTTGGGCGCAAGCAAGAGCTGCCCCGAACTGCGGGTCACAATCCCGGGAAGCGCCAGCCCGGCCCCGACCACGCGGACCCCGGCGGGCACAGCTGCGAGCACGTCTCGACAGATGCTCCCCAGCTCGCCGAGGACAGTCCCGGGATCGCGACCGGCCTGGTTTCCGTCCACCCTGTCCGAGGCCACCACGTGACCCGACACATCAACGACACGAACGGCGAGATAGCCCGCATTTGCCTGGATGCCCAATGCCGCGATCCCGTGACCTGCCACGAGCGGTCGCCCGGGACGTCCGGGGCCGGCCTGGTCCGGAGGCTCGTGCTCACTCAGCAACTGTCCAGCCACGAGCTCATCGGCCAACCGGGAAACCGTCGACCTGGTCAGCGACGTCACGGCGGCGACCCCGGCACGCGATAGCGGCGCATCCTTCTCGGCGGCCAGAGCGGTCCGCAGCACCAGCGACAGATTGGTTTCACGCACGCCCGCGGTCGTCCCCAGCGGCATGGCGGACTCGGCCAGTCCCACGGCGGGTTCGCGGCTGTTCACCCCTTGAACCTATCGCGAATCGCGAATATGTTTTACGACACAACAAAATGCGGAGGTTCGAGATCATGACGCGTCACCCGGTGAGTGAGGACAAGTTCTCCTTTGGTCTGTGGACCGTGGGCTGGCCAGGAGTGGACCCGTTCGGAGTGGCGACCCGGCCGCTGCTCGAGCCTTGGGAGTACGCCGAGAAACTTGCTGAGCTGGGGGCGTGGGGCATCACGTTCCACGACAACGACGTCTATCCCTTCGACGCAGACGAGGCCACGAAGGACAAGGCGGTGGACAGGCTGAAGTCGGTGACCGACGCGGCCGGCCTGGTGATCGAGATGGTCACCACCAACACCTTCACCCACCCGGTCTTCAAGGACGGCGGCCTGACCTCCAACGACCGCGCCGTGCGTCGCTTCGGGCTCCGCAAGATTCTCCGCGCTGTCGACCTGGCCCACGCTGCCGGCGCCTCCACATTCGTGATGTGGGGAGGGCGCGAAGGTAGCGAGTACGACGGCTCCAAGGACGTCTATTCGGCGTTCGAGCGCTACAAGGAGGGGCTGGACGCGGTCGCCGGCTACATCAAGGACCAGGGCTACGACCTGCGCATCGCGCTGGAGCCCAAGCCCAACGAACCACGCGGCGACATCTTCCTGCCCACCGCAGGCCATGCCCTGGCGCTGATCGCGGAGCTCGAGCACGGCGACATCGTCGGACTCAACCCCGAGACCGGGCACGAGCAAATGGCCAACCTCAACTACACCCACACCCTGGGCCAGGCGCTGTGGTGCGACAAGCTCTTCCACATCGATCTCAACGGCCAGCGCGGCCTGAAGTACGACCAGGACCTTGTGTTTGGACACGGCGACCTGATCTCGGCGTTCTTCACCGTCGACCTGCTCGAGAACGGATTTCCCGGAAACCCCGAGGCCCCGCGCTACGAGGGACCTCGGCACTTCGACTACAAGCCCTCTCGGACGGAGTACATGGACGGCGTCTGGGACTCGGCGCGCGCCTGTATGGAGACTTACCTGCTGCTGGCAGAGAAGGCACGCGCCTTTCGCGCCGACTCCGAGGTCCAGGAAGCGCTGGCGACCTCCGGCGTCCTGGGTCTGGCCACACCGACACTGGAGGAGAACGAGACCGTCGCGGATCTTCTCGCCTCGCCCGAGGACTTCGACCCCGAGGTCGCTGCGCAGCGAAATTACGGGTTCGTGAGGCTCCAACAGCTCGCCCTCGCCCACCTGATCAGCTGACCAGCCGCTCATGACGCTCGTCGCCGGAATCGACTCCTCCACCCAGTCCTGCAAAGTCGTCGTCCTGGACGCCGCCACCGGGCGACAGGTGCGGGCAGGATCCGCTCCTCACCCACCCGGAACGGAGGTCGATCCTCAGGAGTGGTGGGAGGCACTGGAGTCGGCAGTCGGCCGGGCCGGTGGACTCGACGATGTCGAGGCGGTCTCCGTGGCAGGCCAGCAGCACGGGCTGATCGCACTCGACGAGCGCGGGGAGGTGATCCGTCCCGCGCTGCTCTGGAACGACGTGCGCTCCGCGTCCTCGGCCAGCGACCTGGTGCGGGACCTCGGCGACGGCGACGAAGGGACCGGCACCCGGGTCTGGGCTCGAGAGGTTGGCTCAGTGCCGGTCGCTGCCCTGACCGTGGCGAAGCTGAGGTGGCTTGCCGATCACGAACCCGAAAACGCGCGCCGCATCGCCGCAGTGGCCCTGCCCCACGACTGGTTGACCTGGCGCATCCGTGGCTCTGACGACCTGAGGTCGTTGACCACCGATCGCTCGGATGCGTCCGGGACGGGCTACTTCGATCCCGCCAACAACCAGTACCGCCGTGACCTGTTGGCGCTCGCCCTCCGGCGCAACGAGTCGGAGACGGTCGACATCCGCCTGCCCACGGTACTCGGGCCCCGACAACAGGCCGGGCACGGAGACGAGTCTCGGGGGTGGGGGCACCTTGTCCTCGGCGCCGGATGCGGCGACAACGCCGCGGGCGCGCTGGGCATCGGTCTGGAGGTCGGCCAGACCTCGATCTCCATCGGCACCTCCGGCGTGGTCGCCGCAGTCTCGACCACGCCGACGACGGATGCCAGCGGCCTGGTCGCCGGCTTCGCGGACGCCACCGGCGCCTACCTCCCCCTCGCCTGTACGTTGAACGCTTCCCGCGTTCTCGACGCGACTGCGGCCGTGCTCGGCGTGGGCCACGAGGAGCTCAGCGCCCTCGCTCTCGCAGCCGCACCCGGGGCGAAAGGGCTCGTCCACGTCCCGTATCTCGAGGGAGAGCGCACCCCGAACCTCCCGCACGCCACCGGGGGCCTGTTCGGCATGACCCTCGCCTCGCTGACCCGTGAGAATCTCGCCCGCGCGGCCGTGGAGGGGCTGCTCTGCCTGCTGGCCGATGCCACGGAAGCTGTCCGCCGGCAGGGGGTGTCGATCAACAGGGTGACTCTGCTCGGCGGCGGCGCCCGCTCCCAGGCCGTACGAGGGCTCGCGCCGATGATTCTCGGTGTGCCCGTCGAGGTGCCCGAGCCTGACGAGTACGTCGCCCGCGGCGCCGCGCGTCAAGCCGCCTGGGCTCTCACCGGAAACGACCACCCGCCTCGCTGGGAGCTCGACACCCGTGTCTTCACCGGCGAGCCCACGCCGGAGGTCCTGCAGCATTACCGGAATACTGCTCGGGACGTCGGCCGCCTGCTCGGCGAATGACGACCGCGTCAGTCGCGTGTCTCAGAAGAGATCTTCGCTGCCCGATCGTGACCTGCTACTCTTCGTTGCGTAAACGCTTACATTCGTTGCACCTCGGATTCAAGCAGTCAAGTGAGGTCAGGTATGAGCAACGCGCTTCCAGACGGGTCCCGCCTCGAGTTCGGCGTTGCGACTGCGTCCTACCAGATCGAAGGCGCCCCGCATGCCGACGGCAAGGGGCCGTCGATCTGGGACTCCCTCACCGCGGTGCCCGGGGCGATCGACGACAGGTCCGACGGGGCCGTGGCGTGCGGGTCGTATCCCGATCCCGGTCCCGACATTGAGCTCGTCGCCGGCCTCGGCGTGCGCTGGTACCGCTTCTCCCTGTCCTGGCCGCGGATCGTCCCCGACGGTGCCACCGAGGTGAACAAGCTCGGGCTCGACTACTACGAGCGACTGGTGGATGGACTGCTCGAGCACGACGTCACGCCGATGGCGACGCTCTATCACTGGGACCTCCCCCAGCCGCTCGAGGATCGCGGTGGCTGGCTTGTGCGCGAGACTCCCGAGCGGTTCGCCGACTACGCGATGGCCGTCCACGATCGGCTCGGCGACCGGGTGCGGCTCTGGGCCACCCTGAACGAACCGTGGTGCTCGGCGTACCTGGGCTACGGTTCGGGGCGGCACGCCCCCGGCAAGCAGGTCGCTGGCGAGGCGCACCGCGCCGCCCACCATCTCCTGCTGGGCCACGCCTTGGCATCCTCTCGGATGCACGAGGCCGGGGCAGACAGCGTCGGCATCGTGCTCAACCTGACCCCGGTGCTCCCCGAGACCGAGGCGGCGACCGACGCGGCGGACGGCGTCGACGCCATCCGCAACCGCATCTGGCTGGGTCCACTGGTCGACGGGAAGTACGACGCAGGGACGCTGCGCGTCGCTCCCGTTCTCGAGGACTCCGACCTGGTCCGTCCTGGTGACCTCGACCTTGTCCGCGGCTCGGCCGACTGGCTGGGCATCAACTACTACACCCCCGCGCGCGTGGCTGAGGCAATCTACGAATGCGAGACCATCGACACCGAGGGCGACGCCGACAGCGCCGCGTTTCCCGGGGTCGATGACTTCCGGTTCGTGCCTCGCCACCCGCGCACCGACATCGACTGGGAGATCGATCCCGACAGCCTGGAGCGGCTGTTGGTCGACACCCACCAGCGCACCGGGTTGCCGCTGGTGGTCACGGAGAACGGCGCGGCGTACGCCGACGCGACGCTGCTCCCGGACGGCAGCGTCGACGACGCCGACCGCATCACCTACCTACGCTCGCACCTGGCAGCTATCGATGCGGCTCGGTCCGCCGGGGCCGACGTCCGCGGCTGGCTGGTGTGGACGCTGATGGACAACTTCGAGTGGTCCCACGGGTACACCAAGACGTTCGGGCTGGTCAGCGTGGACCGGACCACGTTGCGTCGTACCCCCAAGCGGTCCTACGACTGGTTCGCCGACGTGATCCGGCAGCGAGGGACCTGACCGGGCCGCCTTCGGTAAGGTGCGCCGGACCCTCGCCGTCGAAAGTAGCTACCCATGACCGGGATCAAGGACGTCGCCCGCGAGCTCGGCGTCTCCACGGCGACCGTCTCGCGTGCGCTGCGCGGGCTGCCCCGGGTGTCACCCGAGACCCGGGATCGCGTCCTCGAAGTCGCCAACCGGATGGGGTACGTCGCCTCACCGCACGCGGCCAGCCTGGCCAGCGGGCAGACTCACGCGATCGGCGTGGTCGTGCCCAACGTGACCCGCTGGTTCTTCGGCTCTGTCGTGCACGGCGCCGAGGAACTGCTGAGGCAGGAGGGGTACGACCTGCTGCTCTACACCGTCACCGGCGAGCCCGCCGCGCGTCAGCGCCTGTTCCACTCCTACCTGCTCAGCAAGCGAGTCGATGCGGTGATGGTGCTCGCGCTGCGCCCCACGTCAGAGGAGGTGGCCTCGCTCGAGCGGACAGGCTCCCCCGTCGTGGTGGTCGGCGGAGCCGTGCCCGGTTGGTCAAGCGTGCGCATCGACGACGTCGAGGCAGCCCAGACCGCCGTTGGCCATCTCGTCGGGCTGGGGCACACCCGCATCGCCCACCTCGGCGGCGTCCCCGACCCCGAGCACGCTGGCCTGGACTTCTCGACTCCCGGAGAACGGCTGCTCGGCTACCGGATGGCAATGGAGGTGGCGGGCCTGCGGATCGAGCCCGGTTGGGAGGTCACCGGCGACTTCACCGCGCTCGGTGGCCTGACCGCCTGCCGTCGCCTGCTCGCCACCGGCCCCCGGCCCACTGCGATCTTCGCCGGCTCCGACGAGATGGCGATCGGCGCCTCGCACGCCGTACGCGAGGCCGGCCTGCGTGTCCCTGACGACATCTCCGTGATCGGAATCGACAACCACGAACTGTCGGAGTACTTCGACCTCAGCACCATCGCCCAGCCAGTCCCCGAGCTCGGCCGCCTCGGTGCCCGGATGCTCCTCGACGCCCTGCACTCCGACACCGACCTCCAACCCGTCGAGACGATCGTGCCCACCCAGCTGATCGCCCGGGGGACGACCGCGCGGGTGGCCTGAAGGGGCCGGGCTAGATGCGCTCGGCTGAGAAGTGCAGGGCCTCCTCGGAAGCCAGGCCCAGGAGGCGTCCGATACACCGGGTCACTTGCCGAACCCCTCACTGAGTCCGCTGACCAGCTGGCGACGGCCGATCGTGTAGAGCGCCAGAATGGGGACGGTGCTCAGCACGACGGAGGCCAGCACAGCCGGGACGTTGACTTGGAACTGGCCCTGGAAGCTCCACACGGCCAGCGGCATCGTGCGCCTGTCCGGACTCTGGGTGAGGATCAGCGGCAGCAGGAAACCGTTCCACACCGTGACGCCGGTGTAGACGGCCACTGTCACCAGCGCGGGTCTGGTCAGCGGAAAGGCGAGTCGCCAGAGCATGGTCCACTCGTTCGCCCCGTCGAGCCGCATCGACTCGAACAGGTCGCGGGGGACGTCGCGCAGGAAGTTGGTCAGCACCAGTACGGCGAGCGGGATAGCGAAGGCGATGGACGGGATCGCGATGGCGGCCAGGCTGTCGTACAACCCCAACTTGATGATCACCAGATAGATGGGGATGATCGCCGCCTGCAGCGGGATGGCCAGACCCAGCAGGAACAGGCTGTGGATCCGTTTGAGCAGCCTGCTGCGGGCACCACGCACGATGGCAAACCCGGCCATCAGTGCCAGCAGGATCGTCGGAACCGTGGTGCCGACCGCCACCACGACGCTGTTGACGAAGTAGTGCAGGAAGTCGTTCTGGAGCACCAGGCGGTAGTTGTCCAGCGTCGGGTTGGACGACGGGGCGAAGGCGTTCTGCTGGTAGTAGTCGCTCTGCGCCTTGAAGCTTGTGATCACGATCCAGTAGAGCGGTACCAGGACAACGGCCAGCCAGAACCACCCCGCCAAGCCGGCCAGCCAGTTGGGTCCCGACCAGCCGTGGCCGGCGGGCTTGGAAGCCAGTGAGGCTTGCCTGGTCGGCTCGTCGACGGTGGGATCGAGGAGGGCGGTCATCTCAGATTCCCTCCAGCTGGCTCTCGTCCGCGTCCCCACCGAGCCTGCGCAGTCCAAGGGCGATCGCCAGGCCCACAATGACGAGGATCACCGCGATCACGCTGGCCGGTCCCATCTGGTTGGCGCCGAAGCCGCGTCGGTACATGTCCAGGGCGAGGACCCTCGTGGAGTCACCCGGCCCTCCCGCGGTCAGCACGAAGATCAGGTCGAAGAAGGTCAGGGACCCAACGACCATCAACGTCGAGGAGGTGATGATCGTGTACTTCAACTGGGGCAGGGTGATGCTCAGGAACGTGCGCATCCGGCCAGCCCCGTCGAGGGCGGCGGCCTCGTACAGCGCCTGCGGGATCTGGCGTACCGCGCCCTGGTAGATGAGCGAGTGGAAGGGGATGAACTGCCAGGACACGATGAAGATGATGACGCCCATGGCGAGCGCCGGTTCGCCTAGCCAGTTCTGAGTCAACAGACTCGAGTGGAGTCCGGGCCCGAGACCGAAGTTCGGGTCCAGGAGTGCCTTGAAGGTGACCGCGATCGCCGCTGCGCTCAGCAGCAGCGGGATGAAATAAAACACCGCGAGGACGGCGCGGTAGCGGTGCTGGCTGGCCATGAAGACGCCGAGCAGGATGCTGATGGGCGTCTGCACCAGCCAGGAGTAGAGCATCACCTCGAAGGTCACCCACAGGGAGTGGAGCAGGTCGGAGTCACTGAACACGGAACGCCAGTTGCCGATGCCTGCAAGGTGGATCGGCCCGAGCCCGTCCCACCGGGTGAAGCTCAGTGCAAAGACGCCGATGAGCGGGAGGACGGCGAAGCACAAGAAGACCGCCAGGGCCGGCAGCGCCATCCACAGCACCGGCCCGTGCTGCCCCGCCCGCTCGCCACGCGGATTCGAACGCGGGCGCGCGGCCGGGGGAGCATCGGTGGTCATGTGCCGATGGTTTTGTTCATGTTGTCAGCGAACTGCTGGGGGCTGATGCTCAGCTGGAAGAGCTTGCCGATGTTGTCCAGCAACGGGGTGGCCTGGCTCGGCGGCAGCGCCTGGTCCCAGGACTGAGCGAAGACCGAGGCCTTGCTCGAGGTGTCGTAGACGTACTGCAGCCATGGCTTGTCGTTCTCGTCGGAGACGCCAGAGATCAGGTCGCCCGCGCTCTTCACCACCGGGATGTTGCCGCTGTCTACCCACTTCTTGACCTCGGTGTCGTCGAGCATCGTCGTCGTGAGCATCTTCTTTGCCGCATCCACCGCCTCCGAGCTGGCCTTGGACGATATGGAGACATACTGGCCAGGGTTTCCTACCGTGGCCGACGCATCACCCGCGCCGCCGTCGACCGGCGGGAAGTTCATGTAGCCCAGGTTGCCGCCCGTGACGAAGTCACCGCCGTCGGCCTTCATCGACCCGTAGGTCCATGCACCGTGCACCATCATCGCGGCCTTGCCGGTGAACAGCAGCGCCTGGTCAGCGTTCTGGTCGGCGACCGTGGACTGGAAGCCCTTCTGGAAGCCGTCGGCCTTGACCAGCGTCTGCGCGTCGCCGAGCGCCTTCAGCGCCGCCGGGTTGCTCCAAGCACCCTTCTGGCCGTCGAAAACGTTCCCGAAGACGTCGGGGCCGCCGATGCGGTCGAAGAGGAACTCCAGCCACATCATGTTGGTCCACAGCGACTGCCCGGCCAGCGAGAACGGGGCGATCCCCTTGGCGTTGAACTTCGGCACGAGGTCCATGATGTCGCCCCATGACTGCGGAGGCTCGGCTCCGACCTGGTCGAAGAGCTTCTTGTTCCAGTACAAGACGATCGGAGTGACCGTCTCGATCGGCAGGGCGTACAGCTTGCCGTTGACCGTGGCCGCTTCGAACGTGGACGGGAAGCGCTTCTCCTTGAGGTCCGGGTTGTCGTCGAACCAACCGGTCAGGTCCATCACCTGGTCCGCTTCGACGTAGCTCTTCAGGCCACCGCCGCCCCAGCCCCAGATCAGCGTCGGACCCTCGCCGGCGCCGATCGCGGTCTTCACCTTCTGCTTGTAGGCGTCGTTGGCGAAGAGCGTGACGTCGATCTTGGACTTCGGGTTGGCCTGGTTGAAGCGCGCGACCGTGTCGTTGCGGATGTCCTCCTGCGGCTTGCCCGACAGCGTCCAGTACGTCGCGACGCCCTTGCCGCCTCCCGAGCTGCCACCTGCGCCGGTCTTGGTGGGAGAGCCACCGCAGGCCGCGAGGGCCACGCTCACCGGGACACCGAGCCCCACGAGTCGAAGGAAATTCCGGCGGGACGCGTTCATCGGTTCCATGGTTCACCTCCACGTCGACGGCCGCGACCACCGCGGCTCGTCAGTGTGCGACTCGTCGCCCCATCGGCGGGCGACCACTCGGCGAAGCTTCAGGCCGAAATAAGTTTCGCTCTGGGCAAGAGTCAATTGCAAGGGAGGCTAGGCCCGCACAGGGAGGGTGTCAAGGCTCACATGAAAACGTTTTCATCCTGCGATCTGAGCGCGGAGATCCACGAGCCGCAAGCGTTCTCAAGTCGTCCAAGGAGGGGTAGTGTGCCCGGCGTCGGCTCCGTAACACGAGACCAGACCGAAATTTGTTTCGAGATTCTGTCCGACGCCGCCCGAGTGTCAGGAGAACCCGTGGCCCAGCAAACCGACACCCAGTCCGAGAGTGTCTGGCAGGACGAGACCCTGCCCTTGCCAGCGCGGGTCGAGGTACTCCTCGCGGCGATGACGCTGGAGGAGAAGGTCGGGCAGCTGGGCAGCCGCTGGGTGGGCAACAACCTGGCGGGCGAGCCTGGCGTCGAGGGCAGCGACTTGCAGGTGGCGCCGATGCAGGACGTGTTCGAGGCGTCGGGCACGGTGCCGCTGGCTGAGGCGAGCCGCCACGGCCTCGGGCACCTCACCCGGATCTACGGGAGTGAGCCGGTCACCGTGAGGGACGGGGCCGACGAGCTGGTCCGGCAGCAACGCATCGTCATGGGATCCTCCCGGTTCGGCATCCCCGCCCTCGTTCACGAGGAGTGCCTGACAGGCTTTACGGCGTATGGCGCCACGGTCTATCCGGCCGCCATCGCGTGGGGTGCGACCTGGGACCCGGAGTTGGTTCGCCGCATGGCCACGGCGATCGGCCGCGACATGGCCGCGCTGGGCGTGCACCAGGGACTCTCACCCGTCCTCGACGTGGTACGCGACTATCGATGGGGACGCGTCGAGGAGACCCTCGGCGAGGATCCCTACCTCGTCGCCTCGCTGGGCACCGCCTACGTGCAGGGCCTCCAGTCGGGCGGCGTGATCGCGACCCTGAAGCACTTCGCCGGGTACTCCGCCTCCCGTGCCGGACGCAACCACGGCCCGGTGTCGATGGGCCCCCGCGAGCTGCGCGACGTCATCCTCCCCTCGTTCGAGGCGGCCATCGCGCTCGGGGGAGCTGGGTCGGTGATGAACTCCTACTCTGACGTCGACGGCGTCCCGGCCGGGGCCAACCCCTGGCTGCTCACCCAGGTGTTGCGCGAGGAGTGGGGTTTCGAGGGCACAGTGGTCTCCGACTACTGGGCGGTCCCGTTTCTGGCCTCCATGCACCGGGTGGCACCGGACCACGCCGAGGCCGGTGCGCTGGCCCTTGAGGCAGGCATCGACATAGAGCTGCCCGACACGCTCGGGTACGGCGCCGGGCTGGTCCGGCTCGTCCGCTCGGGCGCCCTCGACGAGGCGCTCGTCAACCGGGCTGCCCGCCGGGCACTCCTGACCAAGGCGCAGGTCGGCCTGCTCGATGCCGAGTGGACGCCTGAAGCGTCGGTCGCGCACGCCGCCGAGATCGACCTCGACTCTCCGGCCAACCGGGACCTCGCCCGCGAGGTCGCCGAGCGCTCGGTGGTCCTACTCGACGCCGGCACCGCGCTTCCGATCAGAAGCCCACAGCGCCCCATGGTGCAGAAGTTGGCCGTGGTAGGGCCCTGCGCTGACGATGCCCGGACGTTCATGGGCTGCTACGCGTTCCCCACCCACGTGCTGCCGCGCCACCCACGGTCGGGTCTGGGCATCGAGGTCCCGACAGCCCTGGACGCATTGCGGGCCGAGCTGGATGAGGTGGAGGTGATCCACGCGGCCGGGTGCGCCGTGATGGGCGAGGACCGCTCAGGATTTCCAGCGGCGGTGACAGCCGTGCGTGACGCGGATCTTTGTGTGGCCTTCGTTGGCGACCTCGCGGGGCTGTTCGGCAACGGTTCCTCGGGTGAGGGATGCGATGCCGAAGACCTGCAGCTGCCGGGCGTTCAGGCCGAGCTGGTCGAGGAGCTGCTGGCGACCGGGACTCCGGTGGTGCTGGTCGTCGTCTCGGGCCGTCCCTACGCGCTGGGAGATCTCGACGGCCGCGTCGCGGGCCTGGTGCAGTCGTTCTTTCCCGGCGAGGAGGGCGGGTCCGCGATCTCCGGGGTGCTCTCGGGAAGGCTGTGCCCCGGGGGCAGACTGCCCGTGCAGATCCCGCGCCGTACGGGGGGGCAGCCCAGCACGTACCTCCAGCCGCCGTTGGGTGGCATCGAGAGTGCAGGTATCACCTCGGTCGACTCCACCCCCCTTTACCCCTTCGGGTACGGCGCCTCGTACACCTCGTTCCAGCTAGACGAGGTCCGCGCCAGCGCCGAGGAGATCGGCACCGACCAGGCTGTGGAGCTGAGCGTGATCGTGACGAACACAGGCGACCGGACCGGTGACGAGGTCGTCCAGGTCTACTTGCACGACCCGGTGGCACGCGTCGCCCGACCCTTGCGACAGCTGATCGGCTTCGCACGAGTCCACCTCGATGCGGGATCTTCCGCCGAGCTCGCCTTCGACATCCACGCCGACCGCACCGCCTACACTGACGCGAGTCTCAACCGGATCGTGGAGGCAGGCAAGGTGCATTTCCTCGTCGGCACCTCCGCCGCGGACGAACGAGCTCGGGTGCCGGTCCAGCTCAGGGGTGCGACCCGCATCGTCGGCCACGACCGTCGGTTGGACACGCCCGTGCGGATCAAACACTGCACGACACACTAGGCACGCCCATCAGAAGGACCCGAGAGATGTCCATGACCCAACCCCGAACCACGCTGGCCACCGTTGCCGCGTCCGCGGGTGTCTCGGTCGCGACGGTCTCGAAGGTGCTCAACGGCCGCCGCGACGTCGCCCCGGCGACCCGTGCCCGGGTGCACGAGATGCTGCGCGCCCACGACTACGGCGGCCGCCTGAAGACCATCGAGCGACACCCGACCATCGAGTTGACGCTCCGCGGCAGGATCGGTTCCTACTCCGCCGAGATCGTCCAGGGCGTTGCTGTCGCCGCTGCCGAGCACGGTGTGGCGGTGACTGTCGGCGTGAAGGCGGTCGACCAGCGCCCGTCGGCGAAGGTCGAGGCCGCCACCTGGGCCCGGAACCTCGCCGTCAACGGGCGCCGGGCCGTGATTGCGGTGACCGACGAGCTCGGATACGAGGAGATCACCGCGCTGTCCCGCGTGGGGCTTCCGCTGGTCGTGATCGACCCGATGAATGTCCCTTCGCCAGACATCGTCAGCGTGGGGTCGACCAACTTCCGGGGCGGTCAGGCAGCGGGACGGCACCTGGTGGACCTCGGCCATCAGCGCATCGCCTATCTGGGCGGCCGAGCGTCGGCGGAGTGCAGCCAGGCTCGCCTCGCCGGCTTCCGTTCCGCGCTCGAGGAAGCGGTCGTCGAACTGCCTGAGGAGTACGTGCACAGCACCGACGACTTCCTCTACGAGAACGGCCTCCACGGGGCGCCCCGGCTGCTGACGCTTGTGCAACGCCCGACTGCGATCTTCGCGGCGAGTGACGAGCTGGCATGTGGCGCCATCGAGGCGGCCCGCTCGGCCGGGATCTCGGTGCCCCACGACGTCAGCATCGTCGGCTTCGACGACACAGAGATAGCCCGCATCGCCTCGCCGCCACTGACCACGGTGCGTCAGCCGCTCCAGGAGATGGGTGCGGTCGCACTGCGCACGGCGCTCCGCCTGGTCGCCGGCGAGAGGATCGATTCCAACCACGTGGAACTGGCCACCGAGCTCGTGGTACGCGCTTCAACAGCGGCCCCCTCTTGAACCGCCAGGGCAATTCACGCACGTATCGTTTCGGCGTGGGAACTGACGTAGTTGCGTCTGCAACCAGCGCGAGTCGCTCCGTCCGTTTCCCCACGTCACCTCTGTTCGCCTGGGAACCCGACGGCCCAGTGATTCGTGATTATCAGGCCTCGCAGAGCCCGACGAACGCCCGCAGCTAGACCTGCTCACGCACCCAGACCCGCTGCCGACCGAGCGGTGCATAGCCGGCAGCCACCATCGCGCTCAGGTCGGCTCCCTGGGCGAAAGTCGGTGACCGAGGATCCGGGTGCACACTGTCGACCAGCTGGTTGGAAGGCCCGAGAAGCGTCGAACACCCGAGACTCGTGCCACAGGTGCAGGGGGTCAGGGGTTCGAGTCCCCTCAGCTCCACCAAACGCACAAGTCAGCGGCCATGTCCGAACCTCGGAAGAGGAGCCGGGCATGGCCACTGGAGACCTGTTGGCGCTTATCGGGCGTCCTGGATCTGAGACCGCAGCGCCGAGGTCGCCAGGTCTCCACGCGGATGCTCGTCGCCGATAGCGCCGGGTGGTGTGCTGGCTCTGCGTGTCGACAGATGGCGTTGGGCGGGCGATGATCGCGGCCATGGAGGTTACAGGTTGGCTGCTCGACGGCGACCCGGCGATCCGGTGGCAGGTGCTGCGCGACCTCGCCCACGCGCCGGCAGAGAGGGTCGCGGTCGAACGCGCTCGCGTGGAGAGCGACGGCTGGGGAGCCCGCCTGCTCGCCCTGCGCGATCCCGATGGTCAGTGGGCCGGCGGCGCCTGCTTCCCGCGCTACGTCGCCGACAACTGGCGGGCCGGCATCCAGCCGGACTTCTCCCACGGCCAGCCGTGGACCTCGACCCTGTCCACCATGATGCTGCTGCGCGATCTCGGCCTCGACCCGGCCTGCAAGGCGGCCCGCGAGACGACCAAGCTGGTCGCGGAGAACTGTCGCTGGGAGCACGACGGCCAGGCGTTCTTCGACGGCGAGGTCGAGCCGTGCATCAACGGCCGGACGCTCTCGATCGGCGCCTATTTCGGTGCCGACGTCGACGGCCTGGTCAGGGGTCTGCTCGCCGATCAGCTCGACGACGGCGGCTGGAACTGCGAGACCGAGAACGGCGCCACCGTGTCGTCGTTCGACTCGGTGATCTGCGTGCTTGAGGGTCTGCTCGAGTACGAGCTGGCCCGGGGAGCGGTGCCCGTGGCCGCTGCCCGCCGCCGCGGCGAGGAGTACCTGCTGGAGCGGCACCTGTTCCGGCGCAAGAGCACCGGTGAGGTGCCGGCCGAGCGCTGGCTGCAGTTCTCGTGGCCGCCGCGCTGGCACTACGACGTGCTGCGCTGCCTGGACTACTTCCGCCGCACCGGCGAGGCCCCCGAGGAACGCGTCGCCGAGGCGGTCCAGCTCGTCCGCGACAAGCGGCAGCCCGACGGCACCTGGCTGCTCGAGAACACCCACCCTGGCGAGACCCATTTCGAGTTCGAGGAGGGCGACGGGCGTCCGAGCCGCTGGAACACCCTGCGCGCGTTGCGTGTCCTCGACTGGTACGACAGCCGACGCTGACCGGGGTCAGCACTCGTGACCAGCGGTGCTAGCCGGCTGGGGCCCTAGGTCATGGAATCCGGGTGCGCGTGCACGGAACACGTCCCGGTCGTGTGCCTTGCAGCGGGCCGATGCAGGAAACTCCGAACGTCACTCGCCGCAGGCGTGGAGGGCGGAAGCCGGTGAGGCTCCCACCCGCCCTGCGCCTCAGTGAGCGGCAGCTTTGATCAGTTCGACGACCACGCCGGGGTGGCTCATCATCGCGACGTGCGAGCTGTTGATGCTGACTGTCTTGGCGTGCGCGCGGGCCGCCATGACCCGCTCGGCCTCCGGCGGGATGATGCGGTCCTGCTTGGCGACCAGGTACCAGCTGGGGGATGGTCTTCCACGCCGGGGCGCCTGAGGGGTCACGAGTGCGCCGAGGGCTCCAGGCCGCTGGGTAGCGCCCATGAGGTCGGTGGTCGAGCGCGGCAGGTCCTGGGCGAAGAGCCGGTGGAACCGGGCCGGGTCGATGTAGGCGTCGCCGTCACCGGCCGGTGCGCCGGGGTAGGGGACGATGGTCGGCTTGGGGTACGACGGTTCGGTGGCTCGCGAGGCGTGGGCGGTGCCGGCGAGGGTTGCGGCGCCCAGGGCCAGGATGCCTGCCAGAAGGGTGCTGAGCGCGACAACGAGCATGCTGGGGCGTCGGGGGCGGTGGGTTGGCGAGTCCCAGATTTCCGCCAAAGCGTCGTCAACCAATGGGTTGACAATCCGATCGCTCGCTCCCTAGAGTCTTGTTCAACCGAATGGTTGACGAAAGGGCGCGAAGATGGCAGACCAGCTCTCGCGGGTCTTCGCCGCTCTGGCCGACCCGACCCGCCGCGACATGGTGGCTCGGCTGACCGAGGGCGACGCCACCGTCGGTCAGCTCGCCGCGCCGTACGCCGTGAGCGTGCAGGCCGTCTCCAAGCACCTCAAGGTGCTGGAGGAGGCCGGGTTGGTCACGCGTGGTCGCGAGGCTCAGCGTCGTCCTGTGCACGTGGAAGCCGAGGTGTTCGACCTGATGACCAAGTGGATCGAGCGCTACCGCCAACGCGCGGAGGAGCGCTACCAGCGCCTGGACGCCGTACTGGCCGAGCTGGATGAGGAACACACCGAGACTCCGACGAAGGGAACCGCATCATGAGCACTACATCGACCGACACCCGTTACGACCAGGCCGCGATCGAGGCCGACCCGTCGATCCCCGCCATCCACATCTGGCGCGACTTCGCCGGCACCCCCGATCAGCTGTTCCGTGCCCACACCGACCCAGACCTCTACGCCCGGTGGATCGGCCCGGACGACCGCACGGCGGTCATCGACCGCTGGGACGCGACCGACGGAGGCGCGTTCCGCTTCCTCGACAGCCGCGACGACGACCAGCAAGCTTTCCGCGGCTGCTTCCACACCGTCCGTCGCGACCGCATCGTCCAGACGTTCACCTGGGAGGGCATGCCCGACGACGTCGCGCTGGAGACGCTGACCTTCGAGGACCTCGGAGATGGTCACACCCGCCTGCACGCGCTCTCCCTCTGCGACTCCTTCGAGGGTCGGGACGCCTGGCTGCGCAGCGGCATGGAGGTCGGCGTCAACGACGGGTACGCCGCGATCGACCGGATGCTGGCCGATGGCTCCCTCTGAGCTCGTCACGTCCGATCCCGCCCGACGACACCGGTTGATCGCCGACGACTTCACCCGGCGCGTGCACGGCACCCGGGACTGGTCAGCTGCGGCACCCGTGTCGGGCTGGACTGCGCGGGACGTCGTCGTCCACCTGGTCGAATGGCTGCCGGGCTTCGTGGCCTCCGGCTCCGACATCCATCTGCCGGAAGTGCCGTCGCCGGC
>Ga0207675_100002949_pt1 | contig 16729 bp, 16 predicted proteins | sample KBSSwiS42_FD_184305 | JGI IMG/M metagenome (GOLD analysis project Ga0207675, IMG submission 184305) | Switchgrass rhizosphere microbial communities from Kellogg Biological Station, Michigan, USA - KBS Switchgrass S4-2 (SPAdes) (version 2) | ecosystem: Host-associated > Plants > Roots >... | reverse complement strand
GAACCAGAAGCTCAGCATGTTCATGTACGGGAACACCATGTCCCGCGAGCCGCACATGAGCGGGATGAGGTAGTTGCCGAAGCCGCCGAGGAACAGCGCGGTGAGCAGGTAGATCACCATGATCATGCCGTGCATGGTGATGTACTGGTAATAGTCCTGCGGCGCGATCAGCGAGAACGTGTCGGGGAAGCCCAGCTGCAGGCGCATCAGCACCGACATCACCAGCGCGACCAGGCCGATGCCGATCGCGACCAGTGCGTACTGGATCGCGATTACCTTGTGATCCTGGCTCCAGATGTACTTGCGGATGAACGTTTCGGGATCATGCAAGGCGTGCTCATGATCGCGGTCGGCGATTGCGACGAATGCCATCGATGATTCCTCTAAAGCGTGTGTACGTAGTCGAGCAGGTCGTTGATCGACGCCTCATCCTTCAGGGCCCGTGCCATCGAGCGCATCTGCGCGCCGTGGAAATCCTGACGATGAGTGCCGCGAATGCCCTGCCGGAAATTCTCGAGCTGTCGTTCCAGGTACCAGTCGCTCATGCCCGCGAGCCGGGGCGCGTTCGTCGACCAGATGCCCTGACCCTTGTCGCCGTGACAGGCCGCGCACGTTGCGTACAGCTTCGCTCCGCGCTCCGGGTTGCCGCCGACGCTGGTGTCGGGCCGTGTATCCGGCAACGTGCCGATGTACGCGACGACGTTGCGGACCGCGGTATCGTCGGCGAGCATCGACGCGAACGGGATCATCTGTTTGCCATACTGGTCGTTCTCGTTCGAGCCGCGTACGCCGTGCTTGAAGCTGTCCAGTTGCCGCGCCAGATACCAACCGCTCTGGCCGGCGAGCTTCGGCGCGCCGAGCTCCTTGTTGCCCTGAGCATTCTCGCCGTGACAGGCAGTGCACGTCGTGAACAGCGCCTTGCCCGCCGCCGCATCACCGGCGACTTGCCCTGACAACTGCGAGAACGTCGGCTGCGCAGCGAGCCACTCCTGGAACTGCGCCTCTTCGTCGACGACGACGCGGCCGCGCATTGCGAAGTGCGCCACGCCGCACAGCTGCTCGCACAGCGCATCGAAGGCGCCGGTGCGGGTCGGCGTCAGCCAGAAATGCGTGACCATGCCGGGCACCATGTCCATCTTCACGCGGAACTGCGGCACCGCGTACTGATGGTTCACGTCCTTCGCGCGCAGCAGGAATTTCACGCTCTTGCCGACCGGCAGGTGCACTTCAGGGGAGTTGACGATGACGTCGTCGCCCGACTTCGGATCCTTGGGATCGACGCCGAGCGGATTGTCGACCGTCACGAGCCGCATGTCGGACGCGCCGAGCTCGCCGTCGCGACCCGGGAAGCGATAGCTCCAGGCCCATTGCTGGCCGACCACTTCGAGGATCGACGCGTCGTCCGGCGGCGTGACGAACTTCGCCCACACCGCGAGGCCGGGTGCGAGCATCGCGGCGATGCCGACGGAGGTGATGATCGTCAGCCACCACTCGAGCTTCTTGTTCTCCGGCTCGTACGAGGCCTTCTCGGTGTTGCCCTTGCGATGGCGGTAACGAACCACGCACCACGCCATGAACAAGTTGACGACCACGAATACGAAACCAGTAACCCAGAAGGTGACGTTGACGGTCTGATCCATCATCGTCCAGTTCGAGGCGATATCGGTGAACCACCACGGGCTCGCGAAGTGAAACACCACCGTCGCGACTACCAGCAGGATCAGTGCCCAGGCAAATACCATTCGCCAGCCCTCCCGGCGCTCGTCCAGCGAGCGCTAATGCATGTGGTCAGATAGGTCGAGCCGAACTCGAGTCGGCTTCGGCTTCGATGATTGGACTCTCACGCCTTCTTCAGTGTCCCGGCCGCGCCGGCGCCGTCGTTCAGTGGTGCGACCTTGCTGAACGGATTGATGAAATGGGAATCGACGCCGACCAGCTCGGCCTCCGGATGACGCTCCTTCATCATCTTCACGACCGCCTCTTCCAGCTGCTTGCGTACATAGACCAGCACTACGAATTTGCCGGCTTCGATGTCGTCGTGGAAGCGCGCCAGTTTCTTGTTTTCCGCGCCGATACCCGCCAGCCCGCCTTCCCAGGCGCCGAAGAGCGTCGCGACCGCGACCAGGATTGCGTACACGTACACCGGTACCTGGTATTCGGGGCCGAACGGATCGAAATACTTGAGCAGCCCGACGCCGATCAGGCCGGCGGTGAGGCCGAGCGCGGCACCGATGAAGCCGTCGCGCACGACGTCGAGCGTTTCGAGGTAGTTGCTGGAGTGGATGTGCTGTTTCCGCAGGCCCGATTCGTCCTTACAGATGACGTGTAAGTAGAAATCTTCCACGCCGACCTCGTGCAGGTCTTCCGAGACGTCGTGCGTGCTCGCGAGCGTTGGGGCCAGGAAATACAAAGCCTTCATTGAATCCCCCGAGACAAAAACCTTCGACTACAAAGCTCTACCTCGTCAGAAATCTAGTCTTTATGGGAGCGGAGCCGCTCGGCGGCGAGTTTCGCACAGGGATTTTGGGTTGGGAAGATAAGGGGGAACCCCTGAATCGCCCCTATCCAATATGAGAGAGCTTCAGGAGCTTGCGCAGATCCTCCAGCAGGTCCTTCGACAGCCCCGCGGACGGCGCGTGACGCATCATCAGGTTGCCGAGCGGATCGACGATGTAAATCGAGCCGCTCCCCGCGTCGGGAAATGCCGCGAGCAGCGCCGCGCCGGCGTCGTTGTCCACTTGCTCGACGCCCAGGTCGGGATGCTCTGCTTCGAGATATGTCCGATCGCAGCAGTTGCCGGTGGCCAGGAAGATGCGGCGGACGCGCGTCGTGTCGGCGTTGAGAGCGAGTCGCGTCTGGCGGGTCAGGATCAGCGCGGCGCGACACCGCTCGTCACAGCGCCCGTCGCCGACGTACACGAGCGTCCACTTTCCGTGCCACGCAGTGGCGGGGCTCGGCAGCGGCCGCGGCGGCGAAATCAGCTCGCCTCTATTGGTGCTGCCGGGCGGCCGCCACCCGGCGCCGCCGTAATACAAAAGAAATGCCAAGGCGAGCGGCGCGAAGAACAGGGCCACCAGGATCCAGATCTGCGTACGCGAGCGCGGCTTCTCCGGAGCGCTCATCGCGACTGCTCGTCGAGCAGCTGGCCACGCCGGAACCCGAGCACGATGAACAGCGCGATGGCCGCGATCGCGAAACCGAACCATTGCACGGCGTAGCTGAGGTGTCGCTCCGATCCCATGTCGGTGCGCGCCTGCCACGCACGCTCGTAGCCGTCCGGCTGATCCGCATCGAGCAGCACGAGACCCGGCAGCACTTTGCGATCGAGCGCGCGTTCGATGGTTGCGTGCTCGGGATAGTTCAGGACGCGCGGCCATTTGTCGTCACCGCCTGGTACCGCTGCGAGGCGGACGCCGGGACGCGGCACGACGCTAAGTTGGCCCGACACCGTCCGCGCGCTTTCCCCTACGGCTACATCAGGGAGGTCGGCGCGCGTTGCACCGGGCCGATGCCAGCCGCGATCCACGAGCAGCCATCCGCCCTGCTCGAGCTCGAACGGCGTGACCACCCGATAGCCAGGCTGACCCATCGCAGACGGCATGCTGTCGAGCAGGATCTGGTGAGCGCTGTCGTAGTGGCCGCGAGCGCTGACGCGCTGATATTGCGTTAGGGTCGTGGCGTTTGCCGCGGTCAATTCGACGACAGATCGCTGCCCGGCTGCGTACTGGGCCTGCAACGCATCCTTCTCGGCGGCGCGGCCGAGTTGCCAGAAGGCGAGCCGCGCGAACAGCAGCACTGCCGCGATCGTCAGCACGACGGCGAACAGCGTCGGGGCGAAATTGCGATTCGCGATACGCATCAACTGCCGTGCGGCTGGATCCAGCCCAGCCACCACGCGACCAACAGCAACACGAACAGCAGAATCGACAGGCCGACGCGCAGGGTCAGCGCACGCGCCATCTTCTGCGACGACTCACCCTTGTTGCGCACCAGATGCACCAGTGCCGAGCCGAGACTCAGCACGATCGCCAGCAGTCCGGCGAGGATGAGAAGCCGCGTCACCTACAACCAATACACGAAGATGAACAGGCCGAGCCATACGACGTCGACGAAGTGCCAGTACCACGCGACGCCTTCGAACGCGAAGTGCTGCGTCGGCGTGAAGTGGCCTTTCAGGCAGCGGAACCAGATCACCACCAGCATGATGGCGCCCATCGTGACGTGGAAGCCGTGGAACGCGGTGAGCGGAAAGAACGTCGAGCCGTAGATGCCCGTGCTCAGCTTGAGGTTGTGATGCGTGTAGGCCTCGATGTACTCGGTGGCCTGCAGGTACACGAACAGGAAGCCGAGCAGGAACGTCAGCGCGAGGAACAGATTGAGCATCTTGCGATTGCCGGCGCGCAGTGCGTGATGCGCGATCGTGATCGTCACGCCGGAAGCCAGCAGGATCGCAGTGTTGTACGCCGGCAGACCCCACGCCGGAATCACCTGGAACTCGCCGCCGATCTGACCGGGGCCGTTGGTCGGCCAGACGGCTTCGAACGTGTCGCCGCGCAGCACCTTGGTCATCAGCTTCGTGCCCTCGCCGCCGAGCCACGGCACCGAGAACTGCCGCGCGTACAGCAGTGCGCCGAAGAAGCCGGCGAAGAACATCACCTCTGAGAAGATGAACCACATCATGCCCATGCGGAACGAGCGGTCGACCGCTTCGTTGTACAGCCGGCCTTCGCTCTCGCGAATCACGGTGCCGAACCAGCCGATGAACATGAAGGCGAGCAGCGCGAGGCCGAGCGTCACGACCCACGGACCGGCGTGCACGTGGTTGAGCCACAGCGCACCGCCGCCGACCGTCGTGAACAGCGCGATCGAGCCGATGATCGGCCACGGGCTGCCGTGCGGGACGTAGTACTTCTCGGAAGCAGTGCTGGTCGGTGCGTGTGCTTGGGCCATGGGTCGTCAGTTTCCTGTTTGCGAAACGATCTGCTTCTGCGCGGGCGCGTCGTACATCGCGTAGCCGAGCGTCAGCCGGTCGATGGTCGCCGGCAGTTTCGGATCGACGATGAAACGCACCGACAGCTCGCGCGCCTGCCCGGCGGCGAACTGCTGCGGCGTGAAGCAGAAGCATTCGGTCTTGTGAAAATACTGCGTCGCCTGCAGCGGGGCGATGCTCGGTACCGCCTGCGCTGTCACCGGCTGCTCGCGCAGATTGCGGGCGTAGAACTTCGCTTCGTAGAGCTTGCCCGGATGCACTTCGAGCTGCGCGCGCTGCGGACGAAACTCCCAGCTGCCGAACGTCGGCACGCTCGAGACGAGCTCGAGCGTGATCGTGCGCGTTTCGTCCGGCGCTTCGACGACACTCGCTGCCTGGCGCAGCTTGCTGCGGTCGCCATAACCAGTGACGTCGCAAAGCACGTTGTACAGCGGCACCAGCGCGAAGCCGAACGCAAGAAAGCAGGCCGCGAACAGCCACAGCTGCCACGTCAGCTTGCGATTGGCTTTTTGCGTGTCGTTCTTCATCAGTGCACGCTGCGCAATACACCCATCGCGATGAATCCCAAGTAGAACGCGACTGCGACCAGCGCGAGCCACAGCGCCGTGCGCCGCACGCCGCGTTTGCGATCGTCGTGTCCTGACGTTTCGGCAGCCATGAGCTATTTCAACTCGGGCGCGGTCTCGAAGCTGTGATACGGCGGCGGCGAGCTCAGCGTCCATTCCAGGCCGTGCGGCGCCGCCTCGTCCCACACCTTGTCGGTGGCGTTCGCGCGGCCGCGGATCGAGCTGAAGATCAGGTATGCGAACAGCAGCTGCGACAAACCGAAGCCGAACGCGCCGATCGAAGAGATCATGTTCCAGTCCGCGAACTGCGTGTTGTAGTCGGGGATCCGGCGCGGCATGCCGGCGAGGCCGAGGAAGTGCTGCGGGAAGAACAGCACGTTGACGAAGATCGTCGACAGCCAGAAGTGCCACTTGGCGAGCTTCATGTTGTACAGGTGGCCGGTCCATTTCGGCAGCCAGTAGTACACCGCGGCCATGATGCCGAACACCGCACCCGGCACGAGCACGTAGTGGAAGTGCGCCACGACGAAGTACGTGTCGTGATACTGGAAGTCCGCCGGCACGATCGCGAGCATCAGCCCGGAGAAGCCGCCGATCGTGAACAGGAACAGGAACGACAGCGCGAACAGCATCGGCGGCTCGAACGACAGCGAGCCTTTGAACATCGTTGCGGTCCAGTTGAACACCTTCACGCCGGTCGGCACCGCGATCAGCATCGTCGCCAGCATGAAGAACAGCTGGCCGGCGAGCGGCATGCCGACCGTGAACATGTGGTGCGCCCAGACGATGAACGACAGGAACGCGATCGACGCGATCGCGTACACCATCGAGTCGTAACCGAACAGCTTCTTGCGCGAGAACGTCGGGATGATCTCCGAGACGATGCCGAAGGCCGGCAGGATCATGATGTAGACCTCGGGATGTCCGAAGAACCAGAAGATGTGCTGGAACATCACCGGGTCGCCGCCGCCCGCGGCCTCGAAGAACGTCGTGCCGAAATAGTGATCGGTGAGCAGCATGGTCACCGCGCCGGCCAGCACCGGCATCACCGCGATCAGCAGGTACGCCGTGATCAGCCAGCTCCACACGAACATCGGCATCTTCAGCAGCGACATGCCGGGCGCGCGCATGTTCATGATCGTCACGATCACGTTGATCGCGCCCATGATCGACGACGCGCCCATCAGGTGCACGGCGAAGATCAGCATCGGGAATGCGTTGCCGGTCTGCAGCACCAGCGGCGGATACATCGTCCAGCCGCCGGCCGGCGCACCGCCGGGTACGAGCAGCGTGCCGAGCAGCAGCGTGAAGGCGAACGGCAGGATCCAGAAGCTGAAGTTGTTCATGCGCGGCAGCGCCATGTCCGGCGCGCCGACCTGCAGCGGGATCATCCAGTTCGCCAGGCCCACGAACGCCGGCATGACCGCGCCGAAGATCATGATCAGCGCGTGCATCGAGGTCATCGAGTTGAAGAACATCGGATCGACCAGCTGCAGCCCGGGCTTGAACAGCTCGGCGCGGATCACCATCGCCATGGTGCCGCCGACGAAGAACATCAGCAGGCTGAACAGCAGGTACATCGTGCCGATGTCTTTGTGATTGGTCGCGAATACCCAGCGCCGCCAGCCCTTCTCCGGGCCGTGGTCATCGTGATGCTCGTCCTCGTGATGGTCGCGGACGGGATCGGCGGGCTGATGGTGCGCAATGCTGCTGGTGTTGGTCGTCATGAACTCGTTACTCCGCGCTCGCCGTCTTGGTGGCTTCCTGCTGCGTCTTCAGCCAGCTGTCGAAGTCCTCCTGCGAGCGGACGTCGACGACTACCGGCATGAAGCCGTGATCGCGGCCGCACAGCTCGGCGCACTGACCGCGATAGATGCCGACCTGGTCGGCGCGGAACCACATTTCATTGACGAAGCCGGGAATCGCATCTTTCTTCATGCCGAACGCCGGCACCCACCACGCGTGGATGACGTCGCCCGCCGTAAGCAGGATGCGCACCTTCTTGCCGGCCGGGACCACCAGCGGATGATCGACGTCGAGCAGGTAGTTGGGCACCGACCTGGGATCGACGCCGGAACCGAGCTGCCGCGCGGCGTCGCTGTCACGTGCCAGCGACGAAAAGAACGCGACGTTGCGCTCGAGGTATTCGTAATGCCAGCGCCACTGGTAGCCGGTGACTTTGACGGTGAGATCGGAGTTGCGCGTGTCCTCGATGCGCACCAGCGTCGCCGCAGCCGGCACTGCCATCGCGACCAGGATCACGATCGGAATGACCGTCCAGACGATCTCGGCGCGGGTCGAGTGGTCGAAGTTCGCCGCCACCGCGCCCTGCGAGCGCCGGAATTTCACGATCGAGTAGATCATCACGCCGAACACCGCGATCGCGATCACCACGCAGACCCACAGGATCAGCATGTGCAGGGCATGGATGCGGCGGCTCAGCTCCGTGACGCCGACCGGCATGTTCAGCTCCCAGGCCGCGAATGCTGCCGCGGGCAAGCTGGCCAGGATCGCGGCCAGTGCGCATTTGACGATCTTCACCATTGACGCGAGTGCTCCAATACACGGCCCGCAATTCGACGCCACGCTCTATTTGTTGTTAAAGCGCGGGCAGTTCGTTCGTATTCCCCACCAGTTGTTTGAGACGAGCGGCGAGGCTGCGGCGCTCGTCTTCCGTGAGAAACCTTCCCGCTTCGCAGGCGCAGGGCCGTCGAAGGGGCGTGGAGTGTAACCTCCGACTCATGTTGAGGAAATACCAAGAAATGTTCGCCGGCCGGCCTCCGCACGATCGCGACGAGCACGTGCGCACCGACGGGAGTCAGCGAGCGGCGTGCTGTCAGCTCGATCAATGTAACTTGAATCATCGGGGCAAGTTTTCCTGCTAGCGGCTCCTAACCGTGTAAGGAAAGTTAATCTCTGCGACGCGTACGCAAGGCTTGGAAGGGCACCAGAACTTCGTTGCCCACGCGCCGTGATGGGCTCTCGCCCACCGACCAGGCGTGGCCGTGCACGACCTCGACGCTGATGCGCAACGGACCGTTCCTGCCCAACTCCTCGCTGCGCGATCGCACCAGCGCCCCGCGCTCACGACCCGTGAGCCCGCGCGGTCGACCCTGCGCGATGTTGCGGGCGCCGCTGCCGCGAAGCTCGGCGAGCAGCGCGGGAAAGTCGCGGTAGGTGACGGTCAGGCGCTCCGTATCCATGACGGGCTCCGCGAATCCCGCGCGCAGCAGCGCGTCGCCGAAGTCGTGCATATCGATGAAGCGATGCACGTGCGTGAAGGGGTCTACGCCGCGCCAGAGGTCGCGCACTTCTTTCAATGTATCCGGCCCGAGTGTCGTGAACATGAAGAGTCCCTTCGGCCGCAGCACGCGTGCGGCCTCCGCGAACACGGTGTCCGGATCGTGGCACCACTCCAGCAGCAGATTGCTGAGTACGAGGTCGAAAGACTGGCTCCGCAGCGGCAGACGCTGGGCATCGGCGCACACGGGCGAGAATTTGCGCAGGAAGCGCTGCTGTCGCGTGCTCGCGCCCAGCATCGACAGCGATGAGTCCAGGGCGATGACCTGCGCGGCGGGGTAGCGGCGCTTCAGCTCGCGGGTCGAGTGGCCGGTCCCGGCCCCGAGGTCGAGCACCGCTGTCGGCTGCAGCCGCACGATGTCCAGCCGCTCGAGCAGGCGCGCGCGAATTTCTCCTTGCACGGCCGCGGCGGCATCGTACGTGCCGCTCGCGCGGTCGAACGAGCGCCGCACGAGGCGCGGATCGAGGAAGAATTCATCCGACATCGCCCGGATGTTATCCGCTCTCGGCCACCCTCATCCTCTGGCCGCCGACGCCCCGGATGTGCTGCTCGGCGCGGATCCCCAGCTGCTCGAACAGCCCGCGATCGTGATGCTCGGTGGGATTTTCGGTCGTCAGCAGCTTTTCGCCGTAGAAGATCGAGTTCGCGCCGGCCAGAAAACACAGCGCCTGCGTCTCGTCGCTCATCTCGCTGCGGCCCGCGGAGAGTCGCACGTACGAAGCCGGCATCAGGAGCCTGGCGACCGCAATCACGCGCACGAAATCCAGCGGCTTCGGCTTCTCCGCGCCGTATAGCGGCGTGCCGGGGACCTGCACCAGCTGGTTGATCGGCACGCTTTCCGGATGCTGCGGCAGCGTCGCGAGCGTGTGCAGCAGCTGCGCGCGGTCCGACTCGTCTTCGCCGAGTCCGAGAATGCCGCCGCAGCACACGTTGATACCCGCGTCGCGCACAGCCTGCAGCGTGTCGAGCCGGTCCTGGTAGGTGCGCGTCGTGATCACTTTGCCGTAGTGACTCTCGGACGTGTCCAGGTTGTGGTTGTAGTAATCGAGCCCGGCGTCCTTCAGCTCGCGCGCCTGCTCGGGCGTGAGCATGCCGAGCGTCGCGCAGGTCTCCATGCCCAGTTCGCGCACGGCTTTGATCATCGTCGCGATCTGCGCCAGCTGCTTCGGCTTCGGGCTGCGGTACGCGGCGCCCATGCAGAAGCGCGTCGCACCGTTCGCGCGCGCGATACGCGCCTTGGCCACGACGTCTTCGACCTCGAGCAGCGGCTCGGATTTCAGGCCGGTCTCGAAACGGATGCTCTGCGAGCAATACGCACAGTCTTCCGGACAGGCGCCGGTCTTGATCGACAGCAGCGTGCTGACCTGAACTTCGTTCGGATCGAAGTTGGCGCGATGCACGCGCTGCGCGTGGAACAGCAGGTCCGCGAAGGGCAGCGCGAACAGCTCGCGCACTTCTTCCAGCGACCAGTCAGTGCGCACTTCACCGAGACGCGCGAGCAGGTGATTGGTCTGCGAGCGTTGCGATTGGGTCATGAACGGCCTCGTTATTCGTACGCGCCCGCTCCGCGGCGGCGGCACACTGACTGTATGCCGTGCCGCGCTCATTTCTGTCAACCGCGCTTGCACGAATTGGTTGACAGCAGCCGGCGCCGGCTCGCACGGGCGCTCTGGCCGACGAACTGCATTTTGTGCGGCAGTGCAGGCGACGAGGACATCGATCTGTGTCGCGACTGCGCAGCAGATCTGTCGCGCAATGAGCCTGCGTGCAGTGTGTGTGCTGAGCCTTTGCCGGCCGCGAGCGGCGGGCCGCGTGTATGCGGAGAATGTCTGCGCAATCCGCCGCCTTTCGTCAGCAGTTTCGTCCCGTTCCGTTACGCCTATCCGCTCGATCATCTTGTGCGAGGGCTGAAATTCCGCAACGAGCTGGCGTGCGGTCGCGTACTCGGTCAGCTGTTCGCGGGCTGCTTGCTTGCGCGCGGCGCGCCGCTGCCGCAAGCGATCGTTCCGGTGCCGCTCGCGCTGCGTCGCTATCGACAGCGCGGTTACAACCAGGCGAGCGAATTGGCGCTGGCGATTCGACGCGTCACCGGTGTGGCGGTGAAGTCGGACGTCGCGGTCCGCCAGCGTGAAACAGCGGAGCAGGCGGGCCTCGATCGCAAGGCGCGACGGCGCAACGTGAAGGGCGCATTTGCGGTGGCTGCGCCGCTGCAGGTGCGCCACATCGCGATCCTCGACGACGTCGTGACTACCGGCAGCACGGTGCGAGAGCTTGCCGACGTACTCCGGCGCGCTGGCGCAGAGCGGATCGAAGTCTGGGCGATCGCCCGGACGGAATTCAGCGGTTGAAGAGATATTCGAGCGCGATGCCGATGAACACCGACATGCCGAAGTAATTGTTGTTGAGGAATGCACGCAGGCACTGGTCCGGCTTGCGCTCGCGGATCAGCAGCTGCTCGTACAAAGCGAAGATCGCCGCACCCGCGAGCCCGATCGCGTACCACAGCCCGAGTTTCAGCTCGCGGCCTGCAAGCCACAGCGCGAACAGACTCATCAGCTGCATGATGCCGACGATGAACCGATCCGCGTCGCCGAACAGGATCGCGCTCGAGCGGATGCCGAGCTTGCGGTCGTCATCGCGGTCCACCATCGCGTACATCGTGTCGTAGGCCATGGTCCACAGCAGCCCCGCCAGGAACAGCACCCACGCGAGCCGCGGCGGCATCGTGCCGCTGTGCGCCGCGAACGCCATCGGCACCGACCAGGTGAACGCAATGCCGAGATAGAACTGCGGGATTGGGAAGAAGCGCTTCATGAACGGATAGCTCACGACCAGCACCGCGCCGATGAGCGTCAGCAGCTGTGTGAGCCGGTTCAGCGTCATCGCGAACCCGAGCGCCATCAGGCCCAGACCCGCGCACAGCGCTAGCGCTTCGACAGGATCGACCTGACCCGTGACCAGCGGACGATTGCGCGTCCGCGCGACGTGACGGTCGAAGTTGCGATCCGCGAAATCGTTCATTGCACAGCCGGCCGCGCGGGTCAGCACTACGCCGAGCACGAACACGACGAAGACATGCGGATCGGGCCGGCCCTCGGAGGAGAGCCACAGCGCCCACAGCACCGGCCACAGCAACAGCCAGATGCCGATGGGCCGATCCAACCGTGTGAGCTGCGCATAGCCGCGCAATCTGGCGGCGACTCCCGGCAGCACTTCGGTCACCAGCGCGGTCGCTGCAAACCTGTGCTTGAACCAGCGCAGCCGGTCGCGCAAGGTGTAGGTCGGCCGCGGCGTGCTCACCTCAGGTGGTCTCACGTCGGGCTCAGACTTTTCCAAACCGCTCCCCTTGGCCGATCCAGCGGCGCAACAGCGGCGCTATGTTCGCTTCATTCTCTCTCATCATCAATTCCGCGGCCTGCTGGACCTGCGGCAAGAGGTCGGCGTCGCGCACCAGGTCGGCCACGCGCATCTGCATCAGCCCGGTCTGGCGCGTGCCGAGCATTTCGCCGGGGCCGCGCAGCTCCAGGTCGCGGCGCGAGATCTCGAAGCCGTCGTTGGTCGAGCGCATCACGCCGAGGCGCTCGCGCGCGACTTCGCTGAGCGGCGCGCGATACAGCAACACGCAAGTGCTCTCGGCCGCGCCGCGCCCGACCCGGCCGCGCAGCTGATGCAACTGCGCCAGGCCCATGCGCTCGGCATTCTCGATCACCATCAGGCTCGCGTTCGACACGTCCACGCCGACTTCGATCACCGTAGTGGCGACCAGCAGGTCGATCTTGCTTTCCTTGAAGCGCTGCATGATCGCGTCTTTCTCGCGCGGCGCCATGCGACCGTGCACCAGCGCGACCGTCAGCTCCGGCAGCGCTTCCGCAAGCGCCGCGGCCGTTTCTTCGGCGGCCTGCGCGTTCAGCTGGTCCGATTCCTCGACGAGCGGGCACACCCAGTAGGCCTGGCGTTTCTGCCGGCACGCGTCGCGAATGCGCACCACGACTTCGTCGCGACGATTCTCCGGCAGCGCCACGGTCTTTACCGGCGTGCGGCCCGGCGGCAGCTCGTCGATGACCGAGACGTCGAGATCGGCATATGCGGTCATCGCGAGCGTCCGCGGGATCGGTGTCGCGGTCATGATCAACTGGTGCGGAAAGCGGCCGGAGACCCGCCCTTTCTCACGCAACAGCAGCCGCTGGTGCACGCCGAAGCGATGCTGCTCGTCGACGATCACCAGGCCCAGCCGCTGAAACTCGACGCCTTCCTGGAACAACGCGTGCGTGCCGATCGCGATCTTTGCGGCCCCCGACGCCAGATCGGCGAGCGAACGATTGCGCGCCGCGGCGTTGCGCTTGCCGGTGAGCAGGGTCAACGGCAGATCGAACGCGGCGAACCAGTTCGAGAAATTCCGTCCGTGCTGCTCCGCCAGCAACTCCGTCGGCGCCATCACGGCAGTTTGAAAGCCGGCCTCGGCCGCACGCGCGGCGGCGAGTGCGGCGACGACGGTCTTGCCGCAGCCCACATCGCCTTGCACGAGTCGCAGCATCGGACTGGATTGCGCCAGGTCGCGCTCGATTTCCTGCCATGCGCGCAGCTGCGCGCGCGTCAGCTCGAACGGCAGCGAGTCGGCGAAGCGGGCGACCAGCGATTGCGCATCGCCAGGGGCGAACGCCCAACCCGGATCGCGCTGAATCTCGCGACGCAGCAGCCGCAGGCTCAACTGGTGAGCGAGCAGCTCTTCGAATGCGAGGCGCCGTTGCATCGGGTGGCGACCGCTCGCGAGCAGATCGATATCCGCGTCCGGCGGTGGCCGGTGCACGAAATCCAGAGCTGCGTGCAGCGGCGGGAGGTTCAACGGTTGCAGGATGGCAGGCGGGATCCATTCGCGGACAGCACGCTGCGAAAACTCGCGCAGCGCCATGCCCGTCAGTTGTCGCAGCCGCCCCTGCTGCACGCCTTCGGTCAGCGGATAGATCGGCGTGAGCGTTTCTTCCGTCGTGCCGGCTTCAATGCCGATGCGTCGATACTCGGGATGCACGATCTCCGGGCCGCCCGGCCCGCGGCGAATCTCGCCGAAGCAACGCAGGCGCGTGCCGCGCGTGAGGCCTTGCTGCTGCGAGCCGGAGAAATGAAAGAAGCGCAGCGTCAGCGACCCGGAGCCGTCACCGATGCGGCACAAAAGCTGCCGACGGCCGCGAAACGCGACTTCGCACAGCAGCACCTCGCCCTCGATCACGGCACGCTCGCCGACGCGCAGCGAGCCGATCGGCACGACGCGGGTGCGGTCTTCGTAACGCAGCGGCAGCAGGAACAGCAGGTCCTGCACGGTCGTGATTGCGAGCCGGGAGAGCTTCTCGGCGAGCGACTCGCCGACGCCGCGCAGCGTCGTGACGGGGCGCAGCTCCGACGACTCAGCGGACGTGCGCTGCGTCGCCGGTGCGGTCACTCCAGCTCCACCACGCAGTCGATTTCGACACGCGCGCCCTTCGGCAATCCCGCCACCGCAACAGTTACGCGCGCGGGATAGGGCTCGCTGAAATACTCGGCCATGACCTTATTGAGCGTGGGAAAGTCGGCGAAGTCGAGGATATAGACGGTGACCTTCGTGACCTGCGCGAAGCTGCCGCCGGCGGCGCCGACGATCGCCTTGAGATTGTCGAACACGCGGCGAACCTGCACTTCCATCGGACCCTGCACCAGCTCGGCGGTCGCAGGATCGAGCGGAATCTGCCCTGAGCAGTACACGGTGCTGCCGACTTTGACGGCTTGGGAATAGGTGCCAATGGCTTTCGGCGCGTTCGGAGTCGCGATGATCGAACGGGGCATGAAACACTCCTCTCTTTCGGCCTCTGTTAGGCCAGCATGCGCGTCACGCGCAGCACTTCCGGCATTTTGCGCAGATTTTTGATGACGTGTGCGAGGTGTTTGCGGTCGCGCACCTGCAGGTCGAAGACCAGGGTCGAGGCGTCGCCGTCGCGCTCGTCGACGGCGACGTGCTCGATGTTCGTCTCCGTGGTGGCGATGTTCGAGGCGATCGCGGCCAGCACGCCCATGCGGTTCGCCACGTCGATCCGGATTTCCACGTTGAACAGGCGGTCGACGTTCGGCTGCCACGTGACCGACAGCCACTTGTCCGGCTGCTTGCGGTAGTTGCGCAGGTTGCCGCACGCCTCGCGATGAATGACGACGCCGCGGCCGCTCGACAGGTACGCCATGATCGGATCGTTCGGGATCGGGAAGCAGCAGCGCGCGTAGCTCACGACCATGCCTTCCGTGCCCGCGATCGTGAGCGCCGAGCCGTGCGACGGCTCGGTCCCGATTGCGACTGCAGCGGCATCGGCGGGCAGCAGCCGGCGCGCGACCAGCGGCGCGAGCCGCTCGCCGAGGCCGATTTGCTCGAACAGCTCTTCGGGACTCTTGAGATTGAATTCCGTCGCGACGCTCTGCAGCCGTTCCTCCGGCACCTTCTTCAGCGCGACGTCGAGATCGGCGAGTGCTTGCGTCAACAGGCGCCTGCCGAGCTCGACTGCCTCGGAGTGCTTCAAGCCCTTCAAGTAGTGACGGATTGCAGCGCGTGCCTTGGCGGTGACTACGAAGTTCACCCAGGCAGGATTCGGCGTCGCGCCCTTCGCCGTGATGATCTCGACCGTCTGGCCGTTGCGCAGCGGCGTGCGCAGCGGCACGAGGCGGCGATCGACCTTGGCAGCGACGCAGTGATTGCCGATATCGGTGTGCACTGAATACGCGAAGTCGACCGCAGTCGCGTTGCGCGGCAGGCGGCGGATCTCGCCGCGCGGCGTGAACACGTAGACCTTGTCCGGGAAGAGGTCGAGCTTGACGCTCTCCATGAACTCTTCGGAGCTGCCGCCATGCGGCATCTCCATCAAGTGCTGCAACCACTCGCTCGCGCGGTCGCGATAGCTTTTGCCCTGGTCCTCGCCGGTTTTGTATTGCCAGTGGGCCGCGATGCCCGACTCGGCGATGCGATGCATGTCGTCAGTGCGGATCTGCACTTCGATCGGCATGCCATTCGGGCCGAACAGCGTGGTGTGCAGCGACTGGTAGCCGTTGATGCGCGGGATCGCGATGTAATCCTTGAAGCGGCCCGGCATCGGCCGATACAGGCCGTGCACCAGGCCGAGCGCGCGATAACAGGTGTCGACCGAATCGACGACGATGCGGAAGCCGAACACATCGACGATCGACGCGAGCGGCGAGCGCTTGCGCCGCATCTTTTGATAGACGCTGTAGAGGTGCTTCTCCCGGCCCTCGACGCGGCCTTTCACGCCGGCCTTCTCGAGCGCGCCGCGCAAGTTGTCCGCGATCTTGCCGACGAACTGCTTCTGATTGCCGCGCGCGCGCTTCAGCGCTTTTTCGATGATGCGGTAGCGTCCCGGATACAGCGCCTTGAAGCCGAGCTCCTCGAGCTCCGATTTGATCGAGTGAATGCCGAGACGATTGGCGATCGGCGCATAGATCTCCAGCGTCTCGCGCGCGACGGTACGCCGCTTCGCCGGCGGCACCGAGCCGAGTGTCCGCATGTTGTGAGTGCGATCCGCGAGCTTGACCATGATGACGCGGATGTCGCGCACCATCGCCAGCAGCATTTTGCGGAAGCTCTCGGCCTGCGCCTCGGCGCGGCTGCGGAACTGGATGTGATCGAGCTTGGAGACGCCGTCGACCAGCTCGGCGACGTCGGCGCCGAAGCGCTCGGCGATCTCGTCCTTGGCGGTCGGCGTGTCCTCGATTACGTCGTGCAGGATCGCCGCGATGATCGTCGGCGCATCCAGCCGCAGGTCGGCCAGGAGATCCGCGACGGCGACGGGGTGAGCGATGTACGGCTCGCCGGAGAGGCGCTTCTGGCCTTCGTGCGCCTCCGCGCCG